>WNFV01009323.1_pt1 | contig 10881 bp, 9 predicted proteins | sample 5400101 | NCBI WGS metagenome assembly WNFV01 (sample SAMN13153361, study PRJNA577476) | soil metagenome | isolation source: 115 cm soil or saprolite under grassland replicate 1 | place: USA:California | collected 2016-06-15
CAATTGGTAATTCCCCTCGGTCGGAGAATCGAGCAGTCCCAGGATCGAGAGCAACGTCGATTTGCCGCACCCGGAAGGCCCGGCGATTGAAATGTAATCGCCTTGATTGATCTCCAGGTGGATCCCCGCCAGGGCGTGGGTCTCGACCTCGTCGGTATAGAAAACCTTCGTCACTGAATCCATTCGCAAGAGGACTTCACTCATTTTTGGTCTCCTAGATTTATTTGTAGTCCCGCCTTCAGGCGGAAAGAGCTTAATCGTTTGTAGTCCCGCCTTCAGGCGGAAAAAGCTTTGTCTGTGAGTCGCTTCCGCCTGAGGGCGGCGCTAAGAAATCAATTCAATCGAATGCGATCGGTGTTATCGCCCAACTGCGAAGTGTCGGAGACGATCACCTTGTCGCCGGCCTTCAAACCGCCGCGGATTTCAACCTCCGTCACGGAGGTTTGCCCCAACTCCACGGTCACGGCCACAGCGTTGATGTCGTCAGGGTCCATCTTGAAGAGTTTGACCTTGCTGTTTTCCTGGCCGAACGCCGGGCGCTGCATCTTGAGGACGTTCGGCAACCGGAACAGCTCGATGGTGCCGTCAACGCTCAGGCTGGGAATCGCGTCTTTAGGCAGGGCGCCTATGAGTTGGACTGTGACTTTGATCGTGCCCTCCACCGCCGACGGATCTTTGCTGGTGACGAGTCCAGGAATTTCTACGCTGCGCAGGTCAATCACCGCCTTCTGTCCCTGTTGAATGTCCCTGGCCTGCGTCTCGGCGATCTTGATCTCGGCCTTGAGCCGCGTCGGGTCGGAGACGCGCGCGAGAGGCTTGCCGATGGTCACCGACTCTCCGACCTCGACCAGCAGTTCCTGCAAGATTCCATTAAGGCCTGCCCTGACGTGCAAATTGGCCGCCTGTCGCTTGCGAAGTTCGAGGAGCGCGCGAGCTTGATCCAGCGTAGACTGCGCCACGGCCAACTGCGTCTTCATATTATCGGTGAGCATCGCAGTGCGCTGTTTTTCGAGTTCGCTGCGCGCGGCAAGCTCCTTGGCGCTGGTGCTATATTGTTTCATCAACAGAGGCGACCACAGTCCCTCCTTCGCCAAAGGTTCATACGATTCGTACTGAAGCTTCGCCTGCTGATATTGGGAATCGATCGCGGCGGCCTGGGATTTCTGAGTGAGTAATTGAGATTGAAGGTCGACCTCACGGTTCTTGTATGCGGATTCCGCCGCCTTGTACTGCAATTCGGCGTCCTGCAATTGCTGCTGCACTTCAGGGCTGCTCAGCTCCATAATCACAGTGTCGGACGTGACTTTAATGCCGGGCAACACCTTCCGTTCTATAACGCGGCCACTGGTCTCCGCCGGAACCACACTGATGTGTTCTGGCACCAGCATCCCTAGTCCACGTCTTGTCACCACCAACTCACCCTGCTTAACGGTGTCGATGATCATGGTGGCGCGCTCGACTGACTGCGCGCGGGGTTGGAGCTTGGACAGAAAGATGCTGACGCCGCCGACTATCCCCAACGCCAGAATGACGTAAAGCACGCGCCTGATCTTTTTATTTCGCTTTACCGATGCGTCACGAGGTTTATCCATTGCCATATCACACCTCCAGAACTCTCCTGTTTCAGACAGAAATGACTGCTACTCCCGACTACGCCTGGCAGGCAAGGACGCCTGCGCTCCCCCCAGAACCCTCTCCTACTCCTAATTGCGCTAAGCCAATTTCCGTGCCACTCGATTGGTTTGGCTAAATAACTGCCTATGTTGATCTAATTTTGCCGGTCCCGCTGAACGCTGGTCTTCATGTGTTCGCTTTTGGGATCAAGGATTCCCAAAAGTGAGATGCGATCCATCTGCAAGCTGAAATTCCTTCCAAACTGCAAGCTGAAATTCCTTCCAAAGTGGCGCGGACATTCTACACGATATGACGGCATAATCATTACCCCGGAGCGCCCACTTGCCCACAATAATCACAAAAGCTATGCTAACGCCCAGGCTCACATAAAGACGTTTCGACCATCATCAACGAATGAGAACGAAAAGGAATGACTCGATTATGACGCCTCAGAATCAAACGACAAATTATTCATGGACCGCTACGCGCATTGGGCTGATCGTTTCCGCCGCCATCCTTGTGGCCGCGATAGCATACACGTTCTATCATGGGGACAGAACAAGCCCGACCAGGTCAGCTTCGACGTCGAACAGCGCGGAAAGTTCCATCCCCCCGCTGCCCGAGAACGTAATGCAGGCGAGCATCAACCTGCTCGACGGCCAGAAGGCGAAACTCGCCGATTATTCGGGCAAGGTTCTGATCGTGGATTTGTGGGCCACCTGGTGCGGCCCTTGCCGACAGGAGATTCCGCATCTGGTCGAGCTCGCCAAAGAATACAAGGGCAAGGGCGTCGAAGTCATCGGATTGACGAATGAGAACCCGGAGACCGACGCCGAAATGGTGAAAGAGTTTTCCAAAGTGTTCAACATCAACTACACGATCGGATGGGCTGACCAGGAGATGCAGAGCGGGTTGATGCAGGGTCGCCAGGCCATCCCGCAAACGTTAATCATCGGGCGTGACGGTAAAGTCCTCAAACATTACGTGGGCTTCAACCCGCGCCTCATCCCCCAGATGAAAGCGGTTATCGAAGCGGCTGCTTCGGCGGAGTGAAACTGTCGGGAGTGGGGAGTGGGGAGTGGGGGTCAAGGAAGGTATTTACTTAACTCCCCACTCCCGACAGTTTTCTCAGGAGATCGTATGAAAAGCAAAATGTCCGTGGCGCTCTGCGCCCTATCGCTCATCACCTGCCGGGCTGCTGTCAGGGACGCCGGTCACAACGGCGACGGCGTCGCTCAACCTACCGAAATTACGCGACCGAATAACAGCGCGACTATGAATTCAAACCTTGCGGCGGCTAGCAACGCATTCGGCTTCGACCTGTTTCAACAACTCCGGCGCCAGGAGGCGAACAAGAACGTCTTCTTCTCGCCGCTGAGCGTCACAGTCGCGCTCGCCATGACCTACAACGGCGCGGCGGGCGAAACGAAGAACGCGATGGCGCGCTCTCTCAAGATCGAAGGCATGAACCATGCCGAACTCAACCGCGCGAGCGCCGATCTGCTGAAGGCGCTGAAAAGCTCCGATCCGAAGATCGAGTTGGCCATCGCCAATTCGCTGTGGGCGCGCGGAGGCATGCGATTCAACGAGGATTTCCTGGCGCGCAACCGGCAATTCTACGGCGCCGAAATCTCCACTCTCGATTTCAACAGCCCGCAATCTGTGGCGACGATCAACCGCTGGGTCAGCGCCAGCACCAAGGGCAAGATCAGCCAGATCATAGATAAAATAGACCCGCAGCAGGTCATGTTCCTGATCAACGCCGTCTATTTTAAAGGCCAATGGCAAAAGAGATTCGAAAAGACGCTTACCAAAGAACAGCCCTTCCATCTGCTCGGCGGCCAACAGAAGCCCGTGCCGATGATGGCGCAATCGGGCAATTATCTTTACCGCCGAGGCGATAAGTTCCAGGCCGTCAGTCTGCCCTACGGCAAGGGCGGCGTCAGCCTCTACCTCTTCCTGCCCGACCAGGGGTCGTCGCTCGACGAGTTATTGAAAGGCCTCAGTTTTCAGAAGTGGGAGGAGTGGATAAACAACTTCAGTGACACGCCGGGCGACGTGCAACTGCCCCGATTCAAACTCGATTACGAAAAGACGCTCAATGATTCGCTCAGAGCCGTGGGTATGGGAGTGGCCTTCAACTCGCGTGAAGCCGACTTCAGCGGCATCCGCCCGGAGCGTGACCTCTACATCTCCGAGGTCAAACACAAGGCTGTAGTCGAAGTCAACGAAGAAGGCACGGAGGCCGCAGCCGCGACGTCAGTCGGCGTCGCGGTGACGTCTGTTCAGCAGCCCCGCGAGCGATTCACCTTCGTCGCCGACCGGCCCTTCCTGATGGCGATCCGCGACTCGCAAACCGGCGCGATCCTGTTTATGGGAGCGGTGATGGAACCGAAATAACCCAATGCGTCAAGCCGCTTCTTTCACCTCGCTCGCCTGCCTGATCTCTCTCATCAGTCGAATCAGCGCGCGCAGCGCCTCGTTGACAGCTTCAGATGTATCGAAGACCGCAGCCACATCAGGCGCGATCCTCACTAGGCGTCCCGACGCTTGGGCGCGATATTTACGCTCCTGCTCCGTCGCGCGATTCATGCTTGCGATATCGAACTCCGGCGCGATGTCGTCGTCAAGGTCGTAATCGTCATCTTCAAGTAATGTCACTTTGTGTTTCATAAACTTTCTCTTCTCCGCGTGTCGCCTCACGCGCACTGATTATACGAATCCTGTCCTCGCTCGGCTCCGTGTAAATCACCGCCAGGATGCGCCCTTGCTCAGAAAGCCCGAAACAGACGAACCGTTGTTCATCTATCGAATGGGCGTCATCAGGAAAATGCATCTGCCACGGGTCGTCAAAGACCGTTTGCGCTTCTTCGAACGAAACGCCATGTTTCTCAAGGTTGCCCCGCGCCTTTGGTGGATGCCATTCAAACTCCATTCAATTCGGTCTCCGCTTGGAATTTTATCAGGACTTGGTTACCCATTCACATGAAGTTCCGCGTATGCAGCGCGGAGAGTTCGGCGGCTTCTGCGTCGCTGAAGCCCAGCTTTTCCAGCCTCGCCTTACGCCCGGCGCGCATTTCATCTTTGAGCGTTTGCGCGCGGGCGTAACCGGCGGCGATGTCCTCCTCGCGCCACGACCCCGCGGCCAGCAGAATCAGCGCGTCGAAGACTTCTTCATTCAATCCGGCTGTGTCGGACAGCGCCTCGTGACGCCGGACGACGGCCGTCGCCAGACGTTCGCGCAGCGCGGGATCGCTTGCCAGTTGGTATTGCAAATGGCCCACGCCGAACGCGACGTGGCGCGCCTCGTCCTGCGAGACAAGCCGCGCGACCTGGCGCGTGACGGGATCGGGCGCATGGCGTTCGAGAAACCAGAGCAGATTCAGAAACGTCCCTTCGCCCAGTACAGAAAGCAGAAAAGAAGCGAGCGCGAAATCAGGCTCGTCGAGCAGCGTCTTGAGCGATTGCCGTCCGCTCACTGTTGACAATCCCATCTCTCCGCCGCGCAGCGTGGCGCGGCGCGTGAAAACCTCGACGTGGCGCGCCTCGTCGGCGATCTGCACGGCGAGCAGTTGCAGGACTTCTCGGAAATGCGGATGGACTTGCGCTATGAAGCGCGCGGGTACTTGCAAGGCCGCGTTTTCGTTTTCGATCAGATAGGTCATCACCTGCGCGACGGCCCGCTCCATTTCTTCATCAGGCGCGAACGGTTCGCCCCAATTGATCGCGGTCTGCGGGTTCCATTGCGCGGCGACCGCCTGCGCATAGAGCTTAGGGAGGTTCTCGGCCCAAACCTGCTCTTTCGCTTGAAGAGGATAGTAAAACCCGGCCCCGCCCGCCTCGATTGCGGCGCCGCGCGCGGCGAAGCCCCAGTCGGCGGGCGGGGTCGCGCAAACCGCGCCATTCTCCCGCGCGTCGGACAGGCCCGCGCGCTCGGCTCCCCGCCAACGCCCCTGCGACGCCGCGCCGCGCACTACCCACGCCACGAATTGATCGTCGCCCTCCACAAACTCGTGCCCCTGCTCGCGACACCAGCCGCGCAGATGCATGGCGAAATCCGTCGCCGATGCCCGCACGCCGAGCCTGCCCCCGACGGGCAAGTCGCGCAGCGCCCTTTTGAGAAGCAGATGCGCGCCGGAAGTGAACGAGAGCGTCTCAATATCGATAGTCCGCGACGGTGATGTTTCCGTGATCGTCATAAAACTTCATCTCCTCCACGGCCCGTTCGAGCGCGCGATAGCCTTCGACGCGGCCCGGCCTCCATGCCTTCAGGCCTTCCAGGTCTAGCAGCGGCCTGACTTCCGGATCGTCGTAAGACATTCCCAGTAGCAACTCCCGGAAGCGGTTCACGAGTTCGCGCGGCGCGTCGTCCAGCGCGGTGAAGTTGCAATGGTCGTACGGCGCGGTCTGGGCCAGCGCGCGCGTGGCCCCGGCGGGCAGCGTACCTTCGTTGATGAAAAGCAGGTGATTCGAATCGATCATGCAGGCGGCGTCCACCGCGCCCGCAATCAGGGCGCGCGCGGCCTCGCGTTCGCCGCCGATGTGATCGCCGTGTTTGCCGCCCAGTAGATCGTTCCTCGCCACCTCGAAATCGGCGAACGGCGCCGCCCCGTTCGCCCGCAGGTGAGAGAGCGGCAAAAGCGTGGCTTGCGGCGAATCTACCGCGCCGACCCCGACGCGCTTCCCTTTCAAATCGGCGACGGACTTGATCGGCGAGTCCGACCTGACCACGATGACCGAAGTCAGATTCTGATCCGTATCGCGCATGGCGACGGCCTCGGCCCGGCGGCCCGCGCTGCGGGCCAGCCGCTCGGCGCGCACCCAGGCGAGCGGCGAATTCCAGGCGATCTGAAAATGCCCCGCAAGATGCGCCTCGACCTGTCGCTCATAATTTGAATAGAGAATGTAATCGAACGCCAAGCCGTGTTTATTGAACCATGCCTTGAACCCTTCCCAGATCGTGACGACCTTCGGATCATAAGCGACTGCGCCGAGCAAGAGAGTGTAATTTTTCATAAGCGTTCAAGAGTGGGTAGTGGGCAGTGGATAGTGGGTAGTGGGGAATGGGAAGTCGGGTACGGAGTGTCTTTTCCCATTCCCCACTACCCACTATCCACTGCCCACTACCCACTAACCGAAGAGCGGAAGGCCCGTGAGCGCCTTGCCGATGAAATCGTAGAGGGCGTCCGTTGTCGGCGCCATGACATTCGCGGCGCGGGCGTCGCGGAAGTTGCGTTCCACGCCGACCTCTTTGCGGAAGGCCGCGCCACCGCACAGTCGCATCGCCAGATCGGTCACCTCAGTGGCGATCTCACCCGCGGCGGCCTTGCTTTCGAGCACGCGCAGCATGGCGTCGGCCCGCCCGCCTTCGAGCGCCGCGAGGGCGTCGTCCAGCAGCGTCCGCAGCAAATCGACCTTGATTTTCATCTTGGCGAGATAAGCCCGATTGGTCGGCTGTTCGGCCAGCGTCTGGTTGAGGTGTTCGTAGCGCGTCGTCGTTAGATGGGCGACGGTCTTTTGCGTCGCCGTTTCGCTGACGCCGAGCGATACCGCAGCGCTCATCAGTTGAAAATAGGGCAGGACGGTTCCCATCATAATGTCGAAGCCTTGCCCGTCGGCGCCGAGCATGGCCTCCGCCCCGACCATCACGCCGTCAGCCAGCACGGGCGAGGAACAATTGCCGCGCAACCCCAGCCCGTCAAAAGGCCCGCCGACGCTCAGCCCCGGGGTCTTCGCCGGCACAAGCCAGATCGTGCTCGCCCCGTCGGCGGCCAGCGGCTTGCTCGACCAGACGTATGAATCGGCCTCTCCGGCGGAAGTCGACCAACTCTTCTTCGCGTCCAGGCGCACGGCGCCGTTCACGCGGGTCGCCGAGCTCATCGGCGCCCAGAATTGGCTGCGCGACCCACTCTCGGAGAAGGCGAGCGTCGTGACGTGTTCGCCGCGCGCCACCGCCTCGCGCGCCTCGCGCGGGCCGAAAGCCTCGATCACAGCCGCGCCGCAGTAATGCATGCAAACGACCATCGCCGTCGAGGCGCATTCACGCGCGATTCGTTCGACGACTCGCGTGGCCGCCGCGTGCCCTTCGCCCAGACCGCCGACTTCCTTGCCGTTGACGAGCCCCAACAGGCCGGCCTTGCCCATCGCCTTAATCGCGGCTCGAGGGAAAGCCCCGGAGGCGTCTATTTTTGCGGCCTCAGGCGCAATGATTTCTTCGGAAACGCGCTCGATGCTCTCGAGCCAGGTAGGTGTCGTAGCCATATGCCGAAATCCTCTTGGTTGGTCCGACTTGCGCAGCCGCACGCGCCCCGAAGAGGATGCGAGGGCTAACGAAGGCGGAATGATGACGCCACGCGCCGTCGTGAATTGACTCAGTTGCGAAATCTCATGGTGATGCCTTTGCTGCTTGGTATAGAAAGTGAAGGCGGAGCGATGGTACACGAGAAGCAAACAAAAAATGAAGAGAGCGCTGCTCATTTAAATCAGAACACGGACACCGGTACAGTACCGCGCGCGTAAGCAAGCGGCCTACTGATGAGACGGCCGCTTGCTTACGCGCGCGGTACTGTACCGGCGTCCCAAGGAGCAGCGCCTGTTGAAAATTTGGCGCCCATACTTTAATTCCCTGCCTGTTTTTACAATTTTTTTTCACGCTTTCAACTCCAACATTGACTTATCCGGCCTCTCAGCATATAAGCAGGGCGATATATCTTCATAAACTTCCGAGATTCTCTGTCGGAGATAATATCTTCGCTCCTCACCAGATAAAACTGAGCAGTTCAAATTCTTGTTGGTCGCTTTCATCAGTTAAGCAGCCCGGAGAGTTACCGGGTTATGTTCGATAACAACAACACGCGCGTAAGCAGGCGGCTGCCCCTACCCGTCACCGCCTGCCTACGCGCGCGAGGCCAACCTCATAACTTACTGTAGGAGGAAACCATGTCGACCCAAACAAAAAAATCACCGGATAACACACACAAACTGAACAGAAGAGCGATCTGCCTGAGGGCGCCTTTGGCGCTGATCATCCTGCTGACGGTCTTTCTGGCGCCTCAGCGATCCGCTTCGACTCAGGCGCTGTCCCAGAATCCGGCGGCGCAGGATACGCCGACGCAAACCGAGATGATAAACGGCCACAAGGCGGTGGCCGGGCAGGTGATAGTGCGCTTCAATGATGCGGATGGGCCTCAGCTTGAAACGTTCGTGAAAAACGCGATCGAGATGGTGAACGCCTCGGGAAATCGCAACATAGCCCCCGATCTCAACATGTACCACATCAGTTCGAATAGCATGAATACGCAGGCGCTGTTGAACATGATGTCGAAACTTCCGGGAGTGATGTACGCCGTCCCGAATTACATCGTCGAGACCCAGTTGACTCCCAACGACACCCGATTCGGCGAGATGTGGGGGTTAAACAATACAGGCCAGGTAGTCGGAGGCCAAACCGGTATTGCCGGCGCAGACATCAGCGCGGTTCAGGCCTGGGACGTTTCGACAGGCTCTAATTCTATTGTGGTCGGCGTGATCGACACGGGCGTTGACTACAACCATCCCGACCTGGCCGCGAACATCTGGTCGGCGCCGTCGTCCTTCACCGTTACGGTCGGCGGCCAGACGATCACTTGCCCGGCGGGGTCGCATGGCTTCAACGCCGTCGCCAACACCTGCAACCCGCTCGATGACAATAATCACGGCTCCCACGTCTCAGGGACGATCGGGGCCAGAGGCAATAATAGTTCGGGAGTGGCCGGAGTGAACTGGACCACCAGCATCATGGGGTTAAAATTCCTCAGCGCGTCAGGCAGCGGGAACACGGCCGACGCCATTGAGTGTATCCAGTTCGCCATCCAGGCAAAACAGATATTCGGCTCCGCCGCGAACGTCCGCATTCTCTCCAACAGTTGGGGCGGCGGGGGCTTCTCGCAGGCGCTACTCGACGCGATCAATGCGGCGAACAGCAATGACATGCTCTTCGTATGCGCCGCCGGCAACAACAACGGCAACAACGACACCACCGCTTTCTTCCCGGCCAACTACAACGCGCCGAACGTGTTGTCGGTCGCGGCGACCGACAACCGCGACGCGAAATCCTCCTTCTCCAACTTCGGCGCCACGACCGTGGACCTCGGAGCGCCCGGGACCGCCATCCTCTCGACTGTGCGCAATGGAGGCTTCTCCATCTTCAGCGGAACCTCGATGGCCACCCCGCACGTCTCAGGCGCGGCGGCGCTGGTGCTCTCCAGATGTACGTTGAGCACAGCCAACTTGAAAGCGAATCTCATGAATAACGTAGACCAGATCAGTTCGCTGGCGGGCAGAACTGTCACCGGAGGGCGATTGAACGTGAATAGGTCTCTCCGCGCCTGCGCCGGAGGCGGTAACCAGCCGACGACGGTCTTTTTCGATAACTTCGAGACCAACCAGGGATGGACGACTAACCCGAATGGGACCGACACGGCGACGACCGGGCAGTGGGAGCGTGGCGACCCTGAGACGACAACTTCGGGCGGAACCATGCAACTCGGAACCACTGTCAGCGGAGTCAATGACCTGGTTACGGGACGGCTGGCGGGCGCTTCAGTCGGAACCAATGACATAGACAACGGCGTCACATCCATCCAGTCGCCGGCAATCACACTTCAAGGGGGAACCACCTTCACGTTGACCTTCTCCTATTACTTGGCCCACCTGAACAATTCCTCGACAGCCGACTTTTTCCGCGTGAGTATCGTGGACGGCGCTTCGGTGACCACGGTATTTCAGGAGCTAGGAGCCGCCACTCAAGATAACGCTGCTTGGGCGACTGCGACGGTGAACCTAAGCCAGTTCGCCGGACGGACGATCCGAATCCTCATCCAGGCGGCGGACGCCAGCGGCGCAAGCCTCGTCGAGGCGGGCGTCGACGACGTGAGGATAACTACGCCGTAAGGATATGAAAATCGAGGATTGAGGATCGAGGATAGAAGATCGAAGATCGCGTCATCCATTCGATCCTCGATCCTCGATCCTAGATCGGGTGTCCGTCAAGTTTTTGCGCGCGACCTGGGTACGCATCGCTTCCAGCATGCAGTCTCGGCGAAAGACGCATTGATTGGAAGCGCGGCGCCCCGGAGCCGTATTGCTTGCTTCGAGCGATTATCGCTCGGAAACACCCGCGGCCAGATCCGATCGCGCTTTCGCCTCCCAAATAATCTATTGTCCGAGACTGCACGCTGGAAGCGATGCGTACCCAGCTTCATTCCCACCGCGCCGCAAAAACGTGAC
>WNFV01013417.1_pt1 | contig 10881 bp, 12 predicted proteins | sample 5400101 | NCBI WGS metagenome assembly WNFV01 (sample SAMN13153361, study PRJNA577476) | soil metagenome | isolation source: 115 cm soil or saprolite under grassland replicate 1 | place: USA:California | collected 2016-06-15
GTCGCCGCGTTGAAGAAGGAGGGCAAGATCCGCTTCTTCGGCGTTTCGATCAACGACTACCAGCCGGAGAACGCGATCCGCCTGATCGAGACCGGTGAGGTGGACACCGTTCAGGTGATCTACAACGCGTTCTCCCAGCGGCCAGAGGAGAAGCTGCTGCCGTCGTGCCGGGAGCACGGTGTCGGCGTAATCGTCCGGGTCGCACTGGACGAGGGCGGGCTGACCGGCCGGATCACCGCCGGTACGACGTTCCCCGCGGGCGACTTCCGGAACGCGTTCTTCCGCGGCGACCGTCCGGCGCAGGTCGAGCGGCGGGTGAACGCGCTCGTCGCCGACCTCCGCATCGACGTCGACCAACTGCCGGACATCGCGCTCCGGTACGTGTTGGACGAGCCTGCCGTCTCGACGGTGATCGCGGGTATGCGCACCGTCCGCAACGTCGAGCGCAACGCCGCCACCAGCGACGGCCGGCGGTTGTCCGCCGAGCAGCGCGCGACCGTCAAGCGTCACCGCTGGGAACGCAACTTCTACAACGCCGACTGAGCCCGGCGTGCCAGGGCCGCGATCCGCAAGGTCACGTCGCGTGGGCGCTCCTGGGCGAGCATGTGGCCGGCGCCCGGGTACATCCACAGGCGTGTGCCCGGGACCAGACCGGCCAGCCGGTTACCGTGCCACGCGGGCAGCAGGCGGTCGCGGGTGCCGTGCATGACCTCGACCGGGATGCCGTCGAAGACGCCGACGGCGCCGGCCCGGTCGTGGTCGAGCAGGGCCTGCAGGAAGCCGGTCAGCGAGGCGCCCGGTGTGCGGGCCACGTCGGCCGCGAGCACGTCCACCTCGCGGCGGTCCGGTCGCTGCCCGAAGGCGACGTACCGCAGCCCGGGACGCTGCACGCGCGACACGGTCAGCTCGGCGCCCGTCCGGCCGCGGCGGGTCTGCGGGAACCGCCGGGCGCGCCGGTCCGCACGCCGCCCGGCCACCGCGGTCGCGCGCGGCATGATCGCCGCGGCAGCGCTCTCGAACCGGGCCGGCAGCCCGAACGGGCGCGACGAGATCTGGCCTGCCGACGTGCTCACGAACGTCACGCCGGCGAACCGCTCGCGGACCAGGTCCGGGCGCCGCGCGCCGAGCTCCATCAGCGCCATCCCTCCCATCGAGTGCCCGGCGTACACGATCCGTCCCGCAGGAACCAGCGTCTCGACCACGTGCGCCAGGTCGCCGGCCAGGTGCGCCATCGTCGTCGTACCCTCCGGCGCGAGCGACGACAGGCCGTGCCCGCGCTGGTCGTACGCGACGACCCGGACGCCGTCGCCCACCAGTTGTGGGAGCGCGGCGAGCTGGTTGTGCCAGCTGCGGGTCGAGCAGGTCCAGCCGTGCACGAGCAGCACCGTCACCGGCGCGTCGGCGCGGCCGATCGTCTCGGTGTGCAGCACCGCGCCGTCGCCAGTGGCCAGCTCGGTGACGCCGCCGATCGCGGGACTCGTGACGCTCATACGCCGGCCTCCTCGATCAGGTTCTCCCGCGCCGGCCTGCGGCGTCGCGTCGTACCACTCACCGGCGCCGCGGCGCGGCCGCCGCGCGCGGCCCTGGCCATCAGCCACGCGATACCCGCGACCTCCAGGCCGCCGACCAGGCCCAGTGCCGCGTAGCCGCCGTTCCACATCCAGGACGGCAGGTCGGTGCGCTCCTCGCGCCGCAGCACCTGCTGCTCGGGCAGGAACTCCCGTCGTACGCCGCTCACCGCCGGCACCTCCGGGCGCCCGATCTGCGGGTCGGCCGGCATGTAGACGGGCAGCGCGATCATGTCCCGCTGTCCGAGCTGCAGCCGGACCATCGACTTCCACTTGCCGTACAGCGGCAGCGGCTCGGCCGTCCGGTACACCCCGTCGGCGACCTTCACCATCGGCGCCACCCGCAGCCCGCCACCCTGCCAGGCGGTGGACTGGATCCAGCGCGCGCCGTCGACGTCCGCCGGGTCGAGCCGGATCGTCGCGTACGCCGTGCGCTCGATGCCGTTGCCGGCCTCGTCCAGGGTCACGGTCGCGCTGACGTGCGCGTCCGCGGTCCGCGGTACGCAGAAGAACAGCGTCGCGGTCACGGCGACGAGGCCGATCGCGCCGAGCTGATGCGTGCGTCGTACCGGGGGCGCCGGGGCGACATCGCCGGCGACCTCGGCCAGCCGGGTGGCCAGCCACGCCCCGACCAGGCCGGCGCCGGTCCCGGCGACGAGGCCGAAGCCGAGGGCGGACGGCAGCATCTCGGCCGGCCAGCGCAGCGGCATCCAGACCCGGCTCCACCAGAACTCGGCCAGCACACCCACGGTGCCGACGAGCGCGCCCGCGACGGCGCCGAGACGGAAGCGGTTCCGGTTGCCGAGCACGAGCGCGGTGCCCTCGACCAGCGCGACCTCGGCGACCAGCAGCGGGAAGTGGCCGAGGATCTCGCCGAGCGGCTGGTCGTCAGGACCGGCTGCAGGATCAGCGGGAACTGCGGTACGCCGTAGTTGAACTCGGTGCTGAACAGGTCCCAGGCGATCAGCAGCGCGCCGGCCGCGATGAGCTCCTGGGCGCGGCGGCGCCAGTGCGGTCCGACCAGCTGCTCGAGCTCGGCCAGGCCCAGCAGCCGGGCGAAGATCGAGAAGACCGCACCGCCGATCATCAGCAGGTGCGTCGGGCCCCACAGGGTGACGTCCTCGCCGAACAGCCGGTGCCAGGTGTCGTCGAGCGGGAACCCGACGAGCGCGAACGTGCCGCAGAACGTCACCAGCGCCGCGCTGCACGGGATCGACCAGGTCCTGGTGAGCCGGATCGACCGGGCCGGCAGCGGCTTGCCGGCCAGCGCGATCGGCAGCACGCCGGCCACGATGATGCCGAGGATGCCGAAGAAGATCGGGTAGTGCGCGGCGGTGCCGAACGGCCCGGTGTCGCGCCCCTTGTCGATGTGGATCGCGATGTCCCACCAGACGCCGAAGGCGGCGGCCAGCAGCGACACGGTGTGGACGTACGGCGTCAGCGCGGCCCATCGCGGCACGCCGTCCAGGCGGCCGACGTACCCGGCGAACCGTCCGACGACGGTCTCGTGCCCGGTGCGCTCCCGCCACAACAGCAGCGCGAGTCCGCCGTACACCGCCGAGACGAACCCGGTCACGATCGCGATCTGACCGAACGACGCCGTGCCTGTCGCCGCCACCTGCGAGACGACCATCGGCCCTCCTCAGTAGGTTTGGTTCCGCGGCCGGCATGCCGTGCGTAACATGCCGGTCCCGATGCGTCATCATAGATGTTACATAAGACATGTAACGTGTAGAGTGTGAGATTGTCAAGGGTGGAGGGCTCATGACGGCCAACGACACGGACGACGAGCTGACCGTCGACCAGCTCGCCGCCAAGGTCGGGATGACCGTGCGTAACGTCCGTGCGTACGCCGGTCGCGGGCTGCTGCCGCCACCCCGTCTGGTCGGCCGGACCGGGTACTACGGCGCCGACCACGTGGCGCGTCTCACGCTCGTACGCGAGCTCCTCGACAAGGGGTACACGCTGTCCGCCGTGGAGCGGATGCTCGAGGACCTGCCGGACGGTCCGATGGGCCTGAGCCTGTTCGAGAGTCTGGTCAGCCCGTGGACCCCGACCGAGCCGGAGTTCGTCGACGAGCTGCAGCTGGCTCAGCGCGCGGGTGTCCCGCACGACCCGGCGACGATCGACAAGCTGGTGGAGCTCGGCGTGGTGGACCGCACCGACACCGAGGGCCGGCTGAAGGTGCACAACCCGGACCTGCTGCGGGCCGGTCTCGACGTGATCGCCCTCGGCGTACCGCTGGACGCGATCTTCGACCTGCTGCCGAAGCTGTTCGCCGAGGCCGAAGCGGTGTCGAAGCTGTACGTGAACCTGTTCCGCGACACCGTCTGGCGGTCGTTCGTCGACGCCGGGATGCCCGCGGAGGGCTGGCCGGACGTCCAGCGCACCATCGACCACATCATCCCGCTCGCCGGGCAGGCATTGATCGCCACGTTCCGCGAGGCGATGGGCCGCGAGATCGAGACCGCCGTCGGCGAGGAGCTCGGCATCGACCCGTCCTCGCTGCGCCCGGCCGGCTGATGGCCGATCGGGCCGAGGAGGAGCTCAGGCACAACCCGCTCAACGAGGTGACCGGCGGAATCCACCTCGTCACGACCGACGACGGCCGCAGGCTGGTCCGCAAGCGGCTCCGCCCGCCGGGCCCTCCGGATCCCTCCCGGCCGGAGCGGCGGCGGTCCGCCAACCTCTAACCCCAAGCGTTCATCGGGCCCTTGTGACTCGGCGTGTCGTCGTTCATCGGGCCCTTCGGACCACGGTCGGACGGCTTGCTCGCAGCAGCTGACGGTTTCGTCTCGCGGTCGGTGAGTGCCTCGTCCTCGTCGTACCGGTCGTCGTCGTCGTCGTCCTCGTCGTCGTCTCCGGCGGACTCGGCGCGGCGGGCGATCGTGAGGAAGACCGCGATCAGCAGCAGGGGGCCGAGTGCCATCGCGCGCTCGGGGATGCCTCCAAGGTGCAGCGCGGTCACGAGCCGGCCACCAGCGCGATGCCGCCCGCGGTGAACGCGACCATGGCCGCGAGCAGCGGGTACTGCGCGCGCCGCAGCTGCTTGCGGCGGAACACCGCGATTGCCCGGTCGTGCGCGGAGACCACGCCGAGCACGTGCCCGAGCACGATCGCGCCCACCTGGACCTCCGCGATCAGCGACGTACTCACCAGGCCGTAGTCGATCCTCGCGCCGGCGAGGCCGAGCAGGTCCCAGCCCCGGCCGAGCGGGTCCGAGGCGAGCAGCACCCCGGCCTGGCCCTGGAACACCGCGAACGAGAAGTAGTGCGCGATCGCATACCCGATCACGATCGGCACCAGCGAGTGCGCGAACTGCCCCGGCAAGCCGCCGCCTCCCGCCGGGCCGAGCCACGCCTGTCCGCCACCCGCGACCCGGCGCGCAGCGCTTCCGGTCAGCCGGCCCGCACCGCCCGCGTGCGCGGCGACGACGAAGACAACGCCGACGACTGTGACCGCCGCGACCAGCCCGGCGGTGTAGACGCCGAGATGCCCGCCCCGGCCGAGGTCGGCGGTGGCGTTCGTCCACGCCGACCACCGGCTGATCCCGTCGAACGCGGTCGACCCGAGCAGCACGCACACCAGGACCACCGTCCCGGCGGACGGAGGTACCGCCGCCAGCCCGGCAAGCGGGTTCCGCGGCACGATCCGCCGCTCCTGGTCACGTCCCCACGGACTCGCCTTGGCCAGCAGCTCGCCGTACACCTCGAAGGCGTCCCCGGCCCGGAACCAGCCGGTCCCGAAAACGATGCCGGCGGCAACGTTCAGGACCGTGTACGACGTGCCGAAGGCCGCCACGACGCGCGGATCCGAGCTGTCCGGCACCGCGAGCTCGAGCCACAAGAAGACCGCGAGTCCTGCCACCGCCGGCCACACCGAGATCCCGGCCGGCAGTGGGCGCAACCCATCCGGCCGGTGCACGATCCGCCGCCCAGCGGCTGCCAGCGTCCGCAGAGGGTTGATCAGCCGCCACACCGGCCCGAACACCAGCGACACCGGGATGATCCCGACCCACATCCACACGTAGAACCAGGTAGGCGCCGGGTTGTCCGCCGCCGAGTCACTCCCGGCCCACGCGGTCACCAGCAGCGCGCCGAGCGCGAGCATCCCCGTTGCCTTGAGCAACCATCGCGTAACCCGAGCGTCGGCCACCGAACCGGCCGCGGTCACAAGGGCCCGACGAGCGCCGACACGCCGGGTCACAAGGGCCCGATGAACGGACGGTTGGTACCGCGGGTGGGGCCAGAAGGCGGTCAGGGCGAAGAAGGAGACGGCGACGGCCGCGCCGGCGGAGTACATCGCGAGCCACAGCGGCACGGGCAGGTCGCCCCGCCCGCCGATCCCGTGCATCGGCAAGGCGATGTCCGCGACACCCATCCGGCAACCTCCTCCTGGCATAATGTGACACATTGGATGTTACATCACACGTGTCACACTAGGTCAACCAGAGCCTGCCGCCAACCGATCCCGGCAACGCAATTCGCCGGGTTGACCATTCCGGCGGATGGTTGGCCCGGGTTGTGCGCCGGGCGGACCCGCACCTCCGATGGTTCACCCGGCGAATTGCGCGGGGTTCAGGCCGCCTGGCGCTCGGTGCCGAGGGTGCGGCGGGGGCGGGCGTCGTACTCGGTGGGGTCGAAGCGGCGGGTCAGCCGTCGGAAGCGGAAGGTGAAGCCGGGCCAGATAGTGGTGTTGCGGCCCTGGGAGTCGAGGTACCAGCTGACGCAGCCGCCGGTGGTCCAGACGGTGTTCCTCATCCGCGAGCGGACCCCGTCGACGAACCGGCGCTGCACGTCGGGCCGCACCTCGACGCGGTCGAGGCCGGCGGCGTCCATGGTGCGGATCGCGTCCAGCAGGTACGCGATCTGCGACTCGATCATGAACACCATCGAGCTGTGCCCGAGCCCGGTGTTCGGGCCGATCAGCATGAAGAAGTTCGGGAAGCCGGCGATCGCCGTACCCAGATGCGCCTCCATCCCGTCGGTCCACACCTCGCGCAGCGTCTCGCCGGTCCGGCCGCGGACCATGTCCATGACCGGCAGGTCGGTGACCCGGAACCCGGTGCCGTAGATGATCGTGTCGACCTCGTGCTCGGCGCCGTCCTCGGTGACGATGCCGCGCGGCGTCACCTCGCGGATGCCGCTGGTCGAGACGGTCACGTTCGGCCGCGCGAGCGCCGGGTAGTAGTCGTCGGAGATCAGGATCCGCTTGCAGCCCATCGTGTAGTCCGGCGTCAGCTTGGCGCGCAGCTCGGGGCCGCGGATCTGCCTGGCGAGGTGCCGCTCGGCGAGCTTCTGCGCCTGTGCCATGATCCGCGGCGCCCGCGCGAAGCCGAGCACGTACGCCTCCCGGCCCCAGTAGATCCCGGCCCGCACCGCCTTCTGCACCAGCGGGAACCGCCGGAACACGGCCTTCTCCACACCCGTGATCGACCGGTCCGGCCGCGGCATCACCCACGGCGGCGTGCGCTGGAACAGGTGCAGCTCGTCGACCTCCGGTTGGATCGCCGGCACGAACTGGATCGCCGACGCCCCGGTCCCCACCACGGCCACGCGGCGGCCGGTGAGGTCGTGCGTGTGGTCCCAGCGGGCGGAGTGGAAGACGGTGCCCTCGAAGGTCTCGATCCCGGGCATCTTCGGGTACGACGGCTCGGCGAGCGGGCCCATCCCCGAGATCACGATCTCGGCGGTCAGCTCACCCTGGCTGGTCCGGACCCGCCACAGGTTGTCCGCGTCGTCCCACTCGCACGCCTCGACGGCGGCGCCGAACCGGATGTGCTCGCGGACGCCGAAGTCGTCGGTCACCCGGTTCAGGTAGGCCTCGATCTCCGGCTGCGGTGAGAACGTCGACGACCAGTCCGGGTTCGGCGCGAACGAGAACGAGTACAGGTGCGACGGCACGTCACACCGGCACCCCGGGTACGTGTTGTCCCGCCACGTCCCGCCGACATTGCTCGCCCGCTCCAGTACGACGAAGTCGCGGTGGCCGGCCTGCTTGAGGCGCACCGCCATCCCGATGCCGGCGAAACCGGAGCCGACGATCAGGATCCGGCTGTGCGTGCTGTCGGACGTTGCCATCTCGGGACCTCCAGAGGGCCGTTGAGCGGAACTTACTCGGAGTAAGTTACTTGGAGTAAGTTACCCGGAGTAAGTTATGCTTGGCAAGTGACCTCGGCCACGGACCCCACCACGCCCGCCGCGGCTCGCCCCCGGCGGCGGGACCGCGCCGCGCGCGAGCTGGAGATGCTGGACGCGGCCGAGGACATCTTCGGCGAGCGTGGTTACGCCGGTACGTCGATGGACGATGTGGCCGCCCGGGCCGGGGTGTCCAAGCCGCTGGTGTACCAGTACTACGGCTCCAAGGACGGCCTGTTCGTCGCCTGCCTGGCGCGGTTGCGCGCGCAGCTGTTCGAGTCGGTGGCGGACGTCGTCCTGACGGCCCCGGACGCCGAGCGGGCGATGTACGAAGGCCTGGCGCAGTGGTTCCGGTTCCTCGACGAACACCCGCGGGCCTGGGCCGTGATGGTCGACGAGGGCATGCTGAGCGCGGGACCGGCGGCCGAGGCGGCCGACCAGGTGCGCGCCGACTTCGTCGAGCTGATCGCGAGCATGGTGCGGATCAACCTGCCGGCCGAGCGGGAGACCAGCGAGGACGAGATCCATGTCGTGGCACAGGCGCTGTCCGGCGCGACCGAGCGGCTGGCGGTGTGGCGCAGCCGCCACGGCGGCGGACCGCCGCCGGAACAGGTGGCGGCGATGCTGATGAACCTGTTCTGGATCGGCCTGCGCGGCGTCCGCGCCGGCGAGTCCTGGGCATGAACAACGACTACCATCGCGGCGCGTTACTGTCTGACTACTCACAGGAATACTCCTCCATAGCCTGGGAACGATGGCCCCATGCCGAGTCTCAGACTGGGCGGAACGGGGAAACGGGGCACAGCGACACGAGCGCGGCTCTACGCGTTCGGGGCGGTCGTAACAGCTATGACCCTTCCCGCAGGTTCCGCGAACGGGTCCCTTGAATCCTGGCGCTGGTCGGGCAGCACGATCTGCGTCGTCAACAACACCTACTCGACCTTGTGGCCGGTCGCGACCGCCGTGCAGCGGTACGACGCGTCCGGCGACCTGCATGTCGTGAGCGGCGGCGACTGCTCGTCGTACAAGCAGAAAGTGTGGGTGTCGCGGTACACCGCCTCCGACGGTCGCTGCGGCGTCACGACCGTATGGAAGGACGAGTACGGCCGGTTGTTGTACGCGCGGATCCAGCTGAACCGCTACTACTCCAGCTGCCTGTCCTCCTCGACGCGGCGGGCGCACGTCATGTCGCACGAGCTCGGCCACGCGGTCGGCCTCGCGCACACCTCCAGGTACGACTCGGTGATGAACGTGTCGACCTGGTCGTACGACAACGTGCCCTACCCGACGAGCTACGACTACTCAGAGATCGAGCGGAGGTATCCGTGGTGACATGCCCGTGAGCTGACGGACCGGTCGTGATCTGATCGGGGCGATGCGTGCGCTCCGGTCGTCCACCCTGCCCGCGCCGCTGCTGGTGCTCGGCGGCGTCGTGTCGGTGCAGTTCGGCGGCGCCCTGGCCGCGACGCTGATCCCCGGGATCGGCGCCGGCGGCGCGGTCACGCTGCGGCTCGGCCTCGGTGCCGTCGTCCTTCTCCTCGTCGCGCGGCCGCGGCTGCGCGGGCGCGACTGGCGGGACTGGCGCGCGGCGGTCGGGTTCGGCCTCACGCTCGGGCTGATGAACCTGTCGTTCTACCTCGCGCTCGCGCGGCTGCCGCTCGGCGTCGCGGTGACGGTCGAGTTCATCGGGCCGCTCGGGCTGGCCGCGGTGCTGTCGCGGCGGGCGCGGGACCTGGTCGCGGTCGCGGTGGCGGCGGCCGGCGTGGTGCTGGTGAACGGGCGCGACCTGCACGCGGTGAACTGGACCGGCGTGGGATTCGGGTTGCTCGCGGGAGCCTGCTGGGCGTCGTACATCCTGCTGAGCGCGGAGACCGGTCGGCGGTTCGGGCAGCTCGACGGGCTGGCGCTGGCGATGGTGGTCGGCACCGCCGTGGTCGCGCCGTACGGGATCGCGACGGCGGGCGGCACCCTGGTCGAGCCGCACAACCTGCTCACCGGGGCGGCGGTGGCGGTGCTGTCGTCGGTGCTGCCGTACTCGCTGGAGCTGCTCGCGCTGCGGCGGATCCGTCCGGTGGTGTTCGGGATCCTGATGAGCCTGGAGCCGGCGGTCGGGGCACTGGCCGGGTTCAGTGTGCTGGGGCAGCGATTGTCGGTGCTCCAGATCGGTGGGATGGCCTGCGTGGTGGCCGCCTCGATCGCGGTCACCCGCTCCCGTGGCACCGAGCAGCTCGATCTCTGATCTGTGGCACAGCAGTGCCGCTGTCATCGCTGTGAGTGAAAACCAATTGACGGTCGTAACGCTGCGTAGGCAAACTTGGATGTAAGGGGAAAGCTTACGGGGGGACACCATGTCCACAACAGGAAAGACCATGCACAGCACCGAGGTTCATCTACGCGCCCGCATCTTCCGCTGCGAGGCACTGGGCGCACCGGCACCGTGGTACGCCGACATCGATGACCCCAGTTATCCGCAGCCGGACCAGCCCTACTGGTACTCGTACTACGAGACGCAGTCCGCGGCCCTGGTCGCCGCCTGCGACCGGCTCGCCGCGCTGTCCTGAGCCGGCTCGCGCCCGCGTCCGCACCGCACTCCGCCAGTAGCCTGGCAAGGAGGCGAGGAGACGCGATGACCGAGTGGGCACCCGAGCAGCCGCGGCAGCCTGAGCCGCCCCGGAGGCCGCGCTGGGGGGCGCGCGCCGGCGGCGGCGCGGTGGCGGCAGGTGGCGCCGCGGCGGCGAAGAGCGGCCTGCTGGTCAAGCTGCTGCTCGCGCTCAAGGGCCTCGCGGTCCTGGCCAAGTTCAAGTTCGCGCTGTCCATGGTCGTCTCGATCGGGGCTTACGCGCTGTTCTGGGGCTGGCGGTTCGCGGTCGGGTTCGTGCTGCTGCTGGCGGTGCACGAGCTCGGCCACGTCGTGGTGCTGCGCGCGCAGGGCGTCGAGGCGAGCGCGCCGATGTTCATCCCGTTCCTGGGTGCGTTCGTGTCCGTGCGGTCGCCGCAGCGGTCCGTGGCCGAGGAGGCCGGCTCCGCGCTCGCGGGCCCGGCGGTCGGCGCCGCCGGCTCGTACGCCGTGCTGGAGCTCAGCCACGCCACCGGCTCGCAGCTGCTGCAGGCGCTGGCCTACACCGGCTTCTTCCTCAACCTTTTCAACCTGCTGCCGATGCTGCCGCTGGACGGCG
>WNFV01009326.1_pt1 | contig 10876 bp, 9 predicted proteins | sample 5400101 | NCBI WGS metagenome assembly WNFV01 (sample SAMN13153361, study PRJNA577476) | soil metagenome | isolation source: 115 cm soil or saprolite under grassland replicate 1 | place: USA:California | collected 2016-06-15
GCTTCTGCAGGCCCTGCTTCATCGCGTCGCGCTGGGTGCCGCTGCCGACCCGGGCGCTGAGGGTGCGGATCGGGACCAGTGGGGCCCAGTCGCGGTTCCCGCCGCCGAGCTTGGTCGAGATCCCCCACAGGCCCAGCTGGGAGCTGTCGGGGAACAGCGACAGGCCGGTCGCGGCCGCCTCGGCGGTCAGGTCCATCCAGGTCTTGTTGCCGGAGACCTTGGTGGCCATCGACGACGACGCGTCGATGACGGCCAGCGAGTGCGCGGACAGCGCGAGCGTCGCCCACTGCTGCAGCGTCCGCTCCGCGTCACCCGGCTCCGGCTTGGTCAGCAGGGTGATGTCGCCGATACCGCGGCCGCCGCTCAGCTCCTCACCGGTCGCCGGGCGGAACCCGGCCTGGTCCAGCGCCCGGGCGGACGCGTCGGAGCGGAGCTCCTGGGCGAGCCGCTTGCCGGCGTCGCCGATCTTGGCGGCGTTGTCCTTGGCCGTGACGACCAGCGGGTAGTCGAGGACCAGCGTGCCGGTGTCCGGTACGACGATCTGCAGGCTGGTGTCCGGCCGCTGCTCCTGGAACGCGACGAACGCCTGCTCGGTGGCCGGGACGATGATCGGGCTGTCACCCGGCGCGGCCCGGCTGAACAGGCCGTTGACGTCGGTGTAGGGCTTGGCCATCGAGCCGTGCCGCTGGGCCAGCGGGACGATCAGCTGTGCCATCGTGTTGTCGCCCGCCCGGGTCTTGCCGCGCTCGGCCTGGAGGGCGAACAGTGCCTCGGCGCCGACCGCGGTGCTCAGCGGGTCGAGCAGCGCGGGCTGGTTGCCCTGGAACATCGCCAGCCAGCTGCTGGTGTTCGCGAACGCCCGCTGCTTGCCGACGATCACCAGCGGCGACGTGGCCAGGGACGGTACCGCGACCAGCGGCAGCGACTGGCCGTCGTCGGCGCGGTTGACCCACATCGACGAGTCCGGGATCCACAGGTCGGGCCGCTTGCCGCCTGTGGCGACCGCCTGGGCCACCTCGGCCGGGCTCTGCGCGCTGACCTTGAACGTCGCGCACGCGCCGCCGTCGTCGCGGCCCTGCAGCGACTTGGCGGCGGCCTCGACCTCGGGCTGCAGCTCCGGGGCGGCCGCGATGCTCACGTTGATGGGATTGTCGCAGCTGCCGGCCGACAGTGTGTCGGCGTTCGCGCCGTTGTCGTCTCCACCCAGTGCCTTGATCAGCACGGCACCGCCGAGCGCCAGTACGACGAGGCCGGCGACCGTGATGACCAACGGTCGGCGGCTACGCGTCGTAGCGGCGGCTGAATGTCGTCCCATAGCGGCGGCTCTCTCTCCTCCCCGGGCTGTGCTGCGCGCGAAGATTACCCGCGCAGACCAGGGGAGGCCTAAGGCTCGCGCCACATTGACCGAACGGCAAGACGGGTGTCCAGCGCGGTTCGAGGTCCGGAGGCCGCCGATTCGAGGCCAAACGGACCCGAAATCTCACGGCGTGTAATGGCCTGTGGGCGAGGGGTGAGAAGCGCGAAGTTATGGTGTGATGCAAATCACATCACTGTTGACGCAATGTCAACCAGCGGTAGGCCCGCGGTCGTGTAACAACGCCGCGTCTCCGCGTGACGGCGCCGCGACGCCGGCCGGCGTCAGAGACCCAGGTCGCGGCGCAGCTTGGCCACGTGACCGGTGGCCTTCACGTTGTACTGCGCGAGCGCGATCGCGCCGTCCGGGTCGACCACGAAGGTCGACCGGATCACCCCGGTCACCTTCTTGCCGTACATCGTCTTCTCGCCGAACGCGCCGTACGCCGACAGCACCGACTTGTCCGGGTCGCTCAGCAGGGGGAACGTCACGCCGTCGCGGTCCCGGAACTTCGCCAGCTTCTCCGGCTTGTCCGGGGAGATCCCCAGTACGGCGTACCCGGCCGCGGCCAGGCTGTCGAGGGAGTCGCGGAAGTCGCACGCCTGCTTCGTGCAGCCCGGCGTCATCGCGGCCGGGTAGAAGTAAACGATCACCGACCGGCCGCGCAGGTCCTTCAGGGACACCTCGTTCCCGTCGGCGTCGGGCAGCGTGAACTCGGGAGCCGGGTCACCGACGGACAGGCGATCGGACATGGCAGTCCCCTTCGAGTGAGCGCGTGGTCGACTCGCACAGTCTGCCGCACCGCCATGGAGCGGCCCCCGCGGACCTGCAAGACTGATCGTCTAGCACCTTCCTGACGGGAGGGCAGGACCGAGGAGGCAGGAGTGTCGAGCACCAAGCCGGCCGCGGCTCGTACCCCGGACCAGATCGAGGCCGAGATCGCGGCGACCCGCGCCCGGCTGGCGGCGACGGTCGACGAGCTGGTCGACCGGGCGCACCCGCGCAACGTCGCCAAGCGGCAGGTCGAGCAGGCCGTGACACTGACCCGGTCGCAGGTGTACGACGAGAACGGCAACCTGCGCACCCAGAAGATCGCGTCCGTGGCCGGCGCGGTGGCCGGCGTACTGGTCCTGCTGCTGCTCGTCCGCCGGCTGGTGAACCGGCGGTGACCACCGGCAGGCGCCGGCGGCCGCTGGAGGACAAGCTGCCGATCCGGATGCTGCACGACCGGGTGCTGGTCGCGCTGGACCCGGAGGTCGGCGAGCGCAAGTCCTCGGCCGGCATCCTGATCCCGGCGACCGCCCAGATGGGCAAGCGGCTGGCCTGGGCCAAGGTGGTCGCGATCGGCGCCAACGTGCGCAGTGTCGAGGTCAACGACCGGGTGCTGTTCGATCCCGAGGACCGCGCCGAGGTCGAGGTCCGCGGCGACGACTACGTGCTGCTTCGCGAGCGCGACCTGCACGCCGTCGCCTCCGAGCGTCTCGAGGACGGCTCCACCGGCCTCTACCTCTGACGTCCAAACCTTCTTCCGTTCATTCGTCGCATCTCGTGGTTGCTGTGGATAACGCGGTCACGTGGCCGCCGGCGCGCAAGGTGCGCCGGTCTGTACACACTTCATCGTTGGCATGGAGAGAGTCCTTTTCTGAGTTGGTTGTGGTCAGCGGACTCTATGGATTGCACCGTTGATGGAGGCCGCAGATTTCTGGCGCGGGCCAGTAGTGGGAGGCAGCAGGCGAGCAGGGTGAGTGCGACCAGGCCGTCGAACCAGTAGTGGTTGGCGGTCAGGACGACGACGGCGAAGGTGACGACCGGGTGGGCGAGCCATAGCCAGCGCCACTTGCTGCGGGTGACCATGATCGTCACGATCGCCACCAGCGCGGCCCAGCCGACGTGCAGGCTCGGCATCGCGGCGAATTGGTTGGCCATCCCGCTGTCGCTGGTCGGCCCGTACACCGACTGGCCGAACTTGATCCCGGTGTCGACCCAGCCGAGGTCGGGCAGCATCCGCGGTGGCGCCAGCGGGAAGACCGTGTGCCCGACCAGGGCCAGCCCGGTGAGCGCCATCAGCGTCGACCTCACGCCCTTGTACGCCGCCGGCCTGCGGACCGACAGCCAGATCAGGACTGCGGCGGTGAGTGGGAAGTGCACCCAGGCGTAGAAGTAGTTCGCGGCCTGGGCCATGTGCGGGACCTGCAGGAAGGCGTGTTGCAGGCCGGCCTCGTTGGGCAGTCCCAGCGCGCGTTCCCAGCCGACCAGCCGGTGTGCGTTGTCGAACGCCGCGGCGCTGTGGGCGGCGGCGTAGATCCGCCCGATGCTGTAGACGACGTACATCGACCCGAGCAGCAGCACCTCACGCACCACCTGCCACACCACGCGTGGCACCGGGCGTCGGCCACGCGCGGCCGGATCGTGCTCTGCCGCGGCTCCGAGCCCGATGGCGCCAGGGGCGCCGCTCTGCACCGACTTCATCGTTGGCACGGAGAGACTGCCTTTCCGAGGTGGCTCACCGGTCACCGTTCGGCAGCGATTCGGCCGAGGCCGCTGGGGTGGTGCCCCATCGCGGGGTGCGGTGGTATTTCGGCGCCCAGACAAGGCGGTAAAGGAGCCGGGCTGGTGCCGGGAGCAGTCGGAGAACTCTGGCCCGAGCGGTCGGGGGCGCGTCGTCGAGCACCCACGGGAGGTACTCCGCGCCGCCACGGAGGCCACCTTGTGTCTTTCGGATGTCCTGGCCGAACTCGGCCCACCCGGCTGGACCCAGATACGTCGCGATCAACGGCAGTGCTTCGTTCTCCTCGTGCCGCATGTGGGCGGCCAGGTCCGCTGCCAGGGTGTGGATGCTGTCGGCCAGGCCGGTCTCGTCGCGGGCGGCGATGGCTGCGTCGACGCGTTCGAGCTGTGGGTCGATCTGGCCGTGCTCTGCTTCCATCGCGTCGAGGATGGCCGTTTCCGCCGGCGCGGAGACCGCGGCGCGCAGCTTCGGCCAGAGCGAGTTGTCTTCGGTGGTGTGGTGGATGTGCAGTTGCTTGGTGAACATCGCCCAACCGGCCAGCGTGCCGGGGGTGAGGGCTTGGCCGCGTTCGCATGCGGATGCCATGCGCTGCAGGTCGCGCGTGAACGCGTCGTGCGCGATGTACATCATGGTGAAGTCGACGTCGCCCCTGAGCGGGGTCCGTTGGTGCCAGGCATCGACGTTGGGCATCTTGTCTCCTCTAGGTGGTCGGTGGCGGGGACGGCTGCGTGTGCAGCAGCCGGAGTCAAGCGGCTTCGGCCACCGGCTCGAGCGAGGCCTCTGCCTCCGGGTTGGGTTCCTCTGTCTCGCCGCGGGTGTTGCTGGTGCGCAATGCGATGATCGCGGCGGCGACCACGAAGATGCCGCCGGCCAGCAGTGCGCGGTGGAAGCCCGAGGTGAGCGCGTCGGCCACCGGTGAGCGCTGGTCGAGCAGGTGGTTGGTGCGCGACGTGGCGATCGCCGAGAGGATCGCGAGCCCGAGCGCGCCGCCGACCTGCTGGGAGGCGTTGAGAAGCGCGGCGGCGAGTCCGGCCCTGTCGGCGGAGACACCGGCGTTCGCGGCCGTGGTGATGGCGACGAACACGGCACCGAGGCCGATCGACACGATCATCAGGCCGGGGAGCAGGTCGGCGACGTACGAGCCGTCGACGGGCAGGCGCGAGAGCAGGTACAGACCGCCGGCCGCGACCATCGAACCAACGAAGGCCAGCGGTCGCGTGCCGATACGAGCGAGCAGCTGCGAGGAGATGCCCGCCGACACGGCGACACCGGCGGTGAGCGGGAGGTAGGCGGCGCCGGTCTCGAGCGGCGAGTAGCCCAGCACATTCTGCATGTACAGGGTGAGGAAGAAGAACATGGACAGGAATCCCGCGAGAGCGATCAACTGGGTGACGTTGGCGGCCGCGAGGCCTCGTACGCGGAAGATCGACAGCGGTACGAGCGGGTTCTTGCTGCGCTGCTCGTTGACGACGAACGCGACCAACAGCGCAAGGGCCCCGGCGAGCTCGCCGATCGTACGGCCCGCGTCCCAGCCCTGGTCGGGTGCCTTCACCAGCGCGTACACGAGAAGGAGCATCCCGCCGGTCGCGAGGACCGTACCGACGATGTCGAAGTTGACGAGCGGCGCACGGCGTCGTTCACCGGGGAGCAGCCAGAAGATCGCACCCAGGAGCAGCACGGCGATCGGCGGGTTGACGAACAGCACCCACCGCCAACCGGGTCCTTCGGTCAGCACGCCACCGAGGAACACACCTACGGCCGAGGCGAGGCCGGCCACGCCACCCCACACACCGAGCGCCGTGTTGCGGTCCTTGCCCTCCTGGAACAGCGTCGTCAAGAGCGAGAGCGCCGCCGGCAGCATCATCGCGGCGCCGAGTCCCTGCGCGAGGCGGGCACCGACCAGGACCTCGGCGCTGCCGGCGAACCCGCCGACAAATGACGAGATCGCGAACAGTGTCGTACCGGCGACGAGAACGCGACGGCGGCCCAGCAGATCGGCGGCCCGCCCTCCCAGGAGCATGAAGCCGCCATAGGTGAGCAGGTAGCCGCTGAGCACCCACTGCAGGTTCTGCACCGAGAAGTCGAGATCGTCCCGGATGTCGGGCAGCGCAATGTTGACGATCGACGCATCGATGAAGTCGAGGAAGGCGACCGCGGTCAGCAGAGCCAGCGTGAGCTTGCCCCGGCGGGTCGCGAGAAAGGAAGGTTCAACGGTCGTTGCAGTCATGCCGAGGACGGTACGGGCCGACTCCGGCCGCGGACGTCACCCGAAGGTGCTCGTGGGGTGGAATCTTTCGTGGCCGACGGGGCACGACGGTGCCAACCCGGCTGAGCGTACGCGCCTAGGCCTAGTCGATCAGCCCGAGCTGCCGTCCGCGGGTCACGGCCGCCGTACGGTTGGATGCCCCCAGCTTGTCGAGGATGTGACTGACGTGCTTCTTCACGGTGTCCAGTGTGATAACGAGCTCGTCGGCGATGCGCCGGTTGGACCTGCCGGCGGCCATCAGGCCGAGGACCTCCACCTCGCGAGCGGTCAGCGACCCGATCAGCCCCGGGATCGCCGCTGTGGCTCGCCCGGACGCCGGCTCCGTGTCGTTCTCGTCGTACGCACGCAACAGCCGAGCCAGGTAGTCGAGCGGGACGGCGCGTGCCACGGCGTGTTCATTCCGCTGCGCCGCGACCAGCCGGTCGAGCAAGTCCCGCATAGGCGCGCCCTCGTCGACGAAGACCCGGACGTAGCCTTCGGACCCGCCCAGGATGAGCGCCTCGGCCAGCGCGTCCACCGCGGCCTCGTCGCCCTGAGCAGCGAAGGCCAGGGCCCGCAACGCGCGCAGCTCGATGACGCCCGCGATCCGGCGTTGAGCGCTCGCCACGGTGAGGAGCCGTTCCAGTAGCGGGAGGGCCTGGTCGGCGAGGTCCTTCGCGAGCAGCACGCGTGCTAGTACGAGATATCCGAGCTCCTTGGGGTAGTCCGGCTCGTCACCGGCGTCGAGACCGCGCTCGCGCGTCCAGTGCTCGGCCGCGGCGACGTCGCCCTGCGCCAGCAGCAGCCGCGCCCGCTGCGCCGGGACCGGGTTGAGCAGGTCCGCCACCGCTGGGCCCGGTGCCGCCCTCTCAGCCTCGCCCATCGCCTCCAGAGCGCCGTCCGTATCGCCGTCGGCCTGCCGGATCCAGGCCAACGTCCCGAGGGCGGTCGCCAGCGGCGGTGTGTACGTGAACTGCCGGCACAGCGCGATGCCGTCGGTGATGAACCGTCGGGCCGTATCGAGGTCGTTGCGCTGGTAGGCCACCTCGGCCAGTCCGGCGTACGCGATGCCGGCCGCGGGCAGGGTCGGCCGGCCGGTCACTTCAGTGACGGCCAACGTCTGCCGGTAGGTTTCCTGCGCGGCGTCCAGTCGACCCATGGCCCGCTGGACCTGAGCCAGGTGGTGGCTCCCCCAGCCGACCAGGTTCGGGTGCCCGGCCGACCGCCACTGGTCGACGCTCGCCGACAGCGCGCGTTCTGCGTCCTCCAGTCGGCCGCGGAGCCAGTCGGCCGTGGCCAGATGCCCCTGGGTGATGAACCCCAGCATCGACTCGTCCCGACCGATCTCGGCCTGGGCCCGCGAGGCGTACGCGGCCGTGGCCTCGGCGTCACCGCGGAGCTCGGCGAGATAGGCACGGAAGATCGCGATGGTCGCGGGGACATTCACGAGCAGGCTCGCGGCCTTGCCCGCCGACGGCTCGTACGGCTCGTCGGCCGGACCCGCGGATGCGGCCTCCGCGGCAGCGAGCAACCCGTCGACCGCCTCCACGTGGCCGCTGGCATCCGCCATCGCCGCCTGTGCCAGCAGCAGCCGGGGGCGGGACCGGATCAGCTCATCGGGGAGCGCCGCGAGCCACCGCTGCACGGTGACGCCCTCGCCCCGCAGATAGAACAGTGCGTCGAAGTACTGCTCGATCAACCGAGCCGCCCAGGTCGTCTCCCCAGCGGCCACCGCGTGGCGTACGGCTTCGTCGGCCAGACCGTGCTGCTCATGCCAGCCAGCCGCGTTTCGATGCAGCGTCGCGACCCGCTCGGGTTGCTCCTGCCGCTGGCGGGCCCGGAGCAGGTCGGCGAACAGGTGGTGGTAGCGCCACCAGCCGCGTACCTCGTCCACGGGGACCAAGAACAAGCCGGCGGCTTCGACCGCCTCCAGCGTCGCCTGTCCATCGGTTCGGCCGGTGACCGCATCGCACAGTTCGCCGGACAGCCGCTCCAGAACCGAGGTCTCCAGCAGGAACGCTCGCACCTGTTCCGATTGGCGTTCCAGCACTTCCTCGGCCAAGTAGTCCAGCACGTAGCGGTGGCTGCCGCTGAACGTCGTGACGAAGCCGGTGACGTCGGCCTGGCCTCGAAGCGATATGGCGGCCAGATGGAGTCCGGCCGCCCACCCTTCGGTGCGTGCCGACAGTGCCGCCACGGCGGACTCGGGCACGTCGGAACCCACCGTCTCGAGGAGCAGGGCCGCGGCCTCCTCGGCGGTGAAGCGCAGGTCGGCGACGCGTACCTCGGCGAGCTGCCCGCGGGCTCGCAGCCGCGCGAGCGCCAGCGGCGGGTCGGCCCGGCTGGCCAGCACCAGGTGAACTCCCGGAGGCAGATGCTCGAGCAGGAACATCAGTGACGCGTGCACCGGCGCCGAGTCGATCAGGTGGTAGTCGTCGAGGACCAGCAGCAGCTCGTCATCGGCGGGCTGCGCGACCAGCTCGTTGATCAGCGCCGACACCAGCCCCTCGAAGGAGGATGGGGGTGGTTCGAGGAGCGGCATGAGCCGCTCTGCGACCCCGGGACGCGCCTGGTCCAGGGCTGCGGCGGCATGGCGCCAGAATCTCGCGGGGTCGCTGTCGCCGGCGTCGAGCGACAGCCAGGCGACCTGCCGCCGATCGCGCCGGATCCAGTCCGCCAGCAGGGCCGTCTTGCCGAATCCAGCCGGAGCGCAGACCAGCACGAGGCGGCGGGCGAGGGCGTCGTCGACCCTGGCCAGCAACCGCGGTCGGGGAACGAAGCCGGGCTGCGGGCGGGGCGGATGCAGCTTGGTGGCCAGCAGGATGTCTCGCTCGTACACGGCGGCCTCGGACGAGTTCGCCGCGGGACTCTTCTTCATCGCTGACCTACCGCTCACTGCACCCAGGATCCCCTATCGCCATGAGCCTAACGACCGGGCCGACTGCTGGACTTGGCTGCGCCAGCTGCCGTGCCAGATTCTGCCAGCTGCGGACCACGGAAGATTCCACCCCCGACCTGCACCTTCGGGTGACGCCTCCACCCCACGAGTCTTCGTAACGTGCCGGCTGTCGAAGACGCTCACCGACGGGAGGCCCCAGATTGACAGCTGTCAGCCTCGCCCGTAGTCCCGAACCATCCAACATGAAGAAGACGCTCAACACGCGGCGCCGATCCGTCGGCCCCGCTGTCCAGAAAGCGGGTGTCCGGAAATGAGCGACGTGGGATCCCCCATCGGCTACGAGATCCGTATCGAGGGCGTCCTCGACCCGAGCTGGTTCGATGACCTCAACGTCGGGAGCGATGACGGGCAGACGGTCATCTCGGGTCGGTTCGCCGATCAGTCGGCGCTGCACGGGCTGCTGGCCAGGATCCGAGACCTGGGGGTCCGCCTGAACAGTGTGCGTATCGTACGCCCAGAGCAAGACCGAACTCAGTAGGGACGAACGGGCTTCGACCCGACCGGTTCACGCGTCATCGACACCGGTCTGGAAACCCCCGGACCTTCTGCCTGACCAGACAACGCCTGAACAACCGGCCCGGACGATGACGACCGGAGCCGGTTGTTCAGCTTCATGGTGCCTGCTCCTAGGTCTTGCTAGTCGACGATGACTCCGCCGGTCAGGTTCACGACGGTTCCGGTCATCGCGGCTGCCTGGTCGGAGGCTACGAAAGCGGCGACATCGGCGAACTCCGCGAGCTTGGTCGGGGACTTCCGGTGGCTCATGCTGGACATCAGGTCGGTGAACTGCTCCCGGGTGATGCCGTGCGCTTCGGCGTGGAGACCGAAGACGACATCGATGGTTCCTGTCTCCGGCATACCCATCGTTCGCAGACAGACAGTGCGTACGCCGTACTGCGCCCACTCCGCCGAGAGTTCGCGATTGAGGCCCTCGAGCGCGGCCCAGGCCGCAGTCATGCCGCCTGTGAGCGGCGCACCGATGCGGGCCGGCTCTGGCGTGTGCATCAGGATCACTCCGGAGCCCTGCTCGATCATGTGGCGCGCGGCCGCGCGGGCGGTCACGAAATGTGCCTGCGGATAGGTGCTGACCGGCAGCAGGAAGCTTTCCACCGAGAGTTCGATGAGAGGAATCCCCTGGATCCCCTGCTGCGGGATCCCGATCGCGTTGTACGAGATGTCGATCGTCCGCGCGGTCTTCACGACGGCCTCGAGGTGGCTCTTCACGGCGTCCTCATCGAGGGCGTCGACCTGAGCCGCCTCGGCCTGGCCGCCGGCGGCGGAGATCTCCTTCGCCAGCGCTTCGACGGAAGCGAGATCGCGTCCGGTCAGAAACACGCGTGCGCCTTCACGAGCGAACGCGCGGGCCACCGCGCTACCGGTCGCGCCGGCCGCTCCGTAGACGATTGCGTTCTTGTTTTCGAGTGACATGCTGAGCTCCATTCGCCGCCGTGGCGGCAGTAATCAGGTGGTTGGTTCTTTCACGCGCCACAGGAGGGCACGCGGTCCGAACACACTTCGTGCTCGGAGGACTGTCGGTTCAGGGGCGGCGGCCGAGGTAAGCCACGAGCTGGTCGCTGGCGGACGCGAGCGGTTCGACCGCCACGGGGAGGCTGAACTCAGGCCACCGTGCGTTCGGCGGCACGACCACCCCGGCCAGCTCCCGCAGTACCGTCGCGAGCGAGTCGGGGACGGGGCGCTCGGCTCCGCAGGCGCGCCCGATGTCCCACCCGTGCACGGCCAGCTCGATCGCTCCGACGCCGGCGGCGGTGCCGGCCGGGAGGACCCGGTCGCCGATCTGACACAGCGCAT
>WNFV01010380.1_pt1 | contig 10875 bp, 5 predicted proteins | sample 5400101 | NCBI WGS metagenome assembly WNFV01 (sample SAMN13153361, study PRJNA577476) | soil metagenome | isolation source: 115 cm soil or saprolite under grassland replicate 1 | place: USA:California | collected 2016-06-15
CGGGCGGCGGCGTGGCGCATCCGGGTGAGCCCTTCCTCGAACTCGGCGTCGGTGATCAACTCGAACGTCGACAGCGCTCGCCGCTTGATTCGCTCGTAGTGGGCGGTGAGGCTCGGGTCGATCTCCTGCACCAGCGTATCGAGGGCCGTGAGCTCGAACCCCTGCGCGACGAAGGCCTGCCGCACGGCCTCGAGCGTCGGTAGGCGCGCCTCGTCGACGGCGCGGGCCGAGGGAAAGAATGCGTAGTGCGGCACACCGTCCAGACGCCCGCTAAAGACGTTGCGGATGAACACGAGCCCGCCCGGCTTGACCACCCGGTAGAGCTCACGCGCGCAGGCGACGACGTCCCCGACGTGATGGATGATCATCGACAGGAACGCGAAATCGAACTCGGTGTCGGCGGCGGGGATCGTCTCCGCGGCGCCGGCGCGGTGGTCCACTCGCGGATGCGCGCTGTAGCGCTCCGCCTCCACGCGCATCTTCTCCGACGGCTCGACGGCGACGACGCGGGCGTCGAACGCATCGGCCAGCAGGACCGCGAAGCGCCCCGTGCCGGCCCCGAGATCGAGGACCGTCAGGCCTGAGCGCATGCCACCGAGGTGGCGGGCGATCGCGTCCATCCAGAGCCGGCCGGTGTCCTCGGAGAGCGCACGGCCGGCGCGATACGCGCGCCAGAGACTCCGGTCGTAGTCGACCCTCGTCACCAGAGAGCGTCAGGAAGGGGCAGTCCCACGAACGCGTCGGTCGGCATCGGTCCCGGCGGCGTGATCGCAAGGCGCTCGGCCAGGGCGTAGAGCTGGCGCAGGTGCTGCGCGGCGTGCCACGTCGTGCGCTCGAGCAGGTCGTGGCCCGACTGGGGGCCATAGTAGACCTTGATCACGCGCTCGAACTCGCGGGGCGATGCCCCCTCGTCGCGAAGATCGGCGGGCGCCTGATCCAGCAGCCAGGACGCCGGGAACTCGCCGAGGTCCATGCCGTCCACGAATGCCAGCGAGAGCCGGAACACGTGATAGCCGAGGTTGCGCAGGGTCCGATCGCGCTCCGGCGGCCGCCAGTCCATGTGTTGATCCGGCACGCCGCGAATGAGCCCCTGCGCCGCATCGAGGATGATGTCGAGCCGCTTGGCCAGCTCGGTCGGAGCGAGCCTGGTGGCCGCCGAGTACGGGATGCCGAGCAGCGCGGCGTATGCCGATGGGTTCCACCCGTGCGCGGCGCGGTCACCGACGGTCACCGCCGGCACGCGGCCTATCCCCAGCCGGGCCAGCTCGGCGTAACCCGCCGGGTTCGCCTGCACGTCGACCGGGTCGAACTCGACCCCCCAAGACGAGAGGAGCTCCTTCGTCTTGGCGCAGGACGATCAGCCCGGCCGGTAGAAGAGCTTGACCACCGTTCCGGAACCTCGAGCCGCTTCTTTACTCGTCATGTGAGTCTCCTCGCGGAATCGCGATCAAGATTGTACCCGAGGGCCACGGGTCCGTCGACGCCCTCAGGCGGCGAGCCGATTGTAGAGCCACGCCCAGCCGAAGGCGGCGAGCCACGTGAACACGACCAGGACGACGAAGGTCCCGACGAATCCGCCGTAGGTCAGTTGCTGGGGCAGGAGCGCGGCGACGTCGGCTCCGAAGAACTGCGCGTTGAACACGAACCGGAACGCGTCTCGCCACACGACCGCCAAGACATAGAAAAGGATGTAGAACCCGCCCGACAGTATCGCGAGTGAGTTGGCGAAGGCCGTTGGGTTCAGCATAGCCCCTCCTGCGCCCCTCAGCGTCACCGTCCGCGGAAGGTCGGCGCCTGCTTGCGGGCGAACGCGCTCACGCCGTTGCGGAAGTCTTCGGTGTGGCCGCTCGCGGCGATCGCCTGCGCTTCGAGCTCCATCTGCGTCTCGAGGCTCTCCCACGTCGACTGGTGGAAGAGCCGCTTGGCGCCGCCGAACGCCTTCGACGGTCCCTGGGCCATCTCGCGGGCGAGCGCCGCGACCGCCGTGGCGAGCTCGGCGTCGGGCACCACGCGGGTCACCAGCCCCCACTCCAGGGCTTCGCGCGCCGAGAGCACGCGGTTAGTGAAGTAGAGCTCCATCGCGCGCCGGAGACCGACCAATCGCGGGAGAAAGTACGACGACGACCCGTCGGGCGTGGCGGCGATCTTCGAGTAGGCCATCGTGAACCGCGCGGACTCGGCGGCGATCACCAGGTCGCCGGAGAGGGCGAAGCTGAGCCCGCCGCCGGCCGCGACGCCGTTCACCGCCATGATGACGGGTTTGTCGCTCCGACAGAATCGGGACACGGTCCCGTGCAGATAGGTCGTCAGCTCCTTGACGAGCACGCCGATGCGCTCGAGGTTCTCGAGGAAGTCCTTGACGTCGCCGCCGGCGCAGAAGGCTCGACCCGCACCCGTCACCACGACGCAGCGGATCGCCGGGTCCTCGTCGACCTCGAGCGCCGCGTGGAAGAGCTCCCGGCCGAGGCCGAGACTCAACGCGTTGAACGCGTCGGGGCGGTTGAGCGTGATCGTGGCGACCCCATCGCGGCGCTCGAGGGTCAAGAACTGGAAGTCCATGGCGGTGTCCTCCTCCGTTTCAGGTCTGCCGAGCGCGCCGGCGGGCCACGCGCGCAACGACGTCCAGGACGTCTTTGATCTTCAACGGCTTCACCACCACCAGGTCTACGCCGTGGATCTGGCGCTCCTCCGCGGACAGCTCGACGCCGAAGCCGGTGACCAGGACGACCGGCACCGCGGGCGCGATCTCCTTGACCGACTGCGCCACCTGCCAGCCCGAGACCCGCGGCATCGCCAGGTCGGTGAACACCAGATCGAAGGGCTCCGCGCGGAATCGCGCGATCGCCTCGCCTCCGTCGGTGAGCACCACGACCCGATGGCCTCCCGTCGTCAGGACATCGCCGAGCACCGTACCGACCTCTTCTTCGTCGTCGACGACCAGGCACCGCAGCGAGACGCCAAGCGGGGCGGGCTCGGGTGCCGGGGCTGGCCCGTCCAGGTCGGAGGCTTCGCCCGGCGCGAAGGTCAGACGGAACGCGGTGCCGCGCCCGACGTGGCTCTCGACCGTGATGCGCCCGCCGTGACGGGAGAGGATCCCGTACGTCATCGAGAGCCCGAGCCCGGTGCCCTGGGGTCCCTTCGTGGTGAAGAACGGGTCGAAGATCTTGCCCCGGATGGCCTCGGGGATGCCGACGCCGGAGTCGGCCACCGTCACCACGACCTCGTTGTTCTCGACGGCCGTGGTCAGCGTCAGGGTGCCACCCGTCGGCATGGCGTCCACCGCGTTCAGGATGAGATTGGTCATCGCCTCGCGCAGCTCGGCGGGATCGCCCGCCACCGGCGGCAGGCTCGCGAACGAGGTCTGCACGTCGACCGCGACGCCCCGGCTGCGCGTCTCCTCCCGCCAGCGCGACTGGGTGATCTCGAGGGCGCCGCGCACGACCTCGTTGAGGTCGACCGCGACGAAGCGCTGCTGATCGCGGCGGATCCGCGTAAACTCCTGCAGTCGGCGGACGGTCTGCGCGCCGTCCAGGGCGGCGCGCTCGATGACCTGGATCCACTTGCGAAGCTGCGGATCTTGCAAACGCTGGAGCGTGAGCTGGGCCCGTCCCAGGATCGACGCGAGCAGGTTGTTGAAGTCGTGAGCCACCCCCGAGGCCATCTCGCCGAGCGCGCGGAGCTTCTCCGTGCGCACGAGCTGATCCTGCGCTGCGGCCAGCTCGCCATAGGCGCGTGTGCGCTCCTCGAAGAGGCGCGCGTTGCGCAGCGACAGCGCGGCGAGGTCGGCGATGTTCGTCAACAGCCGCTCGTCGGCTTCGGTGAATGCCCTCTCCGCGCTCCGCAACGTCAGAACGCCGATCACCGTGTCCCCGGCCTTCATCGGGACACCGAGCCAGTGTCGCGGATGTGCGAAGGTCGCCACGGGTTCGACGCCGCGACGCGAACACTCGGCGATGTAGTCCTCCGTCAGGACCGCCTCGCCCGTCACGAGCACGACCGACATCAGTCCCACCGCGTGGCTCGGGTATCGGAGGGGCATCCGCATATCGCGCGCACCATCCACGGTCCGAAGCACCACCTCGAGGTCCCGCCGCTCGTCGTCAAGGAGCACGATGGCCATGTTGGCGGCGTCGAGGATGCGGGCCACCTGGGCCCGGATGGCCTCGAGCAGCGTTGCGCGATCGAGCTGGCCGGTGACCGCCCGCGATAGCTCGTAGAGCACCGAGAGCTCCTCGACCTGCCGCCGGTTCTGCGCGTAGAGTCGCGCGTTCTCGAGGGCGATGGCCGCGCGGGCGGCGAAGCTCTCTAGCACCGCCAGGTCTTCGTCGAGAAATGGCGCGGCGGCGGGGCCGATTCGATTCATCGCGATGACGCCGAGCAGCCGTTCCTGCACGCTGAGCGGGAACGCCATCGCGCGGCGCACGCCCATGTCGACCCACTTGCGCAGGGCGAAGCGCGACGCCGCGTAGTCGTTGACGATGAGTCCGCGGCGCTGCTCGGCGCAGGCGCCGATCACGCCGTGCCCGACGGCGAGGTCCTCGAACCCGCCGTCCCGCGTCCAGGCGCGCGGCGCCAGCCCGCCGTCCGCGTCCACGAGGTACATGACGCCGTGGGCGTCGAAGAGCCGTGTGGCGCGTTCGACGACCAGCGTGAGAAGACGGTCGGGGTCGAGCTCGGGTGCGAACTCGCGCTCGGCCTCGGCGAGGGCTGCGATCTGCCCCCGACGGGCCGTCTCGAGCGAGAAGAGGTGCGCGTTCTCGAGCGCGAGCGCCGCCTGGTCGCCGAAGGCCTGGAGCAGCCCGACCTCCGCATCCGAAAAGATCCGGCCCGAGGCGTCTCCCAGCGACAGCGTGCCGATGATCCGCCCTTTCGCCCGGAGCGGCACCGCGAGCAGCGCGCCGTCGCCGTCGCGCCGCATCGTCTCCGCGACCTCTTCGCTCAGAACGATCGACGGGTCGTTGAAGACGTCGGGCGACGTCACGGCTCGGCCCTCGACGGCCGCTCGCCCGGACGCCCCGACGCCCGCGGGCAGCACGGCCCCGAGCGGCGAGGCATCGCGAAGATGACCCCCGTGCGCGAGGGTCACCAGCGACCCGTCGGGCTGCAGCAGTCGCAGCACGGACGATCTCACCCGGAAGAGCACGAGCACGCTCTCGGCGATCTGGTCGCCGACCGCCTGCGGATCGAGGCTCTCGGTCAGCGTCCGCGCCAGCCGGGCCAGCTCTTCCGCTTCGAGCCGGCGGCGCGTCGCCTCCGTGTAGAGCCGCGCGTTCTCCAGCGCCAGCGCGGCCTGGTCGGCGAAAGCCTGCGCGAGACGGATCTCGGACTCATCGAAGACACGCCCGACGCGATCACTGACGGCGAGCGCGCCAAACATCCGTCCCTGCACCAGCAGCGGAACGGCGAGCAGGGAGCGGTGCGCCTCTTGCGCGACACGGGCACGCGTGTCGTCGGTGTACGTGATGCGCGAATCGGCCAGCACGTCGGACGAAGCGACCGAACAGCGCTGGCTGACGGCGAGCCCGGCGATCCCGGTTCCGCTCGGCAGTACCGGCTGCCACTGGAAGAGCTGGTCGGCGTCCCTCGAGGTCGCGAACGCGACGAGAGCGTCGGAGGCCGGGTCGACCCGGTAGAGGCACGAGGCCCGGGCCCCGAGCAACGAGCACACGCTGTCGGCGACGCGTTGCGCGGCGGGGTCGAAGTCGAGGGTCTCGGACACCAGACGCACCAGGTCGGTCAGCGCGCTCATGCGCTGCGCTTGCCGGGTCGATTCGCGATAGAGCTGGGCGTTGTTGATCGCGTTCGCCGCGTGCGAGGCGAGGAAGCCGAGGAGCCGCAGCTCCTCGGCGGTGTATTCGTGCCGGGCCCGTACGCCGATGGCCAGAACGCCCAGCACCCGCTCGCCCAGCTGAAGTGGCACGATGCCGACGCTGACCACGCCTTCGGCGCGGACCCGCTCGACGTTGCGCGCCCGCGGGTCCCGAAGCGCGTCGACCGCCGTCAGCGGCTCGCGGGTCGCCACGACCATCCCGACGAGTCCTTCGCCGACGCGCAGGCGCTCGACGCCTTCCGACGACTGGATCCCCGCGGCCGCCCGCAGCGAGACGTGGCGGTCGTCGTCGTCCACGAGCCAGAGCTGCGCAGTGCTCGACCCGAACAGCTCGACCGCCGCATCGACCACGCGGCGGAACACCTCGTCGAGCGACAGCGTCGCGGTCAACGTCTGCGCCAGACGCGCGAGTGTCTCGAGCCGACGACTCTTCTCCCGGCCTTCCGCCAGGAGCGCGGCGCGCGCCACGGCCTGTCCCACCTGGTGCGCGACCGCCTGAAGCAGCGTCAGCTCATCGGCATCGAAGGTCCTGGCCTCTCGCGTGATGAGAGCCATGACGCCCCATGTCTCGCCGTTCACCGGAATCGGCAGCCCGAGCTGAGTTCGGTAGCCGCCGGCCTGCACGCGCTCGACGACGTCGGGCGCCAGCACGCGGGAGGCCGTGAGATCGGTCACGACCGGCCGGCCGCTGCGGATCACTTCGCCGACGTGGCTCTGGTCGAGCGAGCGGACACGCAAGCGCTCGACGTCGTCGGGCAGCAGACCACGGTGGGCGGTGAGGACAAGCGTCTGGGTTGCCCGGTCGAACCGGAACACGGCTCCGAAGGGGATCCGCGCGACGCCGCACACGACCTCGAGCGTCCGCTCGGCGGTGAGGGCCAGATCGTCGCCGCTGCCAGTCGCCACCACGACCGCGTGCAGCGCTTCGAGCTCCCGACTCCGACGGTTGTCGGACGCCTCGCGTCCGGCCGCGGACGCCTCGCGTCCGGCCGGGGCCGGCTCTCGCGGTCGCGTCGGTCTCGGGCCACCCTCCGTTGCGCCGTCGCCACGCTCCGATACAGAAACCGCCGCGATCCCAACGGCGGTGGCGCCGGCCGCCGACAGCGAGACCGCCCACCAGAACCAGAGCTGGCTGCTCTCCCGGCGCTGCTCCCGCGCCGAGACGAGCGCCCAGAGACCGCCGCCGGCCTCGCCGAGCTGACGTGCGAACCAGAGCTCCCCGCTGATCGTGATCTGCCCGGCCCGCACCGCGGTGTCCCAGCCGAGCGGGGGCGCGCCGGGCAACGTGGAGCCGAGGGCTCGATCGCCCGCCACCACCACGAGCGCAGGGCGCGATGGCAGGCGCGCGACCGCTCCGGCGAGCGACTCGAAGCGCCGCCCGACGATCACCAGACCGGCGGGCATCGGCGCGATCCCGAGCACGTAGGGCCGCTCGTCGATGACGGCAAGCCGCGCGACGGCCTCGGGAGGTCGAGCGACCGCCGCCGCGACGACGTGCCGTGCGGCCGGCACCTGGACGAGCGGAACGCCGCTCGCGTCCACGATCAGCAGTAGGTCGGCGCGGCGCTCGTGCGTCAGCGCCAGAATCCGCGGCCACGCGCCGCGCACGAGGGTGGCCCAGTCGCTCCGAGTCGCACCCTCGACGACGGCCGGATCCTGGGCCAGGAGCGACGCTTCGCGACGCACCTCCTCGAGCGCCGCCGCGACGATCGTTCGAACGGACGCGAGCGTGGCAGTGGCGGCGGTGTCGTGGCGCGCGGCGAGCGCGCGCGCCAGGAAGATGCCCGCGACGAACCAGAGCACGACGAGGCCGATCAGCACCGGGACCACGCGGCGGACGGCCGGGCGCCCGAGCGCGACCCTCACGCGCGGCGCTCGCCCACCCGGTGGAGCTTCAATAGATTCGTCGTTCCCCGGACCCACATGGGCGATCCGGAGATGATGACGATCACGTCGTTGGGGCGCACCGAGCCGTTGCTCAGCAGCGTCGCTTCGACCTCCTCGATCATCTCGTCGGTCGTCTCGACCTTTCGGATCAGACGGGAGGAGACGCCCCACGAAAGCGCCAGCCGCCGCTGGACCTCGACGAACGGCGTCAGCGCAATGATCGGCACGCCCGGCCGAGCCTGCGAGATGAGGCGGGCCGAGAAGCCCGACTCGGTGAACGCCACGATGGCGCGCGCGCCGAGCATGTGCGCCGCCGTCGCCGCCGCGTCGGAGATGGCCTCCTGGAAGCTCCCGCCCGGCCGCCGCCGCCGCTCCCGTTCGACGGCCAGCATCGCGCCGTCGGCGCGCTCGGCGATCCGCGCCATGACGGAGACCGCCTCGCCGGGATACCGCCCGGTGGCGGTCTCGGCGGACAGCATGATCGCGTCGGCGCCGTCGAAGATCGCCGTCGAGACGTCCGAGACCTCGGCGCGCGTGGGCCGTAGATGCGTGACCATCGACTCCAGCATCTGGGTCGCGACGATCACCGGGACCTTCGCGTCGCGCGCCTGGCGAATGATCTCCTTCTGGATATGGGGCACGTCCTCGATCGGCACGTCGACACCGAGGTCGCCGCGCGCGACCATGACCGCGTCCACCTTGTTCAAGATGCCCGGGAGATTGCCGAGGATCTCGTGACGCTCGAGCTTCGCGACGATCGGCAGGTCCCCGGCGGCCTCGGCCCGCAGAAAGCTCCGCACCTCTTCAATGTCGTCGGCCGACCGGACGAACGAGACCGCGACGAAGTCCACCCCCTGGCGGAGACCGAAGCGCAGGTCGTCGCGGTCCTTCGGCGTCAGGCAGGACACCGGCAGCGTGACCCGCGGCAGCGAGAGCCCTTTGTGATCGCTGATGCGTCCGCCGACGACCACGCGGCACCGCACGTCGTCCGATGACACCGCTTCGACGCGGAGCTGGATCATCCCGTCGTCCATCCAGATCTCGTCGTCGGGCCGCAGGTCTTTCAAATACTCCGGATGGGTGAGCGACGCCCGCTCCGCGGTGCCCTCGACCGGACGGGCATAGAGGGTGAACGTCCGGCCCGGCTCGAGGTCGACGCGGGCGCCCCCACCGGGGCCGAACGTTCCCAGTCTGATCTTCGGCCCCTGCAGGTCCTGAAGGATGGCGACCGGGCGGCCCCATCGCGCCTCGCCCTCACGGAGCCGCCGGAGAACTTCCGCATGCTCGTCGTGCGTGCCATGCGAAAAGTTGAGGCGGGCGACATCCAGGCCAGCTCCGACCAAGCGATCGAGCTCGGCGACGCTGCGGCTCGCGGGACCGATCGTGCAGACGATCTTGGTCCGGCGCATGCGTCAGGCCCCTGAGAGCAGCGGTCTCAAGAACTGCCCGGTATACGTGTGCTCCGGATGGCGAACGAGCTCTTCCGGCGTGCCGATGGCCACCACGCGTCCGCCCTCGTCGCCGCCCTCGGGCCCGAGATCGATGACCCAGTCGGCGGTTTTGACCACGTCGAGGTTGTGCTCGATGATCACGACCGTGTTGCCTTGATCCACGAGCTTGTTCAGCACGTCGAGCAAACGCTGGATGTCGGCGAAGTGCAACCCGGTGGTCGGCTCGTCGAGGATGTACAGGGTGCGTCCCGTCGCGCGACGCGACAGTTCGGTCGCCAACTTCACTCGTTGAGCTTCTCCCCCCGACAAGGTCGTCGCCGACTGGCCCAGCCGGATGTAGTCGAGCCCGACGTCGTCGAGGGTTGCGAGCTTGGACTTGATCACGGGCACCGCCTCGAAGAACCCGAGCGCCTCGCGCACCGTCATCTCGAGGACCGCGGCGATGCTCATCGCTTTGTAGTGGACGTCGAGCGTCTCGCGGTTGTAGCGGCGCCCCTTGCACACGTCGCACGTCACGTACACGTCGGGCAGGAAGTGCATCTCGATCTTGACGAGCCCATCGCCCTGGCACGCCTCGCACCGGCCGCCCTTCACGTTGAAGGAGAAGCGGCCGGGCTGGTAGCCGCGCATCCGCGCCTCCGGCGTCCGCGCGAACAGCGTGCGGATGAACGTAAACACGCCGGTGTACGTCGCGGGGTTCGAGCGCGGCGTGCGGCCGATCGGCGACTGGTCGATGTCCACCACCTTGTCGATCCGCTGCGCGCCTTCGACGCGGTCGTGCGCGCCGGGGCGGTCCTGCGCCCGGTGCAGCATCTGCGCGAGGGCGCGGTAGAGGATGTCGTTGACGAGCGTCGACTTGCCGGACCCCGACACCCCGGTGACGCAGGTGAACGTCCCGAGCGGGATCTTCACCGCCATGCCCTTCAGGTTGTGCTCGCGCGGATTGTGGATCGTGATGAAGTGGCCGCTGCCCTTCCGGCGGGCCGTGGGCACCGGGATCGTGAGCGCCCGCGCGAGGTAACGCCCGGTGAGCGAGCCGGCGTTCGCCATGATCTCGTCGGGCGTCCCGACCGCGACGAGATGTCCGCCCAGCTCGCCGGCGCCCGGACCGAGGTCGATGACATAATCGGCCGACCGGATCGTCTCCTCGTCGTGCTCGACGACCAGCACGGTGTTGCCGAGGTCCCGCAAGCGCCTGAGGGTCTCCAGCAGCCTCCGGTTGTCGCGCTGGTGCAGTCCGATGGACGGTTCGTCGAGGATGTACAGCACTCCGACCAGGCTCGACCCAATCTGGGTCGCCAAACGAATTCGTTGCCCTTCTCCCCCCGAGAGCGTGCCGGCCGGACGGTCGAGCGTCAGGTAGTCGAGGCCGACATTGATCAGGAAGCCGAGGCGCTCACGGATCTCCTTGAGGACGCGCCGGGCGATCGCGGCCTCGCGCTCCGTCAGCGTGAGACCGTCGAAGAATACGGTCGCCTCCTTGATGGTCTGCCGCACGACCTCCGCGATCGAGTGACCCGCGATCTTGACGCCGAGCGACTCGGGCCGCAGGCGCGAACCCCGGCACGCCGGGCACGGCCGCTCGGTCATGAACTGCTCGATCTCGGCTCGGGCCTCCTCGGACGAGGTCTCGCGGTACCGGCGCTCGAGCGTCTTGATGACGCCCTCGAAGCCGCCGTCGCGCTCGCCGTGGAGGATCACGTCGCG
>WNFV01009333.1_pt1 | contig 10872 bp, 10 predicted proteins | sample 5400101 | NCBI WGS metagenome assembly WNFV01 (sample SAMN13153361, study PRJNA577476) | soil metagenome | isolation source: 115 cm soil or saprolite under grassland replicate 1 | place: USA:California | collected 2016-06-15
CCACCGGAGAAGGCCATCACCGGGCGCGCTCGCGTTTTCGCATGAGCCTGCAACACGGCCGTTGACCTGACTGAGCAGCCCGGGTCCGGACTCACCGTCATGCGGACCCACACCCGGGGCCCGAATGGGTGCATGCGAGTCCTTCTCCGCGACGTCGTCCGGGCCTTCTCGTCTCATGATCCTGCGCCGGTCCTTGCCGGCGGCAAGGTCGTTCGTCCAGCGGGGCGCTCCACCTTGCCCCCGGCTGCGGCCCGGCATCCACCGCCGACACGAGAAGCCAGCCAACCCACAGCCCTCCAGGGAGGGCGGATCCCTCACGCCCCCTTGACAGGGCCCGACCTCATGGGTGCGGAAACGGCCGTCCGCACAGCAGTTATCGGCAACAGCTGATGAGGACGACGTCGATATGGATCCGCGTCTGTTTGTCCCCAAAGAGTCCAGCGCCCCCAGCTGAGCCGAGGGCGCTGAAGGGACGGTTGCTCAAAACGGGGGGCGTCGTTGAAGTCACCGCCGCGCTCGGCCTGCCGCTCCCGCCCGCTGGAGCGTTCGCCGTTGGCGCGCTGGCTGGCCCGCTCGACCTTGGCCGTAGCCCACTTGAGGCTGGCCCCGACCTCGTCGGCCTCCAGCTCGGTGACCGACCGCTTGTCGCCCTCGGGGGTCTCCCAGGACCGCTGGCGGAGTCGGCCGGTGACCATGACCCGGTCGCCCTCGGCCAGGGAGTCGGCACTGGTGCTCGGCCTGGCCGCGCCACACGTTGACCTTGAGGAACGAGGTGTCGCCGTCGCGCCACTCGCCGTCTTGCTGGATCCGCTGGGTGACGGCCAAGCGCAGGTTGGCCACGGCGATGCCGGTGCTAGTGAAGCGGAGCTCGGGGTCGTCGACCAGGTGCCGGCGATGGCGGCCACCCCCAGGTCTGGCGGGGCAGCCCGGAAGTACGACCCTTGGGTTCGGAGGGGCACTAGAGGCACGCCCGATCGAAATTCTGGCAGCACCTCGCCTGAACCAGGCCACTTATCACCGGGGCAATCGAATGGAGTGATGCCATGTTCGTATTTATGCAGGTCAGACGCCTGAGAGGCCACACTCTTGGGCCGTCCCTGTAGTAACCCAAGGGCGAGTTCGCTCTTTCGCACTTGCCTTCTTTGTCATAGAGGTCGTGGTCATCGCCGCTGCGGTCGAGGCCTAACACGCGGTGGGGACGCTAGCCGCACGATTCGACTGTCGCTTCGAAGCTGGTCGGGAGTACCGGTGAAGGCCCGGATGGCTTCGAGCAACTCCCGGTCGTCGTGCCGGGTGAGCTTAGGCTCGAGCAGGTCGAGCAGATCCTTCCACTGCCCGCGAGCGATGCTCGTCTGTAGCCGACTGGCGATGGTGGGATCGGTGAAGGCCCGCAACGCCAGGCTTGCTTGCCGAGTACCTAGGCGCTCCAGCAGCCTTCGGTACACCGGATCGGCGGACCAGGCGACGCCGTTACCGTTGGTGAGAAACGCTTCCACGAGTGCCTTAACGTACTTGCTCGATAGCGCGACCGGGATCTCGCCCTTGTCTCCGACGAGCGTCTCAAGCTGACGGGCGACCGCTGGCTCGGTGAAGAAGTTGTCCCACCCACGATGGGCAGCAAGCAGGGCGTCGATGGCGATGTCTAGCTCGGCCGCGCGCACCGGCTCGGGTAGGTAGGCGCCAGCATCGACCAAGTCGAACAGTTCTCGGGCGGCGGCGGCCTGCTGGTGGTCAGCGTTGGCGACGAACCGGGCGATGCGGGTTCCGAACTCGTAGCGGGCGGGTTCCCCGACGTAGGGCCACAACTCGGGCCATAGCAGCCGGACATTGTCGTCGGTGCCCGGTGGGGACGCGGGGTCGGTGTAGAGGCCGAAGAAGCCGGCGGCCAGCGCGTCAGCGCGGTCGGGTGGAAGCCGGTCAAAGAAGCTGGTGGTGGCGGCGACCTGTTCGGGGGTCAGGCGTGCCTGCCTGATGTTGCGCAGCAGCCGTCCGGTCTCGGCGGTGACGTTGTCCAGCGGCAGGGTGATGACTTGCAGGATGCAGGTTTCCAGCCAGGCGACTAACTGCAATCCCGTGAGGTCGACTTGGTTGGGATGGGCGGCGCTGGCATGGTTGCGCATGTAGCGCACGGCGTCGAGCTGAGCGTGCCCGACATCGCTGAGCAGTCCGATGTCGCGGGCAGCGCGGAGCAGGTCGATGTCATCAACCTTGGACAAGTCCTCGTCGGTCGACAGGTGCCGACGCCGCTCGGGGGAGGGAACCGCAACGTCGAAGAAGTAGGCCAAGTCATAGCCGGCCACACGTCGGCGTAGCTCCGCGATCGTCTCATCCCACAGGTAGTTCAGGGCCGCGTCGAAGAGCCCGACGGCAGCCGCGGTGATCATCTTGCTGACGTAATGCGAACGCGCCCGTTGCTCGTCGGTCAACCGGCGGAGGGCTGCGCCAAGGTTGCCGAGGACCCGCTCGCGCTCGGTGACCTCCACCAGTACGCCGTCGGCCGGCAGGCCAGCCGCCCGAAGCTGGCTGAGCAGCACCGTCTCGAATCGCTCCAGGTCGGCGGTCACATCGGCCGGGGTCACCGCGCTCGACGGCCGTTCCTCAAGCTCGCTCATCGGTGCAGCATACCCAACGGCCCCGATCCGCTCTGTATCTGACTCCGCCGCGATCAGCGAACGCCCTCGGGACCGATTCGCGCTCCCGAGCTCGGTGCCCACCCGATCGCCTGCCCCATGCCGTCCGCTCTTCCTCCTCTCGTCGATGGTGCGTCAGGACCTTCCCCGGGAAGAACGCTTCGACGGAGTAAGACACATCCGGCCGCGAGTGTATGAATCGCCGCGTCGGTGGCCGAGCAGCTACCCGTGAGAAGCGAAGCGCGTGACAATGCGTGCTGTCAGCTAGACTGGCGGATGGGAGGTGGGCTCCGGGTGCAAGAGGAGCAGTTCAACCAGGAGCTGGGGGCGCGCATCCGCGCTGCGAGGCAGCGAGCAGGGCTCACACAAGAGGATCTGGCCGCTGCTGTGGAGCTCTCACGGGGCTCGATCGCCAACATCGAGCGTGGCGATCAGGCGCCACCGACGTATCGGCTGGCGCTCATCGCGCAGGCACTCGATGTTGACCTGCCCACGCTCTTGCCAGGTGCCGACTGTCATCCAAGCCCGGTTGACCGCCTGCGCACTCGGTTATCGGCAGCGCAAGCTGAGGCGGTTGCGACGGTCCGTGCCTCGGCAGCGCGGAGACGTCGTGGTGCTGCCGGTGGCTAGGGCAGATGCGTCGGCGGAGCGACTGCTCCGGGAGTTGGGTGTCGATGCCCCACCGGTCACGCCGGAGTTGATCGCCAAGAAGCTCGGCGTCGTCGTCGTGACTCGGCAGTTGGACCCTGACGTGTCGGGGATGCTGGTTCGTGATGGCCACGAGCGGGTCATTGGAGTAAACAAGCGGCATCCCCTCGCGCGGCGGCGCTTCACCATCGCACACGAGCTTGGGCACCTTGAGTTACACCCGGGTCGGGCGCTCATCCTCGACACACCGGTTCGAGTGAACTTTCGGGATCGGGTCTCAAGCCTCGCCACCGACCGGGAGGAAGTCGAGGCGAACCGGTTCGCCGCCGCGCTCCTAATGCCCGGGGCGGCAGTGATCCGTGAGGCGGCCCGGACGCCTCTGGGCGATCCCGACGCCTTCGTGGCGCGGCTGGCGCGCTGCTTCAAGGTCAGCGAGGCCGCGATGGGCTACCGGCTCATCAACCTCGGCGTCCTGAGCTGAGCCAGGCTCCGGGCCAGGGTAGGCCGGCCGCCGTGCCGCCAGGCTCCTTGCATCACCAGCATCCTGGCTACGCGGGCCGATTTGCGTCTTTGGCTGACATCCTATGCCGCTTGCAAGAGCAGCATGGATCTGGCAGGCTCTGCTCGCCTTCCCCCCATGGCATCTCCGGCACCTGCGAAAGGAGCACCTCCATGCCCGCGGAGGTCAAGACGACGATCAAGTTCTTCGTGAACGGCCACAAGGTCGAGACCGACGAGCACGAGCTGACCGGCGCCGCCATCAAGGCACTCGGCGAGGTCCCGGCCGGCGAGGTGCTGTTCCTGCGCGAGCACGGCACCGAGCGCCGAATCGAGGACGACACCGTCGTGGAACTCAAGAACGGGATGCACTTCGTGTCGGCGCCGGACGGCAAGGTCTCGTGACCACCCTCCCGGAGGAGCTGGCCGCCCTCCAGCAGGTGCTCCCGGGTACGGTCCTCCTGGACGTGCCCGGGCGCACCCTGGTGCGCATCCCCTCGGTCACCATGCACGCTCCCTGGTCGCCGCCGGAGGCCGCGGCCCTCCTGGTCTGCGACAGCTGGCCCGCGCAACGCCCCCGCCTCCTGATCAGCCAGACACTACGGCACAACGGGCAGACCCCGCCGAACTTCGCACCCGAGCTGGTCGCCGACGAGGCCTGGTACGGATACAGCTTCAACGCGCCCTGGGACCCGGCGCACCCCAGCCTGGTCTCGGCGACCATGGCCTGGCTCCGACGGTTCGATGGCCGACCCTAGCCTCGACCTGCGCCTGACTGGCTCGCTGTGGCAGCAGGTCCACACCCACGTCTACGACCTGTCACGCGGCGAGCAGGCTGGCGCCCTGCTCGTTCGGGGCCGCCCGGCCGCCGACCCGGCGCTGCTGGTCGGCGAGCGATTCCTCCCCGTCCCCGAGGGCTACGTCCTAGACCGGGGCCACGGCCTGCGCTGGGACGGGCGCTTCAACCTTCGACTCGCGGAAGCAGGCCAGGCCGCCGGCTGCGGCGTCCTGCTCGTGCATGCCCACCCTGATAGCAGGCACCTCGCCTTCTCAGGTCCGGATCTCGAAAGCGGCCGGCTCCTGATGGACTTCCTCGAACGTCGGCTCCCCGGGCGGATCCACGGCTTGCTCCTCCTCAGCCCGAACGGCCAGGTGCGCAGCCTGCTCGCCAGCGGCCGCGCACGGCAACTGCGCGAGGTGCGCGTCGGTGCCGACCCCGTGACGGTCCTGCCCCCGCGTCGCGCACCCTCCGCCCCCGGGCCGGGTAGTGAAGATGAACACGACCGGCAACTGCTCGCCTTCGGCGCCGCGGGTATGGCGGCCATCGGCACGCTGACCGTCGGAGTCATCGGCGTATCCGGCGGCGGCAGCCACGTCTGCCAGCAGCTCATCCATGCTGGTGTTGGGCAGCTCATCCCCGTCGACCCCGAGGTGGTCGACAAGCCCAACCTCCGCCGCCTCGTCGGCGCGGTCGCAAGCGACATCAACGTCACCCAGAAGGTCGAAATCCCAGTTCCCATGGCACGCCACGTGCGGCCGTCCGTTCAGGTCCGCCCAATCCCAGAGGCGTTTCCCTCCCCGGCCAGCCTCACCGCGCTTCGGGATGCCGATGTGATCGTGGGCTGTGTCGACGGCTGGGATGGCCGGGACGATCTCAACCGCTTCGCGCTGGCTCACCGCATCCCCTATGTCGATATCGGCGCCGTGATCACCCCGCCGACCGGTCGTCTCCCACTCCGGGTGAATGGTCAGATCGTCGTCGTGCTACCCGGCGACGGCCCGTGTCTTCGCTGCCTTCGCCTGGTCACCGACGAGCGGGTCGCCAAAAGCCGCCAGCAACGCCAGGGCTACCTGGACGGAACAGCCGAGCCACAGGTGGTGAGTATCAACGGCACACTCGCATCCGAAGCGGTAACGGCGGTCCTCGCGTTGGCCGCCGGGACCGGTGGGCTCATTCCCTACCGTCGCTACAGCTTCCCACCAGGTCTGCTCACGGAGGTAACCACCGACCGACTCTCACCCTGCCCGGCATGCGCGGAAGCCAGGCTCAATACCTTGGCTCGGGCAGAGGTAGCCGTGGACGAGCGACGCCGTTACGACGACGGCGACTTCTTACCTGCCCGTGCCATCCGGGGCTCGGATGCCGCTCCGGTCGGCCCGCGTGGCCGCGCAGCTCGTGAGCTTGGTCTGTTGTCGGCAGGTGTGCTTCACTGGTGCCGCCTGCTACGTACAGCGGTGTAGTTACACCGGTGTCGAGGTGTTGAGCGTTCCGCTATGACTGGAGAGATGGCACTTGAGCTGGGATTATGACCGATCACTCCAACGATCGTGGACCAAGTACGAGGAGACGGACGGGACTACCGTCACGCCGGTCACCAAGAAGACCGACTTTGACAACATCAGCCTGACGGGGCCTCGGCGGGTCCGGGCTGCGCACTTCTACCTTGACGTCGCGAACTTCACGGCCCTGCTCGGCCGCGACCCGGAGGCAGGGACCGACGAGGACATGCTCCGGCGGCTGCACCTGTATGCACGAGAAGTCACCCGGGTTGTCGAGAACGACTTGGACGCGACGAAGGTTCATTTCCAGGGTGCCAAGCTGCATGCGCTCGCCTACCGACCGGTCAGCGACGACACAGCGATGGTGGTCAAGGCTGTGTTGGCGGCTGCCGCCGTCCGGGCGACGACCACGGTGTTCAACCACGTGTTCGGGCTCTCCGGCGCCGACGCGTGGCAGACCGCCGGCGGCGTCGACTTCGGCAATGCGGTGGCCACCAAGAACGGGACTGGCGGTGACCGCGAGCTGCTCTTCCTCGGCCGTCCCGCCAACATGGCCGCCAAAATCATTGGTACCGGGCTGCGCCTGACCGACGAGGTCGTCGAGCTTCTGCCTGAGACCTTCGCGGACTACCTGGCCAGGGCGAGCGACGACACCTGCTGGTACTTCGCGCCGTCGGTGGGTGCGCTGGAGAAGCTGATCGCCGACCACGGCTACTCGTGGACCCAGGCGCAGACCCGCAAGCGCCTCGAGCAGGCGGCCGCGGACTACCCACCGGGCACCGCCACCGTCTCTGGCGTCGCTGACACGATCGATAAGGACACGCTCGGTCTGTCCAACACCAAGCGCGTCGATGGGGTGTCGCTGTTCGCCGACGTGGACGGCTTCACGAGGTACGTGGAGGAGGCCGCCGCCGTTGATGAGGACCTGGTCGAGGCGGTCCGCGCCTACCACGTGATCCGGTCCGAGATGCGGGCCACGGCCGTCGAGGACTACAAGGCCCTCCGCATTCAGTACCAGGGCGACCGTATGCAGGCCCTCGGCTACCTGCCGCTTGGGGACGAGAAGGCCGCGGCGGTGCGCGCCGTACGGATTACCGCGGCGCTGACCTCCGCGGTCAATTACGTGCTCCCGCAGGTCATCGGGGCGGCGGCCAGGCCTCTTGCGATCGGGTTGGCAGCCGGCAGCACGCTGGTGTCCAAGCTCGGCGAGCACGGCAACCGTGACTTGGTCTGCCTCGGGTCGGCGACCGTTGAGGCGGCCCGCATCCAGGTCGGTCTGGACGGCCACCAGATCGGGGTCGACGTCGAGCTCTACGAGCGGCTGCCTGTGTGGCTGCAAGAGGTCTTTGTGTGGCAGGCGAGCCCGGGCGCCTACGTGGCGGCCGATCTCACCCTTGATGAGCTGGATCGGCTGGAGGCCGCCGAGAGCGCGGGGCGTGCGAAGGGGCTCCTGGCCGCAGGTGCCGTCGGTGTGGGGCTCGGCGTGGGCGCCGCCGCCCTCATCCGCCGGGCCGGGCGGTCCGAGTCGCCCGAGCCGCCGCTGCGGCCATGGCATCCCTGAATCTGCCCGCCAAGGCTCGCCGCCGACTCATCGAGCACCAGGAGTATCTGGCCCGGTACGATCCGGGGCTGCTGCTGACCGTCGATGAGGTCGCGGCGCGGGTGCGCGTGGCCGGCGCGATCATGGTGCCGGTCGGAGGCGGCATGACCCAGCAGTTCGAGATTGAGCTGCGCTACCAAGGCCTGGACCCGTTCCGCACACCTACCACGCACGATCCGGTCGGCCGTTTCCCGCCCTCGCCTGACCGGCATATCTGGTCCGAAGGGGCGTTCTGCATGTGGCTGCCGCAGACCGCCCCGAACGACTTCCATTTGCCAGACGGGCTCGCACGCCACCTCGACCGGGTCCGCGAGTTCCTGATCATCCAGCTCATGTACGAAGATCGCATCCGCCGCGGCATCAAACCGGCCTGGCCAGGGCCATCATGGGCCCACGGTGACGCCGCGCATGCGCAGTGGCTGCGGGAACAGGTCGAAGTTGCGGGACTCGATCTCGGCAAGCTCCGAGCCTTCACGCCGTACTTGCGTGGCCGACGCCGACTCAACGGAGGGCAACGATGCCCCTGCGGCTCGGGCGTGCGAGCCGGCGCCTGCCATCGTCCATGGCTCGGCCAGATTCGAGACGCGCTCGCCCGAATTCCTCCGGTCCGGGCCGCCCTCGACGAGTTGCTAAAGGACGAGTTGCTGAAGGAGCACCATGCCACGCCGACGTGAATCGCTACCAGCTCCTGAGCCGCCGCATGCGGCGGTCGACTTTGCGTGGAAGGTGCACGCGGCCCAAGAGGCCTGGACGGCGAAGGTCGACGGCAAGGCAGCCATCGTCCTTTCCCTTGAGACCGCAGTCCTTGCCGTCTTGTTTGCCGTCGAGTCGCCGCGACTGCTCCTTGGCCGACTCGTCGGCTGGCGCTCTGTGCTCGCCGACACCGGCGTGGGCCTGCACGTAATCGCAGTGACCCTCGCCGCCGCTGCGGTCATCCCGCTGCTCGGACGGACGAGAGAGCTCAAGGCCCAGCGAGGCAGCAACGCCATCTACTTCGGCCATCTGCGCCATTGGCGCCACGAACGGCTCAACGAATGGCTCAGGCGCATCTCTCCCGACGACCAACTTGAGCAGCTCAGCCGGCAGCTCGTCGCCTTGAGTCGGCGCAACTGGCGCAAGCACCGCAATCTACAGCTCAGCATGCTCGCCGCGCTCCTTGGCACCGCGCTGATCGGCATTGCCGTCCTCATTCCTCACTAGCAGTACTCCGTTAGATGGTCCTGACCTGCGGAAACAGGAAGCCAACCCAACCGCCTCGCCTTGAGACCCAGTCCTATTCGTGCAGGTCAGCGCTTCGACCACGGCGAGCCTTTGAGCAGGAGAAGCCAGGTGGAGTCCAACCTGACGGAGTACTGCTAGGCGCTTGAGGAATCCGGATCGACAAAATGTTGTCTATGCCGCGGCACTGCTGGTGGTGATGCCGAGGTCGGCGAAGAGGGTCTGCATGCCGATGCGCAAGGTCTCGTAGTCGCGGTCGACGGCGGTCCAGTGGGCGGGCTTGCGGCCCAGTCGGGGGCTGCGGACACCGGCCAGGATGGGGCCGATGACCTGGTCGCGGAGGGCGAGCAGAGCGGCGATGGTGCGGGCGGCGGGTGGGGGGACGTGGTAGCGCCGTGACCGGCCGGGCTTGACGAGCAGGTCTTTGCCGCGGAGCTTGCGCAGGTCGTAGCGGCCTGGCGGATGGTGTAGCTGGTCTGGCCGGTCGTCGCCTGGACCTTGGCGGCAAGGTCGGCGACGGTGAAGCCGCCGGGTGCGGCGGCCAGGGTCAGGACTGCTGCCAGCGCGGCCCGGATCCGTGGCTTGTTCAGGTCGATGCCGCCCACTCGGGTCCGGCCGATGCGGGCGGGCAGCGGCAGCTGGTCGAGCGTGCCGTCGGGCAGGTAGCCGGTGTGGACGCAGTCCAGGGTGGTGCAGAACCGTTCGGTCATGCCCGCAAGCCGGGTGACGATCTGGGGGAACCGCTCGATCGTGCGGCCGCAGCCGAGCTGTTTGGTGTTGTGGGCGACTGCTTCAAAGCGCAGCACGTGTTCGCCTTTGGTGTAGCCCTTCAAGGTCAATCGTCCGAAGTGGACCTTGAACAGGGTCAGGTCCCACCTGGGTGTCTCGATCACGACTGCCAGCCGTGGTGACAGGTCGGCGCTGCTGCGCGGGCGCTGCTTGGCGCCAAACAGCGTCCGCAGCATCGGCACGTCCAGCCGGGAGCGGGTCCGGTCGACCATCGTGTTGACCACGCGGTCCATCTGCGCGCCGGACCCAAACAGCAGGTTGCGGCTGTACTCGACCTGGTAGACCGAGTAGTCATAGCCGAAGCCGCTGCGGGCCTGCTCGGCGGCGTCCAGGCCAAAGCACAGGCAGGCCGAGTAGATCCACCGGTCGCAGACCTGGCGCAGGCGCCCTATCGTCGCGTGCTGCGACAAGGTGTCTGCGACCTGCGCCAGGGCCTGCGGGTCGGCCACTGCGGTGAAGCAGTTGCCCTCCTTGGTGTACCCGATCCCGGCCGTCTGCGCTTGGCAGGCGACCCACTCGTGGCCGTTGAGGATGACCTGCGCGCCAAACGGTGGATGCCCGCTCATCTTGACCGTCAGGTGCCCCCACTCTGCGTCCATGATGTGAAACGAGTAGTGGTTGACGTAGGCGGTCTTCTTCTCGATGTTGCCGATCACGCCCTTGGCGGAGCGTTTGACCTCCCAGACGGTTGCGGCGGCCCGCGCGACCAGGATCAAGAACACGCCCGCTCCCACCGTGTGGGTGGCCAGGTACTCCTCGGCGATCTGGTGCTTGCGCTCCCCGCGGCCGCAGTCGATGACCGGGATGCCGTTGGCCTTGGCGAACGCGCGCACCCGGCGGCTGAACCGGCCCGCCATCCGCATCAAGTGGGTGTTGTCCAGGTGCTCCTCGGAGCCTTCGTGCAGGCGCCGCCACCACACCCGAAACCCGCCCGGGTTGTGCCCCAGCGAGAAGTAGGCGTTGAGGACGATGCGGTCCACGCAGTCGTAGGCGCCGGTCAGCAGCTCGCCATACCGCTTGCTCAGCTCATCACTCATCGCGGCAGGGTAGCCGTCGCCCGTCGCCAACCTGTAACTACTGCTGCCCCGTCAGGGGCCACCGGTGCCGAGCGCAGTCTCGGCAGCGGCGTAGATCTTCTTGGGGGCCGGGAGATGGGACGTTGTGACAAGTTTCAGGCGGCGGCTCCCAGGCGTGCGCGGGTGACGGAGT
>WNFV01025985.1_pt1 | contig 10870 bp, 11 predicted proteins | sample 5400101 | NCBI WGS metagenome assembly WNFV01 (sample SAMN13153361, study PRJNA577476) | soil metagenome | isolation source: 115 cm soil or saprolite under grassland replicate 1 | place: USA:California | collected 2016-06-15
CAGCGCGTGAAGCGGCGCCCCGATGCCAGGAGCGCGGCCGCGATGCTCTCGCCCTCGCAGGCCGTGAGCTTCTGCCCATCCACCAGGACGCTGAGGGCCCGGCCGCGCTCGACGGCCGCCGCCATTCTCAAGTCGTCTAAGGTCATCACAGTCCTCCGTGGGGTGAGTCGTCGTCACGCAAACGCGCGATACCGGTCACGAAGACCCTCCTCGACGAGCCGGCGGATGGCGTTCGCTGTCCTCCTCCGCCAGATCCATCCTGCTCAAGGTCCCGGCGGGTGACCCAGATGACTGTTGTCCGCACCGTCCTGCTCGGTCCCCTCACCGCCGAGCCGATGACCCCGGCGCCGACAACCACCGCATCCCACCGCTCCGCCATCCGTCCCTCACTGCGTCCCCAGGAGCCGATCGAGGCCCACCAGCCGCTCCAGAATCAGCACGACGCCGACGGTGAGGAAGACCAGGAGCGCCGAGACGGCCGCCACCAGCGGATCCGTAATGTAGGTGATGTGATTGTAGATCCGGATCGGGAGCGTCACGAGCTTCGGTCCCGTCACGAACAGCGTCACCGTCAGCTCGTCGAAGGAGACGATGAACGCGAACACGGCCCCCGCCGTCATTCCCGGCAGGCTGAGGGGTAAAGTCACGTGCCAGAAGGTCTGTAGACGATTGGCCCCGAGGGTCATCGCCGCCAGTTCCAGGCTCCGGTCGAAGCCCGCCAGGCTGGCGCCCACGGTCCGGATGACATAGGGCATGGTGACGACGACGTGAGCCACGATGACCCCGGCGAGCGTCGACGCGAGGCCGATCCGGGAGAAGAAGTAGAGCAGCGCCACGCCGCTCACCACGGTCGGCACCATGAGCGGCGACAGGAGGAACGAGCTCACGACCTCGCGGCCGGGGAAGCGGTAGCGCACGATGCCGAGGGCGGCCAGCGTTCCGATCGCGGTGGCCAGGATCGAGGCCCCGACGGCGATGCCGAGGCTGTTGCGGAAGGCGGAGATGAACTCCGGGTGCTCCCCAATGGCGCGGAACCAGCGCAGGGAGAAGCTGGTCGTCGGGATCTTGAGCCAACCCTCCGGGGTGAAGGCGACCAGCACCACGACCACCACGGGCGCCAGCAGGAAGCCGATGAAGAGGACATTGAAGCTGCCGAGCGGGGTCAGGCGTTGACGTCTAAACATTCCGGCTGACGCGGGCACATCCGCGGACACCGTAGACGTCAAAGCCTGACCCTCCGGTGGCATCGCCCGAGGGCTCACCGGAACACCTCCGCCCACCGCCCGCGCTCGAGCCAGCGGTTGTAGGCGACCACCACGACCATGGTGATGAGCACGAGGAGCAGCGCCAGCGCCGCGCCGAAGGGCCAGTTGAGCGAGAGGAGGAACTCCTCGTAGATCAGGTACGCGACCACGCGGACGCGGGTGCCGCCGAGGATGGCCGGCGTCACGAAGGCGCTCATGCTGAGCGTGAAGACCACGACCGAGCCCGCCACGATTCCCGGCAGCGAGAGCGGCAGTGTGATCTCCAGGAACGCCCGTACGGGGCCCGCGCCCAGCGTCTGCGCGGCCGAGACGAGCGCCGGGTTGCGGCGCTGGAGCGACGCGTAGATCGACAGCACCATGAAGGGCACCAGGACATGGGTGAGTCCGATGACGATGCCCGTCTCGCTGTAGATCAGCCTGACCGGCCCGTCGGCGAGCCCGAGGCCCAGGATGGCGCTGTTCACGAGCCCGTTGGGGGCCAGCAGGATGAACCAGCCGAAGGTGCGCGTGATGGCGCTCACGATGAGCGGCGAGAGCACCGCGACGAGGACGAGGGCCTTGGCGCGCCCGCGAATGCGGGTCAGATAGTACGCCTCCGGATACCCGAGGGCGAGCGTCAGGAACGTCACGAGGAGGCTGATCCGCACCGTCCGCACGAAAATGCCGAGATAGTACTCGTCGGCGAAGATCTTCCAGTAGTTCCCGAGCTCCAGCGCCGGCACGATCCCGCTCGTGGGCGAGAAGCCGAAGAAGGAGAGCCGCAAGACGAGCCCGAGCGGGATCAGGAAGAACGCGAGGAGCCAGAGACAGGCGGGGCTCACCAGGCCCAGCGCCGCGCGGAACCCAGGTCTCATTCCATCGCGGCCGGCGCGACCAGCAAGGTGTGCGCCGGCTCCCACGACAGCGTCACGTCCGTCCCCGCCGCACGGGGTGCCGCGCCCGTGTTCTGGGCGAGCACCGTGAAACGCCCGCCATCGGTGGAGACGATGTAGTAGATGACGGTGCCGAGAAAGACGCTGTCCTGGACGCGGCCGCGGAGTGAGTTCCGCCCGGCGGGTGCCTCACCCGCCAGCGTGATCTTCTCGGGGCGGATCAGGGCGGCCACCCGCCCTTTGGGCTCCTCCCCGCCCGCCACCCCGCGGAGACACGTGCCGCTCGCCACCCTCAACGTGACGTAGCCCGCCTCGGCGCCGACGACATCGCCCTCGATCCTGTTGGTCTGACCGATGAAGCTCGAGACGAACTCGTTGGCCGGCCGATCGTAGATCGTGGCCGGCGGCCCGACCTGCATGATCCGGCCGCGGTTCATCACGGCCACGCGATCCGACATGGCCAGCGCCTCGGCCTGGTCGTGGGTCACGAAGACGGTGGTGATGCCCACGCGGCGCTGGATCTCCCGGAGCTCGATCCGCATCTCCTCCCGCAGCCTGGCGTCGAGATTCGAGAGCGGCTCGTCCAGCAGCAGGATGGCCGGCTCGATCACCAGCGCCCGCGCCACCGCGATGCGCTGCTGCTCGCCGCCCGAGAGCTGCCGCGGGTGACGCTCGGCCGCGTGCGGCAGCCTCACCAGCTCGAGCGCGCGCCTGACCCGCGTTGCGATGTCGGTCTTGGGAATCTTCCGCATCCTGAGCCCGAAGGCCACGTTCTGGGCCACCGTCATGTGCGGAAAGAGGGCGTAGTGCTGAAACACCATCCCGATATTGCGCCGATGGCCGGGCTGGCGCGTGATGTCCCGGCCGCCAATCCGGATCGAGCCCGCATCGGGTGCCAGGAGCCCCGCCACCATCCCGAGCGTCGTGGACTTGCCGCAGCCGGACGGTCCCAACAGCGAGACGAACTCGCCCTCCTCGATGGCGAGGCTCACGCCATCGACGGCGAGGATGCCGTCGAAGCGCTTGGTCAGCCTGTCTAGCTCCAGCTTCGCCATCGGAGCCAGCCCCGATCACCGCCGACGGTGGTCCTAGTTCTCGATTTCTTTGTTCCATCTTTCCGTCCACTGCGGGCGGACGGCGTTGATGGTCTCCCAGTCCACCTTGATCAGCTTGGCGACCTTCTCGGGCCCGTACGGTACCTTGGCGGCGAGGTCGGGCTGGAGCTTCACGGTCTTGTTGTACGGCCCGAACTTGAAGGAGTCGGCCCAGACCTGCTGGGCCTCCTGGTCCAGCATGGCGTTGATGAACTCGTTGGCGAGCCGCCGGTTGTTGGCGCCCTTGACCACGTTCATCGTCACGGCCAGCGCGATCGCGCCCTCCTTGGGATACACGAACTCCACCGGGAAGCCGGCGTCGGCGAGCGCGTACACGCGGCCGCTCCCCCAGACGGCGATCCATGCCTGCTTGGACTGGAACAGCTCCGAATGCTTGCCTGGCTGCGCCTCGAAGACCAGCACGTTCTTCCTGAACTTCCGGAGCGCGTCGAAGCCCGGGTTGATGTTCTTCTCCGAGCCGCCGTTCATCCGCGCGAACATGACGAGCGCGTGCACGCCGTAGGTGTTCTGGATCGGCGGGATGACGAGATGGCCGGCGTGCTCGGGTCGCGCGATGTCGTTCCACGAGGTGGGCAGCGCCCAGCCCTTCTCTTTGAAGAGCTCGCTGTTGTACATGAGCCCGGTGGCCACCACGCCCATGTCGACGCCGATCCCGTCCTTGTGCTTGGCGATGTCGTAGAGGTTGGCGAGGTTGGTGACGACCTTGGGATCGATGGGCTCCCAGAGGCCGAGCGCCTGGCCCTGATAGGCGGGCCCGTCGTCGACGAAGGTCACGTCGATCTGCGGGTTGCCCCTCTGCGCCTGCACGCGCGCCACCGTCTCGGTTGAGTTGCCGGAGATGAAGTTGACCTTGACGTTGAACTTCTTCTCGAAGCCCGGGGCCAGCTTCTGCCTGAAGATGGTCTCGAAGCTGCCCCCGTAGCCGGCCACCAGCAGCTCGGTCTGGGCGCCGCCCACGCCGGTCCACCCGAGGAGCACGCCCGCGACTGTCAGCACCGTCAGCCAGAGCTTCATGGAGATCCTCCAGTGAGTGAACGTCATGATTGGAAGCGGTGGAGCCCGAAAGCCGACAGCTCCAGCGACGGCTTGCCGTCGAGCAGCCACTCGGAGAGGAGCTGTCCCACCACGGGTCCGATGGCGAAGCCATGCCCGCAGAACCCCGCCGCGAGATAGACGTCTCCGGCGCGGTCGATGATCGGCATGTCGTCGGGCGTGAGCCCCTCGAGAGCGACCCAGCTCCGCGTGGTCTCCGCGCCGCCGAGCACCGGCAACACCGCCACGGCGTCCACGGCGCCGAGCCGCATGTTCTCCTCGGCCGGCCCGCGAGCGCGCGTGACGAGGTCGCCCCAGCCGCGCTTGCCGCCGCCGATCAGGACGGCGCCGCTCCGCATCTGCTTCACGCTGAGCTTGCGGCTGAAACCCAGCAGCACGGTGCCGAGCACGAGCGGGAGTGGGACGGTCGCCATCATCTGTGGGACGAAGAGGGAAATCGGGAGCCGCAGTCCGAGGCCGCCCGCCAGGAGCGCGGTCCAGGCCCCGGCGGCCAGGACCAGACGCGCGGTCTGCACTCGGCCGTTCGGCGTCTCGAGAGCGAAGCCCGCTCCGTCGTGGCGGAGCCACTGGACGGGGCACCCCTCCCACACGATAGCGCCCAGGTCCTGAGCGCGCCTTCCGAAGGCCGGCGCCACGAGAAGCGGGTTGGCCTGCCCGCCGGTGCGGCAGAGCGTTCCACCGAGGACCCGCGGCGAGAGCGCCGGCACCAGCGAGCGGAAGTCCCCGCACCGGTCGTATTCGAGGCGCGCGTCCAGCCGCTTGTCCAGATCGCCCCAGAGCGGAAGCGAGCGTAGGGCGAGGGGCAACTCCGGCAGCGCCCGGGCCTGCTGCCTCACGCCCCCCGCGTTCACGCCGGAGGCTTCCCGCCCCACACGCCCCGACTCGAGCAGCAGCACGCGCGCCCCGCGGTCCGCGAGAAAGTACGCGCAGGAGGCGCCGACGATGCCTCCGCCGACGATGGCGATGTCCACGCTGCGCGCGACGGTCACTGTCCGAGGCACCCTCGCCTCTCCTCGGGATGCATGGCTCAACGAGCGGGCTCAGGGTAGGAGCGGGGCGGCGTGTCAAGAGGTGCGCCGCCGTTGAAGCTGACCAATCCGCCCAGGCGCTTCTGGCCGGCGCCGGCGGCGCGTCGACGGCCACCGATGACTACCGCTTCCTGCAGATGCTACTGAACGGCGGCGAGCTGGACGGGGTGCGCCTGCTCAGCGCGGTGCTTTGCTCGAAGCGCTGCATGCTCGAGCCTCAGGCTCCTCCGTCCCTGATCGCCTTCACCGGCGCGATCACCTGGTCGACGTCCATGGCGAGGGCGGACAGCGCCAGCTCGCGCTCGTACACCGCCGAATCGATCTGCCCGACGATCTCCGGCTCGAGGATGTGATACGACGGGATGCCGAGCGCGACCCCGGCCAGCGGCCCCGCGTAGCTCGGGTCCCGTACAGCACCTCCGCGCCCGCGCTCTTCACGCAGGCTTCGATGGCGGGCGCGCTGACGCCGTCCCGCTCGCCGATCACGAGCACACGCTTCCCCTTGAGATTCATTCGCTCGTCCTCTCACGCCTCCACGAGGAACGACACGCCGTCCGCGGCCTCGGTCATCCGGCCGAGGAACAGGCTCCCCTTGGCCATGAACAGCGCCCGCTTCATCTTCCCCGCGCGCATCCCCTGGAGCGCGTGGGCGAGGTAGCACACCGCCGAGGCGATATGCCCCTGGGTCGGCGCATAGCCCGGCAGGCCGTGTGCCGTGATGAATTCCTGGATCCCGTCCCGCGCGATCTCCCCGCGCAGCACGCCCAGCGCGGCGATCAGGCGGTAGTTGCCTGTGGGCACGTCGCCGCTGCCGGCCGGCTCGGTCACCTCCGGGTTGTGCATCTCCGTCGCGTAGCGGTCCACGTCGACCAGTCGATACCCCGCTTTGGCGAGCGGCCCCATCACGAGCGCTTCCACCACCGCCTGCTGGGAGGATCCCGTCGCGATGGTGTGGAACCCGAGCGTGTCGAGCCGGATGCAGGGGTCCGCGTCCGTGCCGCGCTCGACGAGAATGGCGATGCCGGCCAGCACGTCCTCGAGGATAGGCATCTCTTTCGCGACGTGGGCGCGATACTTCATGCCGAGCTTGGCGAGCGAGCCGCCCGCCACCACGACCACCCGGGAGAAGAGGCCCGCCTGGATCAGGGCCGCGGCGTTGAACACCCCGTAGAGCGTCGAGGCGCAGAAGGACTTCACGTCGAAGCCGCTCGCGCGTCCGGCGCCGGCGGCCTCGGCAATGGCCTTGGCGAGATTGCCGCCGCCGCGCTGGTAGCGGTCGCCCACCGCCTCTTCGGAGCCGGCGATGACGAACTCGATGTCGTCGGGCCCGAGCCGGGGCTCGATCTGGCGGAGGAGCCGGCGCACGGCGAGGACGCCGGTCGACTTGACCGCGAGGTTCTCGAGCAACACGTTGGCCGTGAGGGCCTCGTCCTGCTCGTGCGCGCGCGCGATGGAGCCCGCCACGCGGCCATCGAGATAGAGCGGGATCGCGTCCCCGCTCTCGATGGGCCGGGCGATGGCGTCATGAGAGGTGGGTGCGAGGCGCTCCATCTCGGGCGCGGTGGCCAGCCCGCGGCGGAGGAGCCCCTCGCGCGCCCTGGCCAGCGTGGCGGCATCCAGCTGGACGAGGCGCGCGCGGTCGCTGAGCTTGAGCAGGCCGAGCAGCTCGCCCTCGCTGATGAAGTCGCCGAAGCCGCCGTCGGACGAGGCGCCCGGGTCGGGGGCGGAGAACCAGGGGCGCGGCAGGGCCCGCAACGTCTCCGGATCGCGGTTGCCGATATAGGCCTGATTCGGCGCATAGGCGACGGCCGCGTCGTAGCCGCGAAGCCGGGCCGCGAGCGCCGCGCCGAGTCTCGGATCCTTGGCGAGATCGCGCAGGGGCTTGGACCCATAGGGCACCAGACCGGGCGCGTGAGCGAGGACATTGGCGACCGCCGTGATGACGGGAAAGCGCCTCACGGGCGCGCTCATTCGATGCAGCTCAGGCTGCCGAACCCGTAGTGGTCGTCATAGCGCCAGGGCGCCGGCAGCGGGCCCGAGGTCGTGACCTGCTGATCGCGGCCCCGCCCGATGCCGGTGCGCCGGTCTCCCGCCACGACCTTGTACGGGAGGCCGATCACGCGCTCGACCGCCGGCGCGTGCGGCACGCCGAGGGTCGAGTTCTTGAAGAAGCCCGTGCTCACGATGGCGTCGGCCTCCGGCAGCGGCTCCAGCATGGTCGGCGCGCCGTCGGTGGCGTCGTCCTCGCTGGTCAGGAAGACGGTCTTGATGCCCAGCCGCTCGCAGGCCTGGATCGAGCGCATCACCTCGATGAACTCGTTGCCGCCGGCGTCCCAGGTCACCACCGCGCCCTGGGCGCCCAGCAGCGAGGCGAGCTTGGCCGTCTGGTTGGCCATGAGCTGCTTCTCGGCCTGCGTGGTCCACTCCGTGCGCAGCACGATCACGCCGAGGAAGTCCCAGTCCTTCCCGTGCCGGCGATAGAGGTCCAGCAGTAGCGGGTTATTGGCCACCGTCCACGACGTCGCGAAGGCCGTGCGATAGGGGCCCGTCAAGGCGCCGTCGAGAATCTCGTTGGGATGCAGGAGCCAGGGCGGCGTGAGCTGGGTGAACCCGTACGTCGCCGTGCAGAAGGCGGTGGGCGACCCCGACATGGCCTGGGGCGAATGCACGCACCAGACGTAAACTACTCGCGGCAGCGTGGGGTCCACGGGACCCAGCTCGAACAGCTCGCGCTCCCGGGGCGCGAGGTCGCGCACCGCCGCCGCGACGTGATCGCTCACCGCGAGGGCAGCCTTATGCACGGCGTAGTTCCGCGACTCCTCGCCCAGCGCCGGGTCCGGCTCCACCACCAGGCAGAGATTGTGGAGCTTGCTGTAGGGATACATCTCGCCGTAGTGGCCGGACATGTCGAGGTAGGTCTCGACGAAGTCGCCGCCGGCATCGTGCCAGTTCACGCTCGAGACCTCGACGACGGCTGCGCCGGCGAGGCGGTGAGTCCGGCCCTGGCCGACGGTGGCGATGTCGCGCCCGCAGATGGCCGGATAGCAGACGCCGGGTCCCTCGACCTTGACGCGCGGCTCGATGACGTCGCGCACCGGCCAGATGCGCGCCGACTCGCCCGGGTGCGCGATCTCGAGCTCCGCGCTCGCGATGCGCGGGTCTTCCCTCACCGCCGCCCGGACGGCGTCGCGGTCCACCTCGAGCCGGCCATGCTCATATCGCGTGCGCGGCCCGAAGACGATCTCCGTGACCGGGAAGGTGCCCAGCTCAAGACGCATGGACCGCCTCCAGCGTGGGCCCCGGCGCCAGCGGGTCGAAGAGCGTGGGACGCATGACCGGCGTCGCCAGCGCCTCGAGCGCCGTGGTGACGATGCGCATCCCGTAGGCGTAATCCTTCTCGGGTCCGAGGCTCGGGTCCCCGCACACATGCTCGATGCGCGCGCCCCGGACCACCCGATTGGCCCCCGTTGTCAGCGCGAAGTTGTAGATGGCGGAGATCATCCCCACCGGAATGCCGATCCGCTCGATCTCTTTCGCGATCGTTGCGCCGCAACGATTGCAGGTCCCTCAGGTCGCGACCAGCAGCGCCCCATCCACGCTCGCCTGCTTGAGGTCCTGCGCGATGGCGCGGCCGAGCTCCCGCGCGACGGCGACGGGCGTGCTCACGCCCGGCATGGCGTAGATGTGCTCGTGAACGCGCCCGACGCGCCCGCCGGCCTCCAGCTCGCGGAGGAACGAGAGCGGCAGGATGTAGTTGGGGTTCCTGTTGACGATGTGGTTGAAGTAGCCCGCATGATAGGCCTCCCAGTCCCCTGAAGAGAGGGATTCGAGCGAGGCTACCGAGTGCCGGTGATAGCGCGTGGCATTGGCCGCGCTCTGCTTCTCCGGATTGCCCTTGCGGACCAGGCCCCCCGTCGTGACCAGCGCGATGGTGGCACGCCCGAGGTCCGCGATGGGCGGGGCGGGCGTCACCTGCTCCGGTGCATTGTAGGGCACCTCGGTCACGAACGGCCGGCCATGGAGCTTGGCCAGCAGCATGTCGAGCGCGCGCTGATAGCCGGGGCGGCCGCGGTCGTGCACGCGACGCGTGCCCTGCGGCAGGTGGCCCTCCAGCTCGGCCGGCCCCAGCTCCTCATTTCGGCCGAGTCTCAGCGCCAGTCGGGCGAGATTCGCGAGCGCCGGCTGCATCGATAGGGCCGACTCGCCCGTGGGCACGATCACGACCTCTCGCCTGAAGCTGATCGCCCCCGGATTCTCCGGATGCATGGCCGTCACGGCCGGGATTCCCTGTGCCCGCGCGACGCGGCAGACATGAGCGCAGGCCAGGCCATAGCGTCCGGAGCCGAACGCGGGACCCGCGACGACCACATCGGGAGCGAGCCGGCGCAGCGCCGCGGTGATGGCCGCGAGGGCCTCATCCTGCCGCTCGCTCATGAAGTTGTCGCCGCAGACGAGGGTGGCCACGACCTCCGCGGCATCGCCCAGCGCATGCTGGAGCGCGCGCCCCGGGCCCACCGCGCCATCGCGGGCGGACACGCCGAGATGCGCCTGGTCCTCGCCGCCGATCCCGGCGAAGAACTGATTGACGTAATGGACGATGCGTAGCGGTGCACTCATGAGTGCCCTCCCTGTTGGGACCGACGCGAGTGGACGGCTCGACTCTACGGGAGCGGTCGCCAAGGGTCAAGGGCGCGAGCCGCCATTCCCCGCGTGGCGCTCGTACGCTACACTATCGTTCATCTCGCAGACAGGAGGGGGCCATGAGCGGAGCCGATCGCATCAGAGGACATGCCGTCGTCATGCAGCCGGATAATGGCCCGTCCTACTGGCAGCCCGTGCCCGCCGGCGGGCACGCCGACCCCAAGCTCTATCCTGAGAACACCTCGTTCGACGGTCTCTCGATGGGCTTTCAAACCATCGCGCCCGGCGGGCGCGTTCGGGAGCACTCCCACGGCGGCCAGGTCGAGCTTCAGATCTGCTTTCGCGGCCGGGGCCGCGTGAGGGTCGACGGCAAGAGTCACGACCTCGTGCCCGGGACGGCCTGCTTCCTCGGCTACGACGTCAAGCACGAGATCATCAACGAAGGAGCCGAGGAGCTGATCATGCTCTGGGTGGTCTCGCCCCCCGGCCTGGAGCATTTCTTCGAGGCCATCGGGCGACCCCGAGAGGCCGGCGCGCCGGTGCCCCCGCCCTTCGACCGGCCGCCGGATGTGGTCGCCATCGAGCGCCGGATGGGGATGAACGACACCGTGCGCTAGGGCACTCGGAAGGGGGGCTTCGGCCCCCTTCCGACGCCTTCCCCCCAGGAATCGTGGCGCCGGCAAAGCCGGCGCTCGAACGGCAACCACGTCGCGCGAGCCTTCCTCCAGGCTCCTAGCAGGATGCGGAAAAACTCGCGGGCTGCTCAAAAAGGTCCAGATGCAAGGCGGCGCCCGAGGGCCGCACGCGAGGCGTACTCTCTGTACGTTGAGCGTGCGGCCGAGGGCGCCAAGTTCCTCGGAGGGGGGCTTCGCCCCCCTTCCGAGACCTCCCCCCAG
>WNFV01009336.1_pt1 | contig 10869 bp, 5 predicted proteins | sample 5400101 | NCBI WGS metagenome assembly WNFV01 (sample SAMN13153361, study PRJNA577476) | soil metagenome | isolation source: 115 cm soil or saprolite under grassland replicate 1 | place: USA:California | collected 2016-06-15
GTCCCGCCGGTGTGGCGCGCTGAAACCGCGTGTTCGCGGTGTTGTTGTGGCGCGGCTAAAGCCGCGCCCTCCACCTGTCGTCTGGCCACTGCGCACGGAAAGCGGGACTTCCGTCCCGCCGGTGTGGCGCGCTGAAACCGCGTGTTCGCGGTGTTGTTGTGGCGCGGCTAAAGCCGCGCCCTCCCATCGCATGGCCGCTTCGCACGGAGGGCGGGACTTCAGTCCCGCGGGAACAGCACGCAGGCCCGGGCACCTCGTTCCCGCCCGCGTCGCGTTGCATGGTGGAGGCCGACTTCAGCCCCACACGATTCGACGCGACGTCCGACCGTCGCGGCCGGTTTACGTCTTGCACCGCCGGCAGCGTGGCGCGTCCTCCGCGCATTCCTGAATTCGACTACGCCGGACGGCTTCCAGTGTTCTTCACTACCTGCGTGAAATCGAGGAAGCAGGCGTTCGCCGAACAGGAGGTCGCGCGGTACGTAATCGATCGACTACTACAACTCGCCGATCAATCAAGTGTTGAAGTTACTGCGTACTGCGTGATGCCTGACCACGTTCACGTGCTGGCCATTGGTCTGGGCGAGCGATCAAACACGGTCAACACCTTCGTACGGTGGAAGCAGGCGACCGGCTATTGGTACCGACAACGTACGCGTGAGTACCTGTGGCAGGCGGGATTCTGGGAACGAGTGCTGCGAGAGGAGGATGATATCGCGGAAGCCGTCCAATATATCGTGGCAAATCCCATCCGCGCCGGTCTCGTCGAAGATCTGCGAGAGTACCAGTGGATTGGAGCGTCGCGATGGACGGTGGAGGAGCTCGCGATCGTCTGTCAGGACGCCGTCAAGCCGCGGTGGTGGGATGGAGGACCCGTGCGGCGCGGCTAAAGCCACGCCCTTGGCATGCGTTCCGGCGCGGCTAAAGCCACGCCCTCCGCGCGTGGTCACGGCGCGGCTAAACCCACGCCCTCCGCGCGTGGTCACGGCGCGGCTAAAGCCACGCCCTCCGCGCGTGGTCGCGGCGCGGCTAAAGCCACGCCCTCCAGCTGTCGTCTGGCCACTTCGCACGGAGGGCGGGACTTCAGTCCCGCCGGTGTAGCGCGCTGAAACCGCGTGTTCGCGGTGTTGCTGTGGCGCGGGTAAAGCCGCGCCCTCCGCGTCATCACCCGAGGAGGTTCTTCGCAATCGTCATCAGCTGCATGTTCGTCGTTCCCTCGTAGATCTGGCCAATCTTCGCGTCGCGGAACAGCTTCTCGACGGGGTAATCGCGGACGAAGCCGTAGCCGCCGTACAGATTCACCGCGAGCGAGCTGACGCGCTCGGCGACCTCCGACGAGAACACCTTGCAAATGGCGGCTTCCGTCACGAACGGCTGACCCGAATCGCGCAAGCGCGCCGCATTGTAAACGAGCAGACGCGCGGCTTCGACATCGATGGCCATTCGGGCAAGCTGAAACTGCACACCCTGAAAATCAGAAATGGGCTTGCCGAATTGCCTCCGCTCCTTCGTGTATCGCACCGTGTGATCGAGCGCGCCCTGCGCAAGCCCGATCATCTGGGCGCCGATTCCAATTCGGCCTTCGTTCAGCGTTTCGATGGCGACCTTGTAGCCCTTCCCAACCTCGCCGAGCACACTGTCTCGCGATACCACGCAATTCTCGAAGAGCAGCTCGCACGTGCTGCTGGCCCGGATGCCGAGCTTGTCTTCTTTTTTGCCGACGGCGAACCCTGGCGTTCCCCGCTCCACAAGGAAGGCGGTGATCCCGCGATACCCGGAATCGGGATTGACATTTGCAAACACGAGGAACACGTCGGCCTCGTTGCCATTGGTAATCCAGAGTTTGCGTCCGCTCAAACGGAAGCCCTCGGGCACCTCGACGGCGCGCGTTTGAAGGGCAAACGCGTCGCTGCCAGATCCCGCCTCCGAGAGCGCGTATGCGCCCACACTGGAAGAGGCGAGCCGCGGCAGGTAGTGACGCTTGGTGTCGTCACTGCCCCAACGCAGGATCGCGTTGATCACGAGCGTGTTCTGAACGTCGACCAGCACGCCGATTGACGGATCCACCCGTGACAGCGCTTCGACGGCGAGAACGGCGTGAAAGAAGGACGCACCGGCACCGCCGAAGCTTTCCGGAATCTCGATGCCCATGACACCGAGCGCAAACAGCTTGTCCATCAATCCGCGCGGAATCTTGGCGGTTTCGTCCATTTTGCGCACGAGCGGGCGAATTTCACGGCCGGCGAACTCGTACACGCTGTCGCGGAAGATGGCTTCATCCTCGGCCAATCGAGTGAGCGCGGGGATACGGTCGAGGGTGGACTCGGTCATCGAGGCCTCAAAACAAAGGCTCACGGGTGACGGTTGACGTCAAAAAGGCAATGCTATCATCCGAGATGCAGCGGTCCTCGACTTTGCTCGCCTCTCGACGGAGCGCGGGAGGCGACCCTGAGTCTGTCGAAGGGCGGCGGTCACGGCTCATGTAAGGAAATCCCGATGAAATACCGTATCTGGAGCAGTACTGTCGCAGGCCTGGCGACGCTGCTGGCGATTGCTGGCGCCGCTGCGCAAGCTCCGCAACCACCGCAGACGCCGGTTGCACCGCCGCCGCAAAATCGCTCGGAAACATCGCCGCCGCAGCCTGCACAGCCGACATTCCGGACCGGCATCAATTTCGTTCGCGTCGACGTGATTGTGTCGGACAAGACGGGCGCGCCCGTGGCCGACCTGAAACAAACCGATTTCGAGGTCACGGAGGACGGCAAGCCGCAGACGGTCGAGATGTTCCGTCTTGTCAACATCGCCAATCAAACCGTCACCGAAACCGTCAGGCCAATTCAATCGAGGGCTGACGAAGAAATTGCCGCCGCCAACGAGGACGCACGCATCTTCGTGTTCTTCCTGGACGACTATCACGTGCGGCTTGGCAACAGCATGGCTGCGCGGAAACCGATGGTCGGGTTCATTCAGAACAACGTCGGCCCGCAGGATCTGGTTGCGGTGATGTACCCGATGACGCCGCTGGATGCGGTCCAACTGAGTCGCGATCATCAGTCGGTCACCCGCGCCCTCGAACGCTTCGAAGGTCGAAAGTTCAATTACGAGCCACGTAACTCCACTGAAGAGCGCTACGCGCAGTACCCGGCGGAGGTGGTCGAGCGAATCCGCCGCCAGGTTACGCTTTCCGCGCTCGAGGGACTCTCGATCAAGCTCGGCGCACTGCGTGAGGGACGGAAAGCCATCGTCTTCATCAGCGAAGGCTTCACGTCCGTCCTGCCGCCGCAGATGCGCGATCCCATTGCCTCGATGCCGGGCTTTGGGAATCCGAATCGGCGCAACCCGAACGCCGGGGTCGGCAACATCAACGAAGATCGCGCCGACTTCATGGGTCAGGTCGATATCCAGCAGGAAATGCGCGACGTCTACAACGCGGCCAATCGCAGCAACACGGCAATATACGCGGTCGATCCGCGCGGGCTTGCGACGGGTGAGTTCGACATCAACGAAAACGTGGGCCTCGAGCGCAGCGGTACCTCGCTGCGCCAGACGCAGGACACGCTCCGCGTGCTCGCGGATGAAACCGACGGCCGCGCAATCGTCAACCGCAACGATCTCGCGCGCGCGATGAAGCAAATCGTCACCGATTCCAGTGCGTACTACCTGCTCGGCTACACCTCCTCGCAGGCGCCGCAGGACGGCAAGTTCCACGAAATCAAAGTGCGCGTGAAGCGTTCCGGCACACAGGTGCGTGCGCGCAAGGGGTACTGGGCACTGACGGCAGCAGAGGCAACCGCGGCCACAACGCGCACGGCCAAACCCGGGCCGCCGCCCGCGGTGAATCGTGCACTGGCGTCGATGACCGAGACGTCTCGCAGCCGCCTCGTTCGCACGTGGGTGGGAACCGCGCCAGGTCCCGATGGGAAAACACGTGTGACGTTTGTGTGGGAAGCCGTTCCGCCGCAGCCGGGTGTCCGTCGTGACGTGGCTACGCACGTCTCGTTGATTGCCGCGGCGCCCGACGGCCCCACGTACTTCCGCGGTCGAATTCCAGAGAGCGATCCGCCGGCGGGCGCAACGATCCCACCGCAGTCGGTGACCTTTGATGCGCCGCCCGGGAAGCTGCAGCTGCGGGTCGCCGTCGGCGGCGCGAACGGAAACGACGCGCTCGATAACGACGATCGCGAAGTCATCGTCCCCGACCTCACCGCGCCCGAGCTGATACTCACCACGCCGCGCGTGCACGTGGCTCGCACCGGCCGCGACTACCAAACAATCATCAAGGATCCGGCAGCGCTGCCGACGGCGAGTCGCGAGTTCCGTCGGACGGATCGCTTGATCATCCGCACGACGCCGATCGCTCCTACAGGGACGACGTTAACCGTGACTTCGCGCCTCTTGAACAAGCAGGGCCAGAAAATGGTCGACGTGCCGGTCACCGCGCCGTCAGCCGCGGGCGAGCCGCACGTCGTCGACCTGCCGCTGGCAGCTCTCGCTCCGGGTGAGTATCTGCTGGAAATCTCGGTTGCGACCGAAGGGCACCAGCCGAAGACAGAGCTCGTCGCGTTTCGAGTCGAGGGGTAAGCGAAGCGCGCGGTTCCTTCGCGTCGGTCCCTTCACGTACGTTCCTTCACGGTCGTTCACGTACGTTCCTGTACGCTCGTTCCTTGCGTCGAACTAACATAGACGAAGTCATCGTGGAACAGCTTCTCGAGCGGAGGCGACATGTCGATCGAGCATCTAGAGTTGCCGGCGCCTGCGGCGGCGTTTGTCGGCGACTTCATGGCGGAGTTGAAGGCGAAGAACCCGGCCGAGCCTGAGTTTCACCAAGCCGTACAGGAAGTTCTGGAATCGCTCGCACTCGTGCTTGAGCGTCGGCCCGAATACCGGACAGCGCGTATTCTCGAGCGCCTCGTCGAGCCCGAGCGCGTCGTCATGTTTCGGGTCACGTGGCAGGACGATCAAGGGCGCGTGCAGGTCAATCGAGGCTTTCGCGTTCAAATGAACAGCGCCATCGGTCCTTACAAAGGCGGCCTCCGGTTTCATCCATCGGTCACATTGGGCATCCTGAAGTTTCTCGCCTTCGAGCAGGTGCTGAAGAACTCGTTGACGACGCTGCCGATGGGCGGCGGCAAGGGCGGATCGGATTTCGATCCGAAGGGAAAGAGCGATGACGAGGTGATGCGCTTCTGTCAGAGTTTCATGACCGAGCTCTATCGCCATATCGGCGCGCAAACGGACGTTCCTGCCGGCGACATCGGCGTCGGCGGCCGGGAGATCGGGTTCTTGTTTGGACAATACAAACGCCTGCGCAACGAGTTCTCGGGTGTGCTCACGGGGAAAGGCCTCAACTGGGGCGGTTCGTTGATTCGCTCGGAAGCGACTGGATACGGCTCGGTGTACTTCGCGGCCGAGATGCTGGCGACGCGCAATGAAACGCTCGACGGCAAGGCGTGCCTCGTGTCCGGCAGCGGCAATGTCGCCCAGTACACGATCGAAAAACTGCTGCAACTCGGCGCGAAGCCGGTGACGCTGTCCGATTCGGATGGGTACATTTACGACGAGGCCGGCGTGACGCGCGAGAAGCTGGATTTCGTGAAGGACCTCAAGAACGTGCGCCGCGGCCGCATCCGCGAATACGCGGATCGTTTCGACGGCGCCGTGTACACGGCAGTCGATCCGCGCGCCGACCACAATCCGCTCTGGACGCACCGCGCGCAGTGCGCGTTTCCAAGCGCGACGCAGAACGAGATCAACGGACAGGACGCGGCGAATCTGCTGCGCGCCGGCGTCTACGTCGTCTGCGAGGGGGCCAACATGCCGACGATGCTCGACGGTGTGCGGCAGTTCCTCGACGCCAAGATCCTGTACGGTCCAGGCAAGGCCGCAAACGCCGGCGGCGTCGCCACGTCGGGTCTGGAGATGACGGAGAACAGCATGCGCTTGTCGTGGACGCGTGAAGAGGTCGACGACCGCCTGCACAAGATCATGAAAGCCATCCATTGCAGCTGCCGCGAAACGGCCGACGCGTTTGGGACGCCGGGCAACTATGTCAACGGCGCCAACATCGCGGGGTTCCTGAAGGTGGCGGATGCGATGCTGGATCAGGGGCTGGTATAGAAGAAGTTTCCAGTTATCAGTTGCCAGTTCAAAGTTGAGTTGTAAGTTTTCGAGATTGCGAAGTTGCACATACTCTCGAACTCACACATTTTCGAACTGAAAACTAAACTTTGAACCCTTCGACGAAGGCTCAGGGTTCATCCCGAGCATAGTCGAGGGATGAACTGGGAACTGGCAACTGGAAACTAGTCACCGAAGGCCCCATGTCTTTAGCCCGGTTTGCGGAGCTCGCGAGGTTCCGGGTTCACGACATCCTGCTCGTCGCGAGCCTGTACGATTCGTTCATCCTCGCCGAGAGCGGCGAGCTGCACGAGATCATCCTCGAAGAATTTCTCGACCTCAACGTTCGCCACACGCCGGGCATCACCCACGCGTCCACTGTCGACCAGGCTCTTGCGCTCGCGAGCGACCCTGCGCGCTACAACCTGATCATCGCGTCCGCGTACGTTGGCGACACGTCGGCCGTCGCGCTCGCGGCGCGCCTGCGGCAGCGCGCCATCGACACGCCCGTCGTCGCGCTCGCGTACGACATGCACGACGTAGCGCGCGTCGCGGGCGCGGACGAATCGCGGCTGATCGATCGCGTATTCCTCTGGCAAGGCGACATCCGTCTCGTCCCGGCCATCGTCAAGTACGTGGAGGATCGACAAAACGTCGCGCACGACACCGGCGTCCTTGGCGTCCAGGTCATCCTCCTGATTGAAGACAGCGTCCGCTACTACTCGTCGTTCCTCCCGACGATCTACAGCGAGCTGATGCATCACACGCACAATCTCGTTCCCGAAGGCGTCAACCTGTCGCACAGGTTGATGCGGATGCAGGCGCAGCCGAAGATCCTGCTGTGCGGGTCCTACGAGGAAGCGTGGCAGCACGTGCTCGACTACGAGGAGAACATCCTGGGCATCATCTCCGACGTCGAGTTTCCGCGCGGCGGCCGCGTGGACGCGGATGCCGGCGTCGACTTCGCGAGTCAAGTGCGGGCCCGGCAGCCGGATGTGCCGGTCATGCTGCAATCGAGCCGCGCGCAGAATCAGATGCTGGCGCGGTCGGTCGGCGCGTCGTTTCTGCTGAAGGGCTCGCCGGTGCTGCTCCAACAGCTGCGGCGCTTCATGGTGGAGGAGCTCGGGTTCGGCGACTTCGTCTTCCGTACGCCCGATGGCCGCGAAGTCGGCCGCGCACGCGATCTCCGGGAGCTCGAGGATCGCCTGGCAACGTTGCCGACCGACAGCGTGGCCTATCACGCCGAGCGTAATCACTTCTCGAAGTGGATTAAAGCGCGCACCGAGTTTGCGCTCGCGCACGAGCTCCGGCCACGCAAGGTTTCCGATTTTCGGACAGTCGACGACTTACGCCGCGAGTTGCTGCGCGCGATTCGCGACTACCGCGATCGGACGAGTCGCGGTGTGGTCGTCGATTTCGATCGCGACAGGTTCAATCCGGAGACGCCGTTCAGTCGATTGGGCGGCGGATCGTCTGGTGGCAAGGCACGTGGCCTTGCTTTTGTCGATCGCCTGCTCAGCGAATCGAAGATCGGCGAGCGGTTTTCGCAAGTGCGATTCGTCGTGCCGCCGCTCGTCGTCATCGGCACCGATGTGTTCGACGAGTTTCTCGAGCGCAACCGGCTGCGCGAGTTCGCGTTGAGCAGTGACGACCCGGCTGAAATCGAACACCGTTTTCTCAGAGCGGAGCTGTCGCCCGGCGTCACAGCCGATGTCGCAGCGCTGCTGTCGCTGGTACGGCACCCGCTGGCGGTGCGCTCGTCGAGTCTGCTGGAAGACTCGCAATATCAGCCGTTTGCCGGCATCTACGACACGTTCATGCTGCCCAACGATCATCCGCGGCTGGACGTCCGCCACCGGCAGCTGCTCACGGCGATCAAGCGCGTGTACGCCTCGACGTTCAGCACGGCTGCCAAAGGCTACCTGACGCGCGGTCCGTATCGGCTCGAAGAGGAAAAAATGGCCGTTGTCGTGCAACGTCTTGTGGGCAGCGCACACGATTCGCGCTTCTATCCCGATCTGTCCGGTGTCGCTCGCTCGCACAACTTTTATCCGGTCGAGCCGATGCGGGCAGAAGACGGCGTCGTCGCGGTGGCGCTCGGGCTCGGGCAAACGGTGGTCTCCGGCGAAGCCTGCGTCCACTTCTGTCCGCGCTTTCCGCGACACATCCCCCAGTTTTCATCCGTCGCCGCGACGATGACGAACACGCAGCGGTCGTTTCAGGCGCTCGAGCTCGGGCATCAGGACAGCGTCGGCCGCTTCTCGCCGACACGATTCGATCTTTCGAAGGCTGAAGAGGACGGCACGCTCGCGCGAATCGGGTCGACGTACTCGCCGGAGAACGACGTCATCACCGACGGCATCTCGCGCCCGGGCGTCCGGCTCGTCACCCTGGCGCCGCTCCTGAAACACGGACTGTTTCCGCTCGCTGACATCGTCAGCGAACTGCTGCGCGTGGCGGCCGAGGGGACAGGCGGCGCTGTGGAGATCGAGTTCGCGGTCAGCTTCCCGCCCGGCCAGCAGCCTGAGTTCGGACTCCTGCAGCTCCGTCCGCTGGCACGATGGCGCCATGCGGAGGAGACCTCGTGGCCCGACCTGGACCGCGACGCGCTCGTGTGCAGCAGCGGCAGCGTGCTCGGTCACGGCACGATTGACGACGTCACCGACATCGTGGTCGTCGATCGACAGCGGTTCGATCGCATGAGAACGCGAGACATTGCGCGGACCGTGGCGCGGTTCAACGCCGAGCTGATGGCGGCGCGGCGGCCGTACGTCCTGATTGGCGTCGGTCGCTGGGGATCCGCCGATCCCTTGCTCGGCATCCCCGTCACGTGGGATGAAATCGCCGGTGCGTGCGCGATCGTGGAAGCCGGTTTTGCGAACTTCACGGTGGCTCCGTCACAGGGGAGTCATTTCTTTCAAAATCTCGCCGCGGGGAACATCGGGTATTTCACGGTGAACGCGGACGGCGGCGACGGCTTCGTCGACTGGGACTGGCTGGCGGCGCAACCCGCGGTCGCCGGAACGGAATTCGTGCGGCATCTCCGATTTGACGTGCCCGTTGAAGTCGCGATCAACGGCCGGAGCCGGGCGGGCCGGATTGTGAAACCGCAATAGGCGCTCGCTGGGCGCGCTCGCCTTCGGCTCGCGCGTAGGCCGGAAGGCAGGCCTCGCGCTTCGCGCCTCGGTAGGCGCGCTCGCTTCGCTCGCGCGTAAGCCGGAGGGAAGCGTGCTCGCTGCGTTCGCACGTGGGCGCGCTTCGCCTTCGGCTCGCGCGTAGCCCCGTGGCAGGCCTCGGGGCTTTCGCGCCTCGGCAGGCGCTCGCTTCGCGCGCGCAGGCCCACCGCGCGAAGCGCGGCCTACCGAATGCGAAGCGTGAAGCTTTCGTCGCGCGAAGCGCGACGCCCACCGCCGTGCAGCGCGGCTTACCGCGAGGCCCACCGCGCGAAGCGCGGCCTACCGAACGCGAAGGGCGAGGCCGACCGCGCAAAGCGCGGCCCACTGCAGGCCTACCGAACGCGAAGCGTGAGGCCCAACCCACCGAACGAAGTGAGCCCTACGCGCGGCGAAGCCGCGCGCCTTCCTCGCGCGAAGCGCGGCCTACCGCAGGCCTACCGAACGCGAAGCGTGAGGCCTCTCTCGCGAAGCGCGGCCCGTTTGACATTGAGCGCACCGAGAGGCTAGGTTGGCGCAAATGATCTCAGAGCGTAGCGTATTCGGAGCAATGCTCCAGGAGTTCGAAGTTGCCGCTCGCATTCTCAACCTCGATTCCGGCATCTGGAAGATCCTTACGACGCCCAAACGACAGATCATAGTTTCCTGCCCCGTGCAGATGGACGACGGTTCCATTCAGGTGTTCACGGGATACCGCGTGCAGTACAACATCACGCTGGGACCGGCGAAAGGCGGCATCCGGTATCACCCCGATGTCTCACTCGACGAAGTGACCGCGCTCGCGGCGTGGATGACTTGGAAGTGCGCGGTGGCGCACATTCCGTTCGGCGGCAGCAAAGGCGGCGTGATCTGCGACCCGAGCAAGATGTCGCAGCGGGAGATCGAAGCGCTGACACGGCGCTACACCGCCGAGATCATCGACGCCATCGGACCGGAGAAGGACGTGCCGGCGCCCGACGTGAACACCAACGAGCAGACCATGGCCTGGTTCATGGACACCTACTCCATGCACGTCGGTCATACCGAAACAGCCGTCGTCACCGGCAAGCCGCTGGAGCTGGGCGGGTCGCTCGGCAGACGCGAGGCGACCGGCCGCGGGGTGATGATCATCGCCCGCGAAGCGGCGAAGCATCTCGGCTTCGCTTTGAAGGGCGCACGCATCGCTGTTCAGGGCTTTGGCAACGTCGGATCGGTGGCGGCCCAACTGCTCGCGGCGTCAGGCGCGAAGATCGTGGCGGCCACCGACTGGAAGGGCGGAGTGTTCAACGACGGCGGCATCGACATCGACAAACTGCTGGCGCACGTGCGGCAGCACAAGACGGTGCACGGCTTCAGCGAAGGCGAGCCCCTCACGAACAACGAGCTGTTCAAGCTCGACGTCGACGTGCTGATTCCCGCCGCGCTCGAGAATCAGATCACGATGGCAAACGCCGGCGACATCAAGGCGCGGGTCATCATCGAAGGCGCCAACGGCCCGACGGTGCCCGAGGCGCACCGGCAACTGCATGAACGGGGCGTTTTCATCGTGCCGGACATCCTCGCGAATGCGGGGGGCGTCACGGTCTCGTATTTCGAGTGGGTG
>WNFV01009338.1_pt1 | contig 10868 bp, 12 predicted proteins | sample 5400101 | NCBI WGS metagenome assembly WNFV01 (sample SAMN13153361, study PRJNA577476) | soil metagenome | isolation source: 115 cm soil or saprolite under grassland replicate 1 | place: USA:California | collected 2016-06-15
CAACTGCTCACGTGAAAATGTCCGTCCTGGATAGCTGGCCGGTTTGAACAACAACTCGAACTCCTTCAAGGGCAGGGTTAAGCTTTCACCGTTTAGCTTTACTTCAAAAGTCTTGCGATCCATCGTTAATTCCCTAATCTGAATCGTTTGGGACGCCGCAATGCGATAACGTTTCAAAAGAGCATGGACCCTCGCCACCAGCTCGAGCGGCTCAAAAGGCTTGACCAGATAATCGTCCGTACCTAACTGAAAACCTTTGAGTTTTTGGCTGGTCTCCCCTTTTGCTGTCAGCATGAGGATTGGCAGATCATAAGCTGCGCGTAGTTCGCGGCATAGTTCCCAACCGTTCATGTTCGGCATCATAACGTCGATGATGAACAGATCCACTTTAATAGAATCAAGCTTTGAAAGGGCATCTACTCCATCCAAAACTTCATAAACGTCAAAGCCATCATTCCGCAAAAATAAACTCGATAACTCTCGAATATGCGGATCGTCATCGACAATTAATATCTTGCTCATCCAATAATTCTTTCTTGAGAGAATCAGAGGCTATTCAGTTAGCCTAACCTGCAAGAGGATACAATATTTATATAAACTGTGTGTTAACGGAATTAGAGCCCTTCAACAAAATTGCCCGCATCCTTGTGAAAGACATTGGTGGCTATTGGGAAGCGCGAATAGGGAAAATTGAAAAATCAATTACATGACTTAGGCGTGTCCCAAGATTGGATGTGGCTGATAAGGTTCCTCGAGCCGCCTGATTTCATCATCGGAAAGTTTGATGTCGAGCGCGGCGATAGCTTGGTCGAGATGTTCCATTTTGGTCGCGCCGATGATCGGGGCCGTAATGTGCGGCTTGTCGAACAGCCAGGCTAGCGCAATTTGAGAAGCCGTTACATTGCGTTCTTTCGCCACTTCAGCCGCGCGTTCGGCCACGGTGAAATCTTCTTCTCGGAAATATAATTCATCGGCATACGGATCACTTTGTGCGCGCGTCGTTTTTCCGCCACCAGCGCGGCTGCGATTGCCTGCAAGGAATCCGCGTGCCATTGGACTCCAGGGAATAAGTCCGATGCCTTGATCTTTACATAGCGGAATCATCTCGCGTTCTTCCTCGCGATAGACCAGGTTGTAGTGATTTTGCATGGATACAAAGCGCGCATAACCGTGTAAATCCGAAGTGTAAAGAGCTTTGGCAAATTGCCAGGCGAACATGGACGAGCCACCGATATAACGCGCTTTGCCTGCCCGTACGATATCATTCAAAGCATCAAGGGTCTCTTCTATTGGTGTTTCATAATCCCAACGGTGAATTTGATACAGATCCACATAATCCATTTGCAGACGACGGAGAGATGCGTCAATCGCGTCCATGATATGTTTGCGCGAGAGACCGCGCTCATTCGGGCCATTGCCCATCGGGTAGAAGACTTTTGTAGCGATGATCATGTTCTCACGGCGCAGGCCGAGTTTCTTGAGGGTGTTGCCTGTGATTATTTCGGTTTCACCTAATGAATAGGCATCAGCAGTATCGAAGAAATTGATACCCGCGTCCAGGGCGCGTTTCACAAAAGGTTCAGCTTCTTTTTCTTCGAGGTGCCATTCGCGCTCCTGCTTCGAACCATAACTCATCATGCCTAAGCACAAGCGCGAAACTTTTAAACCAGTTTTTCCAAGATTGACATAATCCATTTTCTTCTCCGATTCATTAAGTTACATCCCGCTCTCTGTGCAAAGCAACGCCGGCCACGACAAGCAAAATGCCAGTACCTTCCACGGTCGTTGGTATTTGATGCAGAATGATAATACCAATCATCGCCGCCGACGCAGGCAGTAATGACAAAAGGAGCGCAAATGTTGGGCGCGATAGCCGCGCCATAGCCAATTGATCACAGACATAAGGAATCACTGAGGAACAAATTCCGACACCAATCCCTGCCAATAATAGTTTTGGCTGCCGAAACGCTTGCAGGGCATCTGTAAACCCGAGCGGACTTACCGTTATTAATGCGATCAACATTGCCATTCCAAGGCGATCTATGCCTGCCGCGCCCCCTTCTTGCGCAATCTGATGTCCTAACACAACGTAGGACAAAAAAAGCGCGCAATTGACAAAAGCGAACAGATAGCCCACAGGTTCGCCTTCAAATCGTGCATCGGTCAAGACCCAGCCTCCACCCGCTGCAAGTACAAGCGCAGCCACATTGCGTCGCGTTCGTGCACCTAACGCTGCTAACAGGATTGGTCCGATAAATTCAATAGCGCCCACTGTACCGAGCGGTAACCGAGCGATAGCTTGATAGAAAGACGCATTCATAAGGCCAAGCACCACGCCTAAAGCAACCAAAATACGCCGCTGTGCCCATGATTGCGTAGCAATAATCCGCCAAGGACGACGCCAGAGTATAAAGACGGTGGCTGCACTTGCAATCCGTAGCCATGCCACACCAAGTACGGTCACATGTGCGAAGAGGAGCACCGCAAAGGCAGGCCCGAGGTAATGGAATACTGCGCTTACCAAAAAGAACATATGTGGTGGAATACGATTCGTCATGAGCAGTTTCTGAGATTGCACTATGAATTCCTTATCCATACATTATGATATAATGCTACAAGAGAAAAGTACAGTGCCAAATTAAGGTAAGGATGCATTTATGCTTAAAAATGAAAGGCAAAAACCGGTTTTGACTTACACTCCGTCAGAAAGCCTAAGTGACATGGTTAATCTGCGAATCTTGAAGGAACTGCAGCACGATCCACGTGTGACAATGTCCGAACTAGGCCGCCGAGTTGGTCTCTCCTCACCGGCTGTTGCTGAGCGGGTTCGGCGATTGGAAGAAACTGGCGTTATAGAAGGCTATCGTCTTGAAATCAATCCTGCGGCCCTGGGGTTGCCGATTGCAGCCTATGTTCGTATTCGTCCGAATCCAGGACAGTTGCCTAAGTTAGCTGAGATGGCTAAGAGTATTCCTGAGATTGTGGAATGTCACCGGGTTACAGGAGAGGATTGCTTTATTCTGAAGGTGTATCTCCCGAGTCTTGATCAGCTTGACCGCATCCTCGATAGGTTTCTCATGTTTGGCACAACAACAACTTCGCTTATCCAATCATCTCCCGTCCCTCTCCGCCCGCCGCCTCTTCCAGAAATCTAAGATCTGTCTATTAAAGCTTTAAAGACGCCCTGCAATCGCAGGGCGTCTTTGTTTTCGATAATCACCCACCGAATCACCCTACGCGGGTGTTCTCTCTTCACTCCTCCCAAAGATATGATCGGCACATCTTGAAAGGAGAGTGACAAATGGTCCTTGTTACCGGAGCGACGGGTAATGTTGGGAAGGAACTCGTTAAATATCTACTCAACGAAGGTGCTCAGATCCGGGTTGTGGTGCGCGACGAGCGAAAGGCCATTGAGTTGGGTAGAAAAGTTGAGGTTGCAATAGGGGATTTGGACAAGCCTGAAACACTAACAATCGCGATGCAGGGCATTGATCGGTTGTTTTTGGTTGCACCTGTAACACGGCAAGTCGAGAATCTCCTCAAAGCCGCAAAGCAAGCCGGGGTCAAACACGTGGTGAAACTTTCCACACTTGAAGCAGACCGATCTCTTGGACCTGGAAGATGGCACCGCGAGCAGGAGGAGCTCATTAAGTCGATGGGATTCGCCTGGACTTTCATCCGCCCTACCATGATGATGGTAAACACGATTGAATGGTGGGGCGCGACGATCAAGTCGCAGAATGCCGTTTATTTCCCAGGTGGAAATGGTAAAGCCTCGCCAGTCGATGCGCGCGATGTCGCGGCAGTCGCATGCACGGTTCTCACACGTCCAGGCCACCAGGGGCAAATTTACGAAGTGACTGGACCAGAGGTAATCGCGATTGGCGAGATGGTTCAAGTTCTTGCAAAAGTTTTGGGCAAACCGCTGCGATACGTGAATATACCGCCGTTCCTGGCCGCAATATGGCTGCGCAGATTCGGAATGTCTCGTGAATTAGTGAAGGGGCTCATGGAGACTTTAGGAGCGCTACGTAGAAATGAATATGCGTACGTGACAGATGCAGTTGAGCAAATCGGGGGAGTCGAGCCACGAACTTTTGAAGCCTGGTGCCACGAGCACATCACCGCATTTCAATGAGGACCCTTCCACAGTTCACCCGCCCAATCACCCCGCGGGGGTGAAGCCAATTCACCTGGGCCGACGATACCATACGGAAAATCACCGAAATTCAAAAAGGAGAAACGAAAAAGGTAAGGTAAGTGGTGTAAGCACGGCACCGGGCAGCCTGATGAGTATCTTCGGACCATTGTTTGCGGGCACGACCTACGACCATGTTGCTCCTTTTTGGATTGGTGCGGTTGTGTTCGCGCTCGCAGAACTGCTCCTGACACGAGTCAAGGTTAGAGACTATGTAAGCAGTCAGGTCAGTGCTCACTCAATGGCAGATTAATTGAGACGAAAGGAAACGAAATGTCAACTACAAAAGCATATAAAGGTCTTCCGATGGAAGGCATGATCGCTAGCTGGTATGCCAAAACGACCTTCAAGGATTTGAAGCGACATAAATTGATGGCAAAACAATTGGTCGAGAAAATTCCTGCGAACGGTAAAGTATTGGAGATTGCGCCAGGTCCAGGATACTTCTGCATCGAGCTCGCTAAGCTTGGCAGCTATCAAATCACTGGTCTTGACATCAGTAAATCATTTGTAGAGATTGCGCGCAGGAATGCAGCGGAAGCAGGGTTGAAGATCGATTTCCGACAAGGCAATGCTTCCAATATGCCATTCAAAGATAATACTTTTGACTTTACTTTTTGTCAGGCAGCTTTCAAGAACTTCTCTGAACCTGTCAAGGCTATTGCTGAAATGTATAGAGTCTTACGCCCGGGCGGTCTTAGCGTCATTGCAGATTTGCGTCGTGATGCCTCAGCCGAAGAGATTGAACGAGAGGTCAAGGGTATGGGACTTAGCCGCATCAATGAAATCCTGGTCAGGTGGACATTCGATCAAATGCTACTGAAAAGCGCCTATAGCGTGGACGAGATGAAAGATATGATCGCGCAAACCCAGTTTGGCAAGAGTAAGATTGATACAAACGGCATAGGATTCCAAGTTTGGCTGGAAAAGTAGACACTCGCCCCCACCCTGGCCCTCCCCCAAAACTTGTCCTGAGCTTGCCGTCTCGCACCGGCGTGCCCTGTCCCGTCCGGGCCAGCCTGTCCTGCCTGTCGTGGCCGCCAGGCCGCGGGACGGACAGTCCAGGGGACGGGGCTCGCGGCATCAGCGTAGCGATCCTGTGGACGAACGGTGTCGAAGGATTGGGGAGGGTTGGGAGGGGGATTGAACTACATCGCGAAGCCTGATGTTCATCGTATAATAAATAAGACCGAAAGGATTATTGTTATGATGAACAACCGCCAATTAGCCGAGACCTTCATAATGATCGCCAATTTATCCGAGATCAAAGGCGAGAATATGTACAAGACCCTCGCTTATCGCAGGGCTGCTGAAAATCTGATGGGGCTTGGACGAGAAGCATCCGAATATTGGAAAGAGGGCAAGCTTAAAGATATTCCCGGTGTAGGCCAGGCCATCGCCGAGAAGATCGATGAACTACTCAGTACCGGTAAATTGGAATTCCTCGAGAGACTAAAAAAAGAGGTCCCGCCAAGTTTGGCGGAGATGTTACCCGTGCCGGGACTCGGACCGAAGAAGATTGCGCTCATCTGGAAAACACTCGATATCACGACGCTCGCACAACTTGAAGAAGCTGCGCGTGCAGGGAAATTGCGTGACCTGCCGGGTATGGGCACAAAATCAGAACAACAGATCATCGCAGGGATTGAATCATTAGGGAGAAGATCGGGCAGGATCCCACTTGGACGTGCATACCCGCTTGCACAGACACTGATTAGAGAACTCAAAAAGGTGAAAGGTGTCGTCGATGTGCAACCAGCTGGAAGTCTGCGAAGGATGCGTTCGACAATTGGTGATCTAGATATCCTTGTCTCAGCACATGACTCCTCTGCCGTCATGGAAGCATTTGTCAAATTGGGTGGCGTAAACCGAGTATTAGGCAAAGGTGATACCAAGTCGAGTGTTGAATTCCACGATGGCGTGCGTGCGCAGGTGTGGGTGCTTCCGCCTGAAAGGTTTGGCACGGCATTGGTTTATGCTACCGGTTCAAAAGATCACAACGTACATTTGCGTGAACTAGCTCTTGGTAAAAAATTATCGTTATCGGAGCATTCATTCTTGAAGATGAAAGGTAATGGCGAAGGTGAAATCCTTTGCGAGACAGAGGAGGAAGTGTATGAGACGCTTGGCCTACCGTGGATCCCGCCCGAGTTGCGTGAAGACCGTGGCGAAATTGAAGCTGCGAAGAAAAATAAGCTTCCAAAGTTGATTGAGCTTAAAAATATCAAGGCTGATTTGCAAACTCACTCAACCTGGAGTGACGGAAAACTTTCAATGCTGGAAATGGCACGCGCCGCGGCCAAACGCGGGATGAAAGTGATTGCCTTTACCGATCATTCGGTGAGTCTTGGCGTCACAGGCGGATTGAGCATGGAAGATCACAAGAAGCAGGCCGTGGAAATTAAAAAGATTCAAAAGCAACTCGGCGATAGCATCCTCGTTTTGCATGCCAGTGAAGTTGAGATTAAAGCAGATGGCATGCTCGATTATCCGGATGAATTTCTCGCAACACTTGATCTGGTTTTGGCCTCGCTTCACACAGGCTTGCGACAACCGCGCGAAAAGGTTACACAGCGGCTGATTAACGCCATCCGCAACCCGCATGTGGATATTATTGGCCATCCCACAGGTCGTATGTTTCCAGACCGCGAAGGGGCAGATCTTGACATGGACGCGGTGCTCAATGCTGCGGCTGAGACGGGTGTCGCTATGGAGATTAACGCGCATCCCGCCCGCCTCGACCTGGACGATGTGCATGCTCGCCGTGCAAAAGAGTTAGGCATCCCTATCAGCATCAACACCGACTCACACTCCGAAAGCGATTTCGATTTGTTATTTTATGGTGTGGCAATTGGCAGGCGTGCCTGGCTGACGAAGGAAGATGTAATCAATTGCTGGCCTAAGGAAAAATTATTGAAGTGGTTGAAGAAGCGCGGTTAATTTAATGTGACCGTAACTCTGTAATCATTAGAGTACGAAAGTGAGATCAAAACTTATGTTGAACCCTTTCGATCCCCAACCAGATTCTGGCTCTTGCGTTAACCTGCAAAAGTGAATGCTTAAAAGGGTTCAACCGGAGAAGGTCAATGAATATATCATTGAAGTTGTAAGCAAGGCTTATGAGAATGCCTTGACCAATGAAAACATTATGTTAAGCCGCCCCGAAAGAAAACGTCTGCTAAATCAGATCATAAAATTGATATTAGACTTCTTGCATAAGTAATCGTAGGGCGGGTTTTCAACCCGCCAAAACTTGTGTTTCAAAGGGCTGTCAGGCTTGCAGCCTGACCTACATGCGACTTTCGTAAGAGATCTATTGGAAGATATGATTAAGAAGCTTGATGATGGTTCTATATCAGTCTAATGTTTTGATTTTCCAGTAATCATGAGCGCTCTTAAATCTCTTGTTCGCAGTTATATCGAAGAAGTCTGGGATAAAGGAAATCTTGCAGCTATAGATAAATTTCTCGCGCCAAGTTATCGTCGACATCTTTCTCCGATCTCCGAGCCACTCCTGCTTAAGGATCAAAAACAACGACTTTCCAGCTTTCGTTCCGCTTTTCCAGATGTTAAGCTCACAGTAGAAGATATTTTCGCAGAAGGCGATTACGTCATATTTCGCTCAACCATGCGTGGTACTCATAATGGAGTGTTTCAGAGTATTGAGCCAACCGGAAAATCCTTTACCGTCACTCTCATTGATATTATCCGTGTTGAGCATGGCAAATTCATTGAGCATTGGGGTGGGCCTGATTTATTCGACTTGTTAAAACAATTAGGTGTTAAGTTTTCCATAGGCTAAAAGGAAAGCACGATGGCCGCCCTCAAGTCCATTATCTTCTTCATTTTTGCCCCCGGCGTTGTCGCAGGCTATATTCCACTCGCTCTTTTACGCAGAGGTCCGCAGGCCGAAACGGGAATCTTTGCCTATCTCGCATTTCCACTTTGGCTGATCGGTCTCGTAATGCTTCTCTGGTCCTTCTGGGATTTCCTCGTGAAGGGGCGCGGCACACCCGCACCAATTGACCCACCGAAAGAACTAGTTGCCACGGGCTTCTACCGCTATGTTCGAAATCCGATGTATGTGGGCGTGCTGGCAATTATCATTGGTCATTTTTTATGGTTCAGGTATTGGAATCTGTTGATTTATGCGATTGTCGTTTTTATTGCCTTTAATACCTTCGTAACTTATTATGAAGAACCAACCCTAAAAAGGAAATTTGGCGCGGCGTACGAAGACTACTTGAAAAAAGTCCCGCGCTGGATTCCGCGCTTCAAATGATGTCCATCTCATGACGATCTTTAAGTCCCTGCTCTATCTCGTTCTAGAAGCCGGTTTATTTGCTCTTTATGTTCCTCTCGCGCTTCTCCGCACTGGTCCGCGAATAGAAACGGGTGTACTCTCTTTGCTGGCCCTTCCATTTTGGTTGTTTGGTAGCTTAATTGTTTTGTGGTGTTTCTGGGATTTTACGTTCAGCGGACATGGCACTCCCGCCCCGACGGACCCGCCTAAGGAATTGGTCATCAAAGGGTTCTATCGCTATGTTCGAAATCCAATCTATGCAGGGGTCGTATTGATTTTTCTAGGACATTTTTTATGGTTTGGATATTGGGCCTTACTCATTTACACGGTGTTTTCATGGATTGGAGTTCACCTTTTTATTATCTTCTATGAAGAGCCAACTTTAAGAAGAAAGTTTGGTGTGGCATACGAAGACTATCTCAAGCGCGTCCCACGTTGGATTCCTGGGAGGTTCCCATCAATAAAACGCTAAGTTTCATCAAACCGAATCTTTCGAAGATCGTTCTTACATGCATACTATTTTTTATCTCAAGCTATATTTGGCGAGCATACGTAGTCACGCATATTTCTGATACATTCCCTCTCGGTTTTCCTTTCCAATTCTATTTGGCATGGGGACCCTGCCCACCGGGACAAAACTGCTCGGAGTTCAACGGGCTTTTCGTGCTTTTCGATTTAATCATTTGGTATGTTGTCAGCGCGTTTATTGTTGACCGCTTTCGAAGAAGACCCTGAATTTAATTAAGACCCTTCTCTACATGGGAAGCCTGCACGGCTTTTTTCCGTTATACATATCGTTCTAGCTTGCTGCGCTCAATTCTCCACTTTTGATTTAGGCATTCTGTGTTACCTTGCGATTCCTCTGTGGGCAATCGGCGCGTGGATCATAATCAGTTGCTCTAAGGACATGGCACCTCGACTCACATGCGCCCGCCAAAACAATTGATCATCACTGGGTTGTATCGTCGCGTCCGTAACCTAATCTATCTGTGCGCATTGCGCGCGCTGCTGGGACACATTCTCTGGTCGGGCTCAGGCTTGGTGATCGCTTACTTTCTGTGTTATCTTGTCGCCTCCCATATTCTGATCGTCCTCTTTGAGGAGCCTGTTCTCATGAAGAAATTTAACGCAGAGTACGATGACTATTGCAGCCATGTCCCGCGCTGGATCCCGGCTAGCCCAAGGCTTGAACGGAGTTGAAAGACTGATACGAAGAACCGGACGGTTATGACCGTCCGGTTATCTAAGTTTCTTCTGGGAAGGTCTTAGTTGCCGCCACCAGTGCTCTTGTAGAAGTAGTAATCGGCAGTATAAGGAACAAATACCATGTTGCCGATATCTACTAATGTGGTACAGCCGGTTGACGGTGCGAGTCCACCATGGGTATTTAGCCGTTGGATGAAGGTGGTCACGCTCAGCCGGTCACCATCGGTGGGTCCGTTTTGAGAGCCAGCCTTCGTAATGAGCAACCAGGGTATAGCTCCCGGTTCGACGAAGTTGGGGTCGCTGGAGGAGTTACCAGGTTTCACTAATCCCCAGACCACGCTTGTGTCCTTCGAATCCTGCCATGTAGGACGAATAGTGTGATCGTCCAACACTTTTGGATTCGTATTCGTCTCAAACGGGTTGGGACTGAAGAAGTGTGTGATGAGTTGTCCACCAGCCTCATCGAACAGTGTAGCCTGCGGCGTGAAGAGCACAAACTGGACGCTCGAACCGGAGGGCAGACACACATAGTTCTGGGTGCCCACGGCATGTCCCACGAGGAATGCCTTGTTCCCGGCCGGCACCTGAATATTGGCAGGTACGGGTGGCGGCGTGATATTGTCGGCGTAGGCTGGTTGCGGTGACGGTACCGTGAAAGCCAGAGCGGCAACTCCCGCCAACAACCCCATTATTCTGAACAATTTGGACTTCAATTTCCTGTATAACATTTTGGTCTCTCCTTACTGATATTTTAAAGGATGATCGCATTATACGATTTCACACGGCAAAATACATCGGTGAAAGTACGTAGATTCTCGGAGCGCAGTACTCATTAAAATAGACAAGAACCCATCTCAAACAAAATGGATTCCTGTTCGGCATTATTCTGATTTGTTTTACAGGTGGGCTGCTAGTGGTACACATCACTTGGTCTGGCTCAGGCTTAGTGATGGCTTATTTCTTTTGCTTCGTGATCGCGTTCAAGGATTCTGGTCGTGGTTTTTGAAGAACCTGTTCTTAGAAACAAATTCGACAGTGAGTACGATGAATATTGCAATAACGTCCCACGCTGGATTCCACGATTGAAATAAGGGTGGAACGGCTCTACGGCGCTACAAGCCCTCACGGTGTGCTGTATAAAGAACATTCACAATCTGCCAT
>WNFV01009342.1_pt1 | contig 10865 bp, 17 predicted proteins | sample 5400101 | NCBI WGS metagenome assembly WNFV01 (sample SAMN13153361, study PRJNA577476) | soil metagenome | isolation source: 115 cm soil or saprolite under grassland replicate 1 | place: USA:California | collected 2016-06-15
GCAGTACCGGAGGCCCGTCAGGGGAGCTGGCTCTCGACCTTAGCCAGCGCCGGCGCCCACGCCTCTTCGCGGGACGGCGCGGCGTTAGCCTCGAGCAGGTTCTAGCGCTCCGGTTGGTAGGCGTGCCGGCGCTCCTGGCGCCGGAGCACAACATGGGTGGCCTTTTCCGACGTCACGAACTGGACGCATTCGTATCCCAAGGCCCGCAGGTCAACGGCATCGAACAGCCGCTCGCCTCCACCGAGCAGGACCGGCGCGATTGCGACGTGCATCTCATCGACAAGGCCAGCACGAAGATACTGCTGGATGGTGTTGGGTCCGCCGCCAATACGGACGTCCATCCCTTTCGATGCGTCGCGCGCCTGGTCAAGCGCCTCGTGAATGCCACCCGTGACGAAGTGAAACATCGTACCGCCTTCCATTTGTATCGGCGGTCGCGTGTGGTGAGTCAAGATGAAGACTGGAACGTGATACGGCGGGTTGTCCCCCCACCAGCCTTTCCAATCCGTGTCGGGCCAGGGACCACGGATGGGGCCGAACATGTTCCTTCCGAGAATCCAGGCACCAACATTCTTGAAGCCCCGCGCGGCGAACTCGTCATCGATCCCCGTTGTGCCGCCGTCGGCGCCAAACAGGGCCCGCTGGAACGTGCGCGTCGGCAAGGCCCACTGGTGCAAGTCTCTGCCGCCCACGCCGAGAGGATTGTTGATGTCCTGACTCGGGCCAGCTCCGTATCCGTCAAGCGAGATCGTAAAGCTCTCGACTCGTACTCGTGTCACGTTCATGCCTCCTTCTTGGAATGACGCCTAACGAACCAAGCTAACCGGCGCGCCGGCAAGGCGGGCGCGCGAGAATGTTCGAGCGCGCGCCCGCCGACGGCGCGTCCGGGTTGAGCGAGAGGTTAGGTGTCATCACGTAACCTGCCAGGTATCCTCTTCAACAAACCACCGGACGCTGTCCCCAGGTGATACGAAGAAGCCATCGGCGTGCATTGCTCCGATGCCAAGGAAGCGGTGGCGATACATCTGGATCGCGACCCGGATGCTTCCGTCCGGCTGTGTGTCCTTCATCACGGTGAACATTAGGCTCGACAATTCGGCAGGCACCCGAAGATCGACATCAGGGACTTTCGGATACTCGGGCCATTTTGAAATGGTCTCGAAGCCCAGTGTTGACAATTGGCGCGTCGTCTCGGAAAAGAACGCTAACCCACGCTGCCAAATGTCGCGATGCTTCATCTATGACACCTAACGAACCAAGCTAACCGGCGCGCCGGAAAGGCGGGCGCGCGAGAATGTTCGAGCGCGCGCCCGCCGACGGCGCGTCCGGGTTGAGCGAGAGGTTAGGCCAAACGCCGCTGGCATTCACGATGAGATCACAAGGTGGCGAGCATGCGCCGCGATGTAAGCCCTTGCAACTCGGCCGCGAGCAGCGCGCCAACGCGACGCGTTCTCGCCAACGCAAGAGCATGAAAACGTACACGCCCATTGAGGCAAGGGTTTGTACCGGCTGCCCAGCGAAGCGTGCTGAGCGCGCCGCGCTGAACCGCGCACCACGCGACCGCGAACTCGACGCTGCTGCCATGTAGAGCGCGGCGCGCGTGCGACAACTGGAATGAGCCCACCCGGCGCGACCGCTGGCAAGATGAGAGGCGGTATTCACGAACTGAGCGTGGGGCCTAACGAACCAAGCTAACCGGCGCGCCGGAAAGGCGGGCGCGCGAAAATGAAATGACGCGCGCCCGCCGACGGCGCGTCCGGGTTGAGCGAGAGGTTAGGCACCATGCACAAACCCGATGGGACGATTAATGGCAACAGAAATGGCCGAGCCTGGAAGATCTTCGAGGAGCGCAAGATCGAACGGGCACGCGCCAGGATAGTTATACGTCGAGAATTCGACCACGGTGTCATTCGGCAACTGACCGACATTGCCAAGTTCCTTCGCGACGTGCTCACGAAGCACATAGGACATGACCTTTAGCACAACCTCAGGCGGGAGCTTCCAGACCACCAATAAGGACCGCGTGATCTTTGCGGTGATGCGTCCGGATGTGGAGGAAGTAGATTGTAGCGGCGTCCCCACAGCCTCGTGCGGCACGAGAAAGAAGGGAAACGTGACCGAGAAACCGTCTCCGCTCGTTGGGATAGGTGGCTCCGGCATCGCGAGTTGGAGTACGTACAGTGGCATTTGGACAGGGGATGGTGCCTAACGAACTAAGCTAACCGGCGCCGAGCGGACGGCGCGTAAGCGCCGCCGGCGAGGCGTCCGGGTTGAGCGAGAGGTTAGGCGCGGCGTTGCTAATGGGGCTTGGTCGGGCCACGGCTGGGCAGAGTGGGAGGTAAGGAGCCGGAGTCACCGAGCGAGTCGGACTCAAGAGCGCGGATAAAAGGCTCAACGTGGCTCTCACGCCAGTCCGGCTGCAATTGGCCAACCGTCGCCATGGACTGCAGCGCGGTTGCAATATCGCCAATGCGGTGCGCGGCCTGAGCTTGATACCAGAAGCCGTAAGCGTCCCCTGGTACGTCGGTGCACCGATCCCGCGCCAAGGTTAACAGTTCGGCGGCGCGGCCTTGTTCCAGAAGCGACTGCGCACGTGTCACAAAGCCGCGACGCAGTAGCTCGCGTGGGCCTCCAGTGCGACGCACCTCAACCCAAGTACGTATGCACGAGAGAAAAAGGACACCGATCATCAGGACTGAGATGAGCCATTTAATCTGGACAAGTTGGTCGAGAACTTGGCTGTCCATATGCGAGAAGCGCCTAACGAACCAAGCTAACCGGCGCCGAGCGGACGGCGCGCCAGCGCCGCCGGCGAGGCGTCCGGGTTGAGCGAGAGGTTAGGCGGCAGTTGAGGGCGCATTGGCGCGACGCAGCTGATACGCGAGATAAACCGCCAGAACAAGTAGAACCGGCGCTGTAGCTAGACCTGGAGTGTAGCCACCTTCGCGAAGCGACCATAGCGGATGGCCGATGCCGTTGACAATTTCGACCACGGCCCAGAGCCACGCCAGAGCAACTGCAACCAGCCAACCGCGCCGCACCGGCCAAAGGAAGCACCATACGCCGAAGGCGAGGAGCGACACATTGAGGAGAACAAACCCGCGTTCGAGATCGGAAGATACGAGACTGGTGAGAAAGCGCGCTGGCGGGAACGATTCCCAGAGATGCCCGACGTATTCCTCGATGGAGTGAGCTGCCTGGGTGAGGACGAGAGCGCCGAAGGTGAGTTGGAAACGCGACATAACTGCCGCCTAACGAACCAAGCTAACCGGCTGCGAGCGGACGGCGCGTAAGCGCCGCCGGCGAGCAGTCCGGTTGAGCGAGTGGTTAGGCGCCACAGCTGTAGCCATCAAACGTGACCTCGTATAGCTTGGCAGCAACGCAAACTAGTTGATCGTCGATCGCGACGCCCTCGATTACGACGGGCTCTCGGCCGGGGCGATAGAACACATAACCCCACCCGTTTCCGACGGTACTGCGCACGATGGATTTGAGCTTCGTTCCAGGGAATGCCACCGTCGCGGCGGAGGACCATTTAACCATTATCTCGGGATGCTGCTTGAGCGCAACCTCCATACGATTGGCGTACGCGGCAAAATCTCCACTTCCCTCGCTGTAGCCGTAGTCGTCCTTGAGGCGGGCCATTTGCGCACGCGTGTCCTTAAGGATGAGAACGGTGGGTTTGCGGAGCGATACCGATGCCTGCGCGTAAGCGTTGGCCGGACCTATGGCCGCGACCATGAGAGCAAGACCGAGGACCGCGCGCACGGTGTGGCGCCTAACGAACCAAGCTAAGCGGCCCGTGCCGGCCGGCGCCGAAGGACGCCCGCCGGACACGGGTCCGCTTGAGCGAGAGGTTAGGGCCCACAACTATGGTGATTGAAGTTGCGCCTGAGCCCAATGAAATTGGCGCCGTCATGCAACGCGATCAATTCCATCCCACACGGATTAATGCCTTTGTCCTTGCGCTTAGTATAAGTGCCGACAAATGGTGCATTTGCAAATTCAGACTCGAGGATGGTGAATCGAGCCGCAATTGAACGGCCTTCAATCTTTCCGACGATGCGGTACTTTACTGTGTTCTCTCCTGTTGCCTCTGCAACAAAATTCACCCCGGTGCGTTTCACGGTTGCGACGCCCTTGATGATGTCCCAGTCAGTGGTGGTGGAGGAGACCCAAACGAATGACCATTCCTCAGTCCCCGCCGCATGGGCCGCGTTGACGATGAGTGCGGAGACAAGTAGCGCTATGAACGGTGCCAGAACTCGGTTCATGGGCCCTAACGAACCAAGCTAACCGGCGCCGAGCGGACGGCGCGCAAGCGCCGCCGGCGAGGCGTCCGGGTTGAGCGAGAGGTTAGGGCGCATCATTTGACGATTGCGCCACGGCTCGTCGCGGCGCTTTATACAGCGCAGAGCGTTTTAATGTACGAGACGCTAGCAAATACACGGCAAGAAAAATGATTGCGCTTGCCCATTGCAGCAGCCGGGTCGCGAGCGACGACGATATAGCGAGCGCCTCAAAGATGAACCGGAGAATGGAGAAAAACGGCAATAAGACTAAGAATGCAGCTGGTATCGGGAGAAGGTAGGCGACGAATATTCGCTCGGCCGACGCATTGAAGCGTTCACGCAATGGGCTGAGTGGCGTATCGGGTTTCGGAGCTGGCAGCATTGAGGCCCGGTGGGATGCGCCCTAACGAACCAAGCTAACCGGCGCCGAGCGGACGGCGCGTAAGCGCCGCCGGCGAGGCGTCCGGGTTGAGCGAGAGGTTAGCCGGCGTGAAGATCTTACCCATCGCAAGAGTAGCTCAACCGTAGCCGAGTCGGGGTTTGGGGAAGCGCCACAACGATTGGTTGGCGTGTAATCGGTGGGCGAAATATTAAACAGGTTGAGTATGTCCTGGCGCTGGCCTCCACCCACGTGCCAGTCTGATAAATGCGAAGGGGAGTCGGCTCGGCAACGTCAATGGCGCGAATAAGATACAGGGACTCGCCCGCGGGAACGTCTGGAACGCGCCCAATGAGAGGCGCAGCGCGCTCGGGCGAAATGGAAACAATTGCTCGAGTCTTGAGTAATTGAGCCGCGGCGTCGATGTGCGAGGCAGACACATACCAAAATGAGCGGATTTCCCTCGCCTGCCGCGAGTCGAAGAGGTGGTTGCCAGATGGATTCGATTCATCAAGCCACGAATCGCTGGCACAGGCGACGATAGTACCTCCGGCAAAGAGGACGGTCAGAAAGCCGAGAGAACTTGTTTGTCGCATCGGTTGCTCGAATTCGTTCAAGCCGGCTAACGAACCAAGCTAACCGGCGCGCCGGAAAGGCGGGCGCGCGAGAATGTTCGAGCGCGCGCCCGCCGGCGGCGCGTCCGAGTTGAGCGCGAGGTTAGGCCGCATATGCTGACACAAGCGCGCCGGTGGACTGTTCGCTATCAAAGATGCGTACCACGCAGCGGGAACAAGCGAAGGCGTCGAGGACGCGAGCCCGGGAGTTTGACGCCATTTCAAGCGGCAGCTCGGAGCGAGAGAAAAACCCAACCTTCGAAATTTCAGCGCTTGCGCAATGGGGTATGCCCTTGCGAATCATTGCGCCCAAAGACAACACCACATCATTTCGGTAGAGCTTGCAATAAATGCCGAAGAAATTGGTAGGTTCAACTTCGCACCCAATTTCTTCGAGAACTTCACGTCTCAGCGCGGCAACGGGAGATTCTGCGTATTCAACGCGTCCGCCAGGCGTGGTCCAAAGTCGGTGGGCATAGGCTTGACGGACGAGGAGTATACGTCCGGACGCATCATAGATTGACGCGAAGACACCGACTGTTGGCATTTTCCGATATGCGGCCTAACGAACGAAGCTAACCGGCGCCGAGCGGACGGCGCGCAGCGCCGCCGGCGAGGCGTCCGGGTTGAGCGAGATGTTAGGCACCACTGCGGTTGCGCTTGAGCATGAATGAAACATACTCCGCGCGGGACGCACCATCAATAGGCAACTTGCGCTCGACACACCATTGCAAGAGATCGGCGACACGGACCTCGAACCGTTCGGCGTTGACGCCAAGTGACCTGAGGTTGGCGAGAGCTCGACGAGCATTTGCTTCCCATTCCTCGAACGTGTCGTCGAGCTTCGACCGATCGGCCGCAACTTGGCATAACTGGTGCCACTGTTCGCGGTCAAACCACGCGACGCCGACGACAAGCTTACTGGGGGCTATGTTGGCGCCGACGTTTGGCCATCGCGATTTCGGACAGTGGTGCCTAACGAACGAAGCTAACCGGCGCCGAGCGGACGGCGCGCAAGCGCCGCCGGCGAGGCGTCCGGGTTGAGCGAGAGGTTAGCCCTCATGGGCGATTGGCTTTCCGACGTAGCTGAAATGAAGGTGATTCGCTCCATCGACAATTACCTGAACGTCCATGGTCGGCGATAGGCCTCGGTAAAGCAAGCCTCGGTAAGAGATCGCAATCCCATCGCCACTGAACACTGAACTCCCTTCTCGGAATACGTGGTCTTCGTCGGGAAGGCCGAATGCAGCTATGACGGAATCAACGGTCGTTAAGCTATTTGTCACTGCGTCGAGGCGCGACTGTTCCTCCATAGTGATTTGGTGGAACAGTGACTCGCGATGTGATTCAGGGGTGCGGCCGCCGCAGAACGGGCAGTAGTAAATCATCCAATGCGTATCTTCGCCCGTCTTGAAGTGATATTCGTTGAGTTTGGCATCGAAGATGATCTGGATCCGAGGATCGTTCACGGCCAAGTGAAGTACTGGGCAGGTGCACTGGGGCACGTCGCGATGCTGCTTATCCATGAGGGCTAACGAACCAAGCTAACCGGCGCCGAGCGGACGGCGCGCCAGCGCCGCCGGCGAGGCGTCCGGGTTGAGCGAGAGGTTAGGCCGCACGGCCAGTTCCAGCGCCACTACCGCCGATTACCGAAACTGCACCAATGAGAAAACCAAAGTCATACCACACGCCCGAATTTGGAAACGCATAAATTCGCACGTCGGTAAATAGACTGCCGATAAAGCTGAAAAGGATGATGCCGCCATGCAAGAGACCCAACCAGAAAGCAGGAGGATCGAATGCTTCCGGCCGAGGCTGGTACGCGCAACCTGCTATCACAAGCAGGCAGCCAACAGCGCATTGAAGGCAGACCGTGCGGAACAATCTCATATTGCCTCCACTGTGCGGCCTAACGAACCAAGCTAACCGGCGCCGAGCGGACGGCGCGTAAGCGCCGCCGGCGAGGCGTCCGGTTGAGCGAGAGGTTAGGCGGCACACACGTTGAATTACGCAGCATGGCGCACAAACCACAGAATGATGGTGAAGACATAGCCTGCGCCTGTAAGTAGGAGCGCGCCGGAAGCGACCCGCAGCGACCAATTGATGCGTCGCCAGTTGATAAGGCCAACGACGCCGAACACTGCGACGCCAAGCGCGCACACGGGGGCTGCAAGAAGACCAGTTACGATCCCATGTGGCTCCGGCGCAACACGCCACATCAGTAACGCGCCCGCAACGATGAGAAAAACGGCCGCGCCAATTCCAATTCGCGTCGCCACACGAGGTGTCGAGGTCCGAGCTGTTACGGCTGCCATGTCGCGCGTATTGTGACGCCTAACGAACCAAGCTAACCGGCGCCGAGCGGACGGCGCGTAAGCGCCGCCGGCGAGGCGTCCGGGTTGAGCGAGAGGTTAGGCCTCGATGCACGCTGTACTGCGCGAACCGAGTCATCTCGACCCGAGCGTGAAGGAGCAGATTAGGATCATCCATTGATGCAGGCAGCGCGGGAGACACGAACCTCATCCAGATAGCTGTGCACGAGAATCATTGTTCGGAAATCTGACGACTCAAACTGAATCGTCTTGTGCCCCGACACATAACGCAACGGTTCAACCTCCCTCACTTTGTTATAGAGATACTCTGCGCGCTCGGGCGATGAAAGGTAGAGGCTGCCAGCCTTGAAGCGATAGAGAGTGCGGCTGTCATATTCTCGCGTGAGCAGGGACTTGGGATCAATTTGAATCACGCGCAGCTCTTGGCACACAAGCTCAGGGAGCGGAGCGCCCGAGGCACCTACTGTCCACACGGTTAGTGCGAGGATATAGAGCTTGCGCACGAGTCGAGGCCTAACTAAATCTAGAAGTCAAAAAATAGACGTCGAAAATGTCCAATAATCCGGCCTATTGTCCGGTAATCCTGAGCCGTCGCCCTAGGCCTTTTGTATTATTGCCACGTTTCGTCGGTTTTTCTACGCTTTGCTCATTCCACGATTTCTTGAGCGATGGCCTCTCATCCTCCGTCGTCGCCTGCCGGCACGACTTCACCACGCTTTTGGTCAGCCGAGCTTTCTCAACAAGCTCGCCGCCCTCGCCGCGTCCTCTGCGCTATCCAGCGCCATGTAGCACACGAACTTCCGGCCGACAGCGCTTGCGGAAGTCGCCCGGAAGCTGATTCCCGCGTCGGCCAGCGTGCGCATGACCTTCGCGCTGATGCCCGGCTTGTCCGATCCCTCGAGCCTGAGCCCATGGATGTCCGCCGGTTTCTCGAAACCAACGCTCCTTGCGGCCTTGACGACCTTCGCCCCCTTCACGGGCGTGACGAAGACGACCCCCTTGCCCGGCTGCTCCGGCGTGCGGCGCGCGAACACGAACTCGAAGTTCGCCCCCGCCCCCGCGAGCGGCTCGATCTTTTCCGCCGCTCCTCCGGCCCGATCGTCGATCGTGACCGACCACATTTCCGTTTTGGTGACCTTCAGTGCCATGGTGAGCCTCCTCTCTGCTCGTCTGCCTGCTGACGGACGCTGTGATAAGCGTCGTGTTGACCAGATCCAGCAGGGTGTTCGTACAAGACCGTTGTCGCGGATGCGCGTCGTTCAAGCTCCTGCCACAGTTTTTCCGGTTCCATCTCGAGAACCATCCGGGCGTCGGCAATAACTAGATGCCAATCGCCGCGCGCAACCTCCGATTCCAGCTGCCCCAGCGCCCAGCCCGCATGACCTGCGAATACCCGCAAGCCATCGATTGGGCGTTCGCGGCCAAGCAGCTCGCGCAGCAACTCGCCGCTCGGGCTCATGTAAACGCCCTCGAGAAGCTCGATCGCCTCGGTAGGCGGGACGGCCGCGCGAAACACGACGAGTAGCTGCTCGGGCATCACCGGACCGCCGAAGAACAGCTTTTCATCCTGAGAACGGAGCCACTCGATATCTGAAAAAACGCGCGACAACGGGACGTCCGTCGGGCGGTTGACGATCACCCCGACGGGGACGGGGCCACCGGATCCCGTGACCAACACTATGGAGTCGCGGAAGAAGGGATCGGGCAGGTTCTTCCGGGCCACCAGAAGGATCGACTTCATCGGCTGCGCGTCATCACCGAAGGTCGGCAACGCCAACCCGAGCCGCAGCAGCAGGCAAATGGATCGAACCACGGCAAAGCCCCGGAGACGAGATCCTGTCGGGACTATTGTGCTACTTCGGGCCGTCGTTATCAGATTTTTTCGGTGATGAGTGCGCAATCGTCCCGGGATCACGCGACCTGACTAGCCGCTCGCATCCAGCGCCCGGAACGTCGCCTCAAGCCCCCGAACGACACGGGCAAGCCGTTCGTAGTCGACCTTCTCCGGCGTGTCGTGCGCCGTGTGGTAGTAGGGATAGCGGTACGGCGCGGTGTCGGTGATCATCACCGCCGGCCAGCCCTCGCGCCAGAATGCCCACTGGTCGGACCAGTCGACGCCCGGAATGAACGCCGGCGCGGCGGCGCCTTCCGATGGGAAGCTCGCGTGAGCCCGGAATGCGCGGATCGTGCGGTGGAGCAGCTCCCGCGAGGCGAGATTCGCGACAAACGCGACGAAGTTGCCGCGATCCGGATAGAAGTAGCTGAGTGGAAACGGGTAGTGCTGGCTGCGCGGCTCCTCCGAGTAGTAGCCGATCGTCTCGAGCGAATACATCGCCACGATTCGCTCGCCGCGCGCTTTCGAGCGTTTCGCATAGGCATGGCTTCCCATCAGCTCGCTCTGGAAGTACGGCAGCTCTTCGTTCGCGAAGAGCACCAGGCGCCAGGTGTGAACCGGTTTCCACGAGTGTAAGAGACGCGCCAGCTCGAGCACCGCGGCGACGCCCGAGCCGTTGTCGTTCGCGCCGGGCGCGCCGGAGACCGAATCATAGTGCGCTCCGACGATCACGATTCCGGGCTGCGGTCTGGAGCCGGGAATCTCGACTTCGATGTTGCGCGTGAGACCCTTCGCCGTCTCGACAGGCTGGCGCTGCACGGCGTAACCGGCTTTCGCGAGCGCTTCCTCGATGTAGGTCGCGGCGGATTCGTACGCGGCGGGGTGATCCAGGTTGTGCTCGCGCGATGCGATCGCCTGCACGTGATCGCGAAGACGCCCCGCGAACGCGCGCGCTTCCTCGGTCAAGGATGCGAGCGGTCCCGTCCACGAGGTTCCCGGCGTCACGACCATCCATCACAGTGCCGCCGCGATGCTTACGATAGCGAGGGCGAGACCGATCCAGAAGACCATGCGCACTGCAGCTCCAGACAGGTGCATTCGCTACCAGCAACGGAATAGCGAGTCATTATGGGCCTCGATCAACGTGTAGGCCGAGTCCACCTTACTTCCCGGGAGCGTGAAGCACGCAACCCGCTGCGCCCAGCGTTGCTCGCAGAACAGGGAAGGCGGGATCGAATTCGCGTCGCCCGCGACCGTTCCCTCGCGCTTCGGGACTACAGAGCCCGATTTCGCCCGCGACGCTGGAAGGCTCGGATTGAACGTGCCCAAGAGGACAGGTAAGATCAACGCCTTGGAACGCAAGCAGAGCCTTGAGCGCGCGTTGAAGCGCGTCAGGGCCTGAACAACGTGGGA
>WNFV01010330.1_pt1 | contig 10865 bp, 10 predicted proteins | sample 5400101 | NCBI WGS metagenome assembly WNFV01 (sample SAMN13153361, study PRJNA577476) | soil metagenome | isolation source: 115 cm soil or saprolite under grassland replicate 1 | place: USA:California | collected 2016-06-15
TTACCGGTCTCCGCGTCGGGCCTCCGCGCCCCTCGTACCCTGAATGAGTGATCCCCGCCTTTGATCGCATGCAGCCGGGCCCGGGAACCGAGGCGCTGAACGAGCTCCTCGATCAGATCGAATCTAGCGAGGGCATCGTCGGTTCCCTGGATGAACAACATCGGGACCGTTACGCGCGGGAGGTGGGCGTCACGGGGCTGGTCGGCCTTGCCGGGAGCGTGGAGCGGATAGCCGAAGGAGACCAACGCGCCGGCGGCGAAGCCCTCTTTCTCTTCTGCCGCCAGCATCGACGCCATCCGTCCGCCAAGTGACTTACCACCTGCAGCGATCGGGAGACCCTTCGATCGACGTTGCGCTTCCTCGAGCGCCCCTCGCCAGGCCCGGAGAAGCACCGGCGGGCGGTCAGGAGATCGTCTGCCCTCCTCGACGTAGGGGAAGTTGAAGCGCATGGTGGTCACCCCGCCTTCGGCGAGGCCCTCGGCTGCGCCGGCCATGAAAGGGTGCTCCATGCCTGCGCCCGCCCCGTGGGCCAGGACTGCCACGGCCACTGGGGTCCGGGGCGGGGTCCACATGCCCGAGAACGTCCTGTCCTCGGCGCCAAAGGAGAATCGTTCGAGTGCCGCACCCATCTCATCGGCGATTATCCCTGAGCGATGCCTGCGCCGGTCTCGAGTGCCAGAATCGCGCCATGACTGGCACGCTGCACCTGGGGACCTCCGGGTACGCCTACGACCCTTCTACCCGAGCGATCTGAAGCAGAAGGACATGTTGCCCTTCTACGCGGGCAGGTTCGGCTCGGTTGAGATCAACTACACCTTCCGTCAGCAGCCGGCCGAGAAGACGTTGACTGCCTGGCGCGAGGCAACCCCGGAGGGGTTCCTCATCACCCTGAAGGGCCACCAGCGGATCACGCACTGGCTTCGATTGGCCAACGCGGACGAGTCCGTGGCGAACTTCCTCGACCGGGCGAAGACGCTTGGCTCGCGTCTGGGGGCCATCCTGTTCCAGTGCCCGCCGAACCTCCTGTTCGACAGGGGGCTCATCGAAAACTTCTTGGGCTTTCTACCTCCCATGTACAGGTACGCGTTCGAGTTCCGCCATCCATCGTGGGTACAAGCTCGGGACATCCTGGCCGAGCAGGGCGCCGCGTGGTGCCTGGCCGAGACCGACGAGAAGCCTATCCCCGAGGAACCGATCCCTGCCGAGCCATTCGCCTACCTCCGGCTACGCAAGGAGGCCTACGCGGACGACGAGCTCGAAGTCTGGGCCAAGCGGATCGCCCAGGCGCTCGACCAGGACCGTGACGTCTTCTGCTATTTCAAACATGAAGAGAAGGGCGCAGGTCCGATCTTCGCGGAGCGACTGGGGGCGATCGTCGGAGCGGAGGGATCGGTGACGTAGGGTCGTGGTTCGCCGCGATCAGTGCTCAGAGGCGGCCCCGACCAGGGCGCGCTCCAGCTCGGCGGCGCGCGCCGGGTCGTTCACCTTCTGGCCGGCGGAGTCGCGGACGTAGAAGACATCCACCACACGGGGGCCATACGTAGCCACTTTGGCCACGTGGACGTCGACGTCGTGCTCGGAGAGGGTCGACGCGAGGTCGTAGAGGAGCCCAAGCCGATCCGGCGCGCTCACCTCCACTACGGTGTAGAAGTCCGACGCGTCCTGATCGATGTGCACCGTCACCGGGAAATCTCCCCGAGCCGCCCGGTAATGGGCTTGGAGCGAGTGGACCCGTTCCCGAAGATCCAGCGTTCCCTGCAGGGCCTCGTTGATCAGCGAGCCGAACCGCTGCCATCGATCCGCGGTCACCTCTTCTTCGAAGGCGCCTCGCAGCTCGAAGACGTCGAGGGCCAACCCGTCCTCGGTAGTGAAGGCCTGCGCGGCGAGAATGGACAATCCCGACAGCGTCATCGAGCCGGCTACCGCAGCCAGGAGCCCCACGCGATCGATCGCTCCCAGTGAGAGCCGGTACGTCCCGGGTGCGTCACCCAGACGGACCGTCGTGCGGACTTCGCCCAGTCCCGGCCTGGGGATGACCAGCGGCAGATGATCAGCGGCCTCGGCCGCCCTCGCCCACAGAAGGTAGCCCGGCGGCATGGCGGCTATGAACGCATCGGCTTCGTCGGGGCTCACGCCGGCTGAAGCCAATGTTCGCCGCAGCGCGGATTCGGCCTCCGCCAGCCGGCCCGCTCGGTCTGAGTCCATCAGACCCCGTTCGTATGCGTGGCTGACCTTCGCCACCAGCTCGCGGACGAGGCCCAGCCGCCACGGGCTGGACGCCGACGGACCGGTGGCGTTCGCGTCCGCCACAGTCAGCAAGTAGAGGAGGGCCAGTCGCCGTTGGTCCCGGATCCTCCCCGCAAGGTTGAGGATGATGTCCTCGTCCTCGAGGTTCCTCCGGGTGGCCGTGTCCGAGAGCAGCAGATGCTCCTCGACCAGGAACAGGACGTCATCTCGAACCATGCCGCGCACCCTCAGGTGTTCCAGCGCCCGGCTCGCCACATCGATCCCCGTTCGCACGTGCGATCCCTTCCCGACCTTCCCGATGTCGTGGAGGAGGGCACCAAGAAGAAGCGGGGCGGGGTCGCCGATCGAGGTGGCTGCTTCGGCCGCGAAGGGCTCGTCGGGTTCGCGGAGGAGGCGGGCGGCCTCGCCGAAGGTCTCGAGGAGGTGAACGTCGACCGGATAGCGGTGATACGGGTCCCGCTGAGCACGACCTCGAACCGCTTCCCACTGCGGGAGAAGGCGCTTCAGCCTCCCCGTCGCATCTTCGGCTCGCAGGATGGCCGGCCCGTCCCTCTGGGTGATCGTTTCGATGAGCCCGTGCGACGCCATCGATCTGCCGGTATCGGCCGGCTGGGCCGTCCGCAGGGCTCGATCCGTCATGTGCTCGACCCATCGACCGTGCCCAAACACTTCGCGCATGAGCCAGTCACGAGGCTCCCAGCCCGGTCGATCTTCGATCTCGAGCGCCTCGGCGACCGGCTGTTGATACTCGGCCAGGAGCCGGTTCGACCGAGAGGTCGAGGTGCGATGGAGCGCGGCACGAACGAGAAGAAGGTGATGCAGAGCCCCTGCCAGTGGAGAAGCGGAGCCTTCTGCTTCGACCTCTATCGGTTCCTCCAGAACACCCAGCATGGCCAGCCACCGAAGGATCTGGATGTCACGCAGGCCTCCCAGGCCTTCCTTGAGGTCCGGTTCGAGCATCCGCCCGACCGATCCGAACCTGGCTCCCCGCTCCTGCCGTGATCGACGCAGCGCCTCGATGAATGCTTCGGCATCCTCGCCGACTGTCGTCGTCGCCGCCTCTCTCGCTTGTCCCACCAACTCGATCGATCCGGCCAGGAGCCGCGCGTCGAGGAGGGCCGTGAGGGACTCGAGCCGTGCCGCAGCCTCGGCCCGGCAGTCGGCCGGCGTTCGAACCGAATGGCTCACCGGTAAGCCCGAATCCCACAACGGATACAGGATCGCGTCGACCAGGTGGCGCTTGTGCGTCCGGCCTTCAGTGAGATGGACGAACATGAGGTCGACGTCCGAGCCCGGGGCGAGCTCTCGTCGCCCGAACCCGCCGACCGCGGCCACGGCGACATCCGACGGCAGTTCTCCGCACAGCGCCCGGATCACCCCATCGACGAGATCCGATCGCGTGCGGGCCAGCTCCCGGCCGTCTCTCCCCGCGAGCGGCTCCTGGTCGAGCCTGGCCAGATCGACCTTCAGGCGGGAGATGAGATCGGATGCCTCAGACGGCGTCGGGGCCCATCTCCCCGGTACGGATCCGGTAGACCTGCTCAGCCGGGACCACCCAGACCTTCCCGTCGCCGATCTTGCCGGTTCGAGCCGCCTTCAAGATCGTGTCCACGATGGCCTGGACGTCGTCGTCTTCGGCCATCACTTCGATCTGCACCTTGGGCACGAAGTCCACCTGATACTCCGCGCCGCGGTAGATCTCAGTGTGACCGCGCTGCCGGCCGAACCCCTGAGCCTCGATCGAGGTCAGGCCGCGAACGCCCACCTCACGAAGGGCTTCCTTCACGTCGTCCAGCCGGTGGGGCTTGATGACGGCCATGATCAGCTTCATCTCGGGTCTCCCGGGGAACGACGGCGTCCAGGCCGTTGGGCCCGCGGCTAGGCGGACTTCCTCCTCCGGCGCTGCCCGCCCGCCGCGGCCGCCTTCTTCGGCGCGGCCTTCTTCTTCGTCTGTTCGACCGATGCCTTCAGCGCCTCCATCAGGTCGACGACCTTGGTGGGCTCGGGCTCCGGGACCACCTCGATCTCCTCGCCGGACACCTTCTTCTCGACGATGTCGAGGAGCGCATCGCGATACTCGTCCTTGAACGCATCGGGCTTGAATGCCTCGGTCAGGTTGTCGATCAGGCTCTTGGCCATCTGCACTTCCTGATCTCGAATCTGAACCTTCTTGTCGAGGATCTCGAAGTCCGCCGCCCGGATCTCGTCCGGCCAGAACATGGTCTCCAGCACGAAGACGTTGTCCTTGAAACGGAGGGCCGCCAGATGCTCCTTCTCTCGGAAGGCAACCTTGGCGATGGCCACGCGCCCGTCCTCCTCCATCGCCCGACGGAGCAAGGTGTAGGCCTTCAGCCCGGTCTCCTCGGGGACGAGGTAATAGGACTTCTGGAAGTAGATGGGATCGATGTCCGCCAGATCGACGAACTGGACGATGTCGATGGCCTTGCTCGACTCGACGGGGACTGCATCGAAGTCCTCGTCCGTCAGCACGACGTACTTGTCCTTCTCGTACTCGTACCCCTTGACGATGTGCTCGAAGTCCACCATCTCGCCACACTTGGAGCAGACGCGCTGGTACTTGATCCGGCCGAAGTCCTCGTCGTGAAGCTGGTTGAAGTGGAGGGACTTCTCTTCGGTGGCCGTGTACAGACCGACCGGAACAGACACCAGGCCGAACGAGATGGCTCCTTTCCACATTGCTCTTGGCATCACTCACCTCCAGGGAAGACATCCCCCAACCGGTAAAGGATGGTCATTGTACTGCTGACCTGCGACGATTCCGACGAACGCCCTGGGTGCGAACACGAGAGGCGTCCGCCAGCGATTCCTTCCCGAATTACCATGGGTGCATGCCTCGGAAGCGCTCCTCCGGCCCAGCGTTCACGGTCGAATTTCCCAAACCCCTCCCGGCACAGCAGGAGGGCGAGCTCTGGTGGATGACCGTAGACGGGCGCGAGCTGCGTTTGTCCAACCTGGACAAGGTGTTCTGGCCCGAGAAGCGATACACCAAGGGCGACCTGATCGCCTATTACTTCAACGTCGCCGATCGGATCCTGCCGTTCCTGGCCGAGCGGCCCCTCACCATGAAGCGGATGCCGAACGGCATCACCGGGCAGTTCTTCTATGAGAAGCAGGCGCCCTCCCACACTCCGGACTGGATGCCCCGGTGTTCCGTGGAGAGCCAGGGTTCGAACGGCCGGTGGGGTCCGGCCAAACACGAGGTCATCGACTATCTCATAGTGGAAGATACGGCTGGACTCTTGTTCATGGCCAACCTCGGCTGTATCGAGTTCCATCCCCTTCACTCGCGGTGCGGCTCGATCGACTCGCCCGATTACCTGTTCTTCGACCTTGATCCCTTCGAGCCGGCCACCTTCGAAGACGTCCTGGTCGTGGCGGGGCTGGTCCGGGTGGTCTGCGATCAGCTCGGGTTGACGTCGTATCCGAAGATCTCAGGGGCTACCGGCATGCAGGTGTACGTGCCCGTCATAACGGGGTTCACCTACACGGACATCCGGGAGTTCGTGGGAAAGGTCGGCCACCTCCTGCGTCAAGCTGACCCGAAGCGGGTGACCATGCAGTGGGAGGTCAAGCGCCGGTCGGGCAAGGTATTCGTCGATCACAACATGAACCGGGTGGGGGCGAACATCGCCGCCGTGTACTCCGTCCGGCCGGAGCCCGGGGCCACGGTCTCAATGCCGGTCACGTGGAAGGAGGTGCAGGCGGGTCAGGTCCGCCCGCAGGACTTCACCATCGCCACCGTCTGGCCGCGTCTCAAACGGAGAAAGGATCCCTTCCGAGGCGTCCTCGAAACGCCACAGGACATCACCGCGGCCCTCGAGGCCGTCGGGGTCGAACGTCAACCAGCGTCGCCCCACACCGAATCCCACCGGGTGGACGTTCGTGGCGACGGAGGGAAGCGCCACGGTGACCGCCCGCCCAGGCCGGTGAAAGCGACGAGCCGCCTTGCCGAAGCGAAGGTTCGTACCAGTGACACGGCAGTGAAGGCCGGCACTGGCTCTCCCCCAACTGTGAAGTCTGGGCCTCGATCCGCCAGGAGCGAGGAAGCGATCGCTCGGTCCCGCGACCCCAAGCTCGGCCAGTACCTGGACATGCGCGACTTCAAGGCGACGCCTGAGCCTGCAGGGGGTGCGCCGACCGCGCTGGGGAACAGCTTCGTGATCCAACGGCACGACGCCACGCGCCTTCACTACGACCTTCGGTTGGAGCGTGACGGGGTGTTGGTCTCGTGGGCGGTTCCCAAGGGATTGCCCCTGGTCAAGGGCGAGAGGCACCTCGCCGTCCAGACCGAGGACCATCCCATCGAGTATGGCTCATTCGCGGGCACCATCCCGAAGGGCCATTACGGGGCGGGAGAGGTTCGGATCTGGGATCGCGGGACGTACGACCTGCTCGAGTGGACGGACAAGAAGGTGAGCTTCCGCCTGAACGGCCACCGCCACCGCGGCGAGTTCCACTTGGTCAAGACCGGGAGGGGCGAAAAGGATTGGTTGGTCCTTCTGGGCAAGGCCTCCGAGGAGTCCCCGCTCGCGCGGCCGCCACAGTTCTCGCCGATGCTGGCCACCCCGGGCTACGACCCGTTCGACCGCGCGGGATGGTGGTTCGAGCCGAAGTTCGACGGCATCAGGACCTTGCTGTACCTGGAGGGGGAGGACGTGCGGCTGATCTCCCGTACGGGACGGGACCAGACCGCGACGTATCCCGAGCTTGGCCGGGTGTACCGTCGCATCAGTGCCGTGAATGCGGTCCTGGACGGGGAGATCGTTGCGACGGACGATCGCGGTCAGACGTCCTTCGAGCTCCTCCAACAGCGGATGAACCTGAGCGGTCGCTCCGAGATCGAGCGCATCAGGAAGAAGATCCCCGTCGAGCTGGTGGTGTTCGACCTGCTTTGGCTGGACGGGGAGGACCTGACCAAGCTCCCTCTTTCGGAGCGACGGGAGCGACTGCAGGCTGTCGTGCTGGAGGACAAGGGGATCCGACTTGTCTACTGGGCTCCGGAGAAAGGGAAGCGCTTCTACGAGGCCGCGAAGAAGCTCGGGATGGAAGGGGTGATCGCCAAGCGGGCAACCAGCCGCTATCAGCCGGGCAGACGCTCGGAGGATTGGCGCAAGATAAAGATCCTCAGTACGCAGGACAGCGTAATCCTGGGATGGACGCCCGGCCAACGGGGACGGAGTGAGGTCTTCGGGGCGCTCCTTCTAGGTGCCTACGACGACGGAGAGCTCAAGTGGATCGGGCAGGTGGGCACGGGGTTCACGGACCGGTTGCTTCACGACCTCATGGCCAGGCTGAAGGAGATCCAGACCGATCGACCCCCCATCGACGATCCGGAGCTGCGCAAGGTCAAGGGGGCCAGGTGGGTGCGCCCGGAACTGGTCTGTTCCGTGGAGTATCTCCAGATGACGGCGATCGGAAAGCTCCGAGCTCCGTCGTTCAAGGGCATTCGAACCGACAAGCTTCCAGAGGACTGCATCCTCGAGCCCGCCTGAGCTCGGGAGCTATCAGGAGAAGGGCTCGAAGCCGGCCCGGATCAGGAGGGCTCGGGCCTCTCGCTCGTCGATCCCCTTGTTCAGTAGCTCCTGGTAGAGCCGGATGGCCGAGAGCGAACGGCCGCAGCGCGGGCAGAAGGAGAAGTGGGCCTCGACCGGCGTCTCGCACCAGGCACACGCGGTGATCTCCAGACGAGTCGCATTCTCCAGGCCGGCATCGGTCAGGGCGTCGACGTATCCCTTCCCGTAGTCCCACACGACGTATTCGTCTTCGCGCGGCTCGTAGGGCGGCTCGTGCATCCGCGGCTCGCCCTTCTCCAGCATGTGCTCCAGGCTCTCCCGGAGCAGCTCCCAGCCGTAGTAATGGTTGGCTCCGCATTCGGTGCAGGCGATGACCACGCCCTTGGCTCCCTGCGGCTGGAATACCCCCCGCATCAACTCGAGGTCAGTGAGGTCGGCCTCGACACTTTCCTTCTCGTCCCTGGACAAGGGCCGGGGAGGCTCTTCCTCCCCCTCTGGCTCCTCGCGGAAGGACTCTTCTTCCTCGTCGCTCATCGCTTCAGTCTTCCTCCCGCAGGCGGAACGTCCGGAACGACTCGGCGTATTCCAGGCCACGGTCGGCCCCCCGCTCCTTGGCCCGCCTGCGGATCCACTCGTCAACCGGCCAGTCGTGGATCTGGCTCTTGTGGCGCCGGAGCGCCTCTATCTTCAACTCGATCGTCTCCGTGATGTCGATGAAAGTATCGGCTTCCCCCTCGTAGGTGGGAATCCACAGGTGGCGGATCTCGAAGGGCTCGAGACCTTCGTCAAGCAGCTCCGGGAACATCGGCCGGGTCGAAGAGTCCGGGTTGACCACCGCCATGCAGGCCTGTCCCACCGCCCTGTGGTCCGTGTGGTTGATGTACGAGCGCTGTTCGTCCCAGTACCGCTGGGGGTCCGGCGCGACCAGGATGTCCGGACGGAACCGTCGGACCTCCCGGGTGATGGCCCGGCGAAGATCCAGCGTCACCTCGACATACCCGTCGGGGATGCCCAGGAAGGCACATCCGGCGACGCCGAGGACGTCGCAGGCCGCCAGCTGCTCCTGCTCTCGGACTTTTGACAGCTCGTCCCGAACGACCCCCTGTTCGTTCGACCCGGCCGAACCGTCGGTGACGCAAACGTAGGCGACCTCCGTCCCGGCCCTGGTCCACGATGCCACCGTCCCGGCGCTCCCGAACTCGGCGTCGTCGGGATGGGCGAACACGACCATCGCACGAGCGAATTCCATCCCAGCCAGATTAGCCGAAGCCCACGACACCGCCAGGGAACAACGCGGATCAGCTCTCCGGGTTGGCCAAGTCGAGGCCTCGCAGGCGCGCCTCCGTGGTCTCGATGACATGGGCGAGCCACGCGGCCTCTTGCGGTCCGCGCTGATCCTCCACCGGGAACATGAACGTGTTGAGTGTTTCGCTCGATCCGAGCTGAATCCCTTTCTCCAGCAGATAGTCCGTGATCGCGAACTCCCAGGTGAACAGGGCGGAACCGTCCTCGTAGACGTGCACCCAGTACGTGAGGTAACGATTCGGCGAGGCCGAGTACGTCTGCAGCCCCCGCGAGGGGCGGTCCTGGGACAGGTCGAACCCAAGATGAGTCAGCGCCTCGAGGAACTCCATACAGCCGCCAGCATCATCGAGCTTGGCTAAGGAGGCAAACCCACTAGGTTCGGGCTATCTTCGACCCGGGCGGTGATCAGCGATTCGGACGATTCCACCAGCTCGAGCGATGCCGGATCTTCACGGGCCCGGGCCAGGGATCCGCGGGCCTTTCCCACGTGTCCTCGGAGGTCATCCGCGGCATTCGCCAGCATGGCGGACGCCTTTGCCACCTTGTTCTCCAGTGTGCCTTCCATGGCGTCGAGGAGGGCAGCCAGGTCCGCCAGGCACGCCTGGACGTCGCCCGCTCTCCCGAAGCGAGAAACGAGGCTGTGGAGGAACAGGACCACGGGCAGCGCCATCGAGTACGGAATAACGATGACGCCCTGACGGTAGGCGTCGGCGTGGGCCCGGCGAAGCACTGCGTAAGCAGCGTCGGGCACCGCGGCCACACCAACGGGCGCGGTGACGGCAGGGTCCCGATACCCGCAGACCTCGCGGGCCCGCTCCGCGACGGCTCGCTCGATGGCTCGGATCAACCGCTCCTGTTCGGCCGGCTCGGGCCCCTCGGCCAGGGCCTGCAGTTCTCGATCGGCCGACCACTTCGAGTCGATGGGTAGGCGTTTCCCATCCGGGAGCACCAGTCCGAATTCGACCACCCGCCCATTGACCCGAAAGTCCGTCACGACCATGGACGGTGGAAGGTGAGCGAGGGACTCCCGCAGAATGTTCTCCCCCGCCCTTCCCGCGCGCTGCCCACCGGCGAGCACCGCCGCGACCCGGTGGAGCGTGGCCCAGCCCTGCTCCTCGCGTGCCCTGCGCTCCTCCTCGCGCGCCCTCATCTGCTCGATCGCGCTGCGGAACGTGTTGACCTCGTGTCTCAGTTGATCGGCGCTCCGCTCGCGCCACACCGTTGCGTCCCCCAACCGGCGGAGCTCGGCGTCGGTCGTGCCCAGGCGGGCGTCGAGGCTGCGGCGCAGCGCGGAGATCCCAGCCCAGAGTCCGATCAGGGCAGCTCCCGTCAGGACGGCGAAGCCCGCGAACATCAGCATCGAATGGTTCCCTCCATGGGCCAGGACTGTACCGGGAGGGTCTGACACGCCCTGACCTGTGACGACGCGCCTGGACCAGACTCTCTACCAGCCTCGAAACCCGGGCGTCTCAGGCCGCCCCCACACGACCTCGCCAGCGCGTATCACCAAGCGCGGAGCCAGTGCCGCGCCGCCTCGGCCGTGATCTGAGCTCCTTGGTCGATCGAGTCGATGCCGGCCTGCACGCAGCGGTCGATCCCGGTCCTGCCTATGGCGTGCGCGGCGATGGGCGCGTCCCACTTGTGGGCCTCGTCCACGGCGGCGGCGACCTCCTCCGGCGCGAACGCGGTGAAGTCCACGGTGACACCAGGCGTCAGCACACCCCCACGTCGCCACGATCAGGTGCACGCGGCAATCGATCAGTCCCGGAGTGAGGGTAC
>WNFV01012508.1_pt1 | contig 10865 bp, 9 predicted proteins | sample 5400101 | NCBI WGS metagenome assembly WNFV01 (sample SAMN13153361, study PRJNA577476) | soil metagenome | isolation source: 115 cm soil or saprolite under grassland replicate 1 | place: USA:California | collected 2016-06-15
AGGTCTCCGCCACCAACCTGCAGCGCGTCCTCGTCCGGCGCGGAGTGCTGGAGGACAACGCCCGCCACCGCGCGCCCGGCGCAGCGGGCGGCCGTCCCGCCTCGCTCTTCTGCTTCCGCTCGACGACGCTCGAGATCACCGACCAGTTCGCCGTGCTCCGCCCGCCGGACGCGATTCACCCTTGACAGCAGGCAAAAGTTCGCGCACACTGCGCGGACTCATGAGGCCTGAGCTCTCATCGCCTGCTCGCAACACGTTCGCACGGCTTACGCCTGGCCTCATCCTCATCAGCATCGTCATCGTCATCGGGATTCTCCCCCTCTAGGGGGAGGACGCGACCACGCGCCGATCGGGCGCACACGCCGACCGAGACGACGCCAGTAGTGCGCCTCCGTACAGCCGGAGCGCTCAAGCGCTTCGGCTAAGGGGCGCCGAGATGAGGAGACCACCCAAGTGTCAGTACGCAGGATCACCGTTTTCGATACCACGCTCCGCGACGGCGAGCAGTCGCCGGGCATCGCTCTGAGCCCGGACGAGAAGGCCGAGATCGCCGTTCAGCTGGAGCGGCTAGGTGTCGACGTGATCGAAGCGGGCTTTCCCGTCTCCTCCCCTGGCGACTTCGAAGGCGTGCGCGCCGTCGCGCGCGTGGTCTCCAAGCCGACCGTCGCCGCGTTCGCGCGCGCGACGAAGGAAGACATCGACGCCGTGGGCGAGGCGCTCGCGGACGCGCGCCGCTCGCGCATCCACGTCGTTCTCGCGACGAGCCCGATCCACCTGTCGAGGAAGCTGCGGATGGACGAGGACGAGGTCGTCGAGCGAACGCGCTGGGCGGTCGGCTACGCGAGCACCCAGGTCGACGAGGTCGAGTTCTGCTGCGAGGACGCCTCCCGCTCCGAGCCGGCGTTCGTCTCCCGCGTCGTCCGCGAGGCGATCGCGGCCGGCGCAACCACGATCAACCTCCCGGACACCGTCGGCTACTCGTTGCCGGACGACTACTTCCGCTTCCTCCGCGAGGTCCGCCACCTTTGCCCCGAGCTCGAGACGGTGACGATGTCGGTGCACTGTCACAACGATCTCGGCCTGGCCGTCGCCAACACCCTCGCGGGGGTCCGAGCCGGCGCCGGCCAGGTCGAGTGCACCGTCAACGGCCTCGGCGAGCGCGCGGGCAACGCCGCGCTCGAGGAGGTCGTGATGGCGCTCCGCGTCCGCAGCGACCTTTGCGCGGCCGAGACGGGCGTCGTCACACGTGAGATCGGCGTCACCTCGTCGCTCGTCTCACGCGTCACCGGCTATTCCGTCCAGCGCAACAAGGCGATCGTCGGCGCGAACGCGTTCGCGCACGAGGCCGGCATCCACCAGGACGGGATGCTCAAGGACTCGGCCACGTACCAGATCATGGATCCGGAGGAGCTCGGCCTGACGATGACGCTGCCGCTCGGCAAGCACTCGGGCCGGCACGCGTTCCGCCGCGCCTGCGCCGAGGCGGGGCTCGAGCTGGACGACGCCGCGCTCGCCGAGGCATTCGCCCGTTTAAAGGTTCTCGCCGACACCCGAAAATCCGTCACGTTGTTCGACGTCTTCGAAGAAGAAGAGGTGGTCTCATGAGCCGTCGCCGTCGTTATCTCGTCGCCTGTCTCGCCGGCCACGGCATCGGCCCCGAGGTCATGGCCGAAGCGAGCAGGGCGCTCGCGGAGGTCTCGCGCCTGCACGGTTTCGTCGTCGACGAGGCGCACCTCCCCTTCGGCCGCGAGGCGGTCACGCGTTCGGGCCACCCGCTGCCCGCAGCGACCCGGTCCGCATATCTCGGCGCCGACGCGATCCTGTTCGCGAGCTCGAGCCAGCCAGCGCTCGCGAGCGTGAAGGAGGGGCTCGACCTCGCCGCCTCGGTGACGCAGATGCGACTCCCCGCCGGGGATGTGACCGTGTTCGCTCCGCTCGTGACGAGGCCGAGGACTGGACAATCGAGCGGGCCTTCGCGGCTGCGCGCGCACGCAGCGGCCGCCTCGCCTCCGTGTCAGTCAGCCGGTCGTGGCTCTCCCGGGTCGTGCTTGCGGGAACAGACAACGACGGCGTCGAGGTCCGGCACCTCAGTCTCGCCGAGGCTCTCCCTCCCCTCCTCTGGACTGCTCTCGACAAGAGGCCCCAGCCTGTTCGGCCCGACCCACGGCTCCGCGCTCGACATCGCGGGCCAGGGCGTCGCGAACCCGAGCGAGATGCTGCTCGCCGCCGCGCTGATGCTTGCCGAGGGCCTCGGGCGCAGATCGGCCGCCGAGACGCTTCAGCGAAGCGTCGAGGACGCGCTGTCGTCCGGCTACCGTACGCCGGACATGTCCCCTGCCGGAGTAGCCGCTACAACCCGCGAGTTCGTCGACGTCGTGCTCGACCTGATGCCGAGCGCGCGGCGCGACGACGAGTTCGCGATCGGAGGCGTGCTGTGAGCCGGATGACGGGCGCCGACGCGATCCTCCGCTCGCTCGAGGCCGAGGGGGTCGAGGTCGCCTTCGGGATCCCCGGCGGGGCGATCCTGCCGACCTACGACGCCTTTGCTAAGGGGTCGAGCGTCCGCCACGTCCTTGCCCGCCACGAGCAGGGCGCCGGCCACATGGCCGAGGGCTACGCCCGGGCGTCCGGCCGCGCGGGCGTCGCGATCGCGACGTCGGGCCCGGGCGCGACGAACCTCGTCACGCCGATCGCCGACGCCTGGATGGACTCGACACCGCTCGTTTGCATCACCGGGCAGGTCAGGACGCACCTGATCGGCACCGACGCCTTCCAGGAGTGCGACATCACCGGGATCACGATCCCGATCGTCAAGCACTCGTGGCTCGTACAGCACGTCGAGGAGATCCCGCACGCCATGAAGGCGGCCTTCCACGTCGCGCAGACGGGCCGTTCGGGCCCGGTGCTGGTCGACATCCCGCGCGACGTCCAGGAGGCCGAGCTCGACTTCAGCTACCCGGACGACGTCGACCTCCCCGGCTGGAAGCCGCCGAAGCGCGGGCACCCGCGCCAGATCAAAGAGGCTGCCAAGGCGATCGCGGCGGCCGAGAAGCCGATGCTCTACGTCGGCGGCGGCACGCTCAACGCAGACGCGTGCGCCGAGCTCAAGGAGCTCGCCGAGGTGGCGCGCCTGCCGGTCGTGACGACGCTGATGGCGAAGAGCGCCTTCCCGGAGACACACGAGCTGCACTTCGGCTGGCCCGGCATGCACGGCCCGAAGTGGTCGAACTGGGGCATCAACAAGTGCGACCTGCTCGTCTGCGTGGGCGCCCGCTTCGACGACCGGGTCACCGGCAAGCTCTCGGCGTTCGCGCCCGGCGCGACCGTGATCCACCTGGACGTGGACTCGGCCGAGATCGGCAAGCTGCGCGCAGCCGACATCCCCGTCGTGGGCCCGCTCAAGCCGGTGCTCGCAGACCTGACGCGCGAGCTGCTGGCGCTGCAGGCGCAGGGCGAGTCCCCGAAGACCGAGCCGTGGCTCAAGGAGCTCGCCGACTGGCGCGAGCAGTTCCCGCTCAAGTACGGAAACGGCGGCGACATGCTGAAGCCGCAGCTTGTGCTCGAGACCCTCCAGGCGTTGACCGCCGGCCGCGACGACGTCGTCTGGACGACCGGCGTCGGCCAGCACCAGATGTGGGCGATGCAGTACCTGCTCTGCGACCGGCCGCGGACGTTCATCACCTCCGGCGGGCTCGGGACGATGGGCTACGGCGTGCCGGCGGCAGTCGGTGCCAAGGCCGCGCGCCCGGATGCGACCGTCGTCTGCATCGACGGCGACGGCTGCTTCCAGATGACGAACCAGGAGCTCGCGACGTCGGTGCTCGAGGGCCTTCCGATCGTCGTGGTGATCGTCAACAACGGCTACCTCGGCATGGTGCGCCAGTGGCAGGACATGTTCTTCGACGAGCGGTTCTCGCAGATCCATCTGACCCATCACCTGCCGAACTACGCGAAGCTCGCGGAGGCCTACGGCGGCGTCGGCTTCACGGTCGACAACGACGAGGATCTCGAGGGCGTGCTCGCCGAGGCGCTCTCCTGCGGCCGCACCGCGGTCGTCGACGCACGCGTCGATCCGCGCGAGCACTGCTTCCCGATGATCCCGGCGGGTGCAGCCGCGCTCGACCTCGTCGAGTTCCCGGACGAAGAGACGCTGACCGCCCCATGAAGCACACGCTGTCCGTCCTCGTCGAGAACAAGCCGGGTGCGCTGATGCGCATCTCGAGCATGTTCGCCCGCCGCGGCTTCAACATCGAGAGCCTCGCCGTCGGGCCGACCGAGCGGCACGACGTCTCGCGGATCACGCTCCGCGTCGACTGCGAGCAGCATCCGCTCGAGCAGATCGAGAAGCAGATGCACAAGCTCGTGAACGTGCTCCGCGTCAACGAGCTCGAGCCGGGCGAGGCGATCGAGCGCGAGCTGGCGCTGATCAAGGTCTCGGCCCCGCCCGACAAGCGAAGCGAGCTGCTCGCGCTCGCCGACGTCTTCAAGGCTCGCGTCGCCGACCTCGGGCCCGAGTCGCTGGTCTTCGAGATCGTCGGCCTGTCCGAGGACATCGACTCGTTCGAGGAGCTCGTCCGCCCGCACGGCGTCAAGGAGCTCGTCCGCACCGGCCGCATCGGCCTGACCCGCGCCTCGGCGAAGCGCGAATCGCGACCGCGCCAGCAGGTCATCGGTTAGCCGCACCGCCGCGGGCCGAACGCCACTAACGTTCCCTCCCAGACTTCGGACCGAAAGGAACCCCATGGCGACGATCCATCGCGAAGGCAATCTCGAGCTGCTGTCCGGCCAGGTGGCGGTGATCGGCTACGGCAGCCAGGGCCACGCCCACGCGCTCAACCTGCGCGACTCCGGCGTCGAGGTCGAGGTCGGCCTGCGCGAGGGCAGCCCCTCGTGGGCGAAGGCCGAGGAGGACGGGCTCACCGTCCGCACGGTCGCCGACGCAGTCAAGGGAGCTCAGCTCGTCGCGATCCTCTTGCCGGACCAGGTGCAGCCGCAGGTCTGGGAGGCCGACATCGCGCCGAACCTCGCCGAGGGCGCGGTGGTCCTTTTCGCACACGGCTTCAACGTCCACTTCGGCCGCATCCAGCCGCCTGCCGAGCACGACGTGATCATGGTCGCGCCCAAAGGCCCGGGCCATGTCGTTCGTCGCCTGTTCACGGAGGGCTACGGCACGCCGGCGATCGTCGCCGTCCAGCAGGATGCGAGCGGGAACGCGTTCGACCTCGCGCTCGCCTACGGGCAGGGGATCGGCGCCGGCCGCGCCGGGATGATCCAGACGACCTTCGCCGAGGAGACGGAGACCGACCTGTTCGGCGAGCAGGCGGTGCTCTGCGGCGGCGTCACCGAGCTGATCCGGCTCGGCTTCGAGACCCTCGTCGAAGCGGGCTACCAGCCGGAGATCGCGTACTACGAGTGCCTCCACGAGCTGAAGCTGATCGTCGACCTGATCTGGGAGGGCGGCCTGTCCGGGATGCGCTACTCGATCTCCGACACGGCCGAGTACGGCGACCTGACGCGCGGCCCGAAGGTGGTCGACGAGCACGTGCGCGAGAACATGCGCAAGCTCCTCTCCGACATCCGCGAGGGCGTCTTCGCCCAGGAGTGGATCGGCGAGATGGAGACCGGCGAGACGCGCCTGAACGAGCTGCGAGCGAAGGCCGCCGACGAGCGGATCGAGCACGTCGGCAAGGAGCTCCGCGCGCTGATGCGCCGCGAGAAGTCCGAAGTCGGTGGCTAGTGTCGACGTCCCGGTAGCGCTGCTCGGGTACGGCACCGTCGGCGCCTCCGTCGCCCGTTTCCTCCAGGACAGCGGCGACGACATCGAGCGTGCGACCGGCCATCGCCTCCGGATCGTGCGCGCGCTCGTCCGCGACCCGGACAAGCCGCGTGACTTCCCGGTCGACGGCGAACTGACGACGAGCTTCGAGGAGATCCTCGACGACCCATCGATCGCGCTCGTCGCCGAGGTGATGGGCGGCGTCGAGCCGACGGGCGAGTACGTGCTCGATCTCCTCCGCGCCGGGAAGCCCGTCGTGACCGCCAACAAGCAGCTGGTCGCGCAGCGGGGCGCCGAGCTGTTCGAGACCGCACGCGCCGCCGGCGTCCAGCTGCGCTTCGAGGCGAGCGTCTGCGCAGCGATCCCGGTGATCAAGGTCCTCCGCGAATCGCTGGTCGTCACGCACGTCCACCGCGTGCTCGGGATCGTCAACGGGACGACGAACTTCATCCTCAGCCAGATGGAGGCCGGCGCCGACTACGCGGAGGCGCTCGCCGAGGCGCAGGCGCGCGGCTACGCGGAGGCCGACCCGAGCGACGACGTCAAGGGAGCGGACGCCGCCGCGAAGATGGCGATCCTCGCGACGGTCGCCTTCGGCTCCCGAGTGACCCTCGCGGACGTCGACTACCAGGGCATAGAAGGAATCACTCCCATGCACGTCGCAGCGGCGCGCGACATGGACATGGTCGTCAGGCTCGTCGGCGCCGCGACGCTCGTCGACGGCAAGCTCGACGTGCGCGTACGCCCCTCCCTCGTTGACAAGCAGCACCCGCTGGCCGCGGTCGCGGGCCCGTTCAACGCCGTGATGCTCCAGGGAGACGCGATCCGTGAGATCACGCTGGAAGGACCGGGTGCGGGCGGGATCGAGACTGCGTCGGCGGTCGTCGCCGACATGGTCAGCGTGATCGGCACGACGGGCACCGGCTTCCTCCAGAACGACGCGTGCTGGCGCTCGTTCGAGCGACTGCCGCCGGGTGAGCTCCGCTCGCCGTACTACGTGCACATCGACGTCGAGGACCGCCCCGGCGTGCTCGCCCACATCGCGAAGCGCCTCGCCGCGCACGAGGTCTCGGTCGCGCGCTTGGTGCAGACGCAGATCCCGGGCGGCGCCGCGCTCCACATCGTCCTGCACGAGGCGCCGGAGGGGCAGGTGAAGGCGGCGCTCGCGGAGATCGTGCTGCCGGAGACGCTCGCCCGCCCGTCCGCGTTCCCTGTCATCTCCGACCGCGGCGTAACGGAGCTCGGCTGGGCATGAATAACCGACGAAATGCTGCGCATTTCGCCGGTGGGGTGAAAACCGTCCTCGCCGAGCGGTACCGCGACCGACTGCCGATCACCGACTCGACCCCGATCGTTTCCCTCGGCGAAGGGTCGACCCCGTTGGTGCGAGCCGAGCGACTCTCCGCGAGACTGGGTGTCGAGGTCTTTCTCAAGCTCGAGTCGATGAACCCGACGGGAAGCTTCAAGGACCGCGGCATGACCGTCGCGGTCTCGAAGGCCGTGGAGGAGAAGGCGCAGGCGGTGATCTGCGCGTCGACCGGAAACACCGCCTCGTCGGCCGCCGCGTACGCCGCGCGCGCCGGCCTCCCGGCGCTGATCCTCCAGCCGCAGGGCGCCGTGGCGTCCGGAAAGCTCGCGCAGACACGCATGTACGGCGCGCGCGTGCTCGAGGTGCGCGGCACCTTCGACGAGGCCCTCGCCGCCGCGCAGGAGCTTGCCGAGCGCGGCACGCACGCGCTCGTCAACTCGGTCAATCCGTACCGGCTCGAGGGCCAGAAGACGGCCGCGTTCGAGATCATCGAAGAGCTCGGCCGGGCGCCTGACGTGCTCGCGCTCCCCTATGGCGGCGGCGGCAACACGACCGCCTACGGCAAGGGCTTTCTCGAGGGTGGCTCGACGATCCCTCGGATCCTGGCCGTTCAGGCCTCCGATCGCTCCACGACCGTCGCGTCCGCGATCCGGATCGCCCAGCCGATTCACGCCGAGGAGGTCGACGAAGTGGTCAGGCGCACGGAGGGAGCGATCCTCACCGCCTCGGACGAGGCGCTCCTCGAAGCGTGGCGCCTGCTCGCGACAGAGGAAGGACTCTTCTGCGAGCCGGCCTCGGCCGCTTCGGTAGCGGGACTCTTCGCGACCGAGCTCGAGCCCGGGAGCCGGATCGTCTGCGTGATCACCGGCCACGGGCTGAAGGATCCCGAGACGGCGGCGCGCCACTCGCCCCAGCCGGCGGAGGTCGAGCCCGACCCGGACGCGATCGCGGCCGCGGTCGCATGAAATCGGTCCGCGTCCGCGCCCCCGCGACGACGGCGAACATCGGTTCCGGCTTCGACGTCGCCGGGCTTGCACTCGACCTCTGGAACGAGCTCGAGGTGAGCGAAGGCGACGGCGGCCCCGGGCTCGAGCATCTCGGCGTGCGGGCGTTCGCGCGGCTCGCCGATCCGTCGCGTCTGCGGTTCCGATTCACCGACCGGATCCCGCGGGCGCGCGGGCTCGGGTCGAGCGCAGCCGTGACGGCCCTCGGCCTCGTGGCCGCAGCGCTCGTCAGCGGCCGCGACCCGGATCCCGAGGAGCTCCTCGCCGAGGGAATCGAGCTGGAGGGCCACGGCGACAACCTCGCCCCCGCGCTCGCCGGCGGCGCCTGTCTCACCTGGGGGAACCGGATCGCCCGCATCGCCGACGGCGTTCCCGCCGCGCCGATCGCGCTGATCCCGGAGGTCGAGGTCGAGACTCACGCGTCCCGCGCGGCGCTCCCGACGAGCATCCCCCACGCCGATGCCGCCTTCAGCGCCGGCCGCTCGGCCCTGCTCGGCGCGGGCCTGGCGTCCGGCTCGGAGGAGCTCTTCGCGGCTGCCCTGGACGACCGTCTGCACGAGCCTTATCGCTCCCCGTTCCTCGCCGAGGTGCGCGAGGCTCTTCCGGACGGCGCGCTCGGCGCGACCCTCTCGGGCTCGGGTCCCACCGTGATCGTCTGGGCGCGCGAGCAGTCCGCAGACGCGGCTCGGGCGGCGCTTGCGGACGCGTTCCCCGACGTCGAAGTCGTACGCTTGGCGCCGAGCCCCGTCGGCGCGTGTAGCGAGAAAGGATCCAGATGACGAGCCCGTACGACCGCCCAGCCGACCCGGACAAGCGCATCAGCGCCGCGCTCACCGAAGGCCCCGACCGCGCCGGCGCGCGCGCGATGCTGAAAGGCACCGGCTTCACGGACGAGGATCTCTCTAAGCCGCTGATCGGCGTCGCCACGACCTGGATCGAGACGATGCCCTGCAACCTCAATCAGCGCGCCCTTGCCCAACACGTCAAGCGCGGCATCCGCGACGCCGGCGGCACGCCGATGGAGTTCAACACGATCTCGGTCTCGGACGGCGTCTCGATGGGCACCGAGGGAATGCGCGCCTCGCTCGTCTCGCGCGAGGTGATTGCCGACTCGATCGAGCTCGTCGCCCGCGGCCACCTCTTCGACGGCCTCGTCTGCCTCGTCGGCTGCGACAAGACGATCCCGGCGGCCGTGATGGCGCTCTGCCGGCTCGACATCCCGGGCCTCGTCCTCTACAACGGCTCGATCGCGCCCGGGCGCTTCCGCGGGCGCGACGTGACGATCCAGGACGTCTACGAGGCGGTCGGCGCGTACGCCGCCGGCAAGATCGACGCGGAGGAGCTGCACGAGCTGGAGAGCGTCGCGTGCCCGGGCGCCGGCGCCTGCGGGGGGCAGTTCACCGCCAACACGATGTCGACGGCGCTCGACTTCCTCGGCATCAGCCCGGCCGGCCTGAACGGGATCCCGGCGCTCCTGCAGGAGAAGGACACGGCCGCCTACGAGGCCGGCAAGCTGGCCCTCGACCTGCTCCGCCGCGACGTGCGGCCGTCGCAGATCGTCACCCGCGACGCGCTCGAGAACGCCGCGGCCTCGGTTGCGGCGACCGGCGGCTCGACGAATGGCGTCCTCCACCTGCTCGCGATCGCGCGCGAGCTCGACATCCCCTTCGACATCGGGGACTTCGACGAGGTCGCCGCCCGCACGCCCCTGATCGCGAGCCTGAAGCCGTCGGGCAGATACGTCGCGACAGACATCTATCGCGCCGGCGGCGTCGGCCTGGTCGCGCGCGAGCTCATGAAGCGCGAGCTCGTCCACAGCGGCGCGCCCAACGTCGACGGCCGCTCGCTCGGCCAGATCGCCGAGGCCGTCGAGGAGGCGCCCGGCCAGGAGGTCGTCGTCCCGATCGAGACGCCGATCAAGCCGACCGGCGGCCTCCGGATCCTGCGCGGCAATCTCGCGCCGGAAGGGTGCGTGGTCAAGCTGGCCGGGCACGACCGTCTGGTCCATCGCGGGCCGGCACGCGTCTTCGACTCCGAAGAGGACACGTTCGCCGCGGTGAAGGCGCAGCGGATCCGTCCGGGCGACGTCGTCGTGATCCGTTACGAAGGCCCTGCGGGTGGTCCGGGAATGCGGGAGATGCTGCACGTGACCGCCGCGATCGTCGGCGAGGGGCTCTCGGAGGAGGTCGCGCTCGTCACCGACGGACGCTTCTCGGGCGCGACGCACGGCTTCATGGTCGGCCACGTGGCGCCGGAGGCATTCAGGGGAGGCCCGATCGCAGTGCTGCGCGAGGGCGAGATGGTCACGCTCGACGTCGAGAACGGCGAGTTGCGCGTCGACCTCTCGGAGGACGAGATCGCCGAGCGCCTCCGAGCCTGGTCGCCGCCAACGCCGCGGTACACGCGCGGAGCCTTCGCGAAGTACGCCGCGCTGGTCTCGTCGGCGTCCGAGGGCGCCGTGACTCGCCCGGGCTAGGGGCTAGCCAGGAAGCTCGCGTCGGCGATGTGGCCGACGAGCAAGACGCCACCGACGAGCAACGCAAAGCACCCGGCGGCAACGCAAGCCTGCGCGCCGGCTCGATCGAACGGGCGCGGCGTCGGCCGGAGCGAGGAGTCTCCCAGCAGCCTGTTCAAGATCGGGTGCCGCTGTGCCCACTCCCAATCGTCCTTGCGGGGCGGCTGCCTCAGTCGCCAGGCGCCCCAAGCGGAGAACTTGACGCCGCAGAGCAGGAAGGCGGCGGAAAACAAGAGCTCGCGCATTCGCGGAACTGTTACC
>WNFV01009346.1_pt1 | contig 10863 bp, 7 predicted proteins | sample 5400101 | NCBI WGS metagenome assembly WNFV01 (sample SAMN13153361, study PRJNA577476) | soil metagenome | isolation source: 115 cm soil or saprolite under grassland replicate 1 | place: USA:California | collected 2016-06-15
CTTCTACGCGGTGCCGGCGCTCGCCGCCGGCGCCGTCGACCGCCGCCGGAGGCCGGCCGCAGTCCAAGGCTCGTAAGAGGAGCCGGGTCGGGCCCGAGCATTCACCCCCGGTCTGAGAGGTCGACTAGGCCGAGCTGTGGAGCTTCATCACCGCAAGCCCCGCGAGCACCAGGAACACGGCGAAAGCTGCCACGGCGAGGGGCGAGAGTGTCGGGACAGCCGCCACCGCCGCGCACTGGTTCAGAATGTTCACCTGCTCGAAATCCGTGAACGTGATCGGTTGAGAGCCCACGATCGCGAAACTTCCCGGCGACGGCGTCAGGCAGGCCCCCTGTGCGTCGACGTTGAGAGTGTCGGCGCTCGTCTGAGCCCCGCCGTTCAGGCTTTGGGAAGTCCCTGCGAGGCCCACGGTCGTCACGGTATCGTCTCCACCGAGGGCGTTCAGCGTGAGTGCTTCGACCTCCGTGGCGTTCATGATGATGCCACCGACGTCCCGGGTGAAACGGAACCCGCTCCCTACCGCAGTGACCGCGAACACCTCCGCGGCGGCCGACCCGTTGAACACCATCGTGTCGGTGCCCCCTCCTCCTACCAGGGTGTCGCTGCCGTCGCCCGGATTCCAGATGAAGGTGTCGTTACCCGCTCCGCCCACCTGGATCTCATTGCCCGGACCGCCGGTGATCGTGTCGTCGCCGTCGCCCCCGTCGATGACATCGATTCCGCCCAGACCAATGATCGTGTCGTTGCCGGCACCGCCGCTGATCGTGTCCGGATTCGGACTGCCGGTCAGGGTGTCGTTGCCGGCGCCGCCGTCGATGACCAGCGCTATCGCCGCGTTCGCCTGACCCGAGGCATTCACGGTGTCGTCGCCATCGCCCATCAGCAGGTTGATCGCCGTCAGATTCGCCACCCCGGTCAGATCCCCCACGGTCGCCGAGTCGTTGCCGGCGAGGGCGTTCAGGGTCAGCGTCTCGATCTCCGTGGCGTCCATGGTGATGCCGCCGACGTCCCGGGTGAAACGGAATCCGCTCCCTACCGCAGTTACCGCGAACACCTCCGCGGCGGCCGACCCGTTGAACACCATCGTGTCGGTGCCCCCCCCTCCGACCAGCGTGTCGCTGCCGTCCCCCGGGTTCCACGTGAAGACGTCGTTGCCGGCCCCGCCAAGCAGCGTATCGTTGCCGGGGCCGCCGGTTATCGTGTCGTCGCCGTCGCCGCCGTCGAGGGTGTCGATTCCGCCGAGCCCGATGATCGTGTCGTTTCCCTCCTCGCCGTGCAGAACATCGGCTCCAGGACCTCCGGTCAGGGTGTCGTTGCCGGTGCTGCCGAAGACCTCCAGCAGCACCGCGAGATTCGCCTGAGCTGAAGCATTCACGGTGTCGTCGCCGTCGCCCATCACCAGGACGACGGAGGTGAGGTCCGCCACACCCGTCAGATCGTTCAACGTCACGGAGTTGTTGCCGCTGCCCGCCGAGAGCTCGAGGCTCTCGATCCCCTCGAGATCCATCACGATGTTGCCGACGTCACGGGTAAAGGCGAACCCGGCGCCGTCGGCGGTGAGCGCGAAAGCTTCCGCCTCCGGCGCGCCGACGAACGCCAGGACGTCGTTGCCCGCCCCTCCCTCAATCGTGTCGCTGCCGTCGCCGGGCACCCAGGTGAACACGTCGGCACCCGCTCCGCCGAACATCACGTCGTTGCCAGCGCCTCCCTTGATCACGTCCGCGAGCTCGCTCCCGGTGATGGTGTCGACTCCGCCTCCGCCCGCGATCGACACAGCAGGCACGAAGGCGCTCAAGCCAGTGAACGCCGCCGCCGTGACACCGGAAAGGTTGATCGTGTTGTCGAAAGTGCCGGCCGCGGTGACCGTCAGGCTGGTCACCGCCGCGCAGGTCGTGGTGTAGGTCGTGGGCGCCCCGTCATCGAAGACCCGCACGGCCCCGCCGGAACAATCGAGGCTCACGGCGTCGTTGTTGTCGATCGCAACGACAAATGCGGCGGCGTCAGTGACGACGACGGTCGCGCCCACCGGCAACGCCATGCCGAGCGTGAGCGGAGCGACCCAGAAGGCGGCCGGCAGGAACCTCACAACACGCGGTCTCGTCATGTTCGGATCTCCTCGCCCCGGTCTGAGAGGAGGTCCGTCCCAGCCGGGGGCAGCTGATTGCTGGTGATCCCCTAGCCTTCGGCAGGACTCTATGACCGGGTCCGATCCCTGTCAATCACCAGAGCGTGTAAGGGTTCCTCATCGAGGTCGATCGCGTCAATCACCGCCGTCTTCAGAGAAGTCGTGGCTTATTGAGAGTGGGGTCAGTCGTGGCTTATGGTATTACGTCTCAGCCTGTAGCGCCTGCCTCGATCGCTCGGCGCGCTCTCGAAGGCGCAGGACTGAAGACAGGCCTTGATCCGAGACAGCGGCGCCTTCCCCGTCTCCACGGCCAGATGCACGTGGTTGTCCATCAAGCAGTACGCCTGCAGCCGGAACCCGAATCTCTCCCAATATGAAGCCAGCCGCGCCAGGTACCACTCTCGAGAGAAGTTCGACTCAGGCGTCTCGACGGGCAGGTGACGCCCGTGGCCCGAAACGGCGACGCCATTCCTCAACTAATACGATAAGCCACGACCGAACCATTCCTTCCCCAAAGTCACAAGTACTTGCGGTTGGAGGACTCTCGATTCAGAATTGCACAATCCCGGAGGTCATCATGCGCTTCGTTCGGATCCTGTTTTTCGCGGGTGTTTCGGTGTTCGTGGGCTCTGCCCTTCTCGACGCAGCGGATGAGAACGGCGCCAAGCCGCGCGTCGCTGTCCTCGAGTTCAAGAACAAGGCGCCGCAGGGGTGGGGACATGTGGGAGCGGCCGCTCAGGACATCCTGATCTCCGAGCTGGTCAAGAAAGGCAAATACACGGTTATCGACCGGGAGCGCCTGTCGGCGATCCTGCAGGAAAGGAACCTGTCGCTGTCGGGAGACATCGATCCCAAGACCGCAGTCAAAGCGGGCAAGCTGCTGGGCGTCGAGTACGTCATTGTGGGATCGGTCACGGAATTCGGATCGGTCAAGAGCGGCGCCTCGACGGGATGGCTCGGCGGGCGCGTTCCGAACGTAAACGTCGGGACGACGCGCTTTACAGCCGCGATCGACGCGCGCGCGATCTCGACGACGACAGGCGAGGTGATCTGGGCCGACACGGCGCGAGAGTCCACGACGGACGCGCGCGTCTTCGTCAACGGCGCCGGAGGAGGCGCGGTTGACGAGGCCCAGGCGGACAAGGTGATCCGGCCTGTCTGCGCGCTGCTCGCCGCGAGCCTCGAGAAGGGGAAGTTGACGACCGCCGGGCTGGGCGGCTCGGTCGACGCCTCCGGAATCGCGGGGAAGATCGCGCGCGTGTACGCGGGTGAGATCTACATCAACGTCGGCGCGGAGGCCGGCGTGCAGGTCGGCCAGGTCTTCCAGGTCGTGCGCAAGGGGAAAGCGATTACGGACCCCGATACGGGCGAGATCCTCGGCGCGGACGAGACGAGGGTCGGGCAGGTCAAGATCATCGAGGTCAAGGGCCCGCGCCTCTCTCTCTGCTCAGCCGTCTCCGGCAACGGCTTCAAGGCCGGAGATATCTTGAAGCCCTAGGAATCTCTGGGAGCTCGTCCAGGTAATGGCCCCGGTCGCGGCGCGAGGAGTCTCCAGAGGGGAGGAGCCTCGCGCCGCGGGAGCGGAGCGCCGGAGCGGCATGAGGCCGAAGGGCGCAGATCCCGCGGAGCGTGCGGAGCGACGGTCTCAGCGCGCGGCGAGCTCGTGGGCGAGATCGCAGGCGATCGGATAGGAGCCGGCCGCCGCGTCGCAGGCGGCCCGCGCCTCCTCCTGGGCCCTTTGCGTTTGTCCCCGGTCGCGGAAGAACACGGCGCGGGCGGAGAGGACGCGGGCGTTGCCGGGGTTGCGCTCGAGCGCGTGGTCGAGCTCCTCCTCCAGATCGCCGCGGATGTCGCCGAAAACCAGACCGAGCTGCCAACCCGCCTCGCGGTCCTGCGTCAGGTGTCCCGCGGCCAGCGCCTCGCGCGCGAAGTACGCCGTGTCGCGGTTCAGGACGCCGTTGGGCGCGGCGGCGAGCGCGCGGCTCAACAGGAGTACCGCGTTGGCCTGGTCGCCGTCGGTAAAGTCGATCGCCGCGGCGCAGAAGTCGCGCAGGAAGACCGCCTCGCGGTCGCCCGGATGGCTGGCGGCCACCTCGGCCGCGAGACCTCTCGCCCGGGCGAAGTCTTCCCGCGAAAGCGCCCGTCCGCGGGCCTCCAGCGCTCGATAGGCCCCGGCCAGTTCGGGTGAGAGAGCGGCGGCCGCCCCGGAACGGATGAGCGGCTGCGCCATCGGCCGTGAAGGCGGGTGCAGCTCCGCCCTGTTTCGCTCGGCCTTCTCGCGAAAAACCCTCGCCGGCGGCGCCGCCGAGGCAAGTCTCGTTTCGGTGCCGCGAGCCGGCTCCGAAGGCCGTGGCACGGCCGCCGTCGGCTCTGTCGCCGCCACGGCCGGGGCGGCGGCCGGTGATGAGACGCCTACCGCTTTCGGGGCCTCCACGGGGGCGGGCTCCGGGGTCGCCGCGGCGGCCACGGGAGTCGGAATGGAAGGGCTCCCCCGGTCGGCGAGGACTCGTTTCGTGACGAAAGCTCCCAGCACGAGCAGGACCATGCCGCCCACGATCGCGAGCGCCTGAACGATACGGTTCCGGCTCATCCCCACGGCCGTCCGGGGGGCCGGAGGATGCGTGGCGGTCGTCGCCGCGGCGGCCGCCGATGGAACTAGGATGCGCGTGGGAGCCGCTTCCGGCAAGCTCGGCTGCGTCGGCGCGCCCCCGGCGCGAGCGAGATCCTCGACGAACTCCGAGCAGCTGGGATAGCGGTCCAGGGGGTCCTTGGCGAGGACGCGCGCGAAGACCGCGTCCACCTCGGGCGGAATCCCCGGAATGTGGCGCGACGGGGGCTCGGGCATATCCCGTACGTGCTTATTCAAGACGAGAAGCGGCGTGTCCGCGTGGAAGGGGACGGAGCCGGTCAGCATCTCGTAGCCCATGACGGCGAGCGAATACTGGTCGGAGCGCCCGTCCAGGATTGTGCCGATGGCCTGCTCCGGCGACATGTAGTTGGGCGTGCCCAACAGGGCTCCCGTCTGCGTCAACCCGGTCAGCTCCGTCGAGCGCGCGATCCCGAAGTCCGCGAGGAGAAGGTGTCCTTCTCGATTGACCATGATGTTGGCGGGCTTGATGTCGCGGTGCAGCACGCCGCGTGCGTGCGCGTAGTCGAGTGCTGCGGCGACCTGCCGCAGCCAGTCCACGACTAACGGCAGGCGGATCGGCGCCCCGAGCCGGTCCTTCAGGCTTCCGCCTTCGATTAAAGGAAGGACGAGATAGACGTCGGGGCTCGAGCCGAAGTCGTAGACCGAGAGGATGTTGGGATGATCGAAGCTCGCAATCGTGCGCGCCTCCCGGACGAACCGCTCGGCGAAGACCGCGTCCTTCTGGATGACGTCCCGCATGACCTTGACGGCAACCGCGCGGTGGAGGTCCTCGTCGAAGCCTCTCCAGACGCTCGCCATGCCACCTTCGGCGATCTTCGAATCCAGGCGATAACGTCCGAGCTTCACGGCCATTGCGATTCTAATCCGATAAGAGAGCGGGGTCAGTCGTGGCTTATGGTATTACGCCTCAGCCTGTAGCGCCTGCCTCAATCGCTCGGCGCGCTTTCGAAGGCCGGCATCGGTCTGCATCGCCTCTTTCAACCTGTCCAAACCCTTGGCGAGTGTCGAAGTGTCGCGGAGGAAGTACTTCGCCGTTCTCGCCACCGGAATCGCCCCGAACTCTCGTCCAGCCCAGGCCGTCATCAGCCGCGCTCGAGATGCCCGGCGACCTCGGCCGATGCCCATCATTTCCGCCAGCTTGATTCCCTCCAAGGCGGCGGCCTCCCGCGCGACCGCGGCCACGCTCAACCGAGGCACGACGGGCGGCTCCCCCGCCGCCTGCAACGCTCGATCGGCAAACGCTCGATCCCCCTTAACCGCCTGTCCCCAGCTTGAAACGTCTTCGTAGGATTCCGCTTTCGCCTCTCGCATCAACCAGCGGTAGTTGCGCAGCGCCACCGGCCGGGTGCGCCCAAGCATCGGCAGCAACCGATCCACATCCAGCCACTCGGGTCCGCGGCCCCTCCGGTAATCACGATCGCTCGACCACCGATACGCCTGAGCCGTCGCCGCCACTCCCGCCTTCACCGGGTTCTCGTGAATGTACCGCAGCAAAGCCAGCGCGTACCGGTCCTTCTCGACCAGAAAAGCCTTGTATCGGCCCTGAAACAGATGGCCGACCCGACCATAATGCCGGTTGAAGTACTGCGTGTAGGAGGACTGAAGACAGGCCATGATCCGAGACAGCGGCGCCTTTCCAGTTTCCACGGCCAGATGCACGTGGTTGTCCATCAAGCAGTACGCCAGCAGCCGGAATCTGAATCTCTCCCGATACCAAGCCAGCCGTGCCAGGTACCACTCCCGATCCGCATCGCCCCGGAAAACGCTCTTCCGCTCGTTGCCGCGAACGATCACGTGGTATAGACCCCCCGCAACCTCCACCCGCAACGGTCGCGCCATCCCCAAATAATACCATAAGCCACGACTGACCCCAGTTCCCAGTTCCGTTCCGTTCCCGCGTTGAAGTCGGTAGAGGCTCCGGTTGCGATCATTCGTGCCTGGTACGAAGCGGACGTAGCTATGGAAGCAGATTCCAGCCGCTTAACTGCAACCCGAAGTGGCGCCGCAGTTTAGGCAGCGGTAGCAGGAGCCGTTTCGGACCATGATGGAGCCGCATTCGTGGCAGGCAGGGGCGTCGGCTTGGGTTTCGAAGGTCAGCTTGTGCTCTTCGGAGATGGCGGAGCGGGACGCGACCTGCTGCTCGGTGACGGCGATAGGACCGGTGGAGGAGCTATCCCGAGAGACGATGCCTATGGCTTGCTTTTCTTCGGCGGTCATGAATTTGGAGCCGAGCCATTTGAAGATGTAGTCCACGAGGGACTTGGCCATGGGGATCTCGGGGTTCTTGGTGAAGCCGCTGGGCTCGAAGCGCATGTGGGTGAACTTGTCCACGAGGGCTTCGAGGGGGACGCCGTACTGGAGCGTCAGAGAAATGGCCGTGGCGAAGGAGTCCATGAGGCCGGAGATGGTCGAGCCTTCCTTGGACATGACGATGAAGATCTCGCCGGGCTTGCCGTCGTCGTAGAGGCCGACAGTGACGTAGCCCTCGTGGCCGGAGATCGAGAACTTGTGGGTGATCGAGCGGCGCTCGTCGGGGAGCTTGCGGCGGTAGGGGGAGGGCGCGGGGGGGACGGCCTTGCCGACGTACTCGAAGGAGCCGCGGGCCTCGGGGTGTTTGGTGTCGGACTTGGAGGCCGCGGTGTTCAGGGGCTGCGTCCGCTTGCAGCCGTCGCGGTAGATGGCGATGGCCTTCAGGCCCTGCTTCCACCCTTCCATGTAAACGCCGGCGATCTCCTCGGGCGTGGCGTCGGGCGGGAGGTTGACGGTCTTGGAAATGGCGCCGGAGAGGAAGGGCTGGACGGCGCCCATCATCTTGACGTGCCCCATATAGTGGATCGAGCGCGTGCCGTTCAGCGCGCGGAAGGCGCAGTCGAAGACGGGCAGGTGCTCCTCCTTGAAGCCCGGCGCGCCCTCGATCGTCCCCTTCTCGTCCACGAAGTCCACGATCGTGTTGATCTCGGGCTCGGTGTAGCCCAAGCGACGGAGCGCGAGCGGGACGGTCTGGTTGACGATCTTGATCGTGCCGCCTCCGACGAGCTTCTTGTACTTGACAAGCGCCAAGTCCGGCTCGACGCCGGTCGTGTCGCAGTCCATCATGAAGCCGATCGTGCCGGTGGGCGCCAGCACCGTGACCTGGCCGTTCTTGTAGCCGTACTGCCTGCCGGATTCGAGCGCCGCATCCCAGACCGCCTTGTGCGCGCGGGCGAGCTCAGGTGACATGCCCTTGTTGGGCACCTGGTAGGCCGCGTCACGATGCATGCCGATGACTTCGAGGAAAGGCTCGCGATTGCGCGGGTACTCGCTGAACGGTCCGACCTCCGCCGCGACCTTCGACGACTGCAAATACGCCTCGCCCGTCATGAGCGAAGTGATCGAAGCCGCGTAGGCAAGGCCTTCGTCGGAGTCGTACGGGAGACCGCTCGCCATGAGGAGCGCGCCCAGATTCGCGTAGCCCAGTCCCAGCGGGCGAAGCTTGTGGGAGTTCTCCTCGATCGCCTTCGTCGGGTAATGCGCGTTGTCCACGAGCATCTCCTGCGCCGTGATCATGATGTCGCACGCGTGACGGAAGTTCTCCACGTTGAAAGTGCCGTCGTCCATGTTGAAGAACTTCATCAGGTTGATCGACGAGAGATTGCAAGCGGTGTCATCGAGAAATACAAATTCACTGCATGGATTAGATGCGTTGATCCGGCCAGTGACTTTCACAGGATTCCACTTGTTCGTGGTCGTGTCGTACTGCATTCCCGGGTCGCCGCAGACCCAGGCGGCTTCGGCGGCTCTCGCCATGAGGTCGCGAGCGCGGAATTTCTTGTGGGGCTGGCCGGTCAGGACTTCCTTGGTGCACCACTCGCCGTCCTGCTCGACCGCGTGCATGAACTCGTCCGTCACGCGGATGGAGTGGTTGGCGTTCTGGTAGAAGATCGAGGCGTAGGCCTCGCCGTTGAAGGAGCCGTCGTAGCCGGAGTCGATCAGAGCCCAGGCCTTCTTCTCCTCGTTGGCCTTGGAGAGGATGAAGTCCTGGATGTCGGGGTGATCGATGTTCAGAATCACCATCTTGGCGGCGCGGCGGGTCTTGCCGCCCGACTTGATCGCGCCGGCGAAGGAGTCGAAGCCCTTCATGAAGGAGAGCGGGCCGGAGGCGGTGCCGCCCGCGGAGAGGCCTTCGTGCGAGCCGCGGATCGTCGAGAGGTTCGAGCCGGTGCCGGAGCCGTACTTGAAGAGCATCCCCTCGGTCTTGGCGAGGTTCAGGATCGCGTCCATCGAATCGCCGCAGGAGTTGATGAAGCAGGCGGAGGCCTGGGGCTTGGGCTCGATGCCGACGTTGAACCAGACGGGCGAGTTGAAGGAAGCGACCTGGTTGACGAGGATCGCGGCGAGCTCGTCGTGGAAGGCGTCGCGGTCTGCGGCGGTCTTGAAGTATCGCCCCTTCTCGCCGTAGCCGGTGATCGTCGCAGCGACGCGCTCGATCAACTGCTTGACGGACGACTCGCGCTCAGGCGACCCGAGGCGGCCGTGGAAATACTTCTGCGCGACGATGTTGGTCGCGGTCTGCGACCAGGACTTGGGGACCTCGACGTTCTTCTGCTCGAAGATCGTCTCCCCCTTCTCGGAGGTGATCGCCGCCGTGCGCAGCTCCCACTCGAGCACATCGTACGGCGAGACCGACGGGTCCGAATAGACCCTGTGAAAGGTCAGTCCCTTGAGGCTTCTCGTCGCGCTCGAAACGTCCTCGGCCGCGGCTTGCTTGGCCCCCTTTTCCGGCTCGCTCATCCCCTCGCCCCCCTTTTGGGCGGAATGCTCCGCCCCACCCTTCAAAGCTGAAACAACTCCCTCGGCTGATGAAAACTACCCAAGCCTCAGTGTTGAAGTTGAGGTTAAATCCCGGGCAAGTCTGTGTCAAGCAAAAATACAAGATGTAGGGGTGCCGGAGTAAAAAAGCACTCTGAATAGTGGCACGCCACTTGCTGTTGGTAGTATCATGCGAGACATGCGACACGCGGGAAAGCCCGTGAAGCTGACAGCGAAATCGGTCTTCGAAGTGAACCATTCGCGATTGGGAATCGGTGCCTTCAGCCGGCCCTTGCTCGATGCCGAGTGCCGCAATTTCCGCAAGGCGTGGGAGATGGAGGCGATGCCGGGCTTCGAGGATTTCCAGGTGGACAAGTCGCGGGTCTCCTTCGTCGCGAGCCCCGAAAGGGTGCCCGACGCGTGGAACAGGATCGACAGCCTGCTCGCTTCGACGACAGAGAACGTCAAGAAGGTGTCGTAGCCGCGCCGCTGCGCGGCGATTCCGAATTCCAGATTCCCAAGTTTCCTCGGCCGCCGGTTGACCTGTTTGAGCGGTACGGGAGATAATCAAGGTTGGAATCGAGGCGGGCCGCGCCGTGTTGGTAGTGGTTCGAAACTCAAGAAGGAGCTTTCATGTCGTCGACCGTTGCCTCCCCCCCGACCCCGATCACGCCGACCGGCGAGGTCAAGCCCCTTCTTTCCTTGACCGACGCGGCGATCGACAAGGTCAAGTACTTCGCCAAGTCCATGCCGGATTCGGAGGGCAAGCCCCTGCGCATCTTCGTCCAGGGAGGTGGGTGCTCGGGATTCCAGTACGGCTTCCAGTTCGACGAGAAGCACGACGACGACAACGTCATCGAGCAGGGCGGCGTCACTGTCCTGGTGGACCCGCAGAGCGCGACGTATCTGAAGGACTCGGTCGTCAACTACGTCGAGGATTTCCGCGGCGCCGGCTTCTCCGTCGAGAATCCCAACTCGACTGGTGGTTGCGGGTGCGGAAAGTCGTTCCAGGCCTGATAAAAAAAGACATTTCCGGCAGGAGCCTAGAAGCCCCGCTCTCCGCGGGGCTTTTTGTTTTGGCCCCACCCCGTCCCGCGGGGAGAACAGTCGCACTGCGAAGCGACGAGGTCTGCTCCGCACGCGCTCGAAAGCACGAGAGCAGATCCTTCGCTCCGCTCAGACAATATGGAAATGACCGGCTCGCTGTCGCAAGATCGCGGGTTAACCGCGGTGTCAGAGCCGCATACGAAAGGAGCCGGTCATGGACAAAGGTATCAGTTACGTGGCGATGGATACGGGT
>WNFV01012989.1_pt1 | contig 10862 bp, 11 predicted proteins | sample 5400101 | NCBI WGS metagenome assembly WNFV01 (sample SAMN13153361, study PRJNA577476) | soil metagenome | isolation source: 115 cm soil or saprolite under grassland replicate 1 | place: USA:California | collected 2016-06-15
TGCCCTACAGAATTTCGCGCCTGGGACTGGTAGAGATCCGCAGTCTCGATCTGGATCGCGATCTCGACTACTACCTGAATGTGCTGGGGCTGCAGCTCACGGCGCGGGAGGGCAAGACAGCCTACCTGAAAGGCTGGGATGAGCGGCACGCGTACTCCTTCGCGCTCACGGAATCCGATCGCGCGGGAATGGTCCGGATGGCATTTCGCACGGTGGACCCGGAAGATCTCGACTACTACGAGAAGCGGTTGAAGGACTTCGGAATCAAGTACGACATCATCCCTGAGGACTACCGCCGCGGGCGGGCCCTCCGGTTCACGGCACCGTCTGGCCACACGGTGGAGCTGTACAACGAGATGGACTACACGGGCAACGTTTTGCCGACCGTGAATCCCGGCCCATGGCCCGAGGGGCTGCGGGGCATTGCGCCGCCCAGGCTCGACCACACCCTGGTGACTGCTCCCGAGCCAGGGAAGGCAATCGAGTTTTTTCAGACAGTGCTCGAGTTTCGCTTGAGCGAGATGCTCGTTGCCCCCGATGGCACGATCATCGCGGGCTGGCTATGGCAGCGGCCCGCGCCGCACGACATTGCCATTGTGCCGGGCAAGCCTGGGGGCTTTCACCACGCGGCATTCGTCGTGGACTCCGCGGATGCACTGTTCAGGGCGGCAGACATCTTGGCCATGCACAAGGCTCGGATCGACTACGGACCAGGACGCCACGGGATCACGCGCGGAACGACGATTTATTTCTTCGATCCCTCCGGCAACCGGCTCGAGACGTTCGGTGGGTACACGGCGTATCAGATGGATCCGGACTCCCGAGCCATCCGGTGGACCCAGGACCAGATCGGGCCAGCCGTCTTCTACTATTCACAGGAACTGAACGAGACATTCTTGAGCGTCTACACATAGGCCGTCGCGTGTGGTGGCTGAGCTGGGAGCTCGTGAGGCGGGCTTGTACACGATCACCCTAAGGCCGGTTGGCGGCACCGTCGCATGCGGCCCCGAGGAGACGGTACTGGCCGCCATCCTCAGAGCAGGGGCGAGCGTCATGTTCGGCTGCCGAGGTGGCGGCTGTGGCACGTGCAAGATGCGTCTGACCTCCGGCCAGATCGAACACGGACGCTGTTCCGCCGCCGTTCTCCTTGAGGAGGAGAAGCAGTGCGGGTGGTTCCTGTCGTGTCAGGCCCGTGCCCGCAGTGATCTCACGATCGAGCTGTCGGCGGCGAACAAATATCGTGTGCTGCGCTCGTGGCGGAGGCAGAGCTTCCTCGACTCCTGAGTCAACTCTCACCCATCGCGTTGGGTTCTGCGGGAGGAAGGAGGCGCGGTCTCCACTCGGGGACATCGAGCCGTTCGTTTTCATAAGTCTGCGCTCTCCGACGGCTCGCCGCCAGCCGTGCGGATCCTGGAAGATCATCGACCATAGAGGCGGGCCTCAGCGAGAGGCGTTTGGCTCGCCATACCACCGAACACGCGGGAGGACACACATGGACATGGACGCGCTGGCACAGTTCAAGGCCGCCCAACGGCAGGCATGGGCATCCTTCATCCCATTCGAGCTGACGACGTGTGCGACGGCACCCCGGCTGGTCGCGTTCGCGGGTATCCAAGCTGGCCAGCGGGTTCTCGACGTCGGCTGCGGCACCGGGGTCGTGGCGATCACCGCGCGGCGCCGCGGGGCAAAGGTCACGGGACTCGACCTCACCCCGGAATTGCTCAAGCGCGCCCAAGAGAATGCGACCGTGGCCGATGTGGACGTCGAGTGGCACGAGGGTGACGCCGAAAGCTTGCCCTTCGTGGACGGCGCTTTCGACGTAGTGGTCAGCCAGTTCGGCCATATCTTCGCGCCACGCCCCGAGATTGCCACGCGTGAAATGCTCCGTGTCCTCAAGCCCGGCGGTCTCATCGCCTTCTCCACGTGGCCGCCGGAGCTGTGCCTCGGGCGCATCTTCACGTTGGTCGGGCAGTACTTGCCTCCGCCCCCGGCCTTCGCGGCACCGCCGCCCCAATGGGGCGACCCGACCATCGTCCGCGACCGCCTTGGTGTCGCCGTCACGAACCTCGTCTTCGACCGCGCCGTCATGCTGTTCCCCGCGCTGAGCCCTGCGCACTATCGCGTCTTCTTCGAGGGTAACGCCGGACCGGTGCTCCGCTTGGTCCAGACGCTCCAGGGCGCGCCGGGGCGGCTCGCTGCCTTCCGGCGCGAGTTTGAGGAGATCGCCACCCAGTACTTCCACGATAACGTCGTCCGGCAGGACTACCTTATGACGCGTGGCACGAAAGTCTGATCCGCCCGCTCACGTATGTCAGAGCGGTGCCTTCGCGGAGGGAACGGGTACGCTTCTTCAGGCACTCGCTCATGGAGGAGGACGTCGGTGAGTTTCTCGAGGCCATCGTGAATCGGGGCGGCCGACGCGCATGACTCCTTTGCGACGAAGGCGGCGAACCACGCAGTGCGGCGGCCGGCGTGCTCGCGTTGCTCGCAGTCCGGCCGCTGACCGCGAGTGTTCGACAGCTCAAGCAACGACGAGCGTGGAAGACCGGTCGATGGCCCCGATCGCTTCCTGATATGCCGACGATGCGCGCGGGCACCCGACGGCGGGTGGTTCAACTCCTGCACGTACTCAGCTGGGGCGTGGTGATCAGCGCGCTGCTCGGGGGTACGAGTGGCTCCGCGTTCCGGGATGCGCCGCTTCTCGGTGCCATCCAGGGTGCCCTGGGCGGTGCCATCAACGCCGCGATCGTCATCGGTGGGATCTCCAGCGCTGAAATCTTTCTGGCCCCCACGCGACTCGGTCACGCCCTCGAGCGGGCGCCGTTCCTCGTGACGTTCGCGGTGAAGCTGCTCGCCTACGGGACCGTGATCGTGCTTGTCGTCGGAGGCAGACCGGGGGCGCGCCTCGCCGCCCTTGGCGCCGCCACCTTGGTCGATCCCGATCTCGCACAGGCGATCTACGGAGAGATCAAGACCCCGACGGCCCAGGCGATCGCAATGTGGCTGTTGGGCGTGGGCGTCGCCGTCTTTGTCTTGCAGATGGGCCGCCTGATCGGATACCGCACCCTGGGGGATATTCTCTTCGGTCGTTACCGCCGCTCGCGCACGGAGGAACGGTTCTTCCTCTTCATAGACATCGCCGGCTCGACTCCGCTCGCTGAGCGGGTGGGTCCCGCCGCGATCCATCGCTTCCTCAGTGAGATCTTCCGAGTCGCGTCACACCCGATCGACGATCACGGCGGCGAGATATACCAGTACGTCGGCGACGAGATAGTGATCACCTGGACCGTAGCGGAGGGGTGCGATCGCGCCCAGCCCGTCGCTTGTTTCTTCGCGATCGAACAGGCGCTCGAGCGGAACGCGGCCGACGTCGAGCGCGAGTTCGGCACGGTGCCGCGACTCCGTGCCGCGCTGCACGCGGGCCTGGTCGTCACCGGTGAAGTGGGAGGGAGCCGCCGGGCAATTGTATTTCACGGCGACGTGCTGAACACCACGTCACGCCTCGAACAGGCGACGCGAGACCTCGACCGGCAGTTCCTCGTCTCGGGTGACGCACTGGAGCGGCTCGGGGATCTCGACGGCTTCGCGTTCGAGGATCTCGGCCTCCAGCGACTCCGTGGCCGTGCCGCCGCCATGCACGTGTACGCGGTGACGATCAGGCCCTCGACGAACCGTCGCGAGACAGGACACGGGGAACCGGGCCCGTCGAACCTCGGCATGCAGCCGACAGCCTTCGGCCGCGGCTGATACCGGGCGTAGTCCTCATGGCCGGTGGCCCACCCATGCCGGCTGAAAATGGGCTAGCATGGGCGCCCGCCGCGGCATCGCGCCGGCTTGGTACGGAGCGGGTCCGGGAAGAGACGTAAAGATCGGAGCTGCCTATGTCCGGCAAGACGAACTGGACAAGCCGATCACCGCCGAAAGGATGTCCGTCTCGTGATGGCGCTCGAACCCTTAACTCCAGCCTGCGGCCGACCAGCTGAGCGCGCGGCTGCAAGGCTGGGCGTTGGGCCCAAGCAACTGAAAGGAGGACGATCATGCTGAACGACGACACCACCATAGAAAAATTCAAGACGAGCCTGCGCGGGGAGCTGATCCAACAAAGCGACGAGCGCTACGACGAGGCCCGCAAGGTGTGGAACGGGATGTTCGACCGACGGCCAGCCCTTATCGCCCGCTGTGCTGGGACGGCTGATGTTATCAGCGCCGTGAATTTCGCCCGGGATCGTGGATTGCGAGCGGCCGTGCGCGGAGGAGGCCACAGCTTCCCGGGTCACTCCGTCTGCGACGGGGGCCTCGTCATCGACCTCTCTCCCATGCAGGGCATCCGTGTCGATCCCGCCGCCCGCACGGCCCGGGCTCAGGCAGGGGTCAAGTGGATCGCGTTCGACTACGAGACTCAAGCTTTTGGACTCGCCACGACCGGCGGCACCGCTTCCGATACGGGCATCGCCGGACTCACCCTCGGTGGCGGCCTTGGCTGGCTGTCCAGCAAGTACGGCCTGACCGTCGACAATCTCATCTCGGCTGATGTGGTCACCGCCGACGGCCGCTTCCTGACGGCCAGCGCCACGGAGAACCAGGACCTCTTCTGGGGCCTGCGCGGCGGCGGCGGCAATTTCGGCGTCGTCACCTCCTTTGAGTATCGGCTCCACCCCGTCGGCCCGACGATTCTGGGAGGGATGGTGCTCTACCCCTTGGGCAAGGCCAAGGAGGTATTGCGCTTCTACAGGGAGTTCAGCAAGTCCGCCCCCGATGAATTGACCATGTACGCCGCCTGCCTCAATCCTCCCGATGGCGATACCATGGTCGCGCTGATCTGTTGCTATTGTGGGCCCATGGACAAAGGCGAGGAGGTCATCCGCCCCCTCAAGACCTGGGGCCCGCCCGTCCAGGATGTGCTGGGCCCTCTACCCTATGTGGCCCAGCAGTGCCTGACTGATGCTGCGTTACCTACCGGTTCCTACTACTACACCAAGGCCGACTTTTTGGCCGATCTCACCGACGAGGCCATCGAGGTCTTCGCCGAATACGCGGCAACCAAGCCTTCCCCTCTGTCGGCGGTCCTTGTTCAGACCGCCCGTGGCGCGGCCAGCCGAGTTGCGTCCGACGCGATGGCCTTCCCCCATCGCACATTCCCGTACGCGCCCGTCATCGTCTCGCAATGGCTCGACGCAGCGGACTCCGACAAGAACGTCAGCTGGGCCCGCGACTTCTGGAGGGCGCTGCAGCCGTTCGCCGGTGGTGGCGTCTACGTCAATGACCTCGGCCAGGATGACCAGGACCGGGTTCGCGTCGCCTACGGCGCCAACTATCAGCGGTTGGCAGCGCTGAAGAAGAAGTACGACCCCGACAACTTGTTCCGCCTCAACCCGAATATCATGCCGACTCTATAGGGGCTATGACGAGGGTTATGAGCCTCGCGATCACTCGGCTCGCATTCGTCGTCACCGTACTGCTCCTCGCCGCGCCGCTCTCCGCGGAGGCGGAGTCGGTGAAGGCTCCCCGGGTCGGGCTCTTGGGGCTCGGTTCGGCCGAGGCGTCGCCGTTCTTCGAAGCGCTACGCCAAGGCCTCCGCGAGCGGGGCTGGGTCGAGGCCCAGAACATCACCTTCGAAGAGCGCTCTACAGTTGATCACTACAACCGTCTGCCCGCCGTCGCCGCCGAACTCGTTCGGCTCAAGGTCGATGTCATCGTGACTCGCGGGACAAGCGCGACCCTGGCGGCCAGGAAGGCGACGCGCGGATCAGGTGATCGATTGAGGGATGCGCCGTCGCGGCCATGTATGCACGAGACGTCTGGATGGCCCGATGATGTCTTGCTGCCGTATCTTTGCTGTTCACGCTCGAAAAGTCAGGACAGCACACCATGTCAGCAGAAGAGAACAAGGCGCTGGTGCGTCGCCTCCTCGAACGTCTGGGGAAGGGGTGGAGCCCGGCGGTCATCGAGGAGTTCTTCGCGCCGAGTTACAGACGACACCTCAATCCGACAGCGGCACCGCTCACTCCCGAGGGTCAACGAGAGCGGGCAAACAGACTTCGGGCGGCCTTCCCCGACGCCACGGTGGCGCTCGAAGACATCTTCGGGGAGGGCGACCGAGTCGCGTACCGCCTCACCATACGCGGCACCCATCAACGCGCCTTTCAAGGCATTCCCCCGACTGGCAAGCAGGTGACGGTCTCGCTCACCGCTATCGTTCGCATCGAAGACGGCCGATTGATCGAAGAGTGGGGCGGGCTCGATCTGTTCGATCTGAGGCATCAGCTCGAGGCGGCGACTACTGCAGGCCCGGACAGCAAGCATGGCTAGGCGTCCGACGCCCGACAGCGCGCTTGAGCGGACCGCTGGCTCGCATTTGTGGGCTACGTACGAGTGCTGAAGTGACGGCGGCGAGATGGTGGGTGCCCCTAATCGCGGCATTCCTGGCATTCGGCGGAGCGATTCTGGGATCGGCACTCTCAGCCTTTGTCGGCCTCCATAAATAGTGAGGCGAGGGCCAAGCATCTTTTCGGCTCGGACCCTGGGGGCGTCTCACATCGGCATCCAGCCGGCGGCGCCACGCGCCACGGCTGATACCGCGCGTTGTGATGCTGACCCGGTTCGCTGAGGTGCATACGCGGCCCAACAACAGGAAACGTGAGAGTATCTGGCGGGAGTATCGCCGATGGGTCCGCTCAGCGCCGTTGCACTAGGTGGACGGAGATGACGACGATCCCGCTCTTCCAAAAGGTCGATTGCCTGAGCATCCCTGTGCCCAACCTCGATGCGGCGCTGGCCTTCTATTCCGGGAACCTTGGACACGAACTCATCTGGCGTAGCACGAAGGCGGCGGGCCTGCGACTCCCAGGCTCCAACGCGGAGCTGGTGCTCCACACCGGCGACAGGTCGATGGAAACGGACTTGGCCGTCGAGTCGGTTCCGGAGGCTCTCGCGAGATTCACGTCAGCCGGCGGGAAGCTCCTCGCGGGCCCGTTCGAGATCGAGATCGGTCTCTGCGCTGTAGTGTCCGACCCCTGGGACAATGCGCTCGTCATCCTCGATGCGTCCAAGGGACTTCTACAGGTGGACGAGAACCGACGTGTCATCGACGGGCCAGCCACCTGACAAGGCTCGGGAGGGAAACTATGATGGCAGACGATATCCTCATTTTTGGCGGCAGCGGCAGTCCGAAGCTAACGCTCAAGATCTGCGAGTACCTGCACGTGCAGCCGGGGGCAAGAGAAGTGCTGCGCTTCTCGGAGGGCAATCTCTTCGTTCGCGTTCAAGAAAACGTGCGTGGGCGCCGCGTCTACCTCGTGCAGTCGACGGTCTTTCCCGCCAACGATCATTTCATGGAGCTCCTCTTCTGGATCGATGCGTTGAAGCGCGCGAGCGCCGAGTCGGTGACGGTCGTCATGCCCTATTTCAGCTATGCGAAAGGAGACAAGAAGGATGAACCCCGGGTCTCTATCCGTGCCCGGGTCTGTGCCGATGCGATCGAGGTGGCCGGCGCCGACCGGGTGGTCGCGCTAGATTTGCACGCCCCGCAGATCCAGGGCTTCTTTCGCATCCCGGTGGATGCCCTCTACGCCCTGCCCGTCCTGTCTGAAGCGATTGTTCGCAAACAGCTGCCCGATCTCGTCGTGGTGTCTCCGGACACGGGCTTCGCAAAGCAGGCCCGAAAGTATGCGTCGTTCCTCGGCACCTCCATCGCCATCGCCGACAAGCAACGCAAGGCCCACGATGAGCGCGCTGAGGTCCTCGAAATCATCGGGGAGGTGGAGGGGAAGACAGCCTTGATCGTCGACGACTTCACGATCTCTGCCGGTACGCTCGCTGACGCCGCGGAGAAACTCGTAGAGCGGGGGGCAAAGGCGGTGTATGCCGCGGTGTCCCACGGCGTCTTCAGCGAGGGTTCGATGGAACGACTTGACCGGAGTCCGATCCACCGTCTCCTGGTGACAGATTCGATCGAAACTCAACCGGTGGTGTTATCGCCGAAGGTCGAGGTCGTTTCAGTGGCACCGCTCCTTGGGGAGGCGATTCGTCGGATCCATAACCGGGAAAGCATCAGTGTCTTGTTCCCGGCGTAGGTGTTCGCGGGCGAGGTGCGCGCGCCAACGGCATGACTGTGTTCCTTCATCAGTTGCCCACCTCCCTCCTCGAGGATGGCGCCCTCGCCCGCGGGTTGCCCCGTCTGGGTGAAATCGATGGGGCAGTCCTTTTCGGAGCGGATAGGGAGTACGCTGGAGCCCGCAAAGTTCTTGAGAGAAGGAGTATGAGGAGACCGCGGGGAAACCGTCGCTGGGAAACAAGGAGAATTGACGATGGCTCCAGTCACCGTGCGTTACATAGTCGATGATGTGGATGCGGCAATCGCCTTCTACAGCCAGCTAGCGAGTTGATCTCCAAGCGACTGCAGTTGCTCAAGGAGCTTCTCCCGAAGCTCTCTCGGGTTGCCGTTCTCTCAGACGAGACACCGAACTCCAAGATGTCGGTGCGGGATACAGAGGCGGGCGGCCGGATGCTTGGCATCGAGATTTACCCGGCCGACGGGCGCGATCCGGATCAACTCGATCGAGCGGTGTCGGGCGCACGCCGCGAGCGTGCCGGCGCCCTGATGGTCATTGCGAGCCCATCCATGTTCATCGTGCGGAGACGCATCGGGGATCTGGCGCTGAAGTACCGGCTGCCCACGGCGGTTGGAGGCCGAGAGTATGCCGAAGCCGGGGGCCTCTTCTCATACGCCGTGAGCTACCCAGCCCTATTCCGGCGAGCGGCGGTGGGTGCGAAGCCCGCCGACCTTCCGGTGGAGCAGCCGACGAAGCTCGAGCTGGTCATCAACCTCAAGACTGCGAAGGCCCTGGGCCTGACGATCGTGCCGGCGCTCCTGGCGCGGGCGGATCATTTGATTGAATAAGAGCCTCGGCGGGCTAAGGTGGTGAACGAGCTCACGTCATCCATTGACGACTTCTGTGCGGACGGACTTCTCGTGGTAAGGGGCGCCGTAGCGCCAGACTCGAGCCCAGGCGTCAGGCGGCATCGCGAATGACCGATGTCCGCAAAGCTGACCCCGCTGGCCGGCGTCGCGCTGTACTCTTGCTCCTCGTCGGCACATGCGTCGGAGCTCTGCTGATCGTGGGCTTCGAGCGATATCACATCCCGGTGCGCGACTGGATACTGGCCGAGCCAGAAGCATCGGGGCAGCGAGCCAAGCTGGTTCTTCTGCTCCTGGCCGCGCTCCTCCTGGCGCCCCTGGTTGTGTTCGCGGCCTATGTGTGGTCGCTCGGCGAACGAGTTCTCCGAGCGCGAGAATATCCGCCCCCGGGGCTTCGTGTCATTCGTGATACCCGGGTGATGACCGGCGAGAGGGCGATATCCCGAGGGCGTCTGCTCAAAATGCTCGCGCTTGGCTGCGGTATCGCTTGTGTTGGGTTGGGTCTCCTACTCTGGCGGCTTGCGTCGTTGTTTGGTGGCCATGCAGCCTAACCGCAACCACTGTCCGGCGTCGCTGGGGTGCGCTTCGCTCCGCCGGCGTGGCCCCGCAGCGCGAACCTTGCACCGGTGCTGGTAGAGGGGACGCATGGCTGACCTGTTTGGAAATGCCCTCGCCTACGAGGAGTTGAGGGGAGCGTCAGTGTTAGGATCACGTGGTTCGGACGAGCACCAAGGGGCAGTCCTCGCCGGTCCGCGAGTCGAAACGGCGTCCCTCCAACCAGAGGAGAGCACGATGAGCGCTGAAGTGAAGACTCTTTACGAGCGTCTCGGCGGTTATGACGCGATCACGGCGGTGGCGAATGATTTGCTGCCCCGCCTTCAGACCGATCCCCAGCTCGGCCGTTTCTGGGCGCATCGCGGGGAGGACGGCGTCGCGCGAGAGAAGCAGCTCCTGATCGACTTTCTCTGCGCGGGCGCGGGCGGACCGGTGTACTACCGGGGCAGGGACATGGCACTGTGCCATCGGGGGATGCGCATCAGCGAGAGCGACTGGAGCGTGTTCCTCGGTCACGCGGCCGCGACCCTGGCGAAATTCCGGGTGCCGGAGGCCGAACAGCGCGAGGTGGTCTCCTTTGTCCAGAGTCTCAAAGGGGAGATCGTCGAATAGCCGTGGGAAAGCGGACCGCCGTCTCACGCTCGTTCGCCGCGGCCGCTCACCACGGGTCCTAAGATAGCGAGGAGGATCTTGCATGTGCCGAAACATCAAGACGCTGCACAATTTCACGCCGCCGGCCACGGACGAGGAGATACGGGCATCTTCGCTACAGTTCGTCCGGAAATTGAGCGGCTTCTCGAGGCCTTCCAAGGCAAACGAAGCCGCGTTCACCCGAGGGGTGGACCAGGTTGCGCGGGTGGCGCGGACCCTCCTCGATGCTCTCGTTACGAACGCTCCGCCGCGCGATCGCGAAGTAGAAGCGTCGAAAGCCCGCGCGAAGGCGGTGGACCGCTTTCGCCCTCGCGATACGAGAGCAGCCACCTAGCGATCGGTTGCCGGCCGCTCTGCATGGATGAACGCGTGAATGAGCTTGCGCACCTCGCAATACCGCGGGCGGCCCGACGCGGTGAGCGGTTGTTGGATGGTGGAGGGAGATGAAGCCGCTTTTCGTGGTCATTCGTTCGCGCGGCCCGGCCTGGGACCACTCGCGTCCTCTGGAGGGACAGCAGGGATGGCAGGCGCACGCTGACTTCATGAACAGTCTCACGGCAGAAGGGTTTGTGGTATTGGGCGGTCCGCTGGAGGGGACGTCGGAGGTTCTGCTGATCGTGCGGGCAGGAGACGATGCTGAAGTCAGCTCGCGGCTCGCGGCAGATCCGTGGAGTAGAAACGGTCTCCTGCGCGTGGAGCGGACAGTTCCGTGGACGCTTCGGCTCGGCTCGCTGGGCGA
>WNFV01009350.1_pt1 | contig 10861 bp, 10 predicted proteins | sample 5400101 | NCBI WGS metagenome assembly WNFV01 (sample SAMN13153361, study PRJNA577476) | soil metagenome | isolation source: 115 cm soil or saprolite under grassland replicate 1 | place: USA:California | collected 2016-06-15
CCTCTGGTTAACCTCGAGCACCTCGCCCGAGAGCGGCGTGATCAGGTCGGACACGGCCTTCACCGACTCGACCTCTCCGTACGCGGCGTCCTTGGAGAGTATGGCGCCGATATCAGGCGGCTCGTAGTGGACGAGCTCGCCGAGCGCGTCTTGCCCGTACCACGTGATCCCGATCGTGGCGCTGTCGCCGTCGATACGAGCCCAGTCGTGCTCTGGGTGGTAGCGAAGATCGTCCGGGTAGCTCTCAGCCGGCACGTGTCGTCAGTCCTCTCGTCGGTAGATCGGCTTCTTCACGACACGCGCGCGACGGTGCCGCCCGCGAATGTCGATCGTTAGGTGCCCTCCCGGCTCGGCGAGTGCCGCCGGGACGTACCCCATACCAATCCCGTGGTCGAGCATCGGCGAATGCGTCCCTGAGGTCACTTCGTCGCCCTCGACGATCGCCATCCCCTGGCGCGGGACGGCCGGCTCCTCCATCACGAAGGCCGCTAGGCAGCGCTCCGGCCCCTCCGCCTTGATTCGCCGCAGCGCTGCGGCACCTGTGAAGTTCTTGTCGAGCGCGCAGACCCACCCGAGCCCAGCCGAGATCGCATCCGTGTCCGGTCCGACGTCGTTCCCGCGAAGCGGGTAGCAGACCTCGAGCCGCAGGCTGTCGCGAGCGCCGAGGCCGCAAGGGGTGACGCCCCGGTCCAGCACCGCGTCCCAGAGCGAGGCGGCCTCATCCGCAGTCACAAGCAGCTCCACGCCCTCCTCGCCGGTGTAGCCGGTGCGGTTGATCATGCAGGTGATCCCGGCGACCTCTCCCTCCGAGAAGGTGAAGGGCGCGGCCGGGGGGAGCTCGAAGCGCTCCAGCGAAAGGTGGCCCTGGACGGCGATCAAGCCGTACTCGTCGGAGACGTCGCGGACGTCCGAGCCGCGCCCTGCGCGCTCCTTCAGCCACGCAGAGTCGGTCGCGCGGTTGGCGGCGTTCACGATCAGCAGGAACCGGGACCGGTCGCGCTCATAGACGATCAGGTCGTCAACGATCCCGCCGTCCTCGTTCGTCAGCACCGTGTATTGCGCCTTTCCCGGCTCGATCAGGTCGAGGTCGTTGGCGACGAGCGACTGAAGTAGCTCGCGGGCATGCAGGCCCTCGACCTCGACCTCGCCCATGTGCGAGACGTCGAACGCGCCCGCGTCCTCGCGGACCGCGTGATGTTCCTGGATCACGCCGGCGTACTGGACGGGCATCTCCCAGCCCGCGAACGGCACCATCCGCGCCCCAAGCGCGACGTGGCGATCGTACAACGGCGTTCGAAGGGTGGCTTCTGTAGTCACGAGGAGGACCGCAGGAGCAGATCAGGCGCGAGGTGGTGGGGCTGAGTCATCCTTATCTGTTACCATAACACCCGAAGTCTGATGTCTGATAACTCGCCAGATCGGGAAGTGCGCCCCGGGCTGAGGTCATCCGCGGAAGGGCGCCTTCTTCGGCAAGCAGCTCGCCATCACCGCCGGCGGAGCCGCGTACCGTTCCTGTTCACCTCGCGATGCTGTTCGTGACCCTGGGACGCCTGGGTGCGCGTGGGCGAGAAAGCTGAGAGATGGGGCTCGACGAGGCGATGCACGGCGAACGCCATATGCCCTGTAGTAACTCGCGTCGCAGTGTGTGCTTGAACCAACCGCGAATTGGCGCATGGTCCTTGGGGTTGTTCCTGACCCAGACCCTTCCAAGGGCGAAGTCATGCGCAGTAGCCGGCCGGGGGGCGCGCCCTCCTCCGCCCCCGCCGGCTACCCCTCGCCAACAGTGACCCACGCCTGCTCGGCGAGGTACCAACAATCGCAGGCGTCGCGGCGTGTCTCCTTTCGAGAACAAAGACGTCCTTCTCCCGTCGTCCTCGTCATTGTCGCCCGCGAGCAGTGATCGCACAGCGTCGCTCGCGCCCGAAGCGTCGTCCGCGCGCGCGCGCGACGACGGCCCCGGCCGCCGCCCAGCGGGCGCAGGTCGAAGTCAGCCAGCTGATCGCCCGAGCCGCTCGGCAAAGCACTGTGGGAATCCATTTCACCTCGGTCTCGTAGACTCGACTCCAGTGGAAACGATCAAGGTCACTGTCCTCCGCGCTGGCGTGATCGAGGCACTTCACGATGTCCACGCGATCGCAGTGCAAGACGGCGCTGTCGTGGCCACAGCCGGTGACCCGGGTCTAGTCTCGTTCTTTCGATCATGCGCCAAGCCACTTCAAGCCCTTCCGCTCGTGCGAGCAAGACAGGACCTCGATGACGCAGAGATCGCCATCACGTGTGCCTCACATCAGGCCGAACGGGCGCAGCTCGAAGCAGTCCGCAGCGTACTCCGCAAGGCTTCGGCATCCCAGGACGACCTCGAATGCGGGTTCGAGGAGGGACGGGAGGCGCAGCGCATCTACAACGAGTGCTCCGGCAAACACGCGGGCATGCTCGCGCTCTGCGCGACAAAGGCCTGGTCAGCGGCCGGGTATCGCCTCCTGAACCATCCCCTCCAACAAACCGTCCTCAGCCAAATCGCGCTTGCGACGGATATGCACGAGAACGAGATTGCAACCGGCGTGGAGGGCTGCGGCACTGTCACATTCGCGCTCCCGCTGAAACGCATGGCCGTCGCATTCGCGCGCCTTGAGCAGCTCGAGGGTGGCCCCACTGTCGTGAAGGCCATGCGGGCCCATCCGGAACTCGTCGGAGGCGATGGCGCCGACGACACCGATCTGATGCACGCAATGCCCGGCTGGATCGCCAAACGCGGCGCGGAAGGCTTGTTCTGCGCAGCCGGGCCCGATGGAATCGGGATCGCGCTCAAGTCACAAGACGGGAGCCAGCGGCCGCTCCGACCTGCGCTTGCCGCCTTTCTCGGGACTCTCGGGACACCGCTTGAGCAGTTCACCAGGGTCCCGCTCACGAACAGTCGCGGCGAGGTGGTCGGCGAGGTGCGGGCGCGGTACTGACTTGCGAGGCCTCACCACACACTCTGCCCGAGGGGGTCAAACCTTGACGCTCGCGCTCGAAGGCTCAACCGACCAGACCCAGTTCAGTGGCGATTAGCCGCGTACGCGCCGGCGTCGAGCTGACGCGGCCCGTCCCGCAAGGCGGCGACGACGTGTTGACGAACGAGGCGCTGGCGTTCGTCGCGGGGCTCCATCGCGAGTTCGATCCGCGTAGGCGGGAGCTGCTGGCGCGCCGCGCCGAGCGGCAGGCGCGGCTGGCGGCGGGCGAGCTGCCGGAGTTCCTGGAGGAGACGCGCTCGGTGCGGGAGGAGCCCGACTGGCGCGTGGCGCCACCTCCTCGTGACCTCTGGGACCGCCGGGTGGAGATCACCGGCCCGGTCGACCGGAAGATGGTCATCAACGCGCTCAACTCCGGCGCGAAGGTCTTCATGGCCGATTTCGAGGACGCGAACTCGCCGACCTGGGAGAACTGCGTGCTCGGCCAGCAGAACCTGCGAGACGCGGTCGCCCGGACGATCTCGCTCGACCAGGGCGAGAAGCAGTACCACCTGAACGACGAGGTGGCGACGCTCCTCGTGCGCCCGCGCGGCTGGCACCTGCCGGAGAAGCACGTGCTCGTCGATGGGGAGCCGATCTCGGCCAGCCTGTTCGACTTCGGCCTCTACCTGTTCCACTGCGCGCAGCCGCTGCTCGACGCCGGCTCGGGGCCGTACTTCTACCTCCCGAAGCTCGAATCGCACCTCGAGGCGCGGCTCTGGAACGACGTGTTCGTCCACGCGCAGGACGCGCTCGGGATCGTGGGCCGGCGGATCCGGGCCACGGTGCTGATCGAGACGATCCTCGCCGCGTTCGAGATGGAGGAGATCCTCTACGAGTTGCGCGAGCACTCGGCCGGGCTGAACGCAGGGCGCTGGGACTACATGTTCAGCGTGATCAAGAAGTTCCGCGACCGGCCGGAGTTCGTCCTCCCCGACCGGCCGCAGGTGACGATGACCGTCCCGTTCATGCGCGCGTACACGGAGCTGCTCGTGAAGACGAGCCACCGGCGCGGCGCGCACGCGATCGGCGGCATGGCGGCTTTCATCCCGTCGCGCCGCGACCCGGCGGTGAACGAGGTGGCTCTGGCGCGCGTCGCCGAGGACAAGCAGCGCGAGGCCAGCGACGGCTTCGACGGCACCTGGGTCGCGCACCCGGATCTGGTGCCAACAGCGCAAGGTGAGTTCGACCGGGTACTTCGGCAGCGCCCGAATCAGGTCGAGCGGCTGCGCGAGGAGGTCTCCGTCACGGCTCGGGATCTGCTCGATGTCGCCGCGACGCCGGGCGAGATCACCGACGACGGCGTCCGGCTGAACGTCTCGGTCGGGATCCAGTACGTCGCCTCGTGGCTGGCCGGAAACGGCGCAGCGGCGATCAACAACCTGATGGAAGACGCCGCCACCGCCGAGATCTCCCGCTCGCAGATCTGGCAGTGGCTCCACCACGGCCGCGTCTCCCGCGACCGGGTGCTCGAGATCGAGCGCGAGGAGCTCGACAAGCTCGGCCCCGGGTACGAGCAGGCAGTCGAGGTATTCCACGAGGTCGCGCTTGCCGAAAAGTTCACTGACTTCATGACCCTCCTTGCGTACCAGCGGCTCACGTGAGCGTGCTCAGCGCCGGGGGCGAGGGAGGGCAACTCTCAAGGCCACGGATTTCCAGCAGGAGCGTGGTAACCCCGGAGTGCACAAACTCGATCTTCCCTGCAAAGATGCCGATTCAACCGCCACGGCTGGCGTCGCCGCGTATCAGACGGATCACGCCGAGAACTGAAGGTTCGTCGTCGTGAGCAGCCTGCACGCGGCGGCAGCCACAGATGATCGACGAGTCGGTCCGACGGTCCTCGTTGGACGGGATGTCTTTCAAACCGCGACGGCCTCGTGCACGTGACGACCGGGCGGCTTCTCGCAGATCACGTGCCTTCCGGCAGCTCGTTCGCGGAGATCGCCCACTGGCGAACAGACTGGACGAACGGTGCGCGAAGCTGCAGCAAAGCGAGTCCTTCCGCGCGGTATCGAAAATCGTCGCACCAGCTCGTGCCGTGGCGCTTGGCGCCAGAGCTCCCGCAGACCCCGTGGGGTGCACAAACTCGATGTTCCCTGCAAACAACACCGATTCAGCAGGCACGGCTGACGTCACCGTGCACGGGACGGATCACGCCGAAAAACTCAGAGGTTGATCGTTCCAACCAGTTGGAACCGCGCAGGGAAGACAATACGACCGCTCACCCGTGCGACGCAGACGGAGCCGTCCTCGAGCGGCTGCCGGAGTGCCTCGAGGACCGGCCGCGGGAACTCCGCGAGCTCGTCGAGCAGCAGCACGCCATGATGGGCAAGGCTCGCCTCTCCGGGTCGCGGCCCCGGGCCGCCGCCGACGACCGCCGCAGTCGAGGCGGAATGGTGAGGCGCCCGAAACGGCGGAGTCCGGATCAACGGGCACTCTGGTGGCAGCAAGCCGGCCACGGAGTGGATCCGCGTCACTTCGAGAGCTTGCTCGTCGTCGAGCGGCGGCAGGACGCCCGGAAGGCGTCGTGCCAGCATCGTCTTCCCGGTGCCCGGAGGCCCTGCGAGCAGCAGGTTGTGGCGCCCGGCCGCCGCCAGCTCCAGCGCCCGCCGAGCACGCTCCTGCCCGCGCACGTCGGCGAGGTCGGGCGACGCAGCGGTAGCCACTCCGTTCCAGTCGGGCTCGGGGCACGCCGGCGGACCGCGCTCGCCGCGGAGGTAGGAGACGGCTTCGGCGAGATGTTGGACCGGAACCGGCTCCACCCCGGCTAGCGCCACCTCGAGCCCCGACTCCGCAGCGCAGAGAACGGCGCGTCAGCCCAGAGCGACGCGCACCCTCGGCAGCCGCAAGTGCGCCCCCGACGGGACGAAGCCGGCCGTCGAGCGCGAGCTCGCCCACAGCCGCATGGCCCGCCAGCCGCTCAGGCGGAATCTGGCGCGAAGCCGCCAAGACGGCGAGCGCGATCGGCAAGTCGAACCCGGAGCCCTCCTTCCGCAACTCCGCCGGAGCGAGATTGACCGTGATCCGCCGGTTCGGCCAGACGAGCTCGGCCGAGGCGATCCCGCTCCGGACGCGCTCCTTCGCCTCCTGGCAGGCGCGGTCGGCCAGCCCGACGATCGCGAACGCCGGGATGCCGAGTTGCAGGTGAGCCTCGACCTCGACTCGGCGCGCATCGAGGCCGACGAGAGCGTGCGTGACCGTGCGCGCGAGCATGAACCCGACGCTAGCCGCAAGCCTGCAACGAAACTGTCACGGAAGCGCGCCAACTTCGTAAAACCTGTCCACCGTGAAGCGGACAAGGCGCGGCGAACGGCCACTCCACCATGGTCGGGTGGCTCACGTCGGCTGGCGCCACCGAACGCCGACGGCGTCCAGCGCCGGTTCGAGATCATGATCCAGCCCGACCCCACATCCGCTGAATCACGACAATCCGAGCCGGATCGAGCCAGAGGAACTGCAGGCAAGCGCCAGACCGGACGATCGAGAACGCTGCATCGACTCGGGCTTCACAGAGCGCGGGCGCTGCGCGCGGCTCTCGACCTTCGACGTCACCGCCGACGGCGAATCGATCCTTGCCGCTCTGCGCGTGCGCGCCGATGCGGCCTACACGTGCGAGGGCGGCGTCTGTGCCACTTGCGCGGCCAGGTGATCGAGGGACAAGTCGAGACGACCGCGGCTGCGCATTGGAGACCGACGAGGTCGAGGCTGGCTTCGCGCTCGCCTGCCGGTCGCATCCGCGCAGCGACCGCGTCACGCTCGACTTCGACCGCCGAGACTCGAGCAGGAACTGCGCTCTACCGCACTGCACACACAGACTCGGTCCGACCGCCTCCGCCTCCGCGACCGGCAGGTAAACGCTGAAAGGTCGTCGTCCCTCGTCCAGGATCGCTCGAAAAGGAGATGCGCGCGCGGGGCCGCCGACGCACTAACCGCGAACCCCTCCGCCGAGCGTTCGTCGGGACAGAGCGGCGCGCGTGCCTCGAGTGGTCGCCTGCGAGGCGCCGCGCTGACGCCGCGCTCATCGGATCGTGACTCCGGTTTCGCGATCGAAGAAGTGAAGGTCTCGAGTCGCGACGAAATCCCATCTGGTTTCTCCTCCTCGTAGGGGTCTGCAGCTACGACCGCTATGCGAAGCCGAAGTCATCGGATGAGCCTTGGCCCGCCCCGTGGCCCGCGGATCATGCACGGCTTCTGCGGTCTCGGTAACCGCCGCACTCAGTCCACCGAGATCCACCGACGTCCGAGAAAGTCGCTCGCACGCCTTCACGACTGGCGCACGACTGGCGCACGGAACGTGGGCTCACTGCGCCCGTGGAACTCATCGTTCAGTTGCCCGATAGGACGATTCCCTGTCGGTAAAGAGGACGTCACGCCGGACGCTCCGCGCAACGCTTCACGCTCGCCAGCACGGAGCTCTCAAGCCCACCTGCCGCAACCGGCGGTGCCTACCGGAAGCTCGAGATCGCGAGCCGGTCGCAACTCCCGGCCGCTCTCGCCGGCGAGCACACCCTGCCAGCGTCGACTTGACCGCCCCTACACGGAACAGGTCCAGGGGCTTTCCCGCCGACTTTCATCTCTGATCCTGTTTCCGTGACGGCGCTCAGGCGAACTCGGCGATCTCGGTGAACGACTTCCTTGCCAGCGCGGGCACGACGGCGTCTTCGGCCGCGTACCCGACAGGGACCAGGAGGAAGGGCCGTTCGTTCGCGGGCCAGCCGAGGACCTCCTTGAGGAAGCCCATCGGCGAGGGCGCGTGCGTCAGCGTCGCGAAACCGGCGTTGTGGAGCGCGGCCAGCAGGAAGCCGACGGCGATGCCGACCGACTCGCGGACGTAGCAGTGCTTCTTCTTCTCGCCGTCGTCGTCGAAGCTCCACGCCTGCTCGAAGACGATCAAGTACGGGGCGTCGGTGATGTGCGGCTTGATCCAGTCCGTGCCGATCGGCTCGATCGCCTCGAGGTACTCGGCGCTCGCGCGCTGCGTGTAGAGGAGCATCTCCTCCCGCTCGGCCTCACGGATTTGCCTCTTGACCGCGGGATCGGAAACGACGACGAACGTCCACGGCTGTTGGTTCGCGCCCGATGGCGCCGTGCCGGCGGTGCGGATCGCGTTTTCGATCAGCTCGCGCGGCACCGGGTCGGACGCGAAGTGGCGTACGGAGCGTCGCCGGTGCATGAGCGGGAGGAACTTCCGCGATCGCTCGCGCGCCTCCTTCTCGGAGAGGCACGCAAAGCGAAGCGGGACCGGCGTGTAGGCGTTCGTCGTAGTCGCCATCTAGGCCACCGCCCCCAGCGGCGCCGGCTCGGGACAGGGCGAGAGGACGTCGATCGGGAGTGGCGGCTGGATTGGCACGAGCGCCGCCAGCGATGCCCTCAACACCGCTAGCTCATCGCGTTCGGCAACGAGGACGCGCCGGTGCAATTGGATGACGGCCGCGCCGGACGCGCTCAGCCGCTCTTCGGCCGCGCAGAGCAAGCGCCGGTAGAGACCGAGGCCGTCGCCGGCAGCGAAGACGGCGTCCTCGGGGTCGGCGCCAAGATCGGGATAGCGATCACGATCGTGTCGGGGCAGGTAAGGGAGGTTGGCGACGATCAGGTCGAGCTCGCCGGGCACCGGCGCGAGGAGGTCGCCCCTGACGACATGCACGCGATCGCTGACGCCGAAGCGGTGAGCGTTGGCGCGCGCGAGCAAGACCGCGGCCGCGCTGACGTCGGTCGCCCAGATCTCCGCTCGGGGAGCGGCGAGAGCGAGGCTGACCGCGATCGCGCCCGAGCCGGTACCGACGTCGGCGAGGCGCGCCGGCCGGTCACGGATACGCTCGGCGGCGGTGGCGACCAGCTGCTCGCTCGCCGGCCGCGGCGTCATGACGAGCCCGGGTAGAGTCGTCAGCGCGAGTCCGGAGAAGCGAACCTGTCCCACGCCCACCTTTGTGTCGGAGGCGGGTCCGCTCTTACCTGAGCTAGAGCGCCTGCTCGCCGCCGACGAGCGCGCGCAGGCTCTGGTGCTCTTCGCGGCAGGCGGGGCAGCCTTCCAGGTGCGCGCGCAGGCCCGGAACCAGGGCGTCGGCGTCCTTGCCGGCGAGCTCGAGCTCGACGTAGCGGTCGAGCTGGTCGAAGCACGCGTCGCAGCCGACCTCGGGACCAGCCGGCCCCAGCAGCCGGCCCAGCGTCTGCTTCAGATCGGGTCGCTCCATCAGTTCTCCTCCAACCAGTTCTCGAGTGCGAGGCCGCACTCGTCCAGATGCTTGCGCAACTTGCGCCGGGCGTCGTGCAGCGTCTTGTAGAGAGCGCCGCGGTTGGTGTTCAGCCGCTCGGCGAGGACGTCGATTGGCACTTCGTTCAACGCGAGGGCAACGAGGACGCGCCGCTGGTGCGGCGTCAACACGTCAGCAATCGCGCTCTGCAGGGTGGAGAGAAGCTCGCTCTGCTCGGCCTCGGCGTCAGGCTCGAGGCCGGCGCTCGAGAACAGGTCCCAGCTCTCGGGCTCGAGCGGGACCTCGCGCCCCTGCCAGGCGCGCTTGCGCAGCTTGACCGCCGCTTCGAGCAGCGCGAACTTGTAGACCCAGGTCGTGAAGCGGCTGTCGCCGCGAAAGTCGTCGAGCCGCCTGAGCACGCTCATCAGCGCGTCGTCGGCGGCCTCGTTGGCGATGTCGTCGAGCTCATCGCCGCGTAGATGTGGCAGTGCCGATCGGCGCCGGGCGACCTCAAAGCGCGCGGCGCGCAGCAGCAGTGCGTGGAGGCGAGTAACGGCCTCGTCTTTGATCGCTCCGTCGGCGCGAAGACAGCGCAGCCACTCGCGCGAGTCGTCGTCGAGCTGCGGCGCCGCGGGCGAGCGTGCCGGCAGTCCGATCGCAGGCTCCACGCTTGCCACCGTAGCTTCCCTAAGGGCGCTCATGCCGCGCTTTCCCCATCTGCGGGCGCGAGGATCCGCACCGCGAGCTCGGGAGGACAGCCTTGTTCGGCGAGCTCGATCAGCGCGTGCAGGTCGTATTGGCGATCGCAGGCGAGCCTGGCGGCGAGCGGGAGGGGGAACCCGCTCGCCGCCAGCTGGTCGCGCCGCCAGGTGACGAGTTCGTCTACGCCTCGGTCCTCACGCGATTCGGTGTGCATATCTCGTTGGTGTCGCGATGGGGGAAGGTCTTACCTGCCTACCATCGGCTCGCGGCGGCTCGATCGCAGTGAGAGGCTCTCGCACGAGTACGCCCCGAGGCGGTCGCCCCGGGGCGTGGCGTCTGCGCGGCTGTGCGCCCTAGCGGAAGCGCTGCGGAAGCTGCTTGACGAGACCGCTCGAGAGCAGGTCGGACATGTGCAGGATGTGATCGTGGACCTCGTCGTAGGCGGCGACGTCGGCGGTCCAGTTGCCCTGTAGTCGAGCGACCGCCTCCTCGGTCGTCAGCTTCAGGTGCATGTGCATCTCCGCCTTCAGCACCGGCAGCTTCCAGTAGCGCGGGTTGACGCTGTGGAGGAGACCGGCGATGCCGTCGGCGTTCTGCTCCCAGCGGGCCTGTGCGTCGGCGAGCTTGGCCTGGTCGCCGGCCTTGGCCGCGGCGATCAGGTCGGCGGCGATCAGGATGTGCTCTCGCAGCTGCCTGGTCAGCTCGTTCCCGGCCGCCTCGCCGTAGAAGGGCTTGACGGCGTTGCCGATGTCGGTCTGGTTCTGCAGGAGCCGCGCGACCGTGACGTCGGTGTCCGGCGTGCCGCCCTCGAGGCTGATGATCGCCAGCCGCGTCCAGGTGATGTGGTCTTCCCACAGCTTGCGCATGTCGGTGCGCAGGGCGACCGCCTTCGCCGACAGCACCGGCGACGAGTGCACGGTCATTGACATCTCCATCGGCGCCTGCGCGTGGTGGGGTGCGTTGGCGTGCGCCTGGGCC
>WNFV01014986.1_pt1 | contig 10861 bp, 9 predicted proteins | sample 5400101 | NCBI WGS metagenome assembly WNFV01 (sample SAMN13153361, study PRJNA577476) | soil metagenome | isolation source: 115 cm soil or saprolite under grassland replicate 1 | place: USA:California | collected 2016-06-15
TGGATCCGGTCTCCTCTCGCCGCGGCAAGCCCGCCAACAGGAACCTTGCTCGTTCCCTCTAGAATCCGCACCAGCTCTCTCTCAGCATCCACCTCCGCACGAGTCTGCTGGTGCTCAATCGACCTCAACGTCTCTATAACCTTCAGATTATCGCGTCTCGCAACAATAGCCAACGCTCCCTGACCAGGAGCCGGCATAAACTCTTCAATCGGCAACCGTTCCGAGACTCTGTCGGCGATACCCAGCCTAGCAAGACCAGCCTCGGCAAGAATAGCCGCATCGAACTCTCCCCTGTCCACCTTCTCAACCCTTGTCTCCACATCTCCCCACAGAGGTTCAGGGCGCAGATCCGGCCTAGCACGTCTAAGCTGGGCGACTCTGACAGGGTTGCTCGTCCCAACCCTGCTACCCTTCACGAGATCCCTCAACCGTCTATCTCCACTGCTAACCAGGGCCTCGGCCGGAGATCCCCTCTCTGGAACACTTGCGATCACGAGCCGTGCACTTCTATCTATGATCGGCACGTCCTTCATGTTATGGACTGCAAAGTCGACCCTGCCTTCCAGGATCTGTTGATCGACATCCTTGTCGACTACTCCTCTCTGCTCGAGAGAAAACATTGACCTGCCACTGTTAGCATCACCCGGTGTCTCGATTATCTTTCGATCGATTCGTAGACCAGCGTTCTTCCGGATTATTCGGGCGACAACAAGATCGGTCTGAACCAGCGACAGTTTGCTGTTTCGAGAACCGACCTTGAGAAATATTGTCGGCTCACCCTGGTGGTTTCAACGACAGCATCGACCGCGCAGAATCCGATAAGACGATTCGAGTCCTTGCGATAATAAGAGTATCTTAGAGATCGGTTGGAAACTCGCTCGAACCCTGAGAAGTCGCACCGCTCCTCGGTGAGTGCTGCAACGTTCTCACCACATCCTCCAGCCTCGGATGCATCTTGTGAAGCCGTATCTCGTCCTCTTCAAAGCCCAGCTCCACCATTCCGTGATCCGTCAGAAACTTCGCAGCCCAAGAAACAGCGTTCCTCGGAATACGCAGCTGTTTCGATATCTCATCGAGCTTGTGCCAGGCGCCGTCTACAATATGCATCCACACGTACCAGAGAAGCATCGGTCGTGGTCCGCCAGGCATTGTCTAGGGGCTCCCGATTCCCACAACGGCCCCTGTATCCTACTAACCCTAGTGTAACTATGCGATTTTTCACCGAGTAACACGCGAGTGAACCACAACCGCTCAAACCCAGAGCCCCACCAGTCATAGATCCGAGAGGGAAAATTATCACCTCGCTCGTCCTGATCATCGTAGTCATCCTTGCCTTCTGGCAGTTCACAAGTCCCGCCCTGATTCCCTCGGTCGGGACGAAATACCTCTCCTCAACACAGTACGCAAACCGTGGAAGCTGGGTCTTGCTGGAAGTCTCCGGTTACGGAAGAATCTTCCTAGCCTTCTCTATCGCAAACCTGACCTATCCTCGCACGATTCTCCCGACCTCATACTCACTCATTATCAGCAAGGTGAACGAGACTGCACCATCCTCATACTCCCGAGGCCTTACCCTGAAGATCACCGCTCTCCACGTCATGGACAACTATGACGGATCCATCTCCAGCTGGGCGCCAACAGCGAACTTTCCAGACGCAGTCCAAGCCACGACCCTCTTCAACTTCAAAACCTCAGCAAACCATCAGCTCAGATTCACGATAAGCTATCAGCTATACGAGATCCTCATTCTAGGCTCACTCCTAGATTCCTCCGCAACCCCAGGCGTTCAACACTACCCAGAATGTCGTTTGAATATTTCCGATTCTGCTAAAGGATTATTTATCCCGGCCCGAGGCTCGGTTCCGATGCTTGAGCTTTGGCCATAACCTACGACTATATTGACGATTATCTGTATCGCATCGCCCAGCCAAGAGATCTCCTCCTTCAAAAGATGGAGGAGGAAGCCGAGTCCGGAGCAGTCCCCATCATCGGACCCCTCGTCGGCCGGCTCCTATACAACCTCGCCCGCAGCAGCGAGAGCAAGAACGTCCTCGAGATAGGAACCGCCATCGGCTATTCAGGAATCTGGCTTGGAAGGGCAGTCGCACCTCTCAAGGGATCCGTCACGACCATCGACAAAGATCCAGAGCGTATCAAGCGAGCGGAGAAAAACATCGCCGAAGCGAAGCTCCAGAAAGTCATCAAGGTCCTCAAAGGAGATGCCCTACATATCCTACCAACTCTCAAAGAAGAGTACGATCTAGTATTCCTGGATTCTGACAAGGACATTTACCTAGACGCGTTCAAGTTGAGCGTGAAAAAGCTCCGCAAAGGCGGTCTGTTCATCGCAGACAACACGTTGTGGGGTGGCGATGTTGCGAAAGGCGGCAAGTCAGATCTGACTCAGACCATGATCAGGTTCAACAAGGAAGTATCCGTCTACCCGGGAATGTCAACTGTAATTGTTCCGTTACGCGACGGAGTTCTAGTCGGTCTGAAAGAGTAGATGTTTCAAAAACCATTGCGCTCTACAGCGCATATATGCCGGCAAAACTTTCCAAGTTACACTACAAGTTTATACGATTCTGTACAAATCTCTTTAATCAAGGACACGATGGTGGGAAGATACTCCTGCAGTTCTCGCTCCGAAGCCGGGGAAGAAGAAGTATAGGAGTTAGGTAAGAACAATGGAAATCCAACAAATACCGAAGGTTCCCCGAGCGGAATTCCGATACCAGAGGTCGTACACGAAACCAGGCGTCCACCCATACGACGCGGTAAAATGGGAGATCCGGGATGCGGTCATAACCGACCACAAAGGACAGACGATCTTCGAGCAGAAGAACGTCGAAGTTCCCTCATTCTGGTCCCAAACAGCAGCAAACATCGTCGCCTCGAAATACTTCCGCGGGAGGCTCGGGACCCCTGGAAGAGAGAGCAGTGTTAAACAACTCATAGGCCGCGTCGCGGGAACCATCGCGCGCTGGGGCAAGAAAGGAAACTACTTCCTTGACGAAGAGGAAGCTGAGACGTTCGAGTCAGAACTCACCCACATTCTACTACACCAGATGGCTGCCTTCAACAGCCCTGTCTGGTTCAACGTGGGAGTCGAGGACCGACCTCAATGTTCTGCGTGCTTCATCAACTCTGTCCAGGACGATATGCGATCGATAATGCAGCTCGCCCAGACAGAAGGCATGCTGTTCAAGTACGGATCCGGAACAGGATCAAACCTCTCATCCCTCCGATCATCAAAGGAACACCTCTCCACCGGTGGAAAAGCCAGCGGCCCTGTATCGTTCATGAAGGGTTTCGACGCGTTCGCAGGCGTCATAAAATCCGGCGGACGGACCCGTCGAGCCGCGAAAATGGTCATTCTCAACATCGACCACCCCGATATTGAGGAATTTATCTGGTCAAAGGCAAAAGAGGAGAAGAAGGCCTGGGCCCTAATCGACGCAGGCTACGACGGAGCCGTTGATGGAGAGGCCTACAGCTCCATCTTCTTCCAGAACGCCAACCACAGCGTCCGCGTCACCGACGAGTACATGCACGCAGTAACAGAGGACAAGGAGTGGAAGACCCGGTACATCACAAACCACCAGGTAGCGGACGTCTACAAAGCCCGGAACCTGATAAGAGAGATGGCCGATGCCGCCTATATCTGCGGCGATCCTGGAATCCAGTTCGACACAACAGTCAACAAGTGGCACCCGTGTCCAAACACGAATCGGATCAACGCTTCCAACCCGTGTTCTGAGTACATGTTTCTCGACGACTCCGCATGCAACCTCGCCTCCCTGAACCTCATGAGGTTCAGAACCGTAGATGGCGAGTTCGACGTCGAATCGTTTGAACACGCAGTCGATATTGTAATCACTGCCCAAGAGATTCTTGTCAGCAACGCAGGCTATCCTACTCCAGCCATCGAGAAGAACAGTCACGACTTTCGTCCGCTCGGACTTGGCTATGCAAACCTAGGTGCCCTGCTAATGGCGCGAGGCCTCCCCTACGACAGCGACCAGGGCCGAAACTACGCCGCAGCCATATCCGCCCTCATGTCCGGTCGAGCATACGCCGAATCATCCCGTATTGCCAAGAGGCTAGGTCCGTTCAAGGGATACGCTGTGAACGAGAAGCCTTTCCTCAATGTTATCGACATGCACAGGGCACAAGCGTACAAGATTCCTGTTGAGGGAGTCTCTGAGGAGCTATTGAAAGCCGCTCTCAAGTCTTGGGACGACGCTATCTCCTTGGGAGAAAGATTCGGGTTCAAGAACGCGCAGATATCCGTGATCGCGCCAACAGGAACGATCGCGTTCATGATGGACTGCGATACCACCGGCATCGAGCCCGACATCGCCCTGATCAAGTACAAGTGGCTCGTTGGAGGTGGCGTGATCAAGATCGTCAACAATACCGTTCCGGAGGCGCTAACAAAGCTCGGCTACTCCAAGACCGAGGCCAGCGAGATTCTCAAGTACCTCGAAGACCATGACACAATAGAAGGCGCGCCTCACATCAAACAAGACCACCTGCCAGTCTTTGATTGTGCGTTCAAACCTGCTAACGGAACGAGAAGCATACAATACATGGGCCATGTGAAGATGATGGCCGCCGTTCAGCCCTTCATCTCCGGAGCAATTTCCAAGACCGTGAACATGCCTGGCAACGTCTCGGTGGACGAAATCGTCGAGACCTACATTACCGCTTGGAAGATGGGATTGAAAGCCATCGCTATCTATCGTGACGGCTCTAAGAGAACCCAGCCCCTGACCACAACCATTCAAGACAAGAGCAAAGCAGCGGAGAAAACTAAGGAGCAAGTAGTCTTCAAACCATTCCGACGCCGACTCCCAGAAGAGAGAGAAGCGATAATCCACAAGTTCTCGATCGCCCAGAACGAAGGCTACCTCATGGTGGGCCTTTATGATGATCACACTCCCGGTGAGATATTCGTGGTCATGTCGAAAGAGGGAAGCACTATCTCGGGACTGATGGACGCGTTCTCAACCTCCATCTCCCTAGCCCTACAGTACGGCGTTCCATTGAAGGTGCTCGTGAACAAGTTCACCCATACACGATTCGAGCCAGCGGGCATAACCACCAACCAGGACATCCGGTTCGCAAAGTCCGTAGTCGATTACATCTTCAGATGGCTTGGCCTGAAGTTCCTTCCAAAAGAAGAACAGGACGCGCTTGGACTTGCTAGGACCACACTAGAGAACGGGACTCAGGTAAAACTGGTTGAGCCAGTTGGCTCAAAGACCGCGACCCCGATAGCCGCCGAGATCAATACTCGAGAGACTCCTGAACTAGCGACTCCCCTGGCGAGCTTCGACAACCAATCCGATGCGCCCGCATGTGAGAACTGCGGCATGATCATGGTCCGGGCAGGGTCGTGCTACAAGTGCAATAACTGCGGCAACACCAGCGGTTGCGGATAGGACCTAGCCTGCGCCTTCTCGACCAGTAGCATTAACCCGTAAGTCTCTCTGACTTTCACAAGAGTCCCTTTTTGAATCAACCCTTTTGACGTCTTCCCGGAGAACTCTTCGCAGCTTCCAGAATCTTGAACGTTTCTCGGAACAGTTTCTGATCTCGGACACCAAAGAGGCTTTGGTTTGCGATAATCACATCATGTGACTACGAGACGTGAACCGACATTATAAGCGGCGACGGCACTGTTCCATTCTTGAGGCGAAAAATTCATGAAATGTTACCCGCGCCAAAACCGTGAGAAGACTGAGACAGCTAGCATCTGGATCAACAGGAACCCGTTGAGGCTAACACTCCGTTAGGAGGGTTGAGAGATGGGCGATGTTACTGTCCCTCGAAACACTACCTTGAAGCTGGCAAAAGTGGACGGCCAACTTCACCTTTTGGACAGAGCTAGAGTACAGGCGGAAGGAGAATCGCCCATCGAGGTCTCAGGCGAAGTAATCTGTGAGGGAGATGCCGAATTCGAAGGAAGCCTCACTTGCTCAAGACTGAACATCGAACATGGAAGAGTAGACGTTTCAGGCGACCTAAAGACGAGCGGGGATATCGAAGTGGAACATGGAGAGCTGCGGATCCACGGCTCTCTTGAAGCTGCCTCAGTAGAAGTTGATTCTCGCTTATTCGTTGGAAAGTCCGCGACAGCTCACGACTTGGATGTTGGAGGAATGCTGGACATTGGAGGCTCGATCAACGCGACCAAGGTCGATGTCGGAGGATCGTTCAGGGTCCAAGGCGATGCAAACGTCGAGGATATCGATGTTGGAGGCCTAATTGATGTCAATGGAAAGATTCAGTGCGTGAGACTGGACGCGGGCGGAAGTGCCCGGGTTGGCGGTGGTGAAATTTCTCGAATAATCGATGTTGGAGGTTCGTTTCAGTCCTCCAAACCCTTGAAGTTTGACAAGATTGACGTTGGAGGAACCGTGTCCCTGGATCAGGGAGGCGAGGGGAGAACCATCGATGTGGGAGGAAGATTCGAGAGCAAAGGGGACTTGACCTTTGAGTCGATAGATGTGGGAGGAATGGTCGACATCGCTGGGAATGGGGAAGGAGAGGAGGTCGACATTGGAGGCATGTTGCAAGTTTCTGGCAACCTCCATCTGAAACGGGACCTAGAGATGGGCGGGACAGCCCGGATTGGAGGAAGCCTCAGGCTCGCTTCGTTGGAGGTCGGTGGCATGATAGAAGCGGATCTGATAGTTGCTGAAGACGAGGTAGAAGTTGGGGGCCGTTTGCGGACAACTAAAGGGACCAAGGCTAAGACAATACAGCTTGGTCAAAGGTCAGAAGTCTTAGGAGTCCTTGTTGGCGAGCATGTAAAACTCGGAGACAACGCCCGGATTGAAGACGTCTACGCTGACACCCTGGATATGGGTGAAAAGGTCCGAGCTCGAAACGTATATGCTAGGAGTGCCCGGTTTGAGTCTCGCTGTCGGATAAGTGGCGAGGTAACGTACATCGATAGGATCGAGTCGGAACCTGACGTGGAGTTCGCGAAACCTCCTGTCAAGGCGAACAACTTGCCCAAGCCTCCCCTCTGAGATGGCTGGGCGTGGCGAAACGGTCTCGTGTAGACATCTATTCTGAGATACTTGAAGCTCTCAAGCGGAGAGGACCTACGAAGATTACGCGAGTCTCATACGCTGTCGGGCTCCCGGTAGATCGCATCAAGAGGTTTCTCGCCGACCTGTCTTCCTTCGGATTAGTCAGGATACTAACGGGCGAGGATACGTCATACTCGATAACGCATCGCGGGCTCGAGTTTCTCGAAGCATATTGGAAGCTTGCGAGTTTTCTGAAGTTCCTAGGCGAGAAAACGGAACTTGGGGGCGATTCTGGAGAGCTTTAGGCGACGTAGCTCTTGTATTCCTTTTCGAACTCTCTAACGATCTCGAATTTCGGCAATCTTCTCGATCTTGATTCTCCGTGATGCTGGAAGGTTATTTCGGGGAACATGACTGCGGGACCGTCGACCGCTAGTCGCGTGGCCGGGTGGTCGGGTCCAAGTATTCTTGCGCAGATCTGGCGCGTTAGTCGTCGGACGTCACCTTCATCCGCATAACCTAGGGTGTGAAGGTATTCGTGGAGTAGAGTGTAGAAGACGTATGCGTTGATATAGCGTCTGTCTTTAGCAAGATGAGTTATCTGATCTAGCAGGCTTCGGTTCATGACGATGAAGTTGGACCCCATTTGATGGAATGCCCCGATATAGTCAGGCAGATCAGCGAGACCTAGCATCAGTCCAGTGCGTCGCCGGCCAATACTGGTCTTGACCGATCTTTTGACGAGCTGGAATACTTCTGAGAAGTTGAAGCTGCGGTCGAGGCTCTCCGACACGTCCAAGTTGTTTTGGGGCGTTTCCATTCGTGAATTTTTTCCTAAGCACGTTGACCGCGTGCTCTAGGGTGGTTTTGGGGCTCAGCGCTATATAAGGACTGGATTGCGTAGTCCGCGCGATCGAGGTTGCGTTGCCGATCTACGAGTCAACCAGCGAATGGATATCTTTGGGGCTCGCACGCCCGCTGAGGCGAAGGGCAGTCGCGTTTCTCCGATCCCACCGAGGGGAGTGGGTCTTGGACTCTGGTGCTGGACCTGGTGTATCCAGTCGGATGTTGTTGGAGGATGGCTTCGGGAATGTTGTGGGGTTCGACCCCTCGATTTATCTTCTCAGGTCTGCAAGGTCCCGTCTTGGACCCCGGTTTTGCCCGATTGTTGGAGTTGCGGAGAATCTTCCCTTCAGACCAGGTTGTCTGGGAGCTGTGATCACGTGTTTCTCGCTAAGAGACGTGATGAGTCTGGATCGCAGTCTAGATGAGTTCGCGCGTGCCACGCGGCGCGGCGGCGCTCTTGCTGTTGTTGATATCGGCAAGCCCGACAGTGGATTTTGGCGTTCCCTGATCGGCTTCTACATCTCACACGTTATGCCGCTTTTGGCTCGCTTTGGGATTCGCGGAAAAGCTTCTGGTAATCCGTTCAGGATGATTATTCCAACTTGGAGGAAGCTGCAGACTAACAAGAGGATATCGGATCTGATCGAACAGTCGTTCGGGCCTTGCGCGCTGAAGAGTTTCCTTTTCGGAGGATTGGTTGTCTTCGAGGCGGATAGATTCGCAGTTTGGAAGGACGTCCTCGAATAAGACCGGCCTATGTTCGGTAGCGGTCCAGTTTTGCAAGATTTCGTAGAGGAAGAGGCAACGAGATATGGCTTGATGGAGTGTCCACCAAGCGAGTTTAGTTAGGTTCTGTCTAGACTCTTCCTCTTGCGTCGCGAGGTCGAGTCGCTAAGACCCCCTCCCTGGAGAGGTCTCTCGGTATCGGGCGGGATTCTAGGCCAGTCTCGCGATTCAGGGCGTGGTCTAGGCTTAGATGATAGGCCGAACATAGCGGTTTAACGCTCCGTCAAGAAGAGTTCACCGGGCGGCATAGGGTCGGGCTCTCAGAATCGTTATCAGGGCTGGATAATGCGCGATTTCATGTTTGGGTGAATCTCGCGACATGAAGGGCGGGGCGCGGGAAAATCGACCACCCTGGGGCGTCACATAATAGTTAGCGGAAAAGAATAGTTACGGAAAGAGAAAAGTTACGAGAAAAAATGGTTACAGAAGAGAGAGATTGTTGCAGGAGGAAGTCGGGGGACGGACAGCCAATCTTGAAGGAAGCGCGGTTAGAATGTTGAAGGATAGTATGGCTATAGTTCTTCTCGGTTTAGGATTCCATGCATTGCTTTGCTGATGATTCGAACGGAGAGGTAGGATAGGACGAAGACGGTGGCCACGACTGTAGCGATGCCCAGGGCCTCAATCCCTAACTGCTGCAGGGCCGCGGTTCCCCCACCGAACAATAGCCCGTCAGGAATCGGAGAATTCCCCGAAGTAACAGGGTTTCCTGAGGCGATCGCAAAGGTTCTCTGAGAGAAAAAGGCGATCATCGCCACTCCGAAAAGGCCGCCTAGTAAATGTCCCGGGAACAGGCCAACAGGGTCGGAGAACCATTTGAATCTGGAGAACCACTTCTCCCCGGCGAGGAAGAGGGGTCCGCCGATGAGCCCAAGAATCACTGCGCTTCCCGGACTAACAAAGCCAGCGAGAGGGGTTATGATTATGAGTCCCATGAGTACCCCGTTGGTAGCATAAATTAGGTCTGGCATCTTCTTGATCATCCGATAGCGGAAGTACATTATCGAGAGAAAAGAGGAAGCCGCCGCAAGGAACGTGGTAAGGACAACAGTCATCGCCGAATTGTTGAAGGCGAGAACGCTGCCGGGGTTGAAGCCGAACCATCCTATCCAGAGAAGCAAGATCGACAAAGTGAGCCATCCGCTGTTCAGCTTATACGGTACCTCTTCTGTTCCTCCCGCCATATCTGGAGGACAATTGCGAGTCCCGCCGCTCCCGCGGCGTCATGGACTACTAGTCCCCCTGCGAAGTCCGCCATGCCCATGCGAGCTAGCCAGCCTTGAGGATTCCAGATCCAAGCCGCTGGGAGATTCCAGATTAGAATGAAGTAGACGACGGAGTAAGCGAAGAAAGCTTGCAATTTCATCTTACGCAAGACAACGACTCCAACGAGGGCTAGGGTGACAGAGGCAAAGGCTGTCTCGAAGAGGAAGTAGGTCCCGGTTGTCAGACCCTGTCCCGCAGTGGACCACCACGCGCCAGCGAGCAGCTGATTCGCGTCAGAGGAGAATCCTCCCAGGAAGAACCCGTTGTAGACTGGGTTCCCGATTACCCCGTTGATCGTAGGCCCGAAAGCGGTGTTGAAGCCGACAAAGGCCATGAAGAATATAGCCGAGCCTGTGATCAGCATCGTCTTTAGGAGGCTGACGTCCATGTCGGCGCCAAGCTCTCCCACCTCGAGAAACCCGACGGAGACAGTCATTATGAAGACGAGGAGTCCACAAATGATCACCCAGAGATTATTCGCGAGCACAACTTCGAGAGGAAGAGCCATTGTCTCGTGACCCTGTCCGCAGTCTGGAATTGAGTTGAGATTTAAGCTGGGTACATGCTTCTCTTCCTAGCCAAGGATCATGAGTTCCGTCATCGACACGAAATGATGCGTGTCGCCTGCGAGCTGGTACTCGTGGTTCAGGCTAGGCTTTGAGGTCAGTAACACCCACCTTACAATGTCCTCCGATAGAGCATACGAATGAAGATGCCAACTCAGCTAAACCGTCTTTTCCGGCTTTACGCATCCAGAAAAGGGGGGTCGACCGAAAACATTCGACCATCTTCTCATGACAATAAGGAGCCTAAGAACAAGAAAGCGATTTCTGCCAAGACTAAGAAACCATCTAAGAACTCACGTCGCTCATGATTCGTTCGGAATAAAAAAATGAGGGAAGGGTATCTAGGCCTCC
>WNFV01017268.1_pt1 | contig 10861 bp, 11 predicted proteins | sample 5400101 | NCBI WGS metagenome assembly WNFV01 (sample SAMN13153361, study PRJNA577476) | soil metagenome | isolation source: 115 cm soil or saprolite under grassland replicate 1 | place: USA:California | collected 2016-06-15
ACGATCGGGCCTCGCATGCTCGCGTTCCTCGCCGCCTGTGTCCGCGGACGCATGAACATCGTGATCTCGGGCGGGACCAGCTCAGGGAAGACGACGCTGCTCGCCGTGCTCTCGTCCTTCGTCCCGTCCGAGGAACGCCTCATCACCATCGAGGACGCCGCCGAGCTACTACTCGCCAAGCCCCACGTGATCGGTCTGGAGGCCCGACCGGCGACCGTCGAGGGTCGCGGCGAGGTCACGGTCCGAGATCTGGTTCGCAACGCGCTCCGGATGCGACCGGATCGCATCATCGTGGGAGAGGTCCGCGGAGGTGAGGCCCTCGACATGCTCCAGGCCATGAACACGGGACACGATGGTTCGCTCTCGACCGAGCACGCGAACTCGGCGCGTCACGCGCTCTGGCGCCTCGAGACGATGGCGCTGATGTCCGATGTCGACCTCCCCGTTGCCCATGTCAGGGCGCAGGTGGCGTCGGCGATCGACGTCGTGGTCCACACAGCTCGGCTCCGCGACGGACGACGCGTGGTGTTCCAGGTGGCCGCGGTCGACGAGCTCGACGGGGCGGGGGATCCGGTCGTCGTCGAGCTCTTCGGTTTCCGACCCCGGATCGGGCGTGAGGGTGCATTCGTCTGCACGGGCATCACGCCACGGGTCGTCTCGTCGCTCGCCGAACGCGAACAGGATCTCGACCATCGGTGGTTCGAGGCGGGGATCGACGCGTGGGAACCGGCGTGATCGAGGCGTTCGCGGTCGCCGGGCTGGTCGTCCTCTCGACGACGCTCCTCGCACGCGCGATGGTCGCCGAACGCTCGAAGCGCTTGCTGGGGAGGTTGATGCCCGATCGCGATTCGGCCGCACCGACGTTCCGGGTGCCGAGGAACGTCCTCGTGGCGATGGGTGTCGTCGCGGCATCGTTCGTCGGTGCCCGTGTCGCCGGGATCGTCGGCTCGCTCGCGGCGGCCGCGGTCGCGCTCACGGCACCCGCGATGGTCGCCCGTCGCCGGAAGCGCCGCCGGGAGATCGCCACGCAGGAACGCCTCGCCGAGGCGGTCTCGCTGGTCGCCTCGGCCATGCGCTCCGGTCGTTCGCTGCATCAAGCGATCGAGCTCGCCGCGACCGACCTGGATCCGTTGCTCGGGTCGACGTTCCGCCGCCTCGCCGATCGGACCGGGCTCGGCGATCCGATGGACGAGTCGATCGATGCATGGGCCCGCGACGTGGGTGGTCCCGATGCGCGGCTCGTCGCGGGCGTGCTCAAGCTCCATCGGCGGACGGGAGGCTCGCTCGCCGCGAGCCTGGAGAACCTCGCCGGGACGCTCCGAGATCGCCGGTCGTCTGCTCGCGAGCTCGGATCGCTCACGGCGCAGGCGAGGATGTCGGCAACGATCCTCGGGTTGCTCCCCATCGGGTTCTTCCTGTTCCTGTCGGTGATCGCTCGTCGAGATCTCGAGGCCGCCTACCAGACGCCCACCGGGGTCGCCGCGATCGGGTTCGGCTTCGCGTTGCAGGGGGCGGCGTACGTATGGATCCGACACCTTCTCCGGGTCGAACCGTGACCGCGACGATGGTGGCGATCCAGGCGGGCTTCGGGACCGCGGTCGTCGTCGCGGCGATCGGGCTCGGGCGGGCCCCGGCTCCGCTGGCGTCGAGCGGGATCGTCCGTGGCGGGCCCCCCGCGATCGGGAACGTGCTCGAGATCGTCGGGGGCTGGCCGATCCTCCGAGTGGTTCGGCTCCCGCCGGTGACGATGAGGAGGCTCGATCGGAGCGGCACCGATCGGAGCGCGCGACAGGTCGTGGCGTCGAAGGCGCTCCTTGCAGCCACGACGTTGCTCGCGGTTTCGGCGGTCGTGTCACCGGTGCTTGGTGCTCCCGCGGCGCTGATCGCCTGGCGCGTCCCCGATCTCGCGCTCACCCGGCTCGCCCGCCGAACGCTCGCCGCGGCCGACCGCGAGATCCCGGTGCTGTTGGACCTGCTGGCGGTCGCGACGTCGGCGGGGCTCCCGCCCCAACTCGCCTTCCGTCGCGCCGTCGAGGCCGCCACTGGGCCCCTGGCCGACGAGCTCCGCTGGGTGCTCGATGCCAGCGACCTCGGCGGTCGGTGGCGCGACGAGCTGGTCGTCGTGGGCGACCGCCTCGCGCTCCCCGACCTCCATCGGTTGCTCGGCGCACTCGCGCGGACCGACTCGCTCGGGTCGTCGTTGGCCGAGGAGATCGGGCATCTCGCCTCCGACGTACGCGAGGTCCGGCGCGCGGCGGCCGCCCAACGCGCTCGAACGGCGCCCGTGAAGATGCTCTTCCCGCTCGTGTTCCTCGTCCTCCCCGCGTTCCTCCTCCTGACGGTGGTCCCGGTCTTGCTGACCACCGTCCGTTCGATCTCCTGAGAGGAGGTGAACCGGGATGCTCTTGTCCTGGTACGTCCGTGCTCGCTACGTGCGAGCACGCCATCGACCGTCGGAGGAGGCGGGGCAGACGACGGCGGAGTACGCGCTGGTGATCCTCGCGGCCGCCGCGGTCGCCGTCGTGTTGATCGCCTGGGCGCGATCGTCGGGCAAGTTGCCGGCATTCTTCGACTCCATCATCGATCAGGTTGCCGGAAGTGCCGGCTGATCGCATGCGCGAGCGCGGTTCCGCGGCGGTCGAGTTCGCGCTGCTGTTGCCGATCCTCCTCCTCCTGCTCCTGGCGTTCGTGCAGGTCGGGGTCATCGCCCGCGACTCCCTCGTGCTCACGCAGGCCTCGCGCGCGGGCGCGCGCGAGGCCGCCGTCCGGGGGACGAAGGCTGCGGTCGACGAGGCGGTCCGCGCGGCCGCCGTCGGTCTGGATCCCGATCGCATCAGCGTCGTTGCGACGTGGAGCGGGGCTCGTGGTGCCCCCGTGAGGGTCGACGTCGCCTACGAGGCGCCGGTCGCGTCGCTGCTGGCGGGATGGTTGCTCCCCGCGTCCGTGTCGCTCCGGGCGAGCGCGACGATGCGGCAGGAGTTCGCGTGACCGCCGACCGGCTCCGATACCGCTCCGTGGACGCTCGCGCCTCACCGACCTCTGGGCTCTCGGGCGATCGTGGCTCGATCACGCTGTTGAGTGGGGCGGTGCTGGCGGCCTTGGTCGTGCTCGCGATGGGCGCCTCGGATGTTGCCCGGGTGTTGCACGCAGCGTCCCGGGCCCAGACGGCAGCGGACGCGGCAGCCCTCGCCGCCGCGCAAGCGCTCGCGATCGACGAGGAGGGCCCCGAACCGGCAGCGCTCGCCGGCGAGTACGCCGAGCGGAACGGTGCCGTGCTCGAGACGTGTACGTGCGAGCGCGGGACGTTCGAGGCGACGGTCAGCGTCCGTCTGCCCGTGGGCGACCTGTTCCTCGTCGCAGGGGACCGCACGGTCCAGGCCAGGGCTCGGGCCCAGGTCGACCTGCCCGCTCCCTGACCTCGTGCGGGGCCGACCCGCCTCCGTCGGGAGGCGGGTGTACGATGCCTCGACCATGGCCATGCGACAACGGCTCCCGGTCAGGCCAGGCCGCCGCCACCTGCTCGCGACGGTGGACTACTCGCTGGCCAAGCGCGCCCTGATCAATCAGGTCCGGACCGGACTCGCCTCGTGGACCGACATCTGCGACGCCCATCCGGAGCTGATGCGGGCAGCCCAGCACGTGGGGGAGCCGACGCGGAGGGAATGCCCCGTCTGCCACGACGCCAAGCTCAAGCTCGTGACGTACGTCTACGGGGACGGGCTCAAGCACGACAACGGGCGCGTCTGGCCGCTCGACGTCGGGCTCGACATGGCCGCCGACCGGCCCGGCTCCTGGTGCTACGTGGTCGAGGTCTGCACCGAGTGCCACTGGAACCACCTGCACGAGGCCTTCGTGGCCCGCGCAGGCTGATCCTCCTCGGCCCAAGACTCCACGGGAACTCCACGACGTTTCCGCAGGTCACGTACGGGGCAAATGCGGACCCGTGACTAGACTTGACGACGAGTTGGCGGTCGAGACCGCGCCCGCGCGCGCACCCAAGGGTCGTAAGCACGCCCCCACCAAGAAGCGGAAGGGTTTCAAGGCCTGGCTCGGCCGCTGGTGGTGGGTGTTCGTCGTCGTGCCCCTCGTGGCCGTCATCGGCCTGCTGCTGACGCTGTTCTACGTCTACTCGCAGCTCGAGCTCCCCAAGACGCCCCCCCCGCTGCAGACCACCTACATCTACGATCGCGAGGGCCACCAGATCGCGACGCTGCACTCGACGGTCGACCGGACGATCATCCCGCTCTCGGACATGCCGCCCCAGCTCCGGCACGCGGTCATCGCCGTCGAGGACAAGGGCTTCTACGACCATCCGGGCATCGACGTGACCGGGATCTTCCGCGCGGCGTGGACCGACCTCGTCTCCGGCGAGATCGTCCAGGGCGGTTCGACGCTCACCCAGCAGCTCGTGAAGAACGTGTACGCCGGCCGGTACGAGAAGGATCCGAAGACCGGCGTGGAGACCTACGCGGTCCCGCCGCGGACGCTCGGGCAGAAGGTGCGCGAGAGCCTGCTCGCGATCAAGGTCGAGCGAGAGTTCACCAAGGACGAGATCCTGGCCAAATACCTGAACACGGTCTACTTCGGCCGCGGCGCATACGGCGTCCAGGCCGCGGCGCAGACGTTCTTCCAGAAGGACGCCTCCGAGCTCTCGGCGCTCGAATCCGCGTTGCTCGCCGGCATGATCCAGAGCCCCTCGTACTACGACCCGGTCGATCAGGAGGAGGCGGCGCTCGAGCGGCGGAACTACGTCCTCGAGCAGATGGCCTCCGAGGGCTACCTCACCCAGGAGCGCGCGGCGCAGCTCGAGGCGCGGGAGATCAGGGTGGACCCGATCGATGTCGGCCTGAACTTCCCGGGCAAGCTCGGCTACTTCCTGGACTACACCCGGCGGTCGTTGCTCGACAGGTACGACGAGGGGCTCGTGTTCGGCGGCGGGCTGCAGGTCACGACCACGCTCGACTCGCAGATGCAGCGCTACGCCGAGGAGGCGGTGGCCAGCCACCTGGACACCCCCGGCGATCCCGCGGCGGCCGTCGTCGCGATCGACCCGCGCGACGGGGCGGTCCGCGCGATGTACGGCGGGAAGAACTTCGCGGTGTCGAAGGTGAACCTCGCGACCGGCGACGGCGGTTCGGGACGGCAGGCGGGATCCGCATTCAAGCCGTTCACGCTCGTCACCGCGATCGAGCAGGGGTATTCGCTCAGCTCGCGGTGGCACGGTCCGTCCTCGATCACGATCCCCGACCCCGCCTGCTACACGGACGGCGCACCCTGGGAGCTCTCGAACGCGGCCGACGAGGAGAGCGGCGACTTCACCCTGCTCCAGGCCACGACGTACTCGGTGAACACCGTCTTCGCGCAGGTCGCGTCGGCCGTGACGCCGGAGGCGATCAGGCAGACGGCGACCCGGATGGGGATCCGATCGCCGCTCGAACCGGTGTGCTCGATCACGCTCGGGACCCAGGCGGTCACGCCGCTCGAGATGACGGACGCGTACGCGACGCTCGCCGCCCGCGGATGGCGGCACCGGGCATCACCGCTCGAGCGGGTCGACACCGCGGATGGCAAGACCGACCTGCAGATCGGCGGGCGCGGCAAGCTGGTCGTGCGCCAGAACGACGCCGACCTCGTCACCTACGCGCTGCAGAGCGTGATCACGAGCGGCACGGGCGTCGCGGCGGACATCGGGCGACCGGCCGCCGGCAAGACTGGCACCGCACAGGAGTACCGGGACGCCTGGTTCTGCGGGTACGTTCCGCAGCTCGTGACCTGCGTCTGGGTGGGCTACCCGCAGGGCGAGATCTCGTTGACGAACGTCGAGGGCTACTCGGCGGTGTTCGGCGGCACGATCCCCGCGCTGATCTGGCACGACTTCATGGAGCAGGCCACCGCGAACATGCAGGTCAAGGACTTCGCCCAGCCGTCGTTCGAGGGCTACACGCTCGGCGCGCCGACCCCGCCGCCGCTGCCGGCGCCGTCGGTCACGCCGTCGCCCTCTCCCAAGCCGAGCCCCTCGCCGTCGCCCAAGCCGAGCCCGTCGCCGTCGCCGTCGCCCGAGCCGAGCCCCTCGCCGTCGCCCGAGCCGAGCCCGTCGCCGTCCCCCGAGCCGAGCCCCTCGCCGACCACGTCCCCCCCGGCCGCGCTCCCCGAACGCCCCGCGCTGCTCGACTCGAGCTGACGCGCGGACCGTCCGCCGTTGGCGTGCGGAGGCGGGTCGTTCGCCGGTCCCGATGTGTCCTCGCTCGAGAACTCCCGTGCCGCCGGCACCGCGCCCATCGGCAACGAGGCGACCACGGTCGTGCCCCTGCCGGGCGCCGAGTGCACCATGAACGTCCCGTTCGCGAGCTCGACCCGTTCGCGCATCGAGGCGAGACCTACCCGTCCGCTCTGCAGGTACTCGCGGGCCTTGCCGGCGTCGAAGCCCTCGCCGTCGTCGATGATCTCGACGCGGAGCTGCCCGCCGGTCGTCTCCACCGCGACCGTGACCGAGACCGGGTGCGCGTGCTTGGCCGAGTTCGACAGGGCCTCCTGGACCACGCGGTAGGCCAGGGTCTCGAGATCCTGTGGGATCTCGCCGCTCGCGCGGCCCGAGAACTCGGTGTGGACGAGGTTGTCGCGCCCGAAACGGTCGACCGTCTCACGGAGCGCCGGGATCAGGCCGCGCTCCTCCAGGAGCGGCGGACGGAGTCCGGACATCAGCCGCCGGAGGTTGTCCGCCTCCTCCGAGAGCTCGGAGCGCACCTTGGACAGGATGCCGAGCCCAGCGTCGATCTCGCCGGCCTTCAGCATCAGGAGCACCGCCTCGAGCGACAGCGATGCGGCCGAGACCCCCTGCACCGGCCCGTCGTGCAGGTCGCGCGCGATCCGGTTGCGCTCCCCTTCGATCGCCGCGTTGGTCCGGCGCATGATCCGCGTCCGGTCCTCGTCGCGGTCCTGCAGGAATTTGAACAACGAGCGGATCGTCTGGTCGGCCACCCGGGCCGCCGTCACGTCGCGGACCAGGAGCAGCCGCCGGGGTGGGTCGCCGGGGATCTCCGAGGTCCTCGACTCGAGGTAGATGGCGTGACCCTCGCGCTGGAGCGTCCCCTGCCCGGTCACCGGCAACGAGGCGAACTGCTCGTCGGTCTGGATCGAGGCGGCGAGCTCGCTCCACGGCTGACCTTCGACGAGCGACTGCGGGAACGACGACGTCGCGGGGGTCGAGCTCGACGATCCCGTCGACCGCGGACTCGAACACGGTGCGGAGGCGTTCCTCGGACTCGCGCAGGGTCTCGTTCGCGCGCTGGAGCCGTGACAGGGCCATGTCGGTCTCGCGGAGCGCGGCCTCCTTCTGGTCCAGCGCGTCGTGGACCGCGCGCTGCGACTGCGTCCCTCGGACCTGATTCACGAGGATGCGGAGCGCGACCGCCGCCGCCAGGACGCCGATCAGGAGCGAGGCCTGGGTGTCGCTGAGCATCGAGCTGCGCCTGTCGACCGCGACCAGGGCGAGGGCGGCGCTGGTCGCGGCGACCGACAGGGTCGTGAGGACGGCCCTGCCGTACCGCGCCGGATTCTTGCGTCGTTCGGTCACCCTTCGAGGGATGACGCTGACGAGCGCCGCGACGAAGAGTGCGGACAACGCGATCGGCAGGTCGACCTGGGGCCGTCCGATCTCGAACGATCCGCTCAGCCACAGCTTCGCGAAGCCGTGCACACCCACACACATCCCGCAGACCGCCAGGAACATGCCGAGGTGCGCGATGTTCGGTCGTGCGAGCGCCAGGGCGCCGTAGGCCGAGGCGCCCGAAGCGATGATCAGCGCGAACTCCGCGGACGGCGCCGCCCTCGCGGCGTCCGCCGCCGAATCGGGGCGCAGGGACAGGAACAGCATCGTGCCGATCGCGGCGGTGAGCAGCGCGACGTCGGCCACGATCTCGCGGCGGTCCTCACGGGCCACGTGCTCGCGGAACTCGATCGCCACGGCGATCAGGAACAGCACGCCCGCCGCCAGGAACCCCACGTCGTACAGGCCGAGCCTCGGAGGTTCGGGTCCGGTGGCGTCGGTCACGAGCAAGCCGGCGCTCACGACCCCGATCGCCGCGATCCCAAGACCGAGCGACGGGGCGCTCCGCCACGCGCCCTTGTGCCGGCACCGGAGCAGGATGACGATCGCGGAGAGGAGGCAGGAACCCGCGACGAGGGGGGAGCGGATGTCATCCGGCCAGCCCGAACGGCTCGACGCCGCGTAGGCGAACGCCACACCGCCGCCCGCGACGAGGAGGACGAAGGGCGCGAACCACGGAGCCCTGCGCTGTGTCTGCGTGGACATCGTTCGAAGGACCATGATGCAGCAGGCGGGCTCGCGCCTCCATCACCCGACCGGGGTCAACCGGAGGACCTGCCCTAGGCCGTCCGGCGGGTACCGCCGTAGCCCAGGGTGACTAGTCCACGAGCGGGACCGTCCCCGCCGGGCACGGGGACGGCTACTCGATCAGGCGGCGCCGGAGCGCCTCGGCGACGGCGGCCGTTCGGTCCGAGGCGCCGAGCTTCTCGAAGATATGCTCGAGGTGGGTCTTCACGGTGTCGGGCGAGATGTACAGCCGCTCGGCGATGTCGCGGTTGGTGTGTCCGAACGCGAGCAGCTGCAGGACCTCGATCTCGCGCGCGGTCAGGGTCTCCGCGCGGCGGTCACGCTCCTTGGCCTGCGAGAGCTCCTCTGCGAGCGCCACCACCAGCTGGGGGTCGATCACCATGTTCCCGCCCGCGACCAGGCGAACGGTCTGGATCAGGTGCTCGGCGTCGCGAGCCTTGAGGACGTAGCCGCGAGCACCGCTCCGGACGGCCTCCACCACGAACTGGCGGTCGTCGTAGGCGGTCAGCATGATCACCCCGGTCTTGGGATGGGTCTCGCGGATCTTCCGGGCTGCCTCGAGACCGTCCATCTCGGGCATCCGGATGTCCACCAGGGCGATGTCCGGTTCTTCCTTGGCGACCAGATCGACCAGTTCCTGCCCGTTCGCGGCCTCGCCGACGACCTCGATCCCCTCCGCCATGTCCAGGTACCTGCGGAGTCCCTGCCGCACGAGCGAGTGGTCGTCCGCGATCGCTACACGAATCGTCACGCTTCCCCCTCCGGACCTCGACGGCGTGGAGACCATCCTATATGGACGCCGGGACGCCTCAGAAGATGTAGTACCAGTTGAGGGTCAAGACCGAGAGGATCGCGAGGCCGGCCGCACACACGACCAGCGCCGCCGATCGTGGGATCCGGAGCCGCTCGAGGCCGAGCGCCAGCCCCCAGAAGGCCGGGAACAGGGGCAGGACGAACCGGGGCATCGACATCAGCGGACGTTCCGGGAAGACGAAGGTCAGCGGGATCAGCAGGGCGCTCCACAGGTAGACGCCGTAGGCGGGCCGCAAACGCACGAGCGCGTACACCGACGCGGCGAGCATCGGGACGACGATCAGCCAGTCGAGCAGCCAGTAGCCCCCGTTGAGCTCGTCGAGGTAGCGGAACGCGTCGCCCGTGCCGTCCCACAGCGTCGCCCACGGCCACGAGAACGAGCGTTCCCAGTTCGCCTGGAACGTCACCGGGGCGAGCCACTCGCCCGCCCGGAGCCACCAGGTGCCGAGGTAGGCGAGCAACCCGCAGCCCGTGGCGGCCGCCGCGAGGAAGCCGGGCCATGCCGGCCCTCGCCGTTCGACGCGCTGGTGCAGCGCCTCGATCACGAGCGCCGGCGCGATCACGATCCCGATGCTCCGGGTGAGCGCCGCCAGCGCTCCGGCGGCGCCCGCGACCGCCCATCTCCGTCGTCGGGCACCCCAGAAGGCCGTGACCGATAGAAGCAGGAACAACGACTCGCTGTACGGCATGAGGAAGAAGTGCGCGGTCGGGAAGACGCACATCAGCAGCACGGTGGTACGCGCGGTGCGTTCGGACAGCTCGGACGTGGTGAGTAGATAGGTGACGACCAGGCCGCCCCAGAAGGCGACGTTCGACACGATCGTCGCGGCGGCGAAGGGGTGGCCCCCGAGCGCGAACGAGAGCCCTCGGATCGCGAGCGGGTACAGCGGGAAGAACGCGGCGCTCCCGTCCCGGAGCCGATAGCCGCTCTCGGCGATCCTCAGGAACCACAGCGCGTCGAACCGCTCCCACGCCGTGAACGCGTTCTGCCACCCGGGGTGGAACGCAGGCGCGGACCAGCCCGGCACGCCGACGGCGCCGAGCGGCGGGAACAGGGTGACGCCGACCACGCCGATCACCGACATCGCGACCCGGAGCCCGACGAAGGCGAGCAGACAGAAGCGGATGGCTCGCAGGACGCGCTCGCGCGCGTCCCCCCCGTTGGTTCTCCCGCCCCAGGGCTCGGCAGACGGCTCGGCTGCGGGGCCGGCCACGGTTGGCCGTTCGGGTTCGGTCCTCATGGCCTCACGCGGAGACGTCCGCCGGCACCTCGCTCGGGATCGGCAGCGGCGGCTCGGGTTCGGGTGGGGGCTCGCGCCGGCGGATCCACTCGATCACGCAGAGCACCAGGATCGCGGCCCGCCCGAGGATCGCGAGCTCGAACACCCACGTCGGGACGTCCGCCAGCCCGCCCTCGAGGCCGCTGGCCGCCCCGAGCCATCCGAACTCGGTCAGGAACACGACGACGTCGATCGCCTCGAAGGCGATGAACAGCCGCAGGTTCGGGAGCGCGAGCGCGAACCACGGGAGCAGCCACAGGCTGAACTGCGGCGAGTACACCTTGTTCGTGAGCAGGAACACCACCAGGATCGGGAACCCGAGTGTCCATCGCGCGAACCCCGGGTCGCGCCTGGCCTTCACCGCCCAGATCACGACGACCCACGCGACGAACAGCATGATCGAGGCGATGTTGAT
>WNFV01009351.1_pt1 | contig 10859 bp, 9 predicted proteins | sample 5400101 | NCBI WGS metagenome assembly WNFV01 (sample SAMN13153361, study PRJNA577476) | soil metagenome | isolation source: 115 cm soil or saprolite under grassland replicate 1 | place: USA:California | collected 2016-06-15
ATCTCTTTGTATTTATCGAGCCGCGCAAGATTCTGTGGGGACGAGATTAACGCGATCTCCCAATCCAGACCTCTTGTAGTTTTGCCCACAGAATAGAGATTGATCCGATTCGAACTCGCGGCCAATTTGCGGAAGTACTCGCGGGACTCGTCGTAGTTGGCAAGGTAAAAATCGTCGCCTGGTTTGTGACCGAGAACCGATTCCGGAGTGGGGACTGCCTGGCCTATAGCCGAATGCGCCCAAACAACTGTGATAAGAACAAGCGGAATCGCGGAAGTGATCAGCTTTATCCACATTCGCACATAGTAATGAGGAGCTTGATTGATGTAAAGGATTGGGCTCTCTAGTGATAGGGCTTGTCAGTTCGCCTTATACGGTTGTAAGGCGTTGCCGTCAAGTGTTTTGGATTTCTGTCTTGGTTATTCGTTATCAGACGCTGGTAAAGCGCGACAAGAAAGTAACCGTTCAGGTGGGTGGAACAGAGACCAATTTCAAAACCTTCTTTATGACCGGCTCTCGTCCGCGACGACGGCGGTTTTTGGCACCCATTGTTGCACCGACGCACCGAAAGCTCACCTCTGACGGTCAGCCCTTCATCAGCGTGTCTTTTTCTTGAGCAATTGCTCCATATAATCGTCCAATGACACTTACGACTAGCTGCGACCTCGTATCTCTCAACATCCATGATGTCGATATGTTGTCTATCTCAACACCATCAATCTGATAAAGCAATTTCCCCTGCCTATCTATGATGGAGAAGATGCCGATTGGCTCTCCAGGGAATTCATGCTTCCCTGAGTCACGAGCAATACAGAGTAATGTGGTATCCGTATCTATTTCCCATCGATAAAAAGCTGTCACTTTATCATTCAAAAGCCTTTGAACCGTCGCGTTGATATCAGTTGTCTTACCCTGCTCTTGACCGATGCGCGCTAGGCCACCATTCACAGTGGCAGAGTACTGATATTTGCCGGGCCAGAAACAAATGCTGCGCGAAATATAGAGCGCCCACGCGGCGGTTGTACAAGCTTTTGCCGCCATTCTGCCCCGTGGCCATCCACGAACACGAAGACGGGTTGGCCACCTGGCTTTTTCTCTGTGAGCCTTCGGTGAGCGGGTTGACACATTACAGAGTGTTAAACCAGCAGCGCCGCGCCGGAGAAAACGTCTCTTCCGGATAGTCTATGGAGATAGGCGTCCAGTTCCTGGGCTATTAGCTCATCTGTCATGCTCATTGTAAGCGCTGGTCTTGGATGGAAGGCTCTCAGGCAAGAGCGTCAAGTAGCAATCACCATTACGATGAATCCGGCAGCAAGCAGATCGGTTGGCTTCCTCCGTTGACTGATGCGCACGCGGCTGCGAGATAGTTCAACACGTCCCGGCCTTGTTGCCGCAAGCTTGTGACCACCGTCAAAATCCGCTCAACAAACCGACTGCCTGATTCACTCTGTGTCCCAAATGACTTCCGTCGCCACAACACCGCGCGTCTCAATGGCCGTTCGGCGTCATTGTTGGTTGGCTGAACTCCCTCCTCTCGCACAAAGGCCCATAATGAGACCTCGTGTTTGAGCAGGTTTTCGCACGTCCGCCGCGTCTTGGTCTGCTCGCAGGCGGCGCCTCTGTCGATCAGTTCCTTGACCTGAGATTGCACCGACTCCATCTCCTGCTCAAACGCCTCCCGGCTCAGGCTCCCGGCTCGCAGTTGACGCCAGAGATCAAAGAGCGCTTTAACCTGCTCCAGCAATTTCTCCCCAATCTCGGCTGATGTTCCCCCGCGCTGTTTGATCGCCTCAAATTCCCGCTTCAGATGGGCCCAGCATAATTGCCGGCGATGCGCATCCAACCAATGATAAGCGGCATAACGATCAGTATTGACCGTCCCGAGATAGCCTTTGCCGATGACCGCTCTGGCTTGCGCCTGGCCGCGCCCGCTCATGACTTGGAAGACCGTCACCTCCGGGGTCGCATTTATCCAGAGCCATTTCTGCCTCTCGCCTTCAGGCCATCCCGTCTCATCGACATGGTTGACCGGTTGTCGATGCACATACTGCTGCGCTGTCTTCACCGGCTGCTCTAGCGCGTTCGAGACCTGTTGCTGGATCGCTGAGACGCTCCCCAATCCGAGGCTCATACCGTGCAATGTCTCAATCGCCTCGACCACGTCACGATGGCTCAGCCCGAGCCTTCCGGTTAGATAAGCGACGATGGCCTGCGCACGCGGCCCGAAGCTTCCCGATGGCAGTTCTTCAGGCCACTCGGCTCGTGTTTGCGTGCCGCAATGGAGACAATGCAGAGTGTGTTGCCGATACTCGGTCACTTCCGCTTTGACCGGTGGCAGTTCGCTGAGCTGTCGTCTCGCCGGCTCAGGATCATCACCCAGTAAGAGCGAGCCGCATTGGTGACAATTGACCGGGCGCAGCTCGACGATCCGATCCACTTGTTCGGGCTGCAGGAGCGCCCGTCCGTGCCCTTGGTGGCCGCGTTGACCGCCTTGCTTGCGACCACTCGGCTGATGCTTGCCTGGGCGTGAAACTGAAGGCGGATCAGAGGAGGGCGGTTTAGAAGAATTCTGTGAATTTTGCCCCAACCTCTCACGCAGTTCGGCCACTTCCAGCTCCAGCTTTTTAAGCCGTTGCAGTTCGGCTTCCAACCTCTGGACTTGTAGTTCATATGTGGCGCAGCGATTTTCCAGGCGTTGGTTTTGCTGGAGGAGAAACATCAACGCCACGCGGACTGAGGCTGGCGTTTGGTTCCAATCTTCCTCACTGATTCCGAGTTGGTCGAGCGTCAACACGGCGTCAGATTAGCCCGGTTGCTTGCTGATGTCTATCAGTTCTGAATATCCCCCTGGCCCCCACCTGAACGGTTACACAAGAAACGCGACTTCACGGAACAACGCTCATTTCATAACATCGAGTTACGATGGCCTTTCTTTGCGCTCTATTTCTCTCTCTTCCGCTTTATGGCGAAGCGGCCGACCTTTATCTGGTGTCGGGTCCTTCACTAATCCATATGACTTTCGACCGTCGTGATCTTCTGGCAGGTATTCAGTGATTGGCAACCCTTCTTCGTTCACAAACAGCAAGCAATGGCAATATTTATAGATCTGCATATCGTCACAGGCGCAAATCCAGGTGCGATATTTGATCTCTTCCGTTTTGTCCGGGTAAAAACGGCATGGGCACAAGGGTTTACCTAAGGTTTCGTGGTGATTTGCTAAACCGAGCACGACGGCTTCTGTCACAGCTTTATCCGGATGTGTCATGGCGCCCGATTTTGCACAGTATTTCTCGACAAAATTCTCTATACGCTGGATGCTTTCTTTACTAACCTGTCTTTTCATAATCAAGTCCACTACCGCATTGACGATGGCGGCGGGCGCTCCGACAGTCCCAGAATCCCCAATACGGATCGGCGCCGCCTCACTCCTACAGGCTCACGTATTCAAATTCAAAAGGCTGGTGATTGACGCCGGTCTTGGGCGGCGCGATCCAATTGGCGATCTTGCCCGGCTCGGTCACAGGCGTCATCAAACTGCGGACGTATTCTCGATCCTTCAATGCCGGCAGCCAGTCGGATTTGCGGCGCTCGAATTCGTCCCCTGAAATCGGGGCGCCGTGAATATCGAAATGGTGGCTGGCATATTCACCGACGCGCCGGTGGAAGCGGCGGCTCGGCAGATAGAGCCTTTCCGCGACGCCTTCCTCGACGCCTTCCTCGGCGAGGATTTTGTTCCATCGCGCCAGCCCGCGCTCGCAATCCTTCGCGTATTCGCCGCGCAACACTTCGTTTAGCGCGTTACGCAACGGCGCCTCGCGACTCTTCACCTGATTGTCTTCGATCACTTCGATGCTCAGGACGCCGTCGGCCGCAACGTGATCCTCGAACAACTCCTGCTCGCGGTAACGGCCTTTAAGACCCGCCGCGAAGAAGTCCGCCGCATTCGAGCTGATCTCGCCGCCGAACAGATCGAGCGAATAGCTGTACCAAAAATTGACGTACTTCTGGATGATGTCGAGCGGGATTCCGCCAAGCTCGCGCGCGTCGCCATTCTTACTCTCCTTCATCAACTGCGCGGCGCGTCTGACTACGCGCCCGACGCCGGCTTCGCCGACGAACATGTGGTAGGCCTCTTCGGTCAGCATGAATTTGCAGGTGCGGGCCAGAGGCTCGAACCCCGATTCGGCCAGCGCGCAAAGCTGATACTTGCCGTCGCGGTCGGTGAACATCGTGAAGGCGTAAAAGTTCAACCAGTCGTCACACGGTTGATTGAAGGCCTGCAGGATGCGCGGCTTGTCGGGATTGCCGCTGCGGCGCTGCAACAACTCTTCCGCCTCCTCGCGCCCGTCGCGTCCGAAATATCCGTGCAGCAGATAGACCATCGCCCACAGATGGCGGCCCTCCTCGACGTTCACCTGAAACAGGTTGCGCAGGTCGTAAAGCGACGGGCAGGTGTGTCCGAGCTGTCGTTGTTGTTCGACCGAAGCCGGCTCGGTGTCGCCTTGTGTCACGACGATGCGCCGCAACGGATTGCGAAATTCGCCGGGAACTTCTTGATACGCGGGTTTGCCGTAGTTGTCGCCGAAACCAATCTTCGCGTCCGGGGCGGGCGGCGTCAGAAAGATGCCCCAGCGATAATCGGGCATCTTCACGTAGTCGTAATGCGCCCATCCGTCCGGCTCGACGCTGATGGCCGTGCGCAAATAGACGTCTTTCTCCTGAAACCCCGCAGGCCCCATCTCGCGCCACCAGTCCAGGTAGTTCGGCAGCCATTTTTCCAGCGCGCGCTGCAGGCGCTGATCATCAGCAAGATTGACGTTATTCGGAATGCGGTCGTATAGGTTCATATGTTTCTGTGAAAGGCATAAAGAAAATGTAGAAGAGGAAAATGTGGGAGAGGAAAATAAGAAATCCCAGGCTCCGATTCTGTTTTTCTACTCTTTCTATCGCTCACTTTTCTTCTTCTTATTTTCCTCTCCCACATTTTCCTCTTCTGGTTTTTAGGTTCGTCTGTAATCGAACTTCGGTTGCGACGGCTGGCCGTAATTGGTGAGCGCGCCATGTTCGCCGACCGCGTTGGGACGCTGGAAGATCCAATTCTGCCACGCCGTCAATCGTCCGAAAATTTTGGTGTCGGTCGTCTCCGGGCCGGCGAAACGCAATGACGCCTCCATTCCGGTCAGCGCGTCGGGCGATAACGAAGCGCGTTCTTCAATCGCCAGCCTGATCTCATCGTCCCAGTCCAGCTCATCCGGCGACGAGGTGACCAGACCCGCCGCGACCGCCGCTCCGGCGTTGAAGCGCCCCTCATGATTCAAAACCTCGACAACTTTGTCCGGCTCGGCCAAAAATCGCGACTGCAATCGCGTCAGGCCGTTGCTCATCAGAAACGCGCCGTCATTCATCACGCTGGCTGCGATTTCGGCCGGGCGCTCCGGGTCGTCAAGCATGTAAATCCGGTCCGCCGCCAACGCAAGTTCGAGCAGGTTACCGGCGAAACAACTGCCCGGCTCAATGATCGCGAAGAAGCTCTTCGCCGTCAGATCGAGCCGCCTCAGCGTTCGCGCCATGTGCAAGATGATTTCACGCGCCAACCAATGATCACGATGAGAGCTGAGGACGCGATCAACCGTCAGCGCATTTTCAATATCGCCTTCGGCGCGCAAACAAATCAGCCCGATCTCCGGCTCGTTGACGCGCAGGTGCAGCAACGCGTCATCGAGTTCTCGGTACGCCCGAAGCGGCCAGTAAGCGTCGCCTGCCGCCTGAATCTCCGCCGGGTTCGAAGGCAGATCAGACTGCGGAGCGCGCACCGTCAGGTCGGCGTAACGCCTCTCGCGGTTCAGCCGCAAGCTGACATAACCGTACTCACGGGCGTCGGCGGCGTCTTCAATCCGCAGCGGGTTCAACTTGACTCCGGGACCTTCTTTCCGCCTGGTGTTTGCCGCCGCCAGATCGCGCGCGCGGGCGGCGATCGCGTCCTGGAATCGAGAGGTCGGAAAGTAATCGTCAATCAATCCCCACTCTTTGGCGCGCCCGGCCTTAAAGCCTTCGGGCAGGGTCGAAAAAACATCGGCGCGGTCGCGGCGCACCTTGCGTTTGTCAACCAGGCGGGTCAGCCCGCCCGTGCCCGGCAGCACTCCGAGCAGCGGGACTTCCGGCAGCGAAACCGCCGCCGAGCCGTCGTCCACCAGGTAGATTTCATCGCACGCAATCGCCAGCTCGTAACCTCCTCCAGACGCCGTGCCGTTGAGCGCGGCGAGATAGCGTTGGCCTGAATGCCGCGAAGCGTCCTCGATCGCGCAGCGCGTCTCGTTGGTGAACTTGCAGAAATTGACTTTGTGGGCATGTGACGACGCGCCAAGCATGTAAATGTTCGCGCCGGCGCAGAAGATGCGCGGCTTGAGGCTGGTGATGACGACGACGCTGACTTCGGGATGCTCGAAACGCAGTCGCGTGACGGCGTCCGCCAGCTCGATGTCAACGCCCAAATCGTAGGAATTGAGCTTCAGCTTGTAACCCGGCGCGAGCGTCTCGTCTTCCCTGACGTCCATTTCAAGCGTCGCCACCGCGCCGTCAATGTTCAGCTTCCAGTGACGATACTCGGCGGGCGAGGTCTCGAAGTTGATCATATTTTCCTCAAGTCCTTTTTCAAAATTTTCCCGGCCGCGTTCTTCGGCAGGCTTGTCATGAATTCCACCGACCTGGGAATCTTATAGGCAGCCATTTTCTCAGCGCAATAAGCTATGATCTCATCCTCGCCGAGATCGATTCCTTCCTGCGGAACAATGACTGCCTTAACTGATTCCCCGCGATCCTCATCAGGCGCCCCGATGACTGCCACTTCACGCACCTTCGGGTGACGGCAAAGGACCTCCTCGACTTCGCGCGGCCAGACTTTAAAACCGGCCACATTGATCATATCTTTTACCCGATCCACGATAAAGAAGTATCCTTGCTCATCCAGATAGCCAATATCTCCGCTGTGTAACCATCCGTCCCGGATCGTCTCCGCCGTCTCTTCAGGTTTATTGTAATAGCCCTGCATAACGTTCGGCCCTTTGATTACTATTTCTCCCAACTCTCCGGGTTTCATCTTCTCGCCGTCGGCGCCGATGATCTCCATTTCGACATTTTCAATGGGCGTCCCGACGCTTCCTACCTTGTGGGCGAAGTCATGGTTATAGGCGGCGAAAGGCGAGCATTCAGTCAAGCCGTAGCCTTGATGGATCACCTTACCTAAGGCGTCTTGCCAATCATTCTCTATCTTGACGTTGAGCGTAGCGGCGGCCGAGAAGAAATAACGAGTGTCGTCGAAGCGCCTCTCGACGTCTCTCATCTGCAGCAGCCGGTTGTACACTGTCGGCGCCCCGAAAAACATGCTCACTTTATTCTCCGCCAGGGACGAAAATATTTCCTCGGGATCGAACCGGCGGTGCAGAATCAGACGCGCCCCGGCATTGATCGCGGAGTTCATGATGAAGTTTTGTCCGAAGCAGTGGAAAAGAGGCAAGTAGCATATCAAAGCGTCACTTTGGGCCATCCTCGTATGATGGTTAGTGGCATAAACGTTCGATACCACATTTCCGTGGGTTAAAACCGCCCCCTTAGCCTTCCCTGTAGTGCCCGACGTATAAAGGATCGCAAGTGGGTCCGAGGAGTCCATGTTTTCCCAATAAGGTAGTGTGAGATCGTCCTCTAATAGCTTATCGAAGGGCCGGACGCCGGAGGGCAGAAAATCACTTTTCCCGACCGAATAGATTACTTGTAGCTTCCCGGCCTCTCCTTTATCAGGGATCTGATCCAATATTTCCTCCGAAGTTATAAGCGCCTTTGCGTCGCAATCGTTCACGATATACGAGACCTCGTCGCGCTTATTCATTACATTGATCGAGACCACTACCCCTCCGATGGCGGCGGCGGCATAGTAGCTCATGACAAACTCCGGAACGTTTGGCAGGAAGAGGCACACTTTATCTCCGCGGCCGACCCCTTCCTTTTTCAGCGCATGGGCAATGCGTAATGCCTGATGGTAGAGCGATTCGTAGGTCAGGGCGCCATTCTCAAACCAGAGGGCGTTTTCTTCTCTTAGGAAAGTACGACTTCTCTTTAATCCTTCAAAGACATTCATGTCTTCAGTCTCCTTGGAAAATCGGTTCGTAGTCCCGCCTTTAGGCCGCAAGCGCCCGCAGCGAATCCATTCCGTGATACCGAACGCTTCCGCCTAAAGGCGGGACTACGAACCGATTTTATCAAAGCGCGTCAAAGGATCTTTGCTGGATTGACTCGCTGACTTGGCTAATATCTCGATCCATTGAGCGATCTGAACCGAGAAACTCAACATGCTTTCGAATCTTTTCGTAAATCCGCCGTGTGCCCTTCCCCATCCGCGCGTCGCCGCTTTTAGCGCGACGCAGATCAATGCACTGGCACAATGCGATCAACAGGATCGCCGTGGCGTCGCGCGTCAGATGAACCATGTCCATGGCCGTAGTCGCGGAATGCAGTCCGAGGCTCACAATATCCTGATTGTACTGTTCCGTCGGGAGCGTATGAATCGAGCTGGGGCCGGCCATCTGGCGGCATGCGCAGGTCAGGCTCGTGAGAGAAATTTGCATGCCCTTGAATCCGCTACTCAGTCCTGGCTTCACGGAAAGATTGGGCGGCAGCCCGTTGCTGAACCTCGGGTCCACGATCATCGCCATCAAGGCGCTGACCCAGTTAGCGAGGTTGGCCAGGTCGAGCTTCATTCCATCCATGACTCGCGCGATGTGGCCTCCGTAGAAGTTACCCGTGTGGTATACCCGTCTGAAATGAGGGTCGACCAAAGGGTTGTCATTGACCGAATTCATCTCCCGTTCGATCACTTCCTTACCAAAGGCCAAGGTTTCAAATATTGGGCCGAGCCCCTGTGGGGCGCACCTTAAGGAGTATGGGTTTTGAATGGCCTCCTCCAGCTCGAACGCCGCATCGACAGTCTGATGATCGCCTCGCAGCTCTTCTCTGAGCGATTCAAGGTCTAAAATAAATGCGCTTCCCTCAGTGAAATCCCGCAAGAGGCGCGCGACTTCCAGTTGGCCGGGATGGTTTTTCACTTTGTGGATGCTCTCCTCGAATGGATCTGTCGTGGCCTGTAACGACTCCGCGCACAAAGCCACCGCCGCGACGCATAATTTCGCCAGGTATTCCGTGTCATGGAGCGCCAACGCCGCGACGCTGGTCATGACAGAGGTGCCGTTGACAAGCGCCAACCCTTCTTTCGCCTTAAGCTCGATCGGCGAAAGTCCGACTTGCCTGAGAGCTTCGGACGCTTTCATCTCCTGCCCTTTAAACCAGACCATGCCTTCTCCCAGCAAGGCGCGAGCAATATAGGCGGAAGGGATTAAATCCCCGCTGGCGCCGACCGAACCATAACGCGGCACAATCGGGACAATATCCAAATTCAGCAGCTCGACCAGTCTACTTAAGGTTGACATTCTGATCGCTGAATAACCATTGGACAGAGCATTGGCGCGAAGCAGGATCGAGCCTCGGACGACATCCGGTGGAAAAGGGGCGCCGGCGCCGCAACAAAGGAATCGGAGAAGATTTTCCTGATGCTTGTTTACTTCCGCATGGGGGATCAGAAACCTAACGTTACCGCCGTACCCGGTGTTGACGCCATAGATGACCTCTTCCTGATCGAGCATTTGATCCAGGAAGTTTCTGGAAGATTCAACTGCGCTCCTGACGATGTTGTCAAAATCTATTTGCGCCTTCTGACGCGCAACCGCAACGAGATGCTCGATCGTCAGACCTTGCCCTGAAATAGTGATGGGGTCTTGATGAGTATCCATATAGCTCCTTTTCTCTCATGAGAACTACTTTCCCGACTCATTGGTAAGCGGCGGCTACGAAGTTACCATCTGACCCTCCGCCAACCGCCTGTTTGCCGAGTTCAAAGTTCAGATCGGCGGCGATCTCTCGCGCCCGGTGGTAAGGCATCACGACGCCCGGAGTTCGCTCCGGCGGCATACGGTTGACGCCGCCTTTGCGGCGCCACGCACGCGATCATTAATGGGCCGCAGGCCGCTCATTTTCCTTTCTTTGACGCGGTGTTGGGTTGAACCCAACATCGCACTCGTACACAACAGTCTTCACTCGAAGAGTAAAGACCAGCTATCAAAACCGTCTGGTTCGGGATGCGCGGCTTACTGCGTGGGATAATAGAGCTTGAGCGGAGGCGCAATGAAGACGAGGTTTTCGATATTCAACCGCGCCGGGTTAAGCAAATAAGTTTTATGGACTGATTAGCCTAAGATATTTTTTCCCACCTGACGAATGTGAACTTTGATCGCCTAAAAAAGCTTCTGCGCTGGGCGGTTGATTCGGCGAGAAAATTTTGTATTGGCCTGAGGTTGAAAACCACCTGGGCGGCGCCGGTCCGGCGTCGAACCTGCGATGCCTGCTGTCCCCTACCTCGTCGATGGTTTCGCTGGTGGGCAGACCGTTATCAGACGCGGGTTTTACAAATTTAAAAACGTAAGCGTTCAGGTGGGGGCCAGCGGGATATTCAGAACTGATAGACATCGGCAAGCAACCGGGCTAATCTGCAGCCGTGTTGACGCTCGACCAACTCGGAATCAGTAATGACAGTATGCCTAATTGCAGTTTTCGGAAATAACCCCAGAAAATGACGGCGCTTGTGTAGAAACTTTAGCTAGACAGTTTGCGCTACGGCTGCCACCGCAACAGATGATCTTTCACGCGCTCACAAACTTTCAGTTCGATTTCGTTCTTCGCGGCGGCGGCTTCACGGCGGAGTTTCGCGCGTTCGACCGCGTCCCAGGCGAGGGGGCGAGCCTGATCATTATTCACTT
>WNFV01014414.1_pt1 | contig 10858 bp, 8 predicted proteins | sample 5400101 | NCBI WGS metagenome assembly WNFV01 (sample SAMN13153361, study PRJNA577476) | soil metagenome | isolation source: 115 cm soil or saprolite under grassland replicate 1 | place: USA:California | collected 2016-06-15
AAGATCTCCGTGCGCTTCTCGACCACCGCCGGCAACGCGCTGCGCGAGACCCAGGGCGAGCTGTTCCAGGCGCAGATGAAGGAGGTCGGCATCGACATCAAGATCGCCAACCTCGACTCGCAGAAGCTGTTCGGCGAGGCGCTGCCGCAGGGCAACTTCGACATCGCCAACTTCGCCTGGGTCGGTAGCCCGTTCGTGGTCTCGGGCAACCGGGACATCTACCGCGGCGGCGCCGGCAGCAACTACGGCAACTACAGCAACCCCAAGGTCGACGAGCTGTTCGCGCAGGCGCTCGGCGAGTTCGACGAGGCCAAGGCGGCCGACCTGATCAACCAGGCCGACCAGATCATCACCGACGACATGGCCACGATCCCGCTGTACCAGAAGCCGACGTTCCTCGTCATCCGCAACACCTTCGCGAACGTCGAGGACAACTCCACCCAGGACGGCCCGTTCTGGCACTCCAAGCTCTGGGCCCAGAAGGCCACCTAGAGGACGGCAACGCGGATACGCTCGACGCGGGCCGGCACCACCGCCGGCCCGCGTCGGCTCCTCATCACCTCGTGAGGGGGCGCCATGCTCAGCTTCATCATCCGCCGCCTGCTGATCACCATCCCGCTCGTGCTGCTCGCGTCGATGCTGGTATTCCTGCTGGTGGCCAACTCCGGGGACCCGCTGGCCGACCTGCGGGGCCGCCAGCCGCCGGTGCCGCCGCAGGTGATCGAGGCGCGCGAGAAGCTGATCGGCCTCGACAAGCCCCTCCCGCAGCGCTACTGGCACTGGGTGACCAACTTCGTCCAGGGCGACATGGGCAGGACGGTCCGCGGGATCGAGGTGCGGCCGCTGCTGTGGCAGCGGATGCAGATCACGCTGCGGATGGTGGTCCTGGCGTCGATCGTGGCGATCGTGCTGGCCATCGGCGCCGGGGTGCTGTCGGCGATCAAGCAGTACACGGTCACCGACTACACCTTCACCTTCGCGGGGTTCCTGTTCCTGTCGATGCCGGTGTTCTGGCTGGCCGCGTTGATGAAGGAGTACGGCGCGATCCGGCTGAACAAGCTGTTCGGCAAACAGGTGGTGTTCACGGTCGGGCCCGAGTCTCCCAACCTGGCCGGCAGCTTCGGGCACCGGCTGGCCGACTACGCCGGGCACCTGGTGCTGCCGACGATCGCGCTGGCGCTGATCAGCTTCGCCGCATGGTCGCGCTACCAGCGGGCGACCATGCTGGACGTGCTCGGCGCCGACTACATCCGGCTGGCACGGGCCAAGGGGCTGTCGCGGTCGCGGGTGATGGTCCGCCACGCCCTACGCAACGCCCTGATCCCGCTGGTGACGGTGGTGGCGATCGACACCGGGGCGATCTTCGGCGGCGCGGTCATCACCGAGCGGGTGTTCGCCTGGCAGGGCATGGGCGCCCTGCTGGTGCAGGGGGTGGAGACCTCCGACCCGAACATCCTGCTGGCCTGGCTGATGGTGACAAGCGTGCTGGTGGTGCTGTTCAATCTCATCGCGGACGTGTTGTACGCGGTGCTGGACCCGAGGATCCGCTATGGCTGACACGCGAGTGCCTCCGGGCTCGGACTCCGACGAGGCGGGCGAGGGCCAGGAGCTGCGACGGACCGAGCACGGCGTCCAGGTCCACGAGGTCGCGGCGACCATACCGGAACGGGAGTTCACCATCGCCGCCCGCACCCAGACGCAGATGATCCTGCGGCGGTTCCTCGCCCACAAGCTGGCCGTCGGCAGCCTGGTGGTGTTCCTGATCGTGGTGGTCGCCTCGCTCATCGGCGGCCGCTTCTGGCGGTACGGCTACGCCGACATCACCCCGGAGTTCTCCTCCCCACCCTCGCTGAAGCACCCGATGGGGACCGACAGCATCGGCCACGACTCGATGGCCCAGATCCTGCGCGGGGCGCAGAAGTCGGTCCAGGTCGCGCTGATGGTGGCGTTCCTGGCGACCAGCTTCGGCGCCCTCATCGGGGCGCTCGCCGGCTACTACCGAAGCTGGACCGACTCGGCGCTGATGCGCTTCACCGACCTGGTGCTGACCATCCCCGCCATCGCGCTCCTGGCGGTGCTGGCCGCCAACGTGTCCGAGACGGCGGGCAACTGGTTCTTCATCGGCCTGGTGCTGGCGCTGCTGCAGTGGACGTACATCGCCCGGGTGGTCCGAGGCCAGTTCCTGAGCCTGCGCGAGAAGGAGTTCGTGGAGGCGGCCAGGGCGCTGGGCGCCAGCGACGCGCGGATCATGTTCCGGCACCTGCTGCCCAACGCGACCGGGTCGATCATCGTCAACGCCACCATCACCGTGGCGGTGGCCATCCTGCTGGAGACCGCCCTGTCCTACATCGGGCTGGGGATCCGGCCGCCGGACACCTCGCTCGGCCTGCTGGTCAGCGAGGGCCAGCAGGCGGCCACCACCCGGCCGTGGCTGTTCTGGTTCCCAGGCATCTTCATCGTGATCATCGCCCTGACGGTGAACTTCATCGGCGACGGGCTGCGCGACGCCTTCGACCCGACCCAGACGAGGGTGCGCGCCTGATGGCCACCAACACCCTTCCCGAGCAGCCGGCCGCCGAGACCGGCTCCCACGCGGTGCTCGACGTCAAGGACCTGACCGTCGAGTTCCCCACCGACGACGGCGTCGTCCACGCCGTCCGGGGCGTCAGCTTCGCCCTCGAGCCGGGGCAGGTGCTCGGGATCGTCGGCGAGTCGGGCTCCGGCAAGAGCGTGACCTCGCTGGCGATCATGGGCCTGCTGCCGCCCTCGGCCCGCATCCACGGCGAGGTCAACTTCCGGGGCCGCAACCTGCTCAAGCTGCCCGACAAGGAGCAGACCAAGATCAGGGGCAAGCAGATCGCCATGATCTTCCAGGACCCCATGACCAGCCTGAACCCGGTGTACTCGGTGGGTTGGCAGCTCCAGGAGGCGATCCTCGCCCACCAGGACATCGACAAGAGCAAGGCCTGGGCCAGGGCCGTGGAGCTGCTCGACCTGGTCGGCATCCCCAACGCCGCGGACCGGGCCAAGAACTACCCGCACGAGTTCTCCGGCGGGATGCGGCAGCGGGCGGTCATCGCCATGGCGATGACCAACGACCCGGACGTGATCATCGCCGACGAGCCGACCACCGCCCTGGACGTGACCGTCCAGGCGCAGGTGCTCGACACCCTGGAGCGCGTGCAGGAGAACACCTCGGCGGGGATCGTGCTCATCACCCACGACCTCGGCGTGGTGGCCGGCATGGCCGACCGGGTGCTGGTCATGTACGCGGGCAAGCCGGTCGAGATCGGCGATACCGACTCCATCTACTACGACCCGAGGATGCCGTACACGCTGGGGCTGCTCGGCAGCCTCCCACGGCTGGACGCCAAGGGCGCCGAGGCCCTCACCCCGATCAGGGGGGCGCCGCCGTCGCTGATCAACCTCCCCCCCGGCTGCCCGTTCTCGCCCCGCTGCCCGATGAGCCGGCCCAACTGCGACAGCGACGAGCCGGCGCTGCGGCCGGTGGCCGGCGTCGACCACGTGGCCGCCTGCCACTACGCGGAGGAGCTGGCCGGGGACGTCGCCGCCGCCGAGGTGTTCGAGACCGCCGAGGCCGACGTGCAGGCCCTGGAGGAGCTCGACCACCTCGGCACCCTGGACCAGGCCGAGGCGGAGGAGCGCGCATGACCGCGACCACCGGGAACGGCCCCGCCCCCATCCTCGAGGTCAAGGACCTGGTCAAGCACTACCCGCTGACCGGCGGCGGGCTGGTCCGGCGCCGCATCGGGGACGTCCACGCCGCCTGCGGCGTCTCGTTCGACCTGCACCCGGGGGAGACCTTCGGGCTGGTGGGCGAGTCGGGCTGCGGCAAGTCCACCACCGGCAGGGCCATCCTGCAGCTCCAGCCGCCCACCTCCGGGTCGGTGAAGTTCCAGGGCGAGGAGCTGGTCGGCAAGACCCGCAAGCAGATGCGCGGCATCCGCAGGGACCTGCAGGTGGTGTTCCAGGACCCCTACGCCTCCCTGAACCCCCGCATCCCCGTCAACGACATCGTCGCCGAGCCCCTGCAGATCCATGGTCTTTACGGCAAGCAGGGCAAGGAGCGCGTCCGGGAGCTGCTGACCGTGGTCGGCCTCAACCCCGAGCACGGCAACCGCTACGCCCACGAGTTCTCCGGCGGGCAGCGCCAGCGCATCGGCATCGCCAGGGCGCTGGCCCTCGAGCCCAAGGTGATGGTGCTGGACGAGCCCGTCTCGGCGCTGGACGTGTCCATCCAGGCGGGGGTCGTCAACCTGCTGGAGGAGCTGCAGACCCGGCTCGGTCTCGCCTACGTGTTCATCGCCCACGATCTATCGGTGGTCCGGCACATCTCCGACCGGGTCGCGGTCATGTACCTCGGCAAGATCGTCGAGACGGGCAGCCGTGACAGCATCTACGAGCGGGCCAGCCACCCCTACACCCAGGCGCTGATGTCGGCGGTGCCGATCCCCGACCCCAAGCTGGAGCGGCAGCGACAGCGGATCGTGCTCGAGGGCGACGTGCCGAGCCCGGTCAACCCGCCGTCCGGCTGCCGCTTCCGCACCCGCTGCTGGAAGGCGCAGGCGATCTGCGCCGAAGAGGAGCCGGCCCTGATCGACCGCGGACAGGGCCACCCGGTCGCCTGCCACTTCGCGGAGCCACGCAGCCTGCTGTAGACGTGGCATCCTGCACCCATGCTGACCCGTAGGCGGTGGACGCTGCTGCTCGCCGTGGCGCTGCTCGCCGCGGCCTGCAACGGCGGCCGCGACGCCGACCCCGGCGACCGCCAGCCACCCAGGGGCGTCAAGCGGGGCACGCTACAGATCATCAACCACGGCGACGTCGACGCGCTCGACCCGGGCTACGGCTACGCCGCGGTCGACTGGGCCCTGCTGCGCGGCGTGGTCCGCGAGCTGTACTCGTTCGACAGCCGCCTGCGGGGCGAGCAGGCGATGAAGCCCGTGCCCGACCTGGCCGACGGCCCCTACCAGCTCTCCGCCGACGGCCGCACCTACACCTTCCGCCTGCGCAAGGGCGTCAGGTACGCGCCGCCCGTCAGCCGCGAGGTCCGCGCCGAGGACTTCGTCTACGCGGTGGAGCGCCAGCTCGACCCCGACCACCTCAGGTCGCCCAACCCCTACTCCAGCCTGATCGAGGGGACGGCCGAGTTCGCCTCCGGAAAGGCCGAGACCATCTCGGGGATGCGGGCGCTGGACGACTACACCCTGAAGATCACCCTCGAGCAGCCGGCCAGCGACTTCCTCAGCATCCTCACGCTGCCCTTCTTCTCGCCGGTCCCCAGGGAGCACGCGGCCGAGTTCGAGCCCGGCGAGGAGTACGCCAAGAACCTGGTCGGCTCGGGGCCGTACACCGTGAACAGCTACGACCCCGGCCGGCTCATCGAGCTGGAGCGCAACCAGAACTGGGACCCGCGGACCGACCCGCTCCGCAAGGCATGGGTCGACAAGATCACCGTCACCATCCGCCGCTCCGAGGCCGGGATCCAGCAGGCGATCGAGCGTGGCGAGAAGGACCTCAACCTCGACAACACCCCGCCGCCCAACGCCGAGCTGCAGCGCCTGTCCGGCGACCGGGACCTCTCCGAGCGGCTCGCCGTCGAGACCACCGGCTGCGTCCACTACCTGACCCTGCAGATGGACTCCAAGCCGACCAGCGAGCGCAAGGTGCGGCAGGCGATCAACTACGCGATCGACCGTCAGGCGGTGGTCCTCGCCATCGGCGGCCGCTACGCCGGCGAGCCGGCCTCGACCATCCTGTCGCCCACCCTCGCCGGCTACAGCGCCTTCGACCTGTACCCGTCGCAGGACTCCAGGGGCGACCCGGACGCCGCCAAGCGGCTGCTCGCCGACGCCGGCTATCCCAACGGCGTCGACCTCACCTACGTCGGGCAGTCGTCCAGCACGTGGAAGGCCCTGTACGGCGCCCTGGAGGCGTCGCTGGCGCGGGCAGGCATCCGGCTGAAGCCGAAGTTCTTCCAGAGCCTCCAGGTCTACAAGCGGACGCTGCGGCTGAGGTCCAAGAAGGACGAGCACCAGCTCGGCGCGGCCCGCTGGTGCCCCGACTGGCCGGGCAACGGCAGCCGCTCGTTCATCGGCGTGCTCCTGGACGGCCGCAAGATCACCCCGACCGCCAACAACAACTACGGCAACTACGACAACCCAAAGGTCAACACCATGATCGACCGCGCCTACGCGACCGCGGAGGAGCCCGCCCGCAACACCATCTGGGGGCAGGTCGACCGGCTGCTGATGGAGGACGCGGCCTGGGCGCCGCTGGTCTACGACCGGGAGGCGTTCTTCTGGTCGGCGCGGGTCAGGAACTGGACCTTCACGCCCTGGCTGGCCAACCCCGACATCACCAACCTGTGGCTGGACCCCAACACGCCTTAGCGAGCTGAGGAAACTCGCTTTTCCGGCGGCGGCAGGGTCAGGCACCATGGTGCGGTGACCGCCACCATCCCCCAGGGACGCCTGCTCCGGCGCGGCCTGCGCGTGATCGGCGCCCAGGTCGCGCTGCACCCCCGGCCGTTCGTGATCGCGGTGGCCGGGGCGACGGTGTACGCCCTCGCCACGGTCGCGCAGTCGTGGGTGCTCGGCCAGGTGGTCGACCGGGTGGTGACGCCGCGGTTCGAGAGCGGCCGCTTCCAGGCCGGCGCCGCCGTCGCCGCCGCCTGCGCGATCATGGCCGTCGGGCTGGTCAAGACGGCCGGCGTCATCTGCCGCCGCATGGCCGCGACCATCGCCTACGCCAACGTCCAGGCGACCCTGCGCGAGCGGCTGACCGAGCAGTACCACCGGCTGCCGCTGACCTGGCACTACCGCAACCCGGCGGGCGAGCTGCTGTCGCGCACCGAGGGCGACCTGGACGCCCTCTCCCACATCATGTCGCCGCTGCCGTTCGCCACCGGGGTGATCACCATGCTGGTGGCCGCCGCGGTCTGGCTGGTGGTCACCGACCCGTTCCTCGCGATCCTCGGCCTGCTGGTGGTGCCGGCGATCTTCGCGATCAACCTGGTGTTCCAGCGCCGCGTGGAGCGCCCCACCGCGCTGGGGCAGGAGCGGCTGGGGGCGATGTCGGCGGTCGCCCACGAGAGCTTCGACGGCGCCCTGGTGGTGAAGGCGCTGGGCGCCGAGGAGGCCGAGGGGCGCCGCTTCGCCTCCAAGGCCGAGCTGCTGCGGGACGCCCGCATCGAGGCCGCCCGGATCACCGCGAACTTCGAGGCCAGCCTGGATGCCGTGCCGGCTCTCACCACCGTGGCGCTGCTGGTGATCGGCGTCTGGCGGATCGAGCAGGGCGCGATCACCGCCGGCACGCTGGTCGGCCTCATCAACCTGTTCGCCCTGCTGATCTGGCCGCTGCGGCTGATCGGCTACGTGCTCAGCGACCTGCCGCGGGCGGTCGTCGGCTACGAGCGGGTCTCGGCGGTGCTGCTCGAACCCCGGCCAGCCTCGCGCCCGGCCGGGCGCGCCGCCGGCGCCCCGCTGCCCTCCGGCCCGCTCGAGCTCGAGGTGGAGCGGCTCGGCTACGGGTACGAGCAGGGCGGCGAGGTGCTGCACGAGGTGTCGTTCCGGATCGCAGCCGGCGGGACGGTGGCGCTGGTCGGCCCGACCGGCTCCGGCAAGTCGACGGTGGCGCTGCTGCTGGCCGGCCTGCTCGAGCCGGAGCGGGGCAGCATCCGCCTCGGCGGCCGCGACCTGCGGGAGCTGGCCGCCGAGGAGCGGGCGGCAACGGTGGCGATCGCGTTCCAGGAGCCGTTCCTGTTCTCCACCTCGGTCGCCGACAACATCCGCCTGGACGACGGGGGGCTCAAGGGTAGCCCCCCGGAGAACGGGGGCGATGGGGTCGGCGACGCCGGCCGGGTGGCGCAGGCCGAGGAGTTCGTGGCCAGGCTGCCGCAGGGCTACGACACGGTGGTGGGCGAGCGGGGTGCGACCCTCTCCGGCGGCCAGCGCCAGCGGGTCGCGCTGGCCCGCGCCCTTGCCCGCCGGCCCCGGCTGCTGCTGCTGGACGACGCCACCTCCAGCGTCGACCCCGTGACCGAGGCGGCGATCCTGGCCGGCCTCGACACCCACCTCCCGGCGACCACCACGGTGGTGGTCGCCTCCCGGCTGGCCACCATCGCCCGCGCCGACCGGGTGCTGTACCCGGGGCCTTGCCGCCAGCCCAGAGCTGCGCCGGGGGATCGCGGTCACCCTGCTGCTGGCCCTCGCCGCCGGCGGCGGCCGGGTGATCACGCCGGTGCTGGTGCAGCAGGTCATCGACCACCACGTCAACGTCGACAGGGTGCGCGTGGCCGGCCTGCTGCCGCTCGCCGGGCTGGGGCTGGTGCTGGTGCTGGTCACCGCCTGGGCGGCCAGGACCACCAACCAGCGCCTCGCGCGGGCGAGCGAGCGGGCGCTGTGCGGCCTGCGGGTGCGCGCCTTCAACCACATCCACGCGCTGAGCATGGCGCACCACACCGAGGAGCAGCGGGGCGCGCTGGTCAGCCGGGTCACCTCCGACGTGGAGACCCTCGGGCAGTTCTTCCGCTGGGGCGGGCTGGCCTGGATCATCAACAGCGCGCTGATGGTGGCCGCGCTGCTGGCGATGCTGGTGTACGACTGGCGGCTGACCCTGGTGGCGCTGGCGACCGTGCTGCCGATCGTGCTGGTGCTGCGCATCATGCAGCGCAAGACGGTGGTCGCCTGGGACGCCGTGCGCACCCGCGTCGGCGAGGTGCTGGCCGCCATCTCCGAGTCGATCCAGGGCGCCGCGGTCATCCGCGCCTACGGCGTGCAGGCCCACGCGCAGCGCCGGGTGATGGCCACCGTCGAGCGTCGCCGGCGCGCCGAGATCCGCGCCGGCACCCTCGGGGCGCTGTTCTTCCCCTCCGGCGAGCTGTTCGCGGTGCTCACCACCGCCGCGGTGCTGGTGGTCGGGATGGCGCTCGGCCCCGCCGGGGGCCTCACGGCCGGCGAGCTGGTCGCGTTCGCCTTCCTGGTCGCGATCTTCCTGGAGCCGGTGGCCGAGTTCACCGAGATCCTCGACATGACCCAGCAGGCGGTGGCCGGCTGGAAGAAGGTCCTCGACGTGCTCGACACCCCGGTCGAGGTCGAGGACCCACGGCCCGGCCGGGACCTGCCCTCCAGAGCCCTCGACATCGAGGTCGACCGGGTGTCGTTCGCCTACCACGGCGGGCCGCCGGTGCTCACCGACGTGAGCGTCGGCATCCCCGCCGGCACCAGGGTGGCGCTGGTCGGCACCACCGGCTCCGGCAAGACCACCCTGGCCAAGCTGCTGATCCGGCTCGCCGACCCGACCGCTGGCGCGATCCGGGTGGCCGGGGTCGACCTGCGCGAGGTCAGCCTCGCGTCGCTGCGCTCCTCGCTGGTGATGGTCCCTCAGGACGGCTTCCTGTTCGACACCACGGTGGCCGACAACGTCCGCATGGGCCGCCCGGACGCCTCCGACCGCGAGATCCACGCGGCCTTCCAGGCGCTCGGCCTCGGCGCCTGGGTCGACGGCCTGCCCCGCGGCATCCGCACCCGGGTCGGCGAGCGCGGCGAGCACCTCTCGGTCGGCGAGCGCCAGCTCGTGGCCCTGGCCCGCGGCTACCTCGCCGACCCCGGCTGCCTGATCCTGGACGAGGCGACCTCGGCGGTCGACCCGGCCACCGATGTCCACCTGCGCCACGCCATCGAGCGGCTCACCGAGGGCCGGACCGCGCTGACGATCGCCCACCGGCTGGCCACCGCCGAGCACGCCGACCTGGTGCTGGTGGTGGAGGGCGGACGGCTGGTGGAGCGCGGCACCCACGCGGTGCTGCTGGCCGCCGGCGGCGCCTACGCCCGGCTGCACAGGAGCTGGCTGGCGAGCCGGAGGGGTCCGGGGAACCCCGAGGGGGTTCCCCGGTCGATCGGGCCGTCCACGGCCGACCAACCTGCGTGATAGGGTCGAAGGTATGCTGCCGGCCGATCTCGCCCTCCTGCGCGCCCCGTCGGCTCCTTCCCTTTCGCCGGACGGCCGGCTGGTGGTGGTGGCGGTCGGGCGCATCGACCTGGAGGCCAACGCCTACCGCGGCGACCTGTGGGTGACGCCCACCGACGGCTCGACCGCGCCACGGCGCTTCACCGCCGGCAAGCGCGACGGCCGGCCGCGGTTCTCGCCCGACGGGCGCTGGATCGCCTTCCTGCGCGCCAGCGACGAGGACAAGCCGCAGCTCCACGTCATGCCCTCCGACGGCGGCGAGCCACGACGGGTCTGCGAGCACCCCCTCGGGGCCGACGCGTTCGCCTGGAGCCCGGACTCCACCCGGCTCGCCTACGTCGCCCGGGTGCCGGAGCCGGGCCGCTACGGCACCGACAAGGACATCCCGCCCGAGAAGGAGCCCCCGCGGCGCATCACCACCTTCCAGTACCGGCTGGACAACCTCGGCTTCACCAACGACCGCCGGTCGCACGTGTTCGTGGTCGACGCCCTGACCGAGGGCGCCGAGCCGGTGCAGCTCACCCGCGGCGACTACGACCACGGCGACCCGGCGTGGAGCCCGGACGGCCGCACGGTGGCGTTCGTGTCCGCCCGCCACGAGACCCGCGACGAGGACGCCGCCAGCGACGTCTTCGTCGTCCCCGCCGAGGGCGGCGACCCGATTCGCGTGACCGCGACCGACCTGGCGGTCTCCCGGCCGGCGTTCTCGCCCGACGGCGGCACCATCTGGTTCTGCGGCGCCCCCGCCGACCTGGCCGCGCGGACCACGGGCCTGTGGTCGGTGCCGGCCGACGGCACCGGGCCGCCGGCACGGCTGACCGACCCGGAACGGTTCGACCACGACCCGGCGTTCGGCGGGGTGCTGCCG
>WNFV01029142.1_pt1 | contig 10858 bp, 11 predicted proteins | sample 5400101 | NCBI WGS metagenome assembly WNFV01 (sample SAMN13153361, study PRJNA577476) | soil metagenome | isolation source: 115 cm soil or saprolite under grassland replicate 1 | place: USA:California | collected 2016-06-15
GTGAAGTCGCCGGCGTCGAGGTAGTCGGCGACCGCCGCGGCGATGGTGGTGTCGCAGGGAATCTCCATGGGTGGAGCCTAGCCGGCGGGCCCGACAGGCCAGCTCGGAGCGATCGCTACCGCAAGGAATCGTCCATTCCCCGCAGCACCTCTCGATTCGCGCGCCAGGCGATGGCAACGGTGGAGGAGCAGACCCAGCCTGCGGGTGGCGCCGGGCACGAACGGCCGGAGGCGACGCCAGCGGCCCGGGAGGCGGGGCCCAGGTGGGCTCTGTCCTTGCGAGCATGGCTCCAGCCTGAGCTACGCTGCGGACTCCAGCAAAAGCCTGCTCTGCTGGGCTAACGTTCCACCTCCAGCTTCCAAGTGGTGTCCGACGCGGCGCGCAGCGCGAGCCGAGGCATGGGGTGGAACGCTGGCCGAGGACGCCCACCTGTTCACCAAGGACGACGGTGGGCGCCATCCCATGCGGCGCGACACGATCGGCAAGCGGTTCGGCAAGCTGGCGGCCGAACTCGGCCATGGCTACACGCTGTACGGGTTGCGGCACTACGTGGCCACCCAGCTCGGCGCCGTTGCCACCGCTGCAACGCTGCGCGAGCGGATGGGGCATGGCAGCCTCGCAGTTACCGGGATCTACGTGCACCGGGTCAGCGAGGCTGACCGCGCCGCCGCACAGCACATGAGCGCTCTGCTCGACGCGGAGCAGTAGGAGGAACGAGACTGAAGTTACCGACGAGCTGGTTAGCTCGGGCCGCGCCCGCCACGTCATCCCCGGCCGCTGGCGTGCACCAGCGGCTCACGGAACGTCCGTCCTCATGAGGGCGCGGACGCCGAGGGTGCGTACCGTCACCCGAGCTACGGCGTCTGTCGCATCGCTGCCTCACGATCGTGGTATCGACGCGTGCAGCTACCGAGCGATCTCGCTCGAGGGAGGCCGCATCGAGCCACTTCAGTCGCAGAGGGTAATAGACAGGAGGGTGCTAATGGGACAAAAATGCGCCAGGGGCCGGGGTCGGCCATCGTCATTCCGCTGATCGCGACGGGACGGGGAGGGCAGGCTGGTGGCCAGGGGTGAGCGCGAACGAGAGCTAGGCTTTCCCGACTGCTGGACCTTCACTGCGGACGTGCATGGACTGTCGGGCGACGAGTTGAGGAGGCGCGGGCGGCTCGGCGACTATGAGATAGACGTCGTGTTCGGAGGATCTCCCTGCCAGGGGTTCTCCTATGGAGGACGCCGGCGAGACGACGACCCGCGCAACGAACTGCTGACGGACTTCGCTAGGCTCGTGCAGGAACTCCAGCCCCGCTACTTCGTCCTTGAGAACGTCCGTGGGCTGATCAAGGCAGACGGCAAACTCGTCGAGCCGTTCGTGCAGAAGGTGGAGGCAGCCGGCTACTCGGTCCTCCGGCCCATCCAAGACCTCGACGCGCGAGCATTCGGCGTTCCCCAGCGCCGCCGTCGAGTGTTCGTCCTAGGATGGCGACGCGGCCAGCAGGCGGCCGACTACCCGGAGCCACGCGAAATCCCGCCCCCGACGGTTTGGGATGCGATCGGCGACCTGCCCGAGGTCGATGACTTCGACTACCTGCTGCGGGACGAGATCTATCGCGGTCCCCTCGGACCGCCGAGTCCCTACGCCGCCATCTTGCGTGGCGAGCAGCGAGATCCGAGCGACCGATCGCCGTGGCCTCAGCGCGAAGCGGCAGAGGGCCTATCGGGGTGCCTACGGACAGTGCACAAGCCCGACATCATCGAGCGCTTCGCGGCCCTCCTACCTGGCGCTCGAGACCCGGTCAGCCGATTCTTCCGCTTGGCGAAGGACGGGGTGGCGCCGACATTGCGCGCCGGCTCCGGTTGGTCGCATGGCCGGTACACCGCGCCCCGCCCCATCCACCCGCTTCGGCCTCGATGCATCACCGTCCGCGAAGCCGCTCGGCTGCATTCGCTCCCGGACTGGTTCCGCCTCCACCCCACGAGATGGCACGGATTCAGCCAAGTCGGCAACGCCGTCCCTCCGCTTCTAGCGCGGGCGGTCGCGGAGTGTGTGCGGGAAGCCTTACTCCAGTGGCGGGGCTCAGTGAGACCGACAACCAAGACTACGCTGACCTCTACTGCTGCTGTCCGGTGGCTGTGAATGGTCCACAGATGAGCGATAGTTCGCGGCTCGCGGTCCCTCCAGCGAGCAACTCTCGCGCGCTGGCAGTCATGCGGGGCAACCGGCGTCGCGACACCCGCCCGGAGCGGCTAATCCGTTCGGAGTTGCATCGGCGAGGCCTGCGCTTCCGCGTCGACCTGAGCCTGCCGTTTCCCCAGGGGCGCGTGCGGCCAGACCTAGCCTTCACGCGCCAGCGTGTCGCTGTCTTCGTCGATGGCTGCTACTGGCACGCCTGCCCAATCCATCTCAAGCCATCGCGGTCCAACGTCGCCTACTGGTCCAACAAGCTAGCCCGCAACGTTGCCCGCGATCGGAGGAACGACGCCATCCTCACCGCCAACGGTTGGCGGGTGATTCGTGTCTGGGAGCACCAAGCCGTCCAGGACGCCGTCGAGGCGATCCTTGCTGCCGTGATGCGGGATCGCAGGAGTGAACCCCATCGGAGTGAACCCCATCGGCAGTGAGGTAGTCGAGAGTGCATTGCGACAGCGTGGCGAGCAGTGAAGGGTCATGCAGAATCGGATGACTGACGCAGAGAGGTCTTGAGATTGAGCCAGCCAGCGAGCGAGCCGGTCTTTTTCGATGCCGAGCCCACAAAGGACCTCTTCATACGCATGCTCGTCCGCGACATCGACCTCATACCCGCGATCGTCGACCTGGTCGACAATTCGGTGGATGGCGCTCGCCGCATGCGGGAGGAGGACGAGCGCTACGACGGGCTGTGGGTCCGCATCGAAGTGGGCGAGCAAGAGTTCCGCATCGCCGATAATTGCGGCGGAATCCCTTTGGAGCTCGCCCAGCGCTATGCGTTTCGATTCGGCAGGCCCGAGGGAATGACGCAAACCAAGCACTCCGTGGGGCAGTTTGGCGTCGGGATGAAGCGCGCCCTCTTCAAGCTCGGGACGCACTTCCGGATCGAGACGCATACCAGCGCCGAGGCATGGGTCGTCGAGGTGGACGTCGAAAGGTGGCGACTGGATCCGAACTGGCGCTTCGAGGTCTCCTCGCACCGGCGCAACGGGGCGAAGCCAGAGGAGGCTGGCACGATCATCGTGGTCAACCCGCTTCACGAGGGCGTGGCACGCGACTTCGCCCTCGACACCTTCGAACCGCAACTGGCCGACGAGATTCGCCGCAAGCACCAAGACGGTATGAACCGAGGGCTCGCTATAGCCCTCAACCAGGTGCCGCTCTCGGTCGATCCCTTGGAGTTGCTCCAGTCGGACGAACTCAAGCCCATCTTCGACCAAGTGACCTTCGAGGAGCCTCCGCCTCCGGTCAAGGTCAAAATCTACGCCGGACTGGGGCCCTCGAACCCGCAGACGGCCGGCTGGTACGTCTACTGCAACGGGCGTTTGGTCTTGGGCCCCGACCAGTCGGCCGTCACCGGCTGGGGCACGGACCTGGAGCGGAGGATCCCGCGGTTCCACAACCAGTTCTCCCGGTTTCGCGGCTACGTGTTCTTCGACAGCGACGATGCCGGGCGGCTGCCCTGGACCACGACCAAGACGGGCGTGGACGCGAACTCCGAGGTCTATCGGAACGTCAAGCAGCGCATGGTGAACCTCATGCGGCCGGTCATCGACTTCCTGAATGTCCTCGATCGAGAGAAGGAGGTCGTGCCGAAGGAAGAAGAGCGCCGAGAGTCCTTGGAGGAAGCCATCGCAGAAGCCGACCCGGTCCCGCTGGGGGACGTCCAGCCGTCCCTGCACTTCGCGGTGCCGCAGAGGATCGTCACCAGGGTGGCTTCGCGACCCCCCACCATCTCCATCCAGTACCGGCGACCCCGAGACCAGGTAGAGAAGGTCAAGAAGGCGTTGGGTGTGAACACCGCCTACAAGGCCGGCGAGGGTACGTTCGACTACTTCTACGAGGCGGAGATCGAGTAGCCATGCCGATGAGCTACAGACTCGTCAACTTTGCCCTGCGGCCTGCGAAGTTTGTCGAGCGGAAGATGATCGCAGAAGCGCTCCGTCGGCTTGACAAGATAGCGAGCCTCGACAGCTATCAGTATGTCGGCTTCGGATCGATCTACTTCACGGACTTCTCGCTGTTCCACCGAGACCTTGGCATCGGGTCCATGGTGAGCATCGAGCACGATCTCACCAACCGGCCCCGGTTCGAGTTCAACCAGCCCTTTGCGAGCGTTCGTCTTGAATTCGGCGAGTCGTCCGAGGTCCTGCCGACGCTGGATTGGCGACAGCGTGCCCTCGTGTGGCTCGACTACGACAGTGCACTGGACGCTCGCGTGCTTGGGGACGTCGCCACCGTCATGTCCGAAGCAGCCGCTGGCAGCGTGCTGCTCGTCACGGTCAACGCCGAGCCGGAGCGGCCAATCGAAGGCCGAGTCGAGCGGCTCGCGGGTCAAGTGGGCCCCAGCAACGTTCCGCTGGGGCTTAAGGACGCCGACTTGGGAGGATGGAAGACCGCCGCGCTGTACCGGCGCATCATCAACGGCCGCATCCAGGAAGCCCTGCGAGATCGCAACGGCCCCCTGCCTCCTGGGTCCCGGCTGTCCTATGAGCAGCTGTTCAACTTCCACTACCAGGACGGGGCCAAGATGCTCACCGTCGGAGGAATTCTCTACGACGTGGGCCAGCGGGATCACATGCGGGCCGCCAATTTCGACGCTGTCGCCTGCGTGCGGGCAGGCGACGACCCATACTACCTGTCGGTCCCCAACCTCACTCTGCGAGAGATCCGCAACCTCGACCGCCAGCTACCAGCGCCGGATCCGAGCACCCTGAACTCGCCCGGCCTGTCCGAGCAGGACCTCAAGTCCTACGCGGCCATCTACCGGTACCTGCCAGCCTTCACTTACGCCGAGTCTTGAAGTCCGCGGCTCCGCGTGCGCTGGTGCGACGTCGACCTGGACGCGCCGGCCGTGACGATCAACGGCAACGTGGTCCACACGCGCGGGCTGCCGGGCGGGTACGTTCGCAAGCCACCCAAGAGCGAACACGGCGAGCGGTTGCTGGCGATCGACGCGCAGACGGCGGAGCTGCTGCGCGAGCACCGAGTGCGATGCGTCGCACGGGCCGAGGCATGGGACGGCACGCTGGTCGAGGACGCCTACCTGTTCGCCAAGGATGAAGCTGGGCGCCACCCGATGCGGCGCGACACGATCGGCAAGCGGTTCGGCAAGCTCGCGGCCGAGCTTGGCCACGGCTACACGCTGTACGGACTTCGGCGCTTCATGGCCACCCAGCTTGGCGCGGTTGCCACCGCTGCAACGGTGCGCGAGCGGATGGGTCACGGTAGCCTCGCGGTGACTGGGATCTACACGCACCGAGTCAGCGAGGCCGACCAACCGGCAGCGCGTCACATGAGCGACCTACTCGACGTGAAGCAACGGGAAAACGAGGCTGAGGCCAGCTCAGGGGCTCGATCAAGACACGAATAGGTCGACGCTTCAATCTGCGCTGCAGCGTAACATAGGACATTCGCATTTGTGGACCTTGCTCGACGCTGCGCCGTGCGGTAGGGGCCGGAGCACCCGCTCCTCCCAGAAGAGACATCGATAAGCTCTGCCAGGTGGAGTCTAACGGCGCTACCTTGGCGGCTCACCGACTCCACTGAACCGGCGTGATGTAGGTGTCCCGATGCACCCTAACTGGACGAAGGCAAAATATCGGACTCTCCGGCCATGACCAAGGCGAAGGGCCGCCACCGTCAAGAGACGGGGCTGAGTGAGATCTCGGGCGCTCCTGAGGTTGACGAGACGCCGCTCGATGCCGATGGAACCATAGAGATCACGCATACGGAGACGTACGTGATCGACTTGGGCTCGGATGACCGCATTGCTGTGCGCTTGGAGCTGGGGTCGTGGAAGCAACTTGTCGACTTCGCGATGGTTCAGAAGATCAATCAAGAAGCGCATCTGCGGTCTGTCCGACATCGAAGACGGGTACAAGCAAGCGGAAACGGCCCTCTTCGATGCGTGGGAGGAAAACCGGCGGAGGTACTTCGATGGTTAGGGAGGTCGGTCGGGACCGGCTATTAGCCGCGCGGCAAGTCGTCTCGATGCTGCTTGAGCCACCCTTTCGAGAGTCGGTTCCAGACAGTGCCGCCGGTAAGCGGCCAATCCTGGTCGCCTCGATGGACGACCGTATGGAGGAGCTGCTTCACCGCATCCGATCCATTGGGCTGCCAGTCGCTCTTTGCGTACGTGGCGGATCGGCCAGTATGACCGTAGCCACAGTCAGGGCAACGGAGGCGCACGAGCGATTCAGCTCAGAGCCAATCCACCCGGATGCCACTGTAGGGATGTTCGTCTCCTATCTGTGGGTCAAGGGGTCGGTGATGTTCCATATCTGCGAGCCAACAGCGACCCAGTACGAGCTAGAACTCGCATAGGTGCTGGCATGGCTGCTGGCCGTCAGCAGGCCGGGCAACACGCACCTGAGCCAGGCAAACCAAAAGGCCCCAGGGTTCCCGGGGCCTCTGGCTATAGCAGCCCACCAGTGTTGGAGCAGATCGCCGGTCTACCCCAGGTCGCCTTGGCGACGCGGAGTACCGGGAGGCGCGGGTGGTGCAGGCGAGCTGTTGCGTAGCCTCACAGGGAGGAGAACGGCGGGACGATCGTGGAGGTTGTCCAACCGTTCTCGGCGGTTGCGGGAACCTCAAGTGACAGTTCCCATGTCTCCCCGTCCAGTGCCACACAGGTCAGCCGAAGCCAGAAGTGCGTGTGGGACGCCTCCAGCTCCCGCCGTTCGCCGACCAAGAGCGGCCCGAAGTCGCCGGCGTTGCTGCCGGGCTGTGCTCCGTAGACCTGGCGGAGCGAACCAGGGTACGACTCGCTGTCGGACCAGAACGCTGCGACCTTCCAGTCGATGCGGGCGAGTGGAACCGGCCCGCGGTTGACGAGCTCGGCCTGGACGTTGCCGTTGCCATGGTCGAGACCGATCCGCAGGTCAAGCCGTGGCGTGTGTGTCCTGTGCAGGTCCGCCCGGGCGGCGTTGGCTTGCTCCTCGGCGGCGTTGGCTTGCTCCTTGGCTGCCTTCGCGGTCCGGTCGGTCGCCTTGGCGGTCCACAATGCGGCAAACCATGCGGCGAGCCCCACAAATGCCGTCACCACCGAGGCCACCGACACCACGACAGTCGGCCAGCCCACCTGCACATCCGCCACCACCAGCAACAGGGCCTCCCCCCGTGGGAACCGGCAGGCAGATCCGGTAGGAGTCGGCGACGTGTGGTGACCTGTTCCCGACCCCTGACCAGTAGGGTTGCCTGCTCCAGGGCCTCCGGATCTTAACCCGGAGGCTGATCCGGAGGCTGACCGGTAGTACGACTGGCAGCCCGACCGGCCACCCTCCCCGCATGGCGCGGCGCGTCGACGTCGACCAGCCCCGACCGGCGCCAGCAACGCCCCGCTGCACTCCCCCTAGAGCATGGGCCGGGCCTGAAAACGGCTCAGCGGGCCTTCCAGGTGCCTCGACGGTGGCTGGGTGCTCGTCAGCGAGCTGCTCGACGCACCAGCCCGGCATTTCCGCTGCGCGCGATCAGCTCAATGCGCGGTCGATCTCGGATCGGCCGGTCGAAATTGCTGCGGCATTTCCGCTGAGCCTGCTCTGCTTGGCTAACGTCTCGGCTAACGTTCCATCTTTGACGGAGCAGTTCCTACCTTGCCAGTCAGCCATTCTGAGCTGCGCTACTCTGCCGGCCTTACTCACCGTTGCCGGCCTACTGCGTCCTCGTAATCGGCAGGTCGGGGGTTCGAATCCCCCCTCGGGCTCCAGGTCAGAGGCACTTTTCGGCCTTCTATCAAAAGCTGTCCGGCTAACGATCCTGCCGATTCACCGTTAGCCTGAGGTGCGCAGCAGTGGCGATCTACGCGCGTCGAGGCGGGTGCAAGATCCATGTCTACGCCGCCCTCCACCCGGTTCCGGTAGCCGCATCGCGTCAGCCGGCGGGTCCAAGGCAGCCGCTGTTCCACGTCGCCGGCCCATGGGCGCCACAGCCACGGGCGAGCCATGCGGCGAGCTCAGGCCCGAGCCGGGCCGGCTATGTCGTTGAGGACGGCGCATCTGGTCAGGATCGCGACCACTCGGAACGGGACCATTCAGGATCTCGACACTGGGGAACGCGACCACAAGGAGCCGTCCCATGACGCAGACCGCAAATAGGACCGACCAAGCCGGGCCAGGTCACCCGGAGCTGGTCGGGGTCAGTGGGTCCATGATCACCTCGACCGCAGCCAAGGCCCTCGCGGTCTTGCGAGTGTCCATGGGATTTGTGTTCCTGTGGGCGTTCCTGGACAAGACCTTCGGCCTGCACTACGCGACACCATCGGCCAAGGCCTGGATCCACGGCGGATCGCCGACCAAGGGGTTCCTGGCGGCGGTGGAGGTCGGACCGTTCCAGTCGATGTTCCACTCGATCGCGGGGAGCTGGTGGGCGAACGGGCTGTTCATGCTCGGACTGCTCGCCATCGGCGTCGTGCTCATCGCCGGCGTCGCGATGCGCACCGCGGCCGTGTCGGGCGTGCTGCTGCTGGCCCTGATGTGGTTCGCTGAGTTCCCGTTGGCGCAGCACACCAGTGCTGGAGCACCGGCCGGGTCGTCCAACCCGTTCGCCGACTACCATTTCATCTACGCCATCGTGCTGGTCGTCCTGGCCCTCACCTATGCCGGCACCACCTGGGGATTGGGCCGCAACTGGGCCCGGCTGCCCTTCGTCCACCGGCACCGCTGGGCGCTGTAGCACCAACTCCACCGGCAGGCCGCGACCGACAAGGTCACGGCCTGCTCCCGCGTCTCAGCACGTCTGCATTCGCAGGCGCCGGTCGCGCGGTCGCGGTGGCCACCGGTTCTTCGACCTCGTTCGGCAGGATCGCGGTCGGGCTTGCCGAACGCCAAGCCGAGACCGCCTTCCAGACCGGGCTGCGGGGCTTCTCGAAGCTGCTCGTTCGGGTCGCAGCGGTGCTGACGATCTCCATCTTCGTCATCAACGTGGCCTTCCGCCAGCCGCTGTTGGAGGCGCTGTTGTTCTCCCTGGCGATCGCGATCGGCATCACCTCCCCTTTGAGAATGTGGAGGTCAGTGCCGCAGATGGTGGCCGCCTCGACGCGGACCACCGCGTCGGTGTCGTCGATGATCGTGGGATCGGGCCCTCCTCCCCAGCCCTTCTGGCCGGGTCCGAGGTACATGACCGCATGCGTGGCAGCTCCTTCACGTCGGGGTCGGACGGTTCGCCGGCTTGAAGATGCCCACCCGTCATGATCATCCAAGCCTGCTCCTGTCGACCTCCCGGGACGGAGTAGCCGCTCCCGCTCCCATTGACAGCTCATCAGTGCCGGATCTCCGCGCGCGTGTGTGGATCGTGACCGCGCGTGGCGTTGAACTCATCCCTGGTAAGGCCTCGAGAAGGGGTCGAACTGTTCGCATGGGCCGAGCGGCACCCGGCCTATAAGCCCTTGGACCCTGGACACGGCGGCGTCTGGGCCGGCAGGCTCAGGCGCATCATTCCGCACCTCGGATCGAGGAGCACCGTCATGGTGGACCTGAGCAGCCGCTACCTGGGCCTGGGCCTGCGCACACCGCTGATCGCATCGGCCTCGCCCCTCACCGGCAGCCTGGAGGGCCTGCGGCGGCTGGAGGCAGCCGGCGCGGCCGCGGTGGTGCTGCCGTCACTGTTCGAGGAGCAGCTCACCCTGGAAGCCCACGAGGTCGGACAGCTGCTGGAGCGGGGGGCGGGCAGCCTGTCGGCGGCGCTGGCCCTGGACGACTACAACGCCGGGCCGTTCGGCTATCTGGCGCTGGTCGAGAAGGCCAAGGCCACCCTCCAGATCCCGGTGATCGCCAGCCTCAACGGCGTATCCCCTGGCACCTGGGTCGAGCACGCCATCCTGCTCGAGGAGGCCGGCGCCGACGCTCTGGAGCTGAACATCTACTACGTCTCCTCCAGCCCGGGGCTGGGTGGCTCAGAGGTCGAGTGGCGCTACCTGGACCTGGTCCGGGCCGTGCGGCAGACCATCGGCATCCCGCTGGCGGTCAAGCTCAGCCCCTACTTCAGCTCGGTGGCCAACATGGCCCGCCAGCTGGTTGAGGCTGGCGCCGACGCCCTGGTGCTGTTCAACCGCTTCTACCAGCCCGACCTGGACCTGGAGACCCTGGAGGTGACCCCTCGCCTGGTGCTGTCGACCTCCGATGAGCTGCGCCTGCCGCTGCGCTGGATCGCGATCCTGGCCGGCCAGGTGCCGACCTCCCTGGCCGCCTCGACCGGCGTGCACACCGCCGAGGACGCGGCCAAGGCGCTGCTGGCCGGAGCGGATGTGGTCATGATGACCTCGGCGCTGCTGCGCCAGGGGCCCGAGCACCTGACCGTTGTCGAGGCCGGCCTGCGGCAGTGGCTGGACGAGCACAAATGTCAGTCGATCGGCCAGCTGCGCGGCAAGCGGAGCCAGCGCTCGATCCGTGACCCGGCCGCCTGGGAGCGGGCCAACTACATCACCATGCTGGCCACCTACCCCGACCAGGTCCGAACCGAGGCCCGCTGAGTGGACGTCCGCTCGTGGACGTCCGCAAGGCAGACAGGATTGAACTTCTGCAGGAGACGTCGAAGCGCTTCGGCCTTGCCCTCCACTCCCTGGTCCTGGCCCAAGTCTGACCAGGCGGTGTTGAGCCGCACGAGGGCGAGGACGATGATGAGCAACCGTGGAAGGGGATCGGATGAGGAGTCGAGCAGCTGCCGCGGCCGCTGCCG
>WNFV01011254.1_pt1 | contig 10857 bp, 6 predicted proteins | sample 5400101 | NCBI WGS metagenome assembly WNFV01 (sample SAMN13153361, study PRJNA577476) | soil metagenome | isolation source: 115 cm soil or saprolite under grassland replicate 1 | place: USA:California | collected 2016-06-15
GACCGCAACCGGACGGACCGGACCCCACGACGGGTCCCGACTATTTCAGGGGGAAGTAGGCTCTAAGCCGCGAAGACCCTGTGGGGTGCCAAAATCCAGTTCGCCGCTGGCACCATGCCGCTTTGCAGGCGGAACCGAATTCACGTACCCACAGGGCCACTCGGGCTCGTCGGCTTCGAGCGGCGGCTCGTCGTTGAGCAGCCAGGTCTCCTCACGGTCGTCATCGAGCTCGTCAACCAGTTCGTCCGTGAGGTCCTTGCCCCAATCGTCTTCGTCTTCGGTGCACCTCGACGGGCGTCCTGTTTTCGCACCGACCTGGGAACCGGTCGTCGCGGCCGCCGGCTGTGAGATGGGGTTGGGCAGGACTCACCAGCTCGCGTTCGAAGTGCGTCGCGTGGCTGGCCGCGCCTCCGGTGGCTCGCCGCCGCGTCCGATCAAATTTGTGCACCCCACACGCCGGACGCAGGGCTGAGGCTCGCCCAGGCGCCGAGATCGCTCGCCGTCGCGGCCCACCCGTGCCTCCCAAGCGCAAAGACAAGGGGCTGCCGCAACAGGCGGCGCACTGCCGCGTTCGCCCATCCCGCGGGCGAGCCGACCGGGGGCGACGTCCGACGCCGCAATCGGCCGCGCGCCCCGCGGCGCCTGCGACCCGACGAAGGAAGCGATCGCCGGCGCTGCCGGCTCGATCTCCAGCGCGTCAAAGAGGTGACCCGCCGACGTAGCCCGGACGAGGCAGGCTGGCGTCCAGCGCGCCACATTCGCGGCATTCGTCTAAGACTCACCGTTTAGGCTACCGGTTGGCGTCAATCTCAAAGGTACGGCGACAATGGAGTCTGCGGCTCAAACGGCGATCGTTGTGGACACGCATCCGCTGTCACTCGATTCGCTCGCGCGTGTCATCGCGCAGTTGGGTATCGAAATCAGCGCGCGCGAGACGAAGATCGAGCGATTCGCTGACCTGGTCGAAGACCACGATCCTGACCTTCTCGTTCTCGGCGTTGAAACGGTCGACGACAAGGTGGAACAGCTGTTGCGGGTGGTGCAGAGTAAGCACCCGAAGTTGCGGGTCGTCGTGATCTCTGATGACGACCCGCGGAGCGCCCAGGCGGCGTTTGCCGCTGGTGCGCATGCGTACTGCGACCGGACGGCGTCGGCGGACGATCTTGCCGCCGCGATCCGACAGTCGTTCGAGCGTTCGATCCACCTGCGTCCCATGCTCGCTCACCAGCCGTATCTGACGCAGCGCGAGATCGAAATAGTACGCCTTGTCGCTGAAGGTCGCACGAATAAGGAGATCGCCGGGACGCTCTGGGTCACACTGCACACAGTGAAATTCCATCTGTCGAACATCTACAGGAAGCTGAACGTCGTGAACCGGGCCGAGGCGACTCGTTGGGCCGTGCGTCACGGTCTTCTCGACACACGTTCACAAGCCCCTGCCGCGAACAGGAGGCCCCAGAAGTAGATGCTGCTCGCGTCTCACCCCGCTCGCGGCTCCCCGATCCGACGGAGGAACCTTCCGCTGCGCGCGGGCCGACCGCACTGGCGGCGGCTGGTCGCCGCACGACTCAGGGTAGGCACACTCTCCCTAGACGAACGGCCAGGTAAGTTCCTGCACTAACGGCCAGCTTCGGGCCAGTAATCGCGGTTGCGTCTTGTTTCTGCCATCCGGGGCCCTAGGTTAGGAAGTTGTTTGGTGGCGGACCGGAGGGGGTGATTCAGCGGCAGTTCCGCGGGAATGCGTGCTCGGCACCGTCGGTGAGTTGCACGCGAGCCTCGGCCCTGGTCGGTGTTCGCGGAAACTGACGGCGGCGATGCCGGTTCGCTGAAGCCGCGCGAGGAACACTGCCCATCACGCCAACCTGAGCGCGTCCTGAAGCGGCGCGGCTAAGCAGTTCGCCGTGCGGGTCGCCGACACTCGGCCCGCGTGTCGGCTACGAAGCCGGGACTGCGGCTGACCCCGAGGGTAGCCGGGAGGGCCGGTCCCGCGTCACGACCGCCAACGTTTCTATCGCTGCGGCTGCACACATCCCATCCAACCGAGGGGAGAAGTCGGTGGAGGTAGCACAGCTGTGGCCAACTGTAGAAGCGGAGGGGGCCCCGCCGAACCTGACGGTCGTTGTCCCGACCCGGAACGAAGCCGCCAATCTCCCCGAGCTCGTGCGCCGGCTCGAGCGTGGAGTCACCGGGAATGCCGAGATCGTCTTCGTCGACGACTCGAGGGACGAAACTCCCAAGGTCATTCGCGAAGCGCGTCGCTGGGCGGAGATCCCGATCCGGCTGATCCACCGCCGGCCCGAGGAGCAGCACGACGGGCTTGCGGGGGCGGTGGTCGAAGGGCTTCGCGTCGCGCGTGCTCCGTACGTGACCGTGATGGACGCGGACCTCCAGCACCCGCCGGAGCTGCTCCCTCAGCTGCTGCAGCGCTGCGTTGAGGAGAATCTCGACGTTGTCGTAGCGAGTCGCCGGTGCGCCGGTGGCGGCATGGATGACGTCGGAACGCTCCGGAGCCTGCTGTCCCGAATCTCGACGTTCGCCGCGCGAGCGCTCTTCCCCCGGCGTCTGCGGAACGTCAGCGATCCGATGAGCGGGTTCTTTCTGCTCCGGCGCGACGCGGTCAATCTCGAGCGCCTGCGCCCTAACGGTTTCAAGATCCTGCTCGAGTTGCTGCTCCGGCACCCGGGCCTGCGCGTCGGCGAAGTGCCGTTCCAATTCGGCACGCGCTACGCGGGCGAGAGCAAGGCATCGCTGTGTCAGGGTCTTTGCTACCTACGGCAGCTCGCAAGCCTCCGGCTCGGCGACGGGCGATTGTTGCGGTTCGCTCACTTCGGCATCGTGGGCGCCAGCGGACTGGGCGTCAACATGTTGGCGTTTGCAGCCCTCGCAGGCATGGCCGGTATCCATTACCTGGCGGCGGCGATCGTCGCCACCCAGGCGTCGACGACCTGGAACTTCCTGCTCACGGAGCGCTGGGTCTTCTCGGACAGAACCGGGCAAAGCGGCATCTTTCGACGCGCGGCGCTGTTCTTTGTAATGAACAACGGAGCTCTCCTGCTCCGTGGTCCGATGCTCGTCCTGCTCGTATCCGTTGCGGGCATCAACTATCTGATCTCGAACCTCGTCTCCTTACTTGCGATCACGCTAACGCGCTTCGCCGTCGCGGACGCGTGGATCTGGGCACGCCCCCTGTTTGCGCAGGCGCCCTACCGCTACGACATCCACGGCCTCGCGACGGTTGAGTCCGACGTGGCGCTACCAGAGCTGGCGTTCTTCCGCGTCGAGTGCGTCTCGGATCCGACGATCAGCATCCATATCGGCCCCATTCGCGGGCGCGAGAGCACGGATCCGAACCGGCTCAGATACCGCGAGCCGCTCGGTTTCGCGATCGAGATTGAGGCAGGCGAGCGCACGCGCGTGACGGCCGCGCCGCTCCTCGCGCGTTCGCCGCACGTGCTCTACACGAACGTGATCGAGCCGCTGCTGCGGTGGACGTTCGTTGAGCGGGGCTACGCGCTCGTCCATGGTGCATGCATCGCCAACGGTTCGGGTCTGGCATATCTGGTCACTGCCCGAACGGACACGGGGAAGACGACGACGATCCTGCGGACGCTGAGCCACGACTCGCACGGCTTCCTCTCCGACGATCTGACGCTCGTTGGCCCCGACGGGCATGTTCTGGCGTATCCGAAGCCGCTCACGATCTCGAGCCACACGGTCGGGGCGCTCGCCAAGACCGACCTCAGCCGGTTCGAGCGACTGCGGCTCGTTTACCAGAGCCGCATCCACTCCCGCTCGGGCCGGCGGTTTGCGTTCCTGCTCACCCGCTACCGGCTGCCGGTCGCGACGATCAACGCCGTCGTGCAGTGGCTCGTGCCACCGCCGAAATACGCGATTACGAGGCTCGTGCAGGGCGTGCGCATCGTGCACAGCGCGAAGCTGGCCGGACTACTCGTGATCTCGCGCAGCGACGATCGCGTGCTCTCGCTGCAGACAGATGAAGCACTTGACGTGCTCCTCTCGAACTGTGCCGACGCCTATGGATTCCCGCCGTACTCGACGATCGAGGCCTTCCTCTTCGGACGCAGCAGCATGAACCTGGTGCGTGCCGAGAAGGAGATCATCCGTTCCGCGTTAGAGGGCCTTCCCGCACAGCTCGTCGAGAGCACGAGCATGAATTGGTGGGAACGGCTCGTGACGCTGATGCACGCCCTCCCAACGATGGTGGCGGAGGCGCTCGAGGACGCCGCGTCCGCGGCCCCCGCCGCTGACGGCGGGGAGTTCATCCCGAAGCCTGCGTCGCCTGCCTGAGCTGCGTTGATGAACCAGCTTGACAGCGCCGCGGAGGTCGTGGCGCCGCGCCGCAGCCTCGGTAGGAGGTCGAGTGCCCGGATCGCAGAAACGGTCTGGACTCTTACCCGCGGGCGTGAGACGGCGGTGGCACTGACGCTCGTGCTCGGCCTGGCAGTGCTTGTGCGGGTCTGGCGGATCGACGCCGTCGGTTACAACTCGGATGAGGCGGTGTATGCCGGTCAGGGAGCCGCGATCGCGGCCGATCCGGCGCTCAAGCCGTTCTTCCCGATCTTCCGCGCACACCCGCTGCTTTTCCAGACGTTCTTGTCGATCGGCTACCACCTCGGGGTCGGGGAGCTGTTCGGGCGTTTGGCGGCGGCGGCCGTCGGCGTGTTGACGGTGCTGCTCGTGTACCGCACGGGTGTGCTCCTCTTCGGGAGGCGCGCTGGAATCTACAGCGCCCTCGTTCTCGCGCTGATGCCGTACCACGTCCTGGTGACGCGCCAGGTGCTGCTGGATGGCCCGATGACGCTGTTCGCAACGCTGGTGCTCTACCTCGTCGTTCGGTTCGGACTGAGTCGGCGGCCGGGTTGGCTTTACGCCGCTGGTGCGGCCATGGGGCTCACGTTCCTCGCGAAGGAGCCTGGCATCTTGCTCCTCGGCGCACTGTACGCGTTCTTCGCGCTGTCTCCAGAGCTGCGGATCCGGGCACGCGACCTTGCGCTCTCGCTGGCGGCGATGGTCCTCGTGATCGCGCCGTACCCGTTGTCGCTTTCGCTCACCGGCGGAACGAGTACCGGGCGGAGCTACCTCGTCTGGCAGCTGTTTCGGCGGCCGAATCACACGCTCGCCTTTTACCCCGTGACCGTGACGCAGGCCGTCGGCGTGATCGTTGTGCTTGCGGCGGCTGCGGGCCTTTGGCTGGCACGCGGCCGCTGGTCATGGCGGGAGCGACTGCTGCTCTCATGGATTTTCGTTCCAGCCACCTTCTTCGAGCTGTGGCCGGTCAAGGGCTTCCAATATCTGCTGCCGATCGCGCCTCCGCTCGCGATCCTCGCCGGCCGCACCCTAACGCTGATGCCCGCGTGGCTTGCGAGCGTCCGGCTGGAAGAACAGCGGGCGCGCTTTCTCGGGGCGGCGGCTGTTGGCGTGGTCGCTGCGTCGCTCGCGATCCCGACGTGGATTGCGATCTCACCGGCGACCGGATCGACCTTCCTCGCCGGCACCGGCGGTGTCCCGGGCGGTCGCGAGGCGGGTCGCTGGATCGACCAGCACGTACCTGTCGGCGCCCTGCTGATGACGATCGGTCCCTCGATGGCGAACATCGTCCAGTTCTACGGCCACAGGAAGGCGTACGGCCTTTCCGTCAGCCCGAACCCGCTGCACAGAAATCCCTCGTACGAGCCGGTCGAGAACCCCGACCTGCAGATCCGGCACAACAACCTGCAGTACCTGGTCTGGGATGCGTTTTCGGCCGATCGGACGCCGTTCTTCTCGCGCAAGCTGGTGCGCTACGCCGATCGCTACAACGGCCGTGTCGTACACGTCGAGTCGGTGCCGGCAGAGGCTGGGTCTGGAGGGCGGACGACGCCCGTAATCGTCATCTACGAGGTGCGGCCGTGACGCGCGTGCTGACGCTGTTCGCGCTCGCGGCGCTCCCGTTCGGCGCCTCCAGCGCGCATGCCGCGGGTGAGGGACGAAACGTCGAGCAGATCGCCACAAGGACGCCGATCAAGCACGTGATCTACCTGATGCAGGAGAACCACTCCTTCGACAACTATTTCGGCACTTATCCCGGGGCGAATGGGATTCCGAGCGGAATCTGCATGCCGCGCCGGGCGGCGCAACCGCAGCTCGGGTGCGTGAGCCCGTTCCGCATTGGCAACCGTGCCGTACGCGACCTTTCGCACAGCCAGAAGACATTCCGGCGCCAGTTCCGTGGCGGTCGCATGGACGGCTTCGTCAGCGCCTTCGGCGGCCGTGACTCGATCAGCATGGGCCACTACGACGACCGTGACATCCCGTTCTACTGGAACGTCGCCGATCGCTACGTCCTCTTCGACCGCTTCTTCACATCCGCTGCCGGCGGCTCGGTCTGGAACCACCTGTACTGGGTTACGGCGACCCCGGGAAACTGGCGCGACGACGTAATTCCGCCAGGTGGCTTCGGGCGTCTGCCGACCATCTTCGACCGTCTCGAGGCGAAACGAATCCCGTGGAAATTCTACGTCCAGAACTACGACCCCACTGTGACGTTCCGTCGGCGCGGCTCGGGCGACCGCGGATCGCAGGTCGTCTGGGTTCCGCTGCTCGACTACGAACGCTTTCTCGACAATCCGCGGCTGTTCAGCAAGATCGTCGATCTCGAGCAGTTCCACGACGATCTCGCGCGAAACAGACTCCCGGCCGTCTCCTACATCGCGCCCTCGGGGGCGAGCGAGCATCCGCCCGGATCCATCCAGGCGGGCGAGCGGTTCGTGCGCACCTTGACCACCGCGCTGATGCGCAGCCGAGCGTGGAACTCGACGGCGTTCGTCTGGACCTACGATGACTGGGGCGGCTGGTACGACCACGTCCGGCCGCCACGCATCGACGCGATGGGTTACGGGTTCCGAGCACCCGCACTGCTTGTGAGCCCGTACGCCCGACGCGGCTACATCGATTCGACGACGTTCGACTTCACGTCGCTGCTCACGTTCATCGAGGAGAACTGGGGCCTGCAGCCGCTCGCCGACCGCGACCGCAAGGCGAAAAGCATTGCATCCGCGTTCGACTTCGCCGCGCCGCCACGGGCAGCGGAGTTCGTCCCCCCGACCCGCCCCCTTCCTCCGAAGCCCGAGCCTCGACGCAGCATCATCTACGCGGCGTACGTGTTTGCCGCGCTTGCGGCCGGCTTGGTGATCACGGGCGCAGCGTTCGGGTGGCGCATGCGCCAGGAGGCCGAGGCAGAGGTCGCCTCGTGACCCGGCGCCTCGTCGTGATCGCTCTCGCGGCGCTTCTCGCACCGCTCTTCGTCGAAGACGCGAACGCTGCTCTACCCGGGACGGGCACGGCCGTCGAAACGATCCCTCCGACGCCGAATTTGCCGGTCGTCTACAGGGGCATCATCTTCAGGACAAACAGTCAAGGGGTGGCGTTGCTGCCGCCGCAGCTGGTCGGTCGACCACGCGTGCCGCCGACGACGGTCAGCGCCGGCCGACGTGCAATCTTTCAGCGCTGGTATGGCAGGAGCGTCCGCCTTCGGGCAGCCCTCGACATCTACTACCGGGTGCGGCTCCGCTACGTCGATCTCCACGGGCGACTCATCGACCCGAAGAGGGTCAGCTCGATCCAGATCCGGAGCTCGATCGGGGAGCGGTTCCACCCCACGACGAGAATCCTGTGGCTCCGCGGCACACGTGTGGTCCCGCTGAACGGTGGACTCGAGAGCAAGCCAATCTACTACACGATCGAGCGGGTGGTCGTCGGCGGCTCCAACGTCGTCAACGAGAGCCAGCAGAAGTTCTTCCCGGCGCGGGAACGGGGCGTGACGGTGCAGCTCCTCTTCTACCGCGCAAGGTTCCGCAGCCGCGACGCATTCTTCGGCTTTGTGGTCGGAGACAAGATCCGCCTGACCTTCCCGCAAGGAACGACGCGGCGCTACCGGCTTGGCGCTGACGGTACGGTCGTGCTCCCCTCGCTCCCGCGCGGGAACTACCACGTCGAGGTCGAAGGCGGCGGCTTCTCGCTCGGCGGCCCGGTCGCGTTGTCGAGGGATCAGGATGTCAAGGTCGGCGTCATCAGCTATCTCGACGTCACGATCGCGGCAGCGGCGCTCGCACTCTTCGCGGTCGGGCTGCCACTCATCAGGCGGCCGCACCGCCTCCGAGAATTGCGCGCTCAGATCGGCGGCCTGGGCAGCATGCTTCCGAGGCACGCGCCTGTCGCGATGCCGCTCACAGGGTTCGCGCGTCTGCGGTCGGCGGTCGCCGATCTCGTCGCAGCCAAGTGGCGGGCTGAGCCCGATCGCGTCCGTGGGGCGAGCATGGCGGATTCGCCCGCACGCGCCGGCGGCGCAGGCGGGCTTGTCGAGCGAAGGGCTGTGGCTCCTGCCACGATTCGTGACGGCGAGCAGCTCGTCGCGCCCGCTCAGCAGCAGGGCGCCGGCGATGCGACGGCGCGGCGTGCCGCGGTAAACGGCGTCGTCGACCTCAACACGGCGACGTTTGCGCAGCTCGATGCACTGCCAGGCATCGGTCCCGCGACGGCGCACAACATCCTGGCGTATAGACAAACGCACGGCGCTTTCGGTTCCGTCGACGAGCTCGCAGCGGTCCGCGGGATTGGCCCGGCCCGACTCGACCAATTGCGTGAGCTGGTGGCGCTATGACAGCGCGCCCCCTTGCAGCAGCGCTATGCGCCCCGGCGACGGCTTTCCTCCTCATGATCTCTAGCCCGGCCCCTGCTGCGGCCGCCCGAACGACACCGATCCGGGCCTTCGCCTACTACTACATCTGGTTCGACGCGAATTCGTGGAGTCGGGCGAAGACGGACTTCCCGCTGCTCGGCCGCTACTCGAGTGACGAGCGGATCGTCATGCGACAGCACGTCACTTGGGCGAAGCAGGCCGGCCTCAGCGGCTTCATCGTGTCGTGGAAGTCGACTCCGACGCTTGACCGCCGGCTCGCGCGGCTGGTCACGACCGCGACAGCTTCCCGATTCAGGCTTGCCATCATCTACCAAGGCCTCGACTTCGAGCGGCGGCCGCTGCCCGCCTCGCGGATCGCCGACGACCTAACGAAGTTCGCGTACCGCTACCGGAACAATCCAGTCTTCCACGTCTTCGGGCGCAGGCCGCTGGTGATCTGGTCGGGCAGTTGGAAGTTCACGCGTCCGCAGATCGCTCGCGTCCGCCGCGAGATTGGCGACAGCATCTACCTACTCGCCAGCGAGCGGAACGCCGACGACTACCGGCGCGTCGCCGACCTCTTCGACGGCGACGCGTACTACTGGTCGTCGGTCAACCCGAGCACCTATCCCGACTACCCGAAGAAGCTCGTCGCGATCGGCGCGGCGGTCCACGCGCGCGGCGGCCTCTGGATTGCCCCGGCGGCACCCGGATTCGACGCGCGCCTGATCGGCGGCAAGACGGTCGTCGGGCGCGCCGACGGGAACACCTTTCGGCGCGAGTTTGCCGGCGCGTTGGCGTCGTCGCCCGATGCGGTCGGAGTGATCTCCTGGAACGAGTTCTCCGAGAATTCGCAGATCGAACCCAGTGTTCGGTACCGCGACCGCTACCTGTCGCTGCTCGCCGGCGTGCTCGGGGGACGCGCACCCGCCGTCGGCGCCTTCTCGTCAGAGGGCCAGCGATCGCCGACCCCGCTGCGAGCGGCCGACGGCGTCCGCGCACGTCAGGTACGGGAGTCGAACGAACAGTTGTTCGACAGCGGCTACGAAACCTGCGCCGCACTCGGGCTGGCGCGGCTCGCGCGCCAGTACGCGCTGCCGCGAAGGCCCGAGGCGGCTGCGCGCGCATACGCCGGGCAGTTCGAGCCGGCGATGCGAGCCGGCACCTACCGCGGCTGCGTGAAGGCGCTACGCGAGTCCGCCGGGAACCCACGGTGAGGCGCCCGCTTGTGCTCGTCGGGACGGCCGCGGCGGCGGCAGTGCTCGGCTCGACCGCGAGTTCGCCTGGAGCCGTGGCGGCAGAAGCCTGCGCGACGACCGACCACGGCAGCTACACCACCAAGATTTGCCTGCACGCGGCTGACGGGCCTCTTTCCGGTGACGCGCCGATTAGCGTCACGCTCACGTCCTCCGACGCCCACACGCTCGTCCGCGAGGTCGACGTGAAGCTCGACGGGGAGCACCTGTTGTCCGAGTACGAGGATCCGTTCGAATTCCAGCTTCCCAGTTATCTGTTCGCAGACGGGAGTCACGCGCTGAGCGCGATCGCGCTCCTGCGCGACGGATCCCGCACGCAGCCCGCCTCGCTCACCGTCGCGTTCGGCAACAGCGGCCAGCAGCCGGCACCGACGCCTTTCGCCGCGTCCGGCGGGACCGCCCCCGCCGCCGGACGACCCTTCGTCGTCGCCGCAGCCGGTGACGGCGCCGGTGGCGAGCAGAAAGCGGCCGATGTCACCAAGCTGATCAGCGGCTGGCAACCGAACCTCTTCCTCTACCTCGGCGACGTCTACAAGCAGGGAACGGCAACCGAGTACGTCAACTGGTACGCGCCGGAGCGGTACTTCGGCCGTTTCCGGCCCATCACGCTCCCGACGCTGGGCAACCACGAGTATACGAAGCGCGTCGCACCCGGCTATTTCTGGTACTGGCACGACGCGCCGCATTTCTACAGCGTCGAGGCGGCAGGCTGGCACATCATCTCACTCGACTCGACCAGCCAATACAATCAGTTCCAGCCGGGAACGACACAGTACGAGTGGCTGAAGCACGACCTCGACGCCCATCCGGCGCCGTGCACACTCGTCTTCTACCACCACCCGGCGTTCACCGTCGGCCCGGAAGGCACCTCCTCCGATCGGATCACCTCCGTCTGGCAGCTGCAGGCGGCACGCGGGGCCGATC
>WNFV01014033.1_pt1 | contig 10857 bp, 7 predicted proteins | sample 5400101 | NCBI WGS metagenome assembly WNFV01 (sample SAMN13153361, study PRJNA577476) | soil metagenome | isolation source: 115 cm soil or saprolite under grassland replicate 1 | place: USA:California | collected 2016-06-15
AGCAGCTCGGGGTCGTCCACCAGGTCGCACTTGTTCAGGAACACGACAATCGCCGGCACGTTCACCTGCCGCGCCAGCAGAATGTGCTCCCGCGTCTGCGGCATCGGCCCGTCCACCGCCGACACCACCAGGATCGCCCCGTCCATCTGCGCCGCCCCCGTGATCATGTTCTTCACGTAGTCGGCGTGGCCCGGACAGTCCACGTGCGCGTAGTGCCGCTCCGCCGTGCTGTACTCCACGTGGCTCGTCGCAATCGTCAGGATCTTGGTCGCATCCCGCCGCCCCTGGGACTCCGACGCCTTCGCCACCTGATCGTAGGTCACGTACGTCGCCAGTCCCTTGGCCGCGCACACCTTCGTCAGCGCCGCCGTCAGCGTCGTCTTCCCGTGGTCCACGTGCCCGATCGTCCCCACGTTCACGTGCGGCTTCGTGCGCTCGAATTTGGCCTTGGCCATGATCTCCCTCTAGCCTTTCACCTTACTGACGATCTCTTCCGCTTTCGCCTTCGGCACTTCCTGGTAGTGACTGAATTCCATGCTGTAGATCGCCCGGCCCTGGCTCATGGACCGCAGGGTCGTCGAGTAGCCGAACATCTCCGACAGCGGCACGCTGGCGGCGACGATGTGCGCGTCGGCGCGCTGGGTCATCCCGCCGATCTTGCCGCGGCGGCTCGACAGGTCGCCGATGACCTCGCCCATGTAGTCCGACGGCGTCACGACCTCGACGTCCATGATCGGCTCCAGCAGGATCGGATGCGCCTGCCGCGCGGCCTCCTTCACGGCCATGGACCCGGCGATCTTGAACGCCATCTCGCTCGAGTCCACATCGTGGTAGGAGCCGTCCACCAGCTCCACCTTCACATCGACCATCGGATAGCCAGCCAGCACGCCGTTCTCGAGGGCCTCCTTCACCCCCGCCTCGACGGGACCGATGTATTCCCTTGGGATCGTGCCGCCGACGACGTTGTCCTCGAACACAAACCCCGTGCCCGGCTGGCCCGGCTCGAGGTGAATGACGACGTGGCCGTACTGGCCGCGGCCACCGGTCTGGCGGATGAACTTGCCCTCGATGTACTCGACGCGCTTGCGCACGGTCTCGCGGTACGCCACCTGGGGGCGGCCGACGTTGGCATCGACCTTGAACTCCCGTCTCATCCGCTCGACGATGATCTCGAGGTGCAGCTCGCCCATGCCGCTGATGATGGTCTGCGCGGTCTCGGTGTCGGTGTGGACGCGGAAGGTCGGATCTTCCTCGGACAGCTTCTGGAGCGCGATCGACAGCTTGTCCTGGTCGGCCTTGGTCTTCGGCTCGATGGCGACGGAAATGACGGGGTTCGGGAACCGCATCGCCTCGAGGATGATGGGGCTCTGCTCGGCGCACAGCGTGTCGCCCGTCTTGGTCTCCTTGAGCCCGATCGCCGCCGCGATATCGCCCGCGCGGACCTCCTCAATCTCCTCCCGCTTGTTGGCGTGCATCTGCAGCAGCCGGCCGATCCGCTCCTTGCGGTCCTTGGTGCTGTTGTAGACGTAGGAGCCGGCGTTGAGCACGCCCGAGTACACCCGGAAGAAGGTCAGCTTCCCGACGTACGGGTCGGTCATGATCTTGAACGCCAGGGCCGCGAACGGCTCGTCGTCGGAGGCGTGGCGCTCGGCGTGGGTCGCGTCGTGGTGCGGCAGGTGGCCGCGGATCGCCGGCACGTCCACCGGCGAAGGCAGGTAGTCCACGACCGCGTCGAGCAGCGTCTGCACGCCCTGTCAGCTCTTTCCCCTCGAGGTACTTGTGCAGCACCGCGTCGTCGTGCTCGACGCACGCCTCGAGCATCTCGTGCCGCAGCTGCTTCACCCGCTCCCGCAGCGCCGCGGGCACCGGGCCCTCGACGTATTTCTTGCCGAGCGTCTCGTCGTCGTACACGATCTCGATCTGGCGGACGAGGTCGACGAGGCCGGTGAACAGCTCGCCCGAGCCCAGCGGCAGCTGGATCGGCACCGCCTTGGCGCCGAGCCGCTCCCGCAGCATCCGCAGGCACATGTCGAAGTCGGCGCCGACGCGGTCCATCTTGTTGACGAACACGATGCGCGGCACCGCGTAGCGGTCCGCCTGGCGCCACACCGTCTCGGTCTGGGGCTCCACGCCGCCGACCGCGTCGAGCAGGGTGACGGCGCCGTCGAGCACGCGCAGGCTGCGCTCCACCTCGACGGTGAAGTCCACGTGGCCCGGCGTGTCGATGATGTTGACGCGGTACTGCTCCCCCAGGCGCGGCCAGAAGGTGGTGGTGGCAGCCGAGGTGATGGTGATGCCGCGCTCCTGCTCCTGCTCCATCCAGTCCATCGTGGCCGTGCCGTCGTGCACCTCACCCAGCTTGTAGGTGCGGCCCGTGTAGTACAGGATGCGCTCGGTCGTAGTCGTTTTCCCGGCATCGATGTGGGCCATGATGCCGATGTTCCGAATCCTGTCGAGCGGCGTCGTACGCGGCATAACGGACTGAGCGTCACCTCACGGTGTTGGGGCACGGCACTGCCGTGCCCTTACCTCGGTCTATTCAGCAAAAACGCGGGGCGACCAGGACACCCACGAGTGGGCCGGTCTCGCTCCGCCGTCATCGGGAGGCTTTCGGCCCCCTCGATGCAGGATCCCTTAAGCAGGGTCCCGAAGTTGTCGGTCTAGGCGTTTACCACCGGTAATGCGCGAAAGCGCGGTTCGCTTCCGCCATCCGGTGCGTGTCTTCCTTCTTCTTGATCGTTTCGCCCTCGCCCTTCGAGGCGAGGATCAGCTCGGCGGCCAGCCGCTCCGCCATCGTCTTTTCCTTGCGCGCCCGGCTGTACACAATCAGCCAGCGCATCCCCAGCGCCGTGCGGCGCTCCGGGCGGACCTCGACCGGCACCTGATAGGTCGCGCCGCCCACGCGCCGGGACTTCACCTCGAGCGACGGCTTCACGTTGGACAGCGCCTGCTTGAACACGTTCACGCCCGGCTGCCCGGTGCGCTGCTCGATCAGATCCATCGCCTGGTAGAAGATCCGCTCCGACAGCGACTTCTTGCCCCGCTCCATCAGGTTGTTCAGGAACTTGGAGACGGTCTGGCTGTCGTACCGCGGATCCGCCGGCACCGGCCGCTTTACCGCCTTCTTGCGGCGACTCACTGCCCAGCTTCTTTCGGCCGCTTGGCGCCGTACTTCGACCGCGACTGCTTGCGCTCGTTCACCCCGGCGGCGTCGAGCGTGCCCCGGATGATGTGGTAGCGCACGCCCGGGAGATCCTTCACGCGTCCGCCCCGGATCATCACGATCGAGTGCTCCTGCAGGTTGTGCCCCTCGCCGGGGATGTACGCCGTCACCTCGAATCCGTTCGTAAGCCGCACGCGCGCCACCTTGCGGAGCGCGGAGTTCGGCTTCTTCGGCGTGGTCGTGTAGACGCGAGTGCAGACGCCCCGCTTTTGCGGGTTCCCTCGCAGGTGGGGCGCCTTCTCCTTCTTCTCCACGTCCTTGCGACCGCGCCGGACGAGCTGATTGATGGTCGGCATACGCCCGGTTCGATCCTCAAAAAAGTTCCGAAAGAGACGTGAAAGCTAAGGGGGGGCTTCGAGTTAGGTCAAGGGGCGGACCGCCGTGGCAGGCACTCGGCCCGGCGAGCATATTAAGCAGGGCCAATGTTCCCGCGCGTCGCAGTCCGCCTCTCATTTATCACCACCTGTGGTTTGGCCTGCGCCGCCCCGGCGGTGGCGCAAACCGGCGACCGCACGTCCTTGGTGCGCGGCGTCGTCTACGACAGCCTGTTCAGCACGGCGCCGCTGGAAGACGCCGAGGTCTGGATTGAAGGCACCAATCGCACGGCGCGCACCGACGCCGCCGGACGCTTCGAGTTGCCCGCGCTCGCGGCCGGCCGCTACACCCTGACGTTCTATCATCCCATCCTTGATTCGACCGGGCTGCCGGCGCGGCCGGTGATTGTGGAACTGGCCGCCGGCCAGGCCGCGGCCGTCGTGCTGGCCACGCCAAGCCCGTCGGCGGCGCACCGCCTGCTTTGCCCGCAGGATCCCTGGACCAAGACCGGTGTGGTGCTTGGGCTGGTGCGGGACGCGGCCGCCGGCAGCGCGCTCGCGAACGTCACCTTGATCGCCGAGTGGACCACGTACGTGATCGGCGACGGGCCCGCGCGCACCGTGGCACGGGCGGCTTCCGCCCGGTCCGACGCCGGCGGCCGGGTCGTGCTCTGCGCCGTTCCCACCGACGTCACGGTGGTGCTGCGGGGGCGGGCCGGCGCGGGACCCGGCGGCATGCTGTTGGTCGATCTCGCCGGGCGCGCCTTCGGCCGCGCCGACGTGCGCCTGTCGTCGAGGCGCGTCACGGGCACCGTGACGGGCGTCGTCCGGAATCAGGACGGCTCCCTCGTCGCGGGAGCCACCGTGGTCGCCGTCGGCACGAGCGCGCGCACGCGCGCCGATCCATTGGGGCGGTTCACCCTCGACGACGTCATGGCCGGCTCGCAAGTCGTGGAGACGCGGGCGATCGGCTATCCCCCGACCCTCACCCAGACCGCGATCCTGCCCGGCCTGACGGAGCAGCTCGAGATCGTCCTGGGAGACTCCATCCCCATCATGCTCGATCCGCTCACCGTAGAAGGTGAGTACGAGCCCTATCTGGCGCGGATGGGTTTCGAGCGACGTCGCAACTCGGCGCAGGGGCACTTCCTCGATACCGCCGATGTCCACAAGAGCCAGGCACTGCGCTTCGAGGAGGTGTTCCGCCTCGTCCCCGGGGCGCGGCTGCGCCCCAACGGATCGGGCTATGTGGTCGAGCTGCAGCGGGGGGAGGGCCAGATTCTCAACCCGGCGCTGGCAAACTATTGCCCGCCTTCGTACTTCATCGACGGCGTGTACTTCCCACTGCCCCCGCTCCAGACCCCGTCCGTGCCAATCGTCCCGGAGGAGATCCTCGCGATCGAGGTCTACTCCAACATCTTCAGCGCCCCACCGCAGTACCAGCGCCGCGACGGCGCGTGCGGCATCATCCTGGTCTGGACGAAGCGGGGCGTCCCGAAGCGAAACCGGTAGCCAAATGGCACGACGCCATAGTTGCGGAGTCGCAGAACGCCGGCATATTCTGGCCCCATTCCGCAAACGTCCGTCCTTAGAAAGGCAGGGAAGCATGAGCAGGCAATTCTTGTTCGCGGCAGTTCTTCTGGCGTTCGGCCTAGCCCCCGCGTCGGCCTCCGCCCAACAGCGTCGTGAGGTGACCGGCACCGTCACCCGCACATACGGCCAAATACCTGTGGTCGGGGCGACGATATCCGAGGTCGGCGGCGAGGGCGTCGCCCAATCGGGGCGCGACGGCACGTTCAAGATCACGGTGGCGTCGGGCGACGTCCGGCTCCTGGTCCGCGCGATCGGGTACCGGCGGAACGAAGTTCCCGTCGCCGCCGGCGCGTCGACCGTGGCCGTCACGCTCGACGAGGATCCGTTCAAGCTGGAAGCCGTCGTGGTCACCGGCCAGGCGACGACGACCGAGCGTCAGAATGCGACGACGGCGACCGTCACAGTCGGCAGCAACGACCTGACCAACGCGCCGGCGCAGTCCCCCGAGCAAGCGCTCCAGGGCAAAGTGCCGGGCGCGACGATCTCGATGAACAGCGGCGCCCCGGGCGGCGGCGCACAGATGCAGATCCGGGGGGTCACGTCGATTCTGGGGCAGGGCCAGCCGCTCTTCGTGGTGGACGGCGTCATCATCTCGAACGACGCCTTCTCCAACGGCGCCAACTCCGTGACGGGCGCCGGCGCCCGCACGACCGCCTCCGGCATCGGCGGCAGTCAGGACGCGTTGGTGAACCGCCTCGCCGACCTCAACATGGCGGAGATCGAGTCGGTCGAGGTCCTCAAGTCCGCGGCGGCGACCGCGATCTACGGCTCCCGCGCGACCAACGGCGTGGTGGTGATCCGGACCAAACGGGGCGCGGCGGGCGCCCCGCGCTTCAATCTCACGACCCGCACCGGGCTAAGCCGGGCCTACCGGCTGCTCGGGACCCGGCAGTTCGAGACCGTCGCCGAGGTGCTCGCGATTCCCTACGGCAACGGGACATCGGGTGCGGCCGCGATGGCGGCGCTGTATCCCAGCGGGACGATCCCGTTCACGCGGGACTACGAGAAAGAGTTTTACGACAACGGCAAGCCGTCTTACGAGGTGACCGGCGGGTTCAGCGGCGGTACGGCCGAGACGCAGTACTACGTGAACCTGACCGACCGCGAAGAGATTGGCACGGCGCCACGGACGGGGGCCCAGCTCAACGCGCTCCGGACCAACATCGATCAGTCCTTCCTGCAGGGGAAGGTCAAGGTCAGCGTCGGGCTCAACCTCACCCGCAATAGCCTGAATCGCGGACTCTCGAACAACGACAACACCTGTACGTCGCCCATCTATTGCTTCGCCTACACCCCCGGCGTCATCAATCTCGACTCGGTGGACGCGAACGGGACGTACGTGCGGAACCCGTTCAACGGCGGTGGGGCGAACGTGTCCAACCCGTTCGAGACGTTCAAGTACCTGCGCATCTCCGACCTGACGTTCCGCCAGATCGGCAACCTCAGCGCTACCTGGGCCGCGCTGAGCACGGCCCAGCAGCAAGTAACGGTGACGCTGACCGGCGGCTTCGACCGCGCTCAGGTCTCGGGGGACCTCTTCTCGCCCTCGTTCCTCCAGTACGAGAGCCCGGCGGCGACCGACGGCTTCTCCGGACGGTCGGTGCGCACCGAAGGCAACATCTTCAACTACAACGTCTCGCTGGTCGGCACGTGGGGCTACGAGTCGCCGAGCGGCATGTCCTTCACGACGTCGGGCGGCTACAGCTTCGAGACGCAGTTCAACCGACTGATCCGGACCCGCGCCCGCGGCCTGCTGCCCGGAGTCGAAACCTCCACGACCGGCGTGCAGCTCGACGGCTCGGACGGCCTGACGGACTTCCGGGACGTTGCGATCTTCGCCAACGAGCAGGTGCTGGCCCTGAACGACAAGCTGGCGGTCAACGCCGGTCTGCGGGCCGACCGGTCCAGCGCCAACGGCGACCGCGCCAAGATGTACGTGTTCCCCCGGGCGTCGGGGTCCTACCGCTTCGCCGACCTGGGCGGCGTGGTGAATGACGTCAAGCTCCGCGCGGGCTGGGGTCGCACCGGCAACCGGCCGCGCTACGCGGATCGGGACGTCGTGCTGGCGACGGGCGGCAACATCGGCGGCACCGCGACCCTGGTGCAGGCCGGCACCGCGGGTAACCCGGGTATCAAGCCGGAGACGCTCACCGAGATCGAGGCGGGCGCCGATGTGACGTTCCTCCAGCGGCGACTCCGGTTCGAGGGCACCTGGTACAGTCGGAAGATCACCGACCTGTTGCTACAGCCGGCCACGGTCCCCTCGGGCGGGCTCAACGCCCTCATCGTCAATGGCGGCGAGTTGAGCAATGTCGGCGTCGAGCTGGGCTTGAGCGCGGTGGCCATCCAGAACCGCGACATGGGCCTGGACCTCCGCGCCACCTTCTCCCACAACACGCAGGAAATCAAGAACCTGCCGTCCTTCGTGCCGCGCTTCCCGGCAGGCGGGTCGTTCGGCGCGGCCTTCGGGCGCAACTTCGTGAGCCCGGGCGGGCGGACGACGTGGATCTGGGGCAACGTCCCCTTGGATGCCAACGGCAATCCCCTGCCAATCGGCATCCGGGCGATTGACCCGTGCACACCAGGGACGCCTGGCTGCATCGTCGCGCGGACCGCGGATACCGTAGCCGGGGACGCCAACCCGGACTTCGTGGTGGGCTTGAACAGCACGCTGCGCTGGAAGCGGCTCTCGCTCGCCCTCACCATGGAGTGGCGCCAGGGCGGCATCGTCGCCGATATGACGCGCACCCTGTGGGAGGAGGGCGGCACGTCACGCGACTACGAAGACCCGATCACGGCGGGCAACTTCCAGGGCCCCTGGGACCTGAACGCGCCCAGCGGCTACACCGCCGGCAGCTACCGGTACGACTCGTGGTCGAACGGCAGCGACGTGCGTCCCTATCTGGACGACGGGTCGTACGTCCGCGTCCGGGATATCTCGCTGAGCTACGAGGCGCCCGGCGCCTGGGTGCAGGCCCTGGGAGGCCGGTCGCTCCGGTTTACCTTCCAGGCACGTAACCCGTTGATGATCACGCGCTACTGGAGCTTCGATCCGGAGTTCAACAACTTCGGCTCGACGAACCTGAACCGGTTCATCGATCTCGCGCCGTTCCCCTCGGCCCGGCAGTTCTTCCTGTCGGTGGATTTGGGTTGGTGACCCATGAGAACCAACACCACTGAACCCCAGCCCACCGTTCCTGAGAGGAGCCGGACCATGCGCCGCATGCTCACGAGCCTCATGGCCGTGGCCGCCGTCACCCTGGGTGGCTGCGGGCAAGACCTCAACATCACGAATCCCAACTCTCCCACTCAGGACAACGCCCTCCTGAACCCGCGCAACGCGAGCATCCGCCTCATCGTGGGCGTGCTCGCCACCTATCGGGCGACCCGCGCCGGCCAGATCAACGCCTTCGGCAGCTACGGGCGCGAGACGTATAACATGACGCCGCAGGACGGCCGCAGCGTCACCGGGCCCTACCGCGACTGGAAGCAGAACAACGCTTTCACGGCGGGGAGCGAATGGGGCCGCTATGGCAACTACCGCAACGCGTACGCGGCGATCAAGGTCATCAACAACGCCACGGGCCTTTCGACCGCCGAGAAGGAGGGAGGGCTGGGCGTGCTGCAGACGTCCATCGCCCTGGAGATGCTGCACATCATCGAGGCGCGCGGGGCGATCGGCGCGGTCGTGGACATGACCGACGACCCGAACGAGATCCTGCCGTTCGTCAGCCAGGACTCGGTGTACACGTGGATCTCGTCCAAGCTCGACGAAGCAAAAGGTCACCTCGACGCCGCGGGCGCTTCGTTCTTCTTCCCGATGCACAGCGGCTTCAGCGGGTTCGGTGTGGCGGCCAACACGCCGGCCGGCTTCGGCCAGTTCAACCGCGCCTTGAAGGCCCGTGTCGAAGCCAAGCGCGGGTCCCTGGGGTGCGGCCTCACCTGCTATAACGCCGCGCTGACGGCGCTCGGCGCAACGTGGATCGCGGATCTCACCGCGACCAACCGAGACAACGGCGTCTATGTGATCTATTCGACCGCGGCGGGCGATGCGCTCAACAGCACCTCGTTCGCGCAAAACACCAACCTCTACGTCCACCCACTCATCGACTCGATCCCCGGCGTGGCCCTGGACGACCGGTACCGCCGCAAGGTGGACCGGCAGGAAGCGTCGGCGAGCGACGACGACGCCTGCAGCGGCTCCTACGACTCACCCCGGACGCTGGTCACCGTCACGGCGACGAACCGTCCTTGCACGTATGCCACCAACGTCACGTCCATCCCGATCATCCGGAACGAAGAGCTGGTGCTGATCCGGGCGGAGGCGCGGTGGTTTACGACCACCACGGCCGGGGCGCTGACCGATCTCGCTGCGGTCCGGGCGGGCTCCGGTGCGGACCGGGGGGGCACCGCGGTGGTCTCGTTCCTCGCTCCGGCCAACGACACGCAGTTCGTGGACGAGCTGCTGTTGCAGCGGACCCTGTCGCTGTTCCAGGAGGGGCACCGCTTCCCCGATTACCGGCGGTTCGGCAGGCTCGCGCAGCTGGGGACGGCGCCCAAGGATGTCGCCGCGAGCTTCACCGTTGCGCCGTACAGCGTGCTGCCGGCGCTGGAATGCGACGCGCGGGCACGCGCCGGCAACCCCGGCGGGATCCCGCTGAGCTGCCCCGGCAACACGCCGTAACCAGGACCCGGTAACACAACGGCGCCCGGGACTCGACGAAGGGGCTCGGCACCGCACCGGGCACCGCCGCCTCGGCGGGCGGGGGCGGCGGCTGGAAGCCTTCCGGCGGCTCAATCTCGATCTCGTGGTACCGGTAGATGCCCGTCCCCGCCGGGATGAGATGCCCGATGATGATGTTCTCCTTGAGCCCGAGCAGATCGTCCTTGGCCCCCCGGATCGCCGCATCGGTCAGCACCCGCGTCGTCTCCTGGAAGGAGGCGGCGGAGATGAACGACTGCGTCGTGAGGCTCGACTTGGTGATGCCGAGCAGCAGCGGCTCGCTCGTGGACGGCTTGCCGCTCTTCTTCACGGCGCGCTCGTTGATCTCACGGAACGTGAGCTTGTCCACGTTCTCGCCCTCGAGGAACTCGGTATCCCCCGGGTCTACGACCTTCACCTTCTGCAGCATCTGCCGCACGATCACGCCGATGTGCTTGTCGTTGATCTTCACGCCCTGAAGCCGGTACACCTCCTGGACCTCGTTCAGGAGGTACTCCTGCACCGCGCGCGGGCCCTTGATCCGCAGGATGTCGTGCGGGTTCACCGGCCCCTCGGTGAGACGGTCCCCCGCCCGCACCCGGTCGCCCTCGTGGACGCGCAAGTGCTTGCCCGCCGGCACCTCGTACAGCTGGGCCTCGCCCTCCTCGGGGTGGACCCAGATCTCGCGCTTACCGCGCTTGATCTCGCCGAACCGCACGACGCCGTCGACCTCGGAGATCGTGGCGGGGTCCTTTGGGCGACGAGCCTCGAACAGCTCGGCGACGCGCGGCAGGCCGCCGGTGATGTCCCGCGTCTTGTACGCTTCGCGCGACACCTTGGCGAGCACCTGGCCCGCGTAGACTTCCTGCCCGTCCTCGACGGTGAGCTGGGCGCCTTCCGGAATGACGAAGTCGCGCAGCCGCTTTTCCTTGTCGCCCTTCTTCTGCACGACCTCGATATGCGGGTGCAGCTTCTTCTCGCGGTCCTCGATGATCACCCGCTGGCGCCGGCCCGTGATTTCGTCC
>WNFV01020847.1_pt1 | contig 10856 bp, 10 predicted proteins | sample 5400101 | NCBI WGS metagenome assembly WNFV01 (sample SAMN13153361, study PRJNA577476) | soil metagenome | isolation source: 115 cm soil or saprolite under grassland replicate 1 | place: USA:California | collected 2016-06-15
CACGAAAACCGCTCTCCCCGCGCCGGGCGTGCTCTATGTTCTTACGGGCGAGGAATTCTGCGCCGACACCGATTCGCTCATGATCGGCGTCGACGCGCCCAAGGTGACGCGCTTCGCGCTCGCGCGCGGCGTCGTTCGCTACGCCGGCGAATGGGTCGCGGCGGTGGTGGCGGACTCGCGTGCCCTCGCCGAGGACGCGGCGGAGAGGATCGAAGTCGAATACGAGCCGCTGCCGCACGTGATCGATCCCGAGAAAGCGCTCGCCCCGGGGGCGCCGCTCGTTCATCCAGCGCACGGCTCCAACGCGCTCTACCGCCGCAAGTTCGTCTGGGGACCGGTCGAGGAGGCGTTCGCAAACGCCGAGCACAGGATCGCCTTCCGCGCGGGCTGGGGCCGCAGCGCCACCGTGCCGATCGAAACCTTCGGCGTCGCCGCGCAGTGGGACGCGGGGACCGGAATCCTCGACATCTGGGCATCGATCCAGATGCCCAAGTTCCCCGACCAGGCGGCGCGCGCGCTGCGCCTGCCCGGGAACGCCGTGCGCGTGCACCACGACGTCGACGTCGGCGGCAGCTATGGGGTGAAGCGCGGCATCAAGCACACCGTGCTCGTCGGCTATCTCGCGAAAAAACTCGGCGTTCCGGTGCGCCTCATCGAGGACCGGCTGGAGAACCTGCGCGGCGGGGACATGCAGGGGCCGGACCGTTTCTTCGACATGCAGGTGGCGTTCGACGCGGACGGCACGATACGCGCGATGAAAATCCGAGCGGTGGACGACGTCGGCGCCTACGCGGGGCGCTCGCCTTTCCAGCTCGGCAAGCCGGTCACCGCGATCTGCGGGCCGTACGCGATCGACGCAATCGAGTACGAGCCGACCTCGGTCATGACGAACAAGACGCCGCAGGAGGCGGTGCGCGGCTTCGGCCAGTCGCCGACCAATTTCGCGATCGAGCGGGCGATCGACCGCGTCGCGCGCCATCTCGGCATGGACTCGATCGAGCTGCGCAAGAGGAATTTCATCCGCAAGGACCAGTTCCCCTACACCATCCCGAGCGGCTCGACCTACGACTCGGGCGACTACCACGCGGTGCTCGACGAGACCTTGGCGGCGATCGACTACGCCTCGCTCGTGCGCGCGCGGGACGAGGCGCGGCGCTCGGGGCGCCTCGCCGGAATCGGCATCTCGGCCTGCCTGGAGCCCTCAGGCGGCAACTCGGCGTTCGAAGTGCTGATGAACCCGAAGAACGAGAACACGACCTGGATGGACTCCTGCCTGGTGCGCGTCGATCTCTCGGGCTCTGTTACCGGCGTCATCAACAACTCGAGCGCAGGGCAAGGGCACGAGTCGCTGGTCTCGACCGTGGTGGGAGAAATCCTCGAGCGCGATCCCGCGACGATCCGGGTGGTTCGAGCCGATTCTCTCACGGCGCTCCCCTCCAACAGCCCGGTCGGCAGCCGCATGGCGATCATGCTGGGCGGCGCGGCGGCGGGCGCCGCGAAAACGATCAGGGAGACGCTCATCGCCATCGCCGCGCACAACTTCGAATGCCCGCCCGAGGACCTCGAATACAGGGACGGCAGCGTGAGCCTGAAAGGCGCACCGGAGAAAAACCTCGGCTGGGACCAGCTCGTCGAGATCGCGCACCGCAAGTTCCACAAGCTGCCGGCCGGCATGGAGCCGGGCCTGCAGGCGAAATTCGTCTGGCAAGTGCCGACCGGCGGCGCCCTGCCGACTCCGGAGGGTCGCATCCAGATCTACCCCTGCTACGCTTTCGAGGCGCACATCGTTCTGGTCGAGATCGACCCGGACACCGGCAAGCCCGCGATCCGGAAATACGTCTGCGGCCACGACTGCGGCGTCATGATCAACCCGGACATCGTGCACGGCATGACCTACGGCGGGATCGCGCACGGCATCGGCGCCGCCCTCTACGAGAAGTTCGCCTATACCGAGGACGGGCAGCTCGCGAGCGGCACCTTCATGGACTATCTGATCCCGAGCGCGATGGAAGTCCCCGGCATGGAGATCGTCGACCACTGCACGCCCTCCCCCCTTACGACCTTCGGGCAGAAGGGCTCGGGCGAAGCCGGCTATCTCGGCGCGCCCGCCGCGATCGCGAACGCCGTCAACGACGCGCTCGCTCCCCTCGGCGCTTCGATCGACGCGGTGCCGATGTCGCATCTCGCGATCTGGAAGGCGATCGGGGCGCGCAAGGGAGCGGCATGAGCATGAAAAACATCGTCATCGACGTCCACGCGCACTTCATCCCGAAGCTGCTCTACGCGCGCTACGACGCGAAATCCGCGAAATTCCCGGGAGTGAAGCTGCTGCGAGACGAAAAAGGAATCCGCATGCAGTTTCCCGGCGGCGACCCGACGCGGCCGATCTCGCCCAAGCTCTCCGATACTGCCGACCGGCGCGCCTGGATGGACAGGAACGGCATCGATCATCAGCTCGTCGGCGGGTGGCTCGACAGCTTCGGCTACGAGCTTCCGGCGGGGGAAGGGCTCGCCTGGAGCCGTTTCTACAACGATTGCCTGCTCGAGGAGCTGAGCGAGGAAAAGCGTTTCACGCCGCTCGCCACCGTGCCGCTGCAGCACGGCGGGCTCGCCGCAGAGGTTCTGTCCGAGGTGCTAGCCCAGGGTTTCGGCGGGGTGATGATCGGAACGCTTCCCAAAGGCAATGCCGGAAATCTCGACGACCCTTCGCTCGACCCGTTCTGGCAGACAGCGTCGGATCTGAAGGCGGCGGTGTTCATGCACCCGATGTTCCTGTGCGGCGAGCCGCGGCTTGCCGACTACGATCTGGTGAACGCCGTCGGCCGGCTCGCCGACACCTCGATCGCGGTGTCGCGGCTCCTGTTCTCCGGGCACCTGCTGAAATTCCCGGGAATGAAATTCGTGCTTTCGCACGGCGGCGCGGCACTGCCCTATGCGCTCGGGCGCCTCGCGCGCAACCACGCCATCTCGCAGGGCAAATACGCCGATCCCCGAAAGGGCTTCGAGGCGATGTATTTCGACTCATGCGTGTTCGACGCCGATTCGCTCGAATACCTCGCGAAAAAAGCGAGTCCCGGGCGCATCATGCTCGGCTCCGATCAGCCCTTTCCGATCGGCGATCCCGAACCGAAGAAAGTCGTCGAAGGCGCCACCTTCCAGAGCGTATTTCGCGTGCGGCCGGATTGCTGGTGCCCGCGCTGAAGCGACCCGGCCTCGCGCGGTAAAGTGTATCGTTTGCAACGAACACCGCACGTTCCAGGAAATACGTTGCAAACGATATAGCACGAGGGTTCTTTAATCCCATACTCCGGTGCCCGAATTCAGCGACTATCTGGTTTTTGTCGATGAAAGCGGCGATCACGGCATGGCCAGCGTGGACCCGAACTATCCTGTGTTCGTCCTCGCGTCGTGCCTCATCGCCAAGACAGACTACTCGGAGCGCATTTCGCCGGCTCTGCAACGTCTGAAATTCGCATACTGGGGGCACGACGAGCAGGTACTGCACGAGCACGAAATCAGGAAGCCAAACAAGGACTACGCGTTTCTCTTTCATCCCGGCCGGCGCGCATCGTTTCTCGCCGCCATCAACGAGTTCGTCGAACAGGCACCGTTCACTCTGATGGCATCGGTGATCAAGAAGGTCGAGTTCGCGCAGCGCTATGCGCTCCCGGCCAACCCCTACGATCTTGCGCTCGAATTCAGCCTGGAGCGACTTGCTTTAGAGCTGGGCGCGCGCCACCAGGGCGAACGGATTACGCAGGTGATTGTCGAGAAGCGAGGCCGACGCGAAGACGATGCGCTCGAGCTGGCGTTCCGTAGAATCTGCGACGGGAAGAACGCAGTCGCGCGGAAACTGCCGTTCGAGCTGGTGATGATCCCGAAGGCGTCGAACTCCACCGGCTTGCAGCTTGCCGATCTGATCGCGCGTCCCGTCGGAATCAAAGTGCTCCGACCCGACCAGCCCAACCGGGCTTACGATATCGTTGCGGGGAAATTCCGCCGCAGTCCGGCGGGGGAGATCATGGGTTGGGGATTGAAAGTCTTCCCCTAGAAATGCGAAGGGCCCCCGGGAAACCCCAGGAGCCCAGCGCCGACCGGAAATTTCCAGTCCGACTTGCCGCTATTATAGGGGCTGGCCGGCCGAGAATCAAGCTTGGGGGGAAGCAACGATGCGCTGTGTCGTGATATCCAGAAGAATATCTCCGACATCATGTACGACATCAACCAGGATCCCGCGATGCGCAAGCAGCTCACCGACGGCGGTTTCGACCTGATCGACATCACGCTCGAGAAAATGCCCGCCTTCCTCGCCGAGAAGAGCCGCGCCTATATCGAGGACGCGAAGGCCGCTGGGCTGCTCAAGTAAAGCGGTGCGCCGGCGAATCTTCCGGCTTCTTCCCTAGTCCGCCGCGATCAGCAGCGCGGCAATCCCGGCGATGCCCGCGGGAACCACGTAGCGCTCGAGCGCGCTTTCCTTGCCGCGCGCCATCACCGCCACGGGGATGTCGGTGCGCGCGACCACTCCTTGTGCGATCGAGGGGTTCAGCCATCGCAGCCACTGCGGGTGGCGCCCGACCCCCATCAGGATCTCGTGTCGGTGCGCGCGACCACTCCTTGTGCGATCGAGGGGTTCAGCCATCGCAGCCACTGCGGGTGGCGCCCGACCCCCATCAGGATCTCGTCCACCTGCTCCGCTTCGGCCACTGCTGCGATGCATTCGGCCGGCGAGCCGACCGCAGTCAACGCGCGGAACGCAACGCCCGCTCGCGCCAGGCGCTCGATCGCCTCAGCCATCGCCGCGCCGCTGCGCTCGGCGCGAAGCGCCTCGCGGTCCGCCCTGCGCGTGAACTGCGAAATGTGCCGGTGCAGGCGCGGCTGCACGTTCAAGACCACCGCCTCGATGCTCGCGCCGCGGCGCACCGCAGTCTCGAGATGATCGATCGGCGCCAGCGCCGCGCGGGACGAATCCACTGGAATGAGGTATTTCATCGCGTTGTCTCCATTGAAATCCGGGCCGGGCGGCGGTTGCGCAGCCAGGCAAGCCCCAGCACGCCGCCAACCAGGGCGGCATAGACGCCGGCCACCGACGCCGAACGGCCCGCGAGCAGCTCGCGCAGGAACGGCTCGCCGACGATCATTTGCGCGGCCGTCCAGGCGAGCACCGCGCCGCCGGCGTAGAGCAGGCCGGGAAAGCGCTCGATGCACTTGAGGATCAGCGTGCTGCCGTACACCACGATCGGGATGCTGATCGCCAATCCCAGCACCACCAGCAGGATGCTGCCGCGCGCGGCGCCGGCCACTCCGAGCACGTTGTCCACGCCCATCACGGCGTCGGCGATCACGATGGTGCGCATCGCGCTCCAGAATCCCGCAGCGGGCGACACGTCGCGCTCGCGCGAACTCTCTTCACCGGTGAGCAGCCGGTACGCGATCCACGCGAGCAATGCCCCGCCTGCGAACATCAGGCCGGGAAGCCCGAGCAGCCAGAGAACCGCAACGGTCAGGCTCCCCCGCACCGCCACCGCGCCCGCCGTTCCCCAGAGGATCGCACGGCGCTGGTGGACCTTGGGCAGGTTGCGCGCGGCGAGCGCGATGACGATGGCGTTGTCGCCGGCGAGCACCAGGTCGATCACCACGATCGCGGCGAGGGCGGACCAGAATTCGGGCGTCATGAGCGCGTCCACTTGTTCCTCCTTTGACGGGACCATTGTTGCGGAAGGGCCGCCCGAAGAAAAATGATTTGGCGCGATGGCCGCATCGCGCTTGGGGATGCATCGCGCTTTGGAAGGACATCCATCGCGAATCGCGATGCGCGGCGGTTGCTTGCGTCGCAATACGCTGCTACCCTTCCAAGCGCAATCTCCCTAGGGGAGTAGCTTCTTCGCGCAGCGGTCGTCAACACGGGGGATAGTGAGCCCCGGCCCTGCGGCAGCGCAGACTGCAAGCGAGACCTGGGGCCGGTCGCGAGGGCGATGTCCCGCGATCGGACTCAGGTCCTGCGGCCCGCGGCTCGTACAGCGCAGTTCGTACAGAACAGGGGCCGCGGGTGGTCTCGAGCGAACGAAGGAGCCCGCCATGCCCCGCCCTGCGCTGCGCCGGTATTTCCGGCACGGACTTTTCCCCCAACTGATGGTGTTCGAGGCGGTCGCGCGCCAACACAGCGTGACGCGCGCCGCCGAGGAACTGCACCTCGCCCAGCCGACGGTCTCGACTCAGCTCAAGAAACTCTCCGAGACCCTCGGCCTCACGCTCCTCGAGCAGCGGGGACGAGGGCTGCAGCTGACTTCGGCAGGCCGCGAGCTGCAGCGGGCGTGCGAGGAGCTGATCGGTCTCTTCGAGCGCACCGAAGAGCGGCTCGCCGCGCTGCGCGCGCCGCGGGCCGATGTGTTGCGGGTCGGAGCCACTCCCGGCGCGCGGCGTCTTGCCGCGCGCCTCGTCGCCGCCTTTTGCCTGCGCCATCCCGGATCGCAGGTGAGCCTGCACGTTGCGGGTCGCGAGGAAGGGGCCGAGCGCCTGCTTTCGGGCAACGATGATCTTTGCCTGCGTCCCGCGTCCGAGGACCGGCCCGCGCTTGCGACGAATCCCGTGGGGGTCGAGCTCCTGCATCTGTACGCGCCCGCGGATCACCGCTTGGCGAACGCACGCGCGCTCGCGCTCGATTCGCTCGCGCCCGAAGGGCTGGTCCTGCGCGAGCCGGGCTCGGACTCTCGCGAGGCGCTGCTCGCCGCTTTTGCGGCGTCCGGAATCTCGCCCGTCATTCGCGCCCAGCTCTCCAGCGACGAAACAATCGCCGAAGCGATCGCCGCCGGACTGGGCATCGGGCTGCTCCCGCAAGGCGAAGCCCACGCGCTTTCGCGCGCAGGCGCGATCGTCGCCCTCGACGTGCCGGGCTTCCCCCTGCGGCGCGAGTGGAGCATCGCGCGCTTGAGGGCCGCGAGGCTGTCGTTGTCTGCCGAGCTTTTTCTGCGCGAGGCGATCGAGGGTGCAGAGGACTTGCAGGCTCCCAATGGAAAGCAGGCCGTACCGGCATGACTGGCCGCACTGCCTCGCGTAACATACGCACCTCAAGGAGGAGGCATCCGTGACCAGAAAAAAACCCAGCTTCAGGACGAGCTGCTGGCTCGGCTGCCTGGCGCTGTTCTGGTGCGCCGGGGCCGGGCTCGGGCAGACCTATCCTGCGCAGCCCGTCAAAGTCCTGCTGCCCTACGCGGCGGGCGGGGTCGCCGACATCACCGCGCGCGTGATCGGGCAGAAGCTCTCGCAGCAGCTCGGCCAGCAGGTCATCATCGACAACCGGCCGAGCGCAGGGCAGATCGTCGCCACGGAGGCGGCGATGAAGGCCGAGCCCGATGGCTACACGCTCCTGTGGCTCAACCAGGGGCACGCGGTAAGCGTGTCGATGTTCAAGTCGCTGCCCTACGATCCCGTGCGCGATTTCGCGCCGATCTCGACCGTCGGTTTCTTCGGGCTCGCGCTGCTCGTGAATTCCGACTCGCCCTACAGGTCGCTCAAGGAATTCATCGCCGCCGCCAAGGCGAGTCCCGGCAGGTTCAACGTCGGCACGACCAGCATCGGCGGCACCCAGTTCATCGCGGCGGAATTGTTCAAATCGATGGCGGGACTGGATTTCCAGACCGTGCCGTTCAAGGCGACGCCGGCCATCATCACCGCGGTGAAAGGCAGGGACTTGGACGCCATGGTCGAGATCCTCGCGCCCGTCATGCCGCACATCAAGAGCGGGAACCTCAAGGCGCTCGGCGTGACCTTCGATCACCGCTTTGCCGGACTGCCCGAGGTGCCGACCCTCGCCGAGGCGGGCGTTCCCGGTTACGAGGCGTCCGCGTGGAACGGCGTCGCCGCGCCGGCGAAGACGCCGCGGGCAGTCATCGAACGCCTGAACAAGGAGATCCATGCCGCCGTGGCGGCGCCCGAGCTGAGACAGCGCCTGCAGGACCTGGGCGTCGACGCGCGCGCGAGTTCACCCGAAGCCATGCGCGAGCTGCTCGTCTCCGAGACCGCCAAGTGGAAAGCGGTCGTGGAAAGGGCGAAAATCGAAAAACAATGAATCTCCCCTCCGCACCGGATCTCGTCGCGGACGCGAAGCGCGGCTACCCGGATCTTCACGAGCACCTCGAGGAGCTGAAACGGCGCGGGCTGCTCCTCACGATCGACCGGCCGGTCGACAAGGACTCCGAGCTGCACCCCCTGGTGCGCTGGCAGTTCGTCGGCGGCATGGACGAGGCCGAGAGGCGCGCCTTCCTCTTCACGAACATCACCGACGGCCGCGGCCGCAAATACGACATTCCCGTCGTCGTGGGCGCGATCGCGGCGAACCGCGCGATCTACTCGGTGGGCATGGGCGCCCCCTTGAGCGAAATCCAGTCGAAGTGGGACCACGCGATCGCCAATCCGATTCCGCCGCGCTTAGTCGAGCACGCGGTGTGCCACGAAGTGGCGCACGAGGGCGAAGATCTGAAAGGCGAAGGCAGAGGACTGGACCGCCTGCCGGTCCCGATCTCGACCCCGGGCTTCGATTCAGCGCCGACGCTCACCGCGACCAACGTCATCACGCGCGACCCGGAGACCGGCGTGCAGAACATGGGGACCTACCGCGCCGCGCTCAAAGCGCCCGATCGCCTGGTGGTGCGCATGGCGACGCGCGTCGGCGGCGCGGGCGGGTACCTCCACTACGTGAAATACCAGAAGCTCGGGAAAAAAACGATGCCGTGCGCCATCGTGCTCGGCTGCCCGCCTTACGTCGCCTTCATGGGGCCGCAGAAGCTGCCGGTCGGCGTGGACGAGTTCACGGTAGCGGGCGGCCTCGCCGGTTCGCCGATCAATGTCGTGCGCGCGAAGACCGTCGACCTGCTTATCCCCGCCGAATCCGAGGTCGTCATCGAAGGCCTGGTCGACACCGAGTACTGCGAGCCCGAAGCGCCTTTCGGCGAATCGCACGGACACGTCGCGCTCGAGGAATACAACATGCCGATGCGCGTGACCGCGATCACGCATCGCAGGAACCCGATCATCCCCTCCTACATCAGCCAGGTGACGCCTTCGGAGTCGAGCGTCATCAAGCGCGTCGCCTACGAGCCGCTCTATCTCGCGCACCTGCGCGAGGCGCTGGGAATCCGCGCGGTGAAGCGCGTCTCCCTGCACGAGCCGCTCACGGGCCTGCTGCGCGTGCAGGTGATCACGCTCGAAAAGGGCGCGCCGCGCACCGAGGTCTGGCGCGCGCTCTACGGCGCCGCCTATTTCAAGGCCGACATGGGCAAGATCACCATCGCGGTGAACGAGGACATCGACCCGGACAACGCGGACGCGATTTTCTGGGCGATGGCGTACCGCATGAACCCGGTCGAGGACGTGCGCGCGCTGCCGCACCGCGGCCAGGGCCACGGTCCCAAGCGCGAGCACGGGCAGGAAGAGGACTCGACGCTGCTCGTGGACGCCACGATGAAGGGCGACATGCCGCCGCTCGCGCTCCCGAAGAAGGAATACATGGAGCGCGCGAGAAAACTCTGGGAGGAGCTCGGGCTGCCGAAGCTGCGCCCGCAGGCGCCCTGGTTCGGCTACTCGCTCGGCGACTGGCTGCCGCAATGGGACGAGGCGGCGAAGCGCGCCGTCGAAGGCCGCTACCTCGAGAACGGCCGTATCAGCGAAACGCAGAGCAAGAAGGGCGTCAGGCCGGAAACCAAGTTCAGACCGGAGTAACCGATCTGGGGACCCGCCGATGACGGACGAGCCATTTCCCCCGATCCACCGCGTGGTTACAGGGCACGACGCGAACCAGACCGCAAAAAAACTCATCGACGCGCCGGCGACTAACAAAAGGACCTCCAAATCCGGCGGCGTTTCGACCCTTATCTGGTGCACCGACCGCACGCCGGCAGACATAGGGGTAGGCGAAAACATCGAGGACATGGGCGCTCGGGTGCTCGGCACCCCGCCGCCGCCGAACGGCACCCGCTTTACCGTGAACGATATCCCGCCCGGAAGAAGCGGCCCGATGCACCGTACCGAGACGATCGACTACGTGATCGTGCTCTCAGGCGAGGTCGAAATGGAAATGGACAATTCGACGATCAAGCTGAAGGCGGGCGACGTGCTGGTTCAGCGCGGCACGAACCACGCCTGGGTCAACCGTGGAACCGAGGCCGCGCGGATCGCCTTCATCCTGATCGACGCCGAGCCGCTCGGGATCGGTCGTCCCGTGACGGGCGGGGCGACGGTGCGCTGAGCCAGTTCACCGGTGACTTTCTCGGAGGATACCATGCTCAAAGTCGTCGCACTTTTTCTCGGCCTGTTGCTCATCCTGTCCTGGCAAAGCACCTCGGCTGCGGACGCGATCGAGACGGGCAGCCTCCAGGGCGCGGTTCGCGACGATAACGGCAAGCCCGTGACCGGCGCGGCAATAAAAATTCGCAACGTGGAGCGGGGAATCACCGTCACGGTGTTTTCGCGGGGCGGGAATTACGGCGCGCCCGCGCTGTTCGCCGGGCGGAGCGAGGTGTCTGCGGGCATGGGCGGGCACGCGGATAGCGCGAAGGCCGTGGTCGAGATCGCGCCAGGTAAGAAGACTTTATTGAATCTTGCGCTCACGCGATCCGCGCCTATTCTCACGCCGGCGGACTGGATTCCGCAGCTTCCCGACGACTTGGACGGCACGAAGCAGCTCGTCATCAATCGCTGCGTGAACTGCCACGGCCCGGTGAACTTCGTCAGCCGGCGCTTCGACCGGCTGGGCTGGAAGAAGGTCGTCATCGACATGGGACGGATCGAGGAGATCGGCCCGCCGAACTACAAGTCGATCTCGGACGAGGAGGCCGTGGCCGTCAAAAGCGAGCAAGTGGAGC
>WNFV01009359.1_pt1:7500-10854 | contig 10854 bp, 7 predicted proteins | sample 5400101 | NCBI WGS metagenome assembly WNFV01 (sample SAMN13153361, study PRJNA577476) | soil metagenome | isolation source: 115 cm soil or saprolite under grassland replicate 1 | place: USA:California | collected 2016-06-15
TTCATGATCGGCACGTTGCCGGCGGATTCGATGGCCTGTTGGTCGCGCGCCGGGACCGGCTTTTGTTCGCGTTGCGCCGACGCGGAATTCGCCGAATCGTCGACTGCGCGCGGCGGCGCGGCCGAGTCGCAGGCCGCTGTGAAAGTCGCGCCGGTCAAAAGAATCGCGCTCAAATATGAGACGGCCGAACTCTTAAATCTAAGGTTGTTCATCGGAATTCACCTCGTGGTCGAAGTCTGTTGCGACATCGTCAGGAGTTTCTGTCATCGGGACGCGGTATTCTTCACTCGCCCAGCGGCCCAGGTCAATCATCTTACAGCGTTCGGAGCAGAACGGCTTCCACGGATTGTCCTCCCAACTTGTCTCTCGACGGCACTGCGGGCATCGTCGAATTGTCGCGTCATTCATCAATCTTCGGAAAATTTTCGCGGTCGAGCTTCGGGAATAAGGAACGTCAATAATACAGAATTTTGCGAAAAAACCGAAAGGAAGTTTACCGCAAGGCCTCACTCAGGCGATTCGCCGAAATCTTCACGATAGCGCGCGAGCATCCCCTCCAATTCATTCGCCCGTCGGCGCTCCTGTTAAGATTCCAACAGACCTAGCGGCCCGGCCAACGTACGATAGCCACTACTGTGCCATTCATCAAGCTCTTTCGCCCGCAAAATCGGGAACGGATGCGTGCGGTAAGTGGTGAGCAGCACTTTGTAGACCTTGTTCAGAGTGGAGACGTCCGCAGATTCGTATTCGCGGATCTGCCGTAGAAATTCCTTCTTTTCCATCTCGGAGTAAAGCCTGCGCGCGCCCCCGGCCAGTTTCATAAAGGCGCGAATGCACGGATCGATATCCTGCACGCAGAGCAACCCGGCGCGGTCCGCCGTCAATTCCGCCTTCCTGTACCAATCGTGCAGCGCGATGACCAGACTCTGGCCGATCAGAGCGCCGACTCCGAGCGTGCTCTGGCCGATGATCGCGATGATTTCGGCGATGTTGCGCGCAATGATCGTGTAAAGCACATGGCCCGCTTTAATGTGTCCGAGTTCGTGGGCGATGATGAAGAAACGCTCCTCATCATCGAGCATATCGATCAGACTGGAGGTGAGGACGATGAAAGGGCGGGTGTGGCCGTAGGTGAACGCGTTCGGTGTCGGATCCAGCGCCACGTACATTTCAGGCTCTTCAACACCGATGATTTTGCAGCCCCAGCCTAGCGCCCGGTACAGTCGGGAGAACTGCCGCGCCGTCACACGCACATTCGACGCGGTGTTGTGCAAATAGAATAGGCGCTCAAGCCCGTATTCCATGATCTTCGCGACTACAATGTTAAGACCGGGCACTGATTTGAGCGCCTCTGTCGCCGAAGCGTCCCAAGGGTGTTGAAAATCTTTCGCCTCCAGGCCGGGAAATGTGCGCAGCTTCTTCTTTTTCGTCTCGTTCATCTTGGCTCCTGCTGACGATATGGGGCGGACACAAGTCTGCCCGGCTCGCGTGCAGACTTAAAGCCCGCCCCAAAGTAACACGAGCAGGCGCGAGAATGACAGAATTCTTGACCTCCGGCTCAACCGATTTTGTCACCATTCAATTCTTGAATGTCGGCGCCGTAACCGGATGAACGCGAAGGGGTGATTGCCGGCAACGGGGTCGGGGCGGACGCGCCCGCAGGCGCAAGAAATTCGGCGCCGTTAGAAGGCTGGAAATCGGCGCTCGATGGCGGGCCTTGAGAAGGAAGGATCACTTCGGTAGTCGGTTGTCTGGGGGTCGAGACTCTCGCCTCAGAAGGAATCCCTAGGGCAGAAGCCCCGAGTGAGGGGATCCCGAGTGAGGGGATTCCGAGAGACGGAATCCCGCTATAGCCGGCCCTGGAAGCGCCGGTTTTGTGGTGGAAAGCGAAAAGATCAGGCCGGTCGAAATGGCCCGTGACGTCGAGCGTCAAACTCTCTTCGCGGATGCGTTCGAGGTTGATCCGGGCGAGGATGATCACTTCAGAACAGAAGGTGGGGCCTGCCACATAATGTCCGTCCGGGCCGATCACGCAACTGCCCCCGTCGAGGATGAATTCGTTGTCATCGTTGGCGAGGCGGCCCGTGATTTCCAATTCGCGCGGCAGGTCGCCGCGGCGCATAATGCCTCCCGCCGCGACCACGAAGCACCGTCCTTCAAAAGCGTAATGCCGGCTGGCGATCTGGTACATCTCTTTGACCGAAGGCCATAGCGAGACATGAATGTCTTCGCCTGCGACGTGCAGCGTCTGCCGCGCGAGCGGCATCCAGTGCTCCCAACAGATCAATCCGCCGATGCGACCGGCCGGGGTTTCAACCACGCGCAAGCCGTCGCCGTTCCCCTGCGCCCAGATCAACCGTTCGGTGAAAGTGGGAACGAGCTTGCGGTGGACGTTGAGCATTTCCCCGGTCGGCCCGAAAGTCAGAATCGAGTTAAAAAGCGTGCCGCGCCCCGGGCCTCCGTTCATGCATTCGTTAGCCCCGATGACCAGCGTCAAGTTGTGTCTTCGCGCGGCGTCGCCCAGGGCCTCGGTTTCGCGGCTCGGCACGGCGACGCTGTTCTCCATCAACTGGGAGTAGAGTCGTTTCGTCGGCTCATGATCCCAAACCGCGATGTCGCGGCAGACGTCCAACCAGGCAGGGTAGCCGGGCAGCCACGATTCTGGGAAGACCACCAATTGCGCGCGCCTCTTGGCCGCCTCGGCGATCAGGTCAATCGCGCGCTTTAGACTGCGCTCCAAATTCAAATAATACGGCGCAGCTTGAACAGCAGCCACGACAGCGGTAGATGACGTTATAGATGTAGGCATATTTTCCTTCGCCTGTTCTTCGCCTTTTACTTGGGAAATTGGGAGCTGTTGTATGAAGAATGCGCGATTAGTGAGGAATACCGGACAAATTTTACCGATCGGGGCCTGGGGAACGGTTATTCAATATCATTCCGGCTCAATTTTCGCAACATTGAATTCGCGTCGCACCAAAACGTCTATCTTCATCTACCGATTGGTATGAGTCGATGAACTTCCCGCCTCTCAATGAGAATCCGGCACGACCCCGCCTTGGCGCATAAAACCTAAAGAATACTTGGTCTTACTGCCTTCGAAGGCCGCCGCCAGTCGGCGTGGCATAGGGGTTGTTTTATCGTCTGGCGTCACCGCAAAGAGTGACGGAAGGTTGATAATTCAAGATGCTGGTGGGAGAAGCCGAGGGAGGTCTCGCATAAAACGGGACGGCCTCTTCGAGATGGGTGTGGTTACAAACGCAATTGTTTTGACAATTGTGACAGCGAAGATTTTAACGCTTCTTTGAGATCGGCGCGCTGTAGGAAAGCAAGGGGGTATTTCGGAGCCGCAGA
>WNFV01009360.1_pt1 | contig 10854 bp, 10 predicted proteins | sample 5400101 | NCBI WGS metagenome assembly WNFV01 (sample SAMN13153361, study PRJNA577476) | soil metagenome | isolation source: 115 cm soil or saprolite under grassland replicate 1 | place: USA:California | collected 2016-06-15
CCCTCTGTACGACGGCAGTTGGCACCCGGCACTCCAGCACTCGGCACCTGGCACTCCAGCACTCGGCACTCGGCACTTTCGACCGTGTTACGATCACGTCTCTTCGATGGCTGTTTCCGATAAGCCGCGCACGCGGCCGCTCGAACGCTTCTGGCCGTACGTCGAGCGTCCCGAACAGCCGACAGCAGAAGAGCTCGCAGCGCTGGATCCCGATTTGCGTGCGGCGCTTTTCGGCCCGCGCGACATTCCGTTTTCCGTCACGGTCGTATTTCCCAAATTCGACACGCTCGATTACGAGCGCGCCGTCACGCTCGCGCGTGCATCATCTGAGTACCGCGAGGTGGGCGCCGGCGAATCGTTCCGGCACCGCGCGCGCTTCTATCCGGCGGATGCGCTGAAGCTACGCGATCTGTTCGAGATTGTGGGCTCTCAGCGCGGCACCGAGGTGTTGATTGACGATCGTCCGATCCCTCATGCACGCGAGCTCTGGCTGCCGTTGATGTGGTTTCTCCTGCTGCGGTAATTGGTAATTGTTGTGGCAACCAAAACAAGCGAGTTCGACCGGAATATGCGAACCCTCGAAGCCGAGCTCAGACGGCTCGAGGCGGAATACAACATGTTTTTCGCCGGCCGGCTGCCGCGGCTGCCGTGGGAGACGCGCGCGCGCGTCGAAGCCATGGTCAAACGCTTCGATCGCATGCATACGCAGAATACGGCGGAGCGTTTCCGGTTCAATACTCTTCAAGCGAGATTCGTTTCGTTCTGCGAATTATGGGACCGCTCGCTGCGAGCCAAAGAAGAAGGCCGGACGGTGCGCGGCCGTGCGCGCAAGTCCACCGGGACACGTGCCTCGAGCGAGAGTGCCGCCGCCACACCTCCTGAAGCCACCGACGTGATTCCGTCATCTTCCCAGGAACCGACGGACGGCGTAGTCCACGTGACGAACTTTCGCGATCCGTCACACGAAGCCGATCGTCTCAATGAGCTCTACGCACGATTATCCGAAGCACGGGCGCACAGCGGCGAGCGGGAAATTCCTTTCGAGCGGTTCGTCGACGTCGTCCGCGCGCAGGTGAACAAACTCGGTAAAGGCCAGAACGACGTCGCGTTTGAAGTGAAACTCAAACACGGAAAAGTGACCCTGGAAGCAAAACCGCTGAAGGATGATGAGTGAAGGTCCGCGCGACGAACGACCGATGACTGTCGGCGGAAGAACGCGAAGGCCGGAACCGGCACCGAGCGAACCCGGCGCCGCATGAAGCGCCCCAGCGCGTCAGCCGCGCTGGGGTGCTGAAGATCAAGTGGTCAGATCCGAACGACGTTGCCAGCCTGTGGACCTTTCGGTCCATCCACAATCTCAAATTCCACACTCTGGCCTTCTTCGAGAGAACGGAACCCCGATCCCTGAATCGCCGAGTAGTGCACGAAGACGTCGCTGCCGCCTTCGCGCTCGATGAACCCGTACCCCTTCGCGTTGTTGAACCACTTGACCTTACCTGTAATACGCATCGTCCTCTTCCTGGCTTGCTGGTGGCACTGCCACCAGACCGTACTTTCTCGACCCGTCACCGGACGAGCCGGGTTTTGCGAACAAAAAAAAAGACCGCGCGTGCGGCCTTTCTCGGGTCCCGAAAAGCTGGACCGCACGAGGATAATACTGGCGCAATTATGCGAGTGTCAATAACACACACACGTGAAGTAACGCTAAAACACAAAAAAAGTGGATTTCATTTCGTCAAAGTTTCGTAAAGGCTTCTTCCCATGCGACGTGCCATTCTGAGTGTTTCTGATAAAGGCGGCCTTATCGATTTCGCGCGTGGCTTGGTTGCGCGTGAGTTTGAAATCGTGTCAACGGGCGGCACCGCCAAAAGTTTGACTGCTGCTGGTCTGGCCGTCGTGAACGTGTCCGACATCACCGGCTTCCCCGAGATGATGGACGGCCGCGTCAAGACGCTCCATCCAAAGATCCACGGCGGAATCCTGGCACGGCGATCGCACGCCGACGACCTTGAAGCTGCGCGCGCGCATGGCATCGGGCTGGTCGACGTCGTCTGCGTCAACCTCTATCCGTTTGCGGCCACTGCGGCCAGGGCGGGGGTCCAGTTCGATGATTTGATCGAGCAGATTGACATCGGCGGACCGAGCCTGGTCCGTGCTGCCGCTAAGAACTTTCGCGACGTACTCGTCGTTGTGAGTCCCGCGGATTATCCGCTCGTGCTGGAAGCGCTCGATTCACCGGGCGGACCATCGCTCTCTTTTCGCTTTCAGCTCGCACAGCGCGCGTTTGCACACACCGGAGCTTACGACACCGCAATTGCGGCCACGCTCGACGAAGTGCACGTCGACGGCGACGTGCTCACCCGACGGAGCCGCGAAGCGGCGCTTGCTCCAGCGGAACTCACAATCCATGCACGGAAGCTGCGGGACTTGCGATATGGCGAGAACCCGCATCAGCCGGCGGCGTGGTACGTGGTTGAACCCGCAACCGCTTTCGGCGGAGCGACCATCCTTCAGGGAAAGGAGTTGTCGTTTACGAATCTGCTCGATCTCGACGCGGCGTCACGGGTCGTTTTGGAGTTTGAAGAGCCGGCCGCATGCATCGTCAAACATACGAACCCATGCGGAGCGGCAATAGGGTCGACTGTCGCAGAAGCGTACGTGCGCGCAAGAGACGCCGATTCGCTTGCCGCGTTCGGCGGCATCGTCGGAGTGAATCGCGAAGTCGATCTCGATGCCGCGCGAGTCATTGTTTCGACGTTCATCGAGGCGGTGATCGCTCCGTCCGTGGCGGCGGACGCCGTGGAGGTTCTTCGCGCGAAAACGAATATGCGCGTGGTCGCTGTCGACTTCGCCGGGCTTGCCGGCAACGTCGCCCAGGCCCGCGATCTTCGATCGATTCTCGGGGCGTTGCTCCTGCAGCAGCGCGACGAGGTCACCGAAGGCCGCGGCGCGTGGCCCGACGCGGGCGTGAGAGTGGTCACTCGACGCGAGCCGACTCCCGAGGAGTGGCAGGCGCTCAGATTCGCGTGGCGCGTCATGGCCCACGTGAAATCGAACACGGTGATCTTCACGGATAACCAGCGCACGCGGGCCATCGGAGCCGGGCAGATGAGCCGAGTCGATGCCGTAAAGGTCGCCATGATGAAAGCTGCGGGATGGGTCGCCAGTGCGAGTGCACCGCTTGCGGGCACGGTCGCAGCGTCGGATGCCTTCTTTCCGTTTCGCGATGGGCTCGATGCGGTGGCGGCTGCGGGAGCAACGGCTGTGGTGCAGCCCGGTGGTTCGGTGCGAGATGCGGAGGTGATCGCCGCCGCGGACGAGCACGGCCTGGCGATGGTCTTCACCGGCCGGCGGCATTTCCGCCACTAAGAGGTCGGCCCAAATCGCGCGATCAATTCGTCCGGAGTAACCGTGGCCGGCCCGAACTTGCCGACGACGATGCCGGCCGCTTCGTTCGCCAGTTGCGCGGCCTCGGCCCATGTGGCGCCGGCGGCCGTCGCCAGAGCGAGCGTCGCCACCACGGTGTCGCCGGCCCCGGTGACGTCGGCAACTTCGCGAGCCGCCGTTGGCAAAAGTCCTTCCACCGTCTCGTGCGCGAGCCACATCCCGTGCTCGCCGCGGGTGATCAACACGCCGTCGCACTTCGCGCGCTCGCGAATAATCTGCGCCGCGCTGCGCGCGTCCGCGTCCGAGCGAATGCGAAGATGCGTCGCGACTTCTGCTTCGTGATGATTTGGCGTCACGAGCGACGCGCCGGCGTAGTAATCGAGATGCGGAATCTTCGGATCCACCAGAACCTGCGCCGCATGGGCCCGGCCGATCGTCACGACATGAGCCATCAGCCGCCGCGTGACCACGCCCTTGAGATAGTCGGATACGACGACCGCACCGGCGTCGTCCACTCGCGACGCGACCACTTGCGCCAGCGCGTCTTCGATGCGCTCACCGACGTCCCGATCGGTCTCATAATCGATGCGCGCGACTTGCTGATTTCGTGTGGTGACAATGCGCACCTTCGTTGTCGTCCGGCGTTCCAAATCGGTCACAAGACCGCGCGGCGCAATGTCGGCGGCGCGCAACAGCTCCTTCAGCTTCTCCGCCGCGTCGTCATTCCCGACGACGCCGACGAGCTCCACCTTGCCGCCCAGACGCCGCACATTCAGCGCAACGTTGGCGGCCCCGCCGGCGCGATGCTCCTCGTGGTCGTACGCGACCACCGGCACTGGCGCTTCCGGTGAGATACGCGCCACGTGTCCGAAGATGAACTGATCTAGCATGACGTCGCCGATGACGACGACGCGGCGTGACGCCATCTGATGGACGATCTCGTGCGCGCGCTCGTGTTCGAGCGGCGGCAGGACCGGTGACGACACTAGGGCAGCCCCCCGTCACGATCAGCCGCGAAGGGCAGCGTGATCAATACGAGAAACAGCATCAGGAACTCGGAGTCGCCGAAGTTGTATTCGAAAAGTCCAGCCGTGAGCATCGCCGCGAACGTGCCCAGGCCCATCGCGGCGAACATCCGCGCCCGCGTTCGAGTGAATTGGCGACGGAGCGCGCGCAACGTGGCGACGACGAACCACAGCCACGCGGCCAGTGCCGGAATGCCTCGTTCGGCAGCGATCTGCATCGGCACGTTGTGCAAATGGGGGGTCACGGCCATCAAGGCCGTCGGGACGCGGTAGTCCGGGTAAACGTGCTTGACCATGTCGGGGCCGACGCCCGTCAGCGGATGATCTTTGATGATTGCAACACCCGCCTGGAGCATGGCCACGCGATCCTTGCTGGTGGGATCGTTCAAATCGGCGATGGAGTAGATGCGCCGCGTGAGATCGGCCGGCGACAACGCGAGCGCGGCAGCGAGCGCAATCGGCAGGATGGCGAGTAACCGAAAATCGCGAAGCAGGAAGAGCACGCCCACGCCGGCCGCCAGGCCGACCATTGCCGTTCGTGTGAAGGTCACCACCAGACTGACGACGAGCGCCGGGATCACCACGGCGGCCCAGCCGCGATCGCGGGTGCCATAGAGTAAACGCGCGACGGCGGCGCAGATGACGAGCATCAGCGTGCCGGAATAGGTCATCCAATGGGACAGGGTCCCCTGGACCCGCCGATCCAGCGTGTCGAAGTTCAGGATGCTGTACTGGACGATGCCCACCAGCGCACTCGCGGCGCCCGCGGTCAGCACGATCGTCAGAACCGTGCCCGCGCGCGATCCGCGTGCGAAGTCGTAAACGATGGGAATCAAGAGGAACAACGCCAGCTGTTTGCAATCGCCGAGACTGACGGCCGTGTTGCGTGAGAAGCCTGCCGACAAGAGCGTGAGTGAGGCATACGCGATGAGCGGCCAAAAGAAATCCGGCGCCTCGATGCGCTCCGCGCGCGCGACGTGTGAGGCCACCCAGCACAACGCGGCGACAGTGAGCAGAATCTGCGAAACGGCAATCGACAGTTGCGCTGCGGCGACCATGCCGATCAATGCGCCGAGCCCGATCAGCTCGACGCGATCGCGAGTGGGTGTCGCGGTTGTAATGGAGATCGTCGTCACGAACGTTCCTTCACAAGGGTTCCTTCACGTACGTTCTTTCACGTCGGTTCACGGTGGTTCGTTCACGTACGTTCTTTCACGGTGGTTCACGGAGGTTCTGTCACGTACGTTCTCCGGGCCTGCCGCGAGAGCGCGGTGGGCCGCGTCAATCACCTGCTCTACCGTGATCGACGTCAAGCAGCGGAAATCTCCCGGCACACAATGACGCTGGTGACATGGGCGGCATGCGAGACAGCCGGCGTCGACAGCAACCGCAGGAATCGCTGGATCGCGCCACGGCATCGACCGCTCGGGCAGCGTGGGGCCGAACAGCGCGACGATGGGCAGCCTCGTTGTCGCCGCGATGTGCAACGGCCCGCTGTCGCCGCCGATGAACAACGACGCACGCTCGAAGAGTGCCCGCAGCTCGGCGAGATCGAACTCGCCGCACCGCACAATTCGCGCCGACGCCGTTCCGGCGCGCCGTTGCGCGTCGGCGGCAATTGCCTCAGCAGCGGCGCGGTCCGATGGACCGGAGGTGATCATAATGCGCCGCTCCGCATCTTCGCGCGCGAGCGACGCCGCGACTTCGGCAAAACGATCCGCGGGCCAGCGCCGGAACGGATTGCCCGCGCTCACGTGAATGACGACGACAGAGGAGCGCGGCGTCACGCGCGCAGGACGGAGACGAGCGGCGACCGAAGCGTCGGCGTTCGGATCGAGATCCATCCGAACCGGGTCGCGACGAGGATCCGGGCCGGCGATGCCGAGCGGCCGCAGCAGATCCCACTGATTGTCGACAGAGTGCCGGGCAGGCAGGAGCGAGCGCGTCCACGGCACCCGTGTGGTGTACATCCAGCTTCGGCCGGGCACGTTGTAGCCGATTCGACGCGGCGCTCTCGTCGCCCTTGCAAGCCACGCGCTGCGAGGGCCACCGTGGAAATCGATCACGAGATCGAATCGCGCCGCGTGTAGCCGTCGCGCCAATTGCAGATCGTACGTCAGCCGCCGCAATCCGCGCGGCCGTTCGGCGACAATCAACTCGTCGATGTCACGATTCTGTCGCACGACCGGCGCCGCGGCTGGTTCCACCAGATAGGCGAGATGTGCTTCGGGAAACTGGCGCCTCAGAGCGGCGATGGCTGGCGTCGTGAACACGACGTCGCCAATAAGACGGAGTCGGATGAGGAGGATTCTCACCCCTCGACCCCGCTCGTCTTTCGACTTCGCTCAAGACGACCCTGAGCCGGTCGAAGCGTCGGGGTGACCTTGAGCATGTCGAAAGGTCAGGGCTCGACCGTCGCCTCGTCGATGAGCATCACCGGGATGTCATCTTTAATAGGGTACACACGGTGGCACTGGTCGCATTTGAGCGCCGTGTCGTCCTTCACGAGGTGAACCGGAGTCTTGCACGCCGGGCACGCCAGAATCTCGAGCAGTTCCGGATCGACAGGCATACCCAGAATATACATCCCCTGGAACCAGGAGCCTGTCCGAGTAATAGCATGCGTCGCGTTCCGAGCGCCACGCCGCAGATGCCGGTGTGCCGCCGGAACCCGAAGGGCGCATGGAGGTTGCGGGCGAGCTCTTCGTTGCTCGTCGTCGACGATGCTCCCGGCATCGCCTCCTCCTCGCGCCTCGATCTCGCCTCGCAAGCCCCATGCGCGCGACCCATGCTATTACTCGGACCGGCTCCTAGGCTAGTAAGATGCTGGGATATGCAGAGCGCCGCGCTTGTCGTCTTGCTGGCTGCTGTTTCGCCGAGTCAGGCACCCGCGCAGCCGCCCGCGTCCGCCGCGTCGGCGCAGGCGTATTACGAATTCATGCTCGCGCGACATCTCGAAAGTGAGGGCGACGATACGGGTGCGCTCGAAGCACTCAAGCGTGCCCTTGCCGCGGATCCCAAATCGGCGGAGATTCGAGCGGAGATTGGCGGCTACTATGCGCGGCAGAACAAGCTGACCGACGCGGCCGACGCTGCCGAGCAGGCGCTCAAACTCGATCCGGACTCGACCGAGGCGCATCGCATTCTCGGACTCGTTCTCGCCGCGTGGAGTGATGGCGGCGCGACGGCACCGCCGGGCCGGACACCGTCGCAGCTCCGGCAGGAGGCGATCGGCCATCTCACGAAAATTCTCGACACGCCCTCGGTTGCAACCGATCTGAATTTGCAAATCACGCTGGCGCGCCTCTACATGCGAACGAGCCAGCCCGAGAAGGCCATCCCGGTGCTCGAAACGGTTGTATCGCAGACGCCGTATGCGCTGGAGCCGTACACGATGCTGTCGGACGCGCGGCTCGCCGTCGGGCGCGTGGATGAAGCGGCCGAAGCGCTCGAGCTCGCTGCGGAGCTCGATCCGCGACGCTACATCACGCTCGGCGAGTTTTACGAACGTCTCGGACGGTGGAGTGAAGCAGCGGACGCTTACAAGAGCGCCATCGCCGCGGTGCGGACGCCGACGCGTGACCTGCGGCTGCGCATGACTGCCGCGCTCCTGAACCTGCCCGGCCGCGAAGGCGCGGCGCGCGCACGGGACGAGTTGAACGACTTTTTGAAGGCGTATCCGCAGGATGCGCGCGCCTTGTATCTCCTGTCGAGCGCTCATCGCACGCTCGGCGATTACGGCCCTGCGGAGGAGGCGGCGCGCACGCTGCTGGCGCTCGATCCCACCAGCGTCAGCGGGTTGTACGCGCTCGCGCAGATTCACCTTGAACGGCACGAGCCAAACAAAGTCGTTGAGCTCGTGACGCCTTTTGCGAAGGACGCGACGAGCCGCGCCAAGGGCCACGAGAATGATGCCGCGCTCGTGATGGCGCAGCTTGGATTTGCCTATCTGCAGCTCAACGATCCGCAGCAGGCCATCACCGCCTTGACCGCGGCAAAAGCGTTTGCGCCGAAGAATCCCGCGTTCGATGCGTATCTCGTGCAGGCGTACGTCAACGCGAAGCAGTTCTCGCGTGCCGCGGACGTTGCCGCGGAAGCGCTCACGCGCTATCCGCACGACGAGCGGCTCACGCAGTTGCGCGCAGACGCGCTCGCGAGTGCCGGACGTGTCGACGACGCCGCGAAAATTCTGCAGGAGCTCATCGACCGCGATCCGCAAAACGCCTCGGCGTTGAACTCGCTCGGCTACATGCTCGCCGATAAAGGCGTTCGTCTGCCGGAAGCGCTCTCGCTCATCGAACGCGCGCTGAAGGTGGAACCGGAGAACCCGTCGTACCTGGATAGCCTGGGCTGGGCGCTCTTCAAATCAGGCAAAATCGAGGAAGCGGAGGAGCCGCTGCGCAAGGCCGCGACCGCCATGACGCGCGAGTCGGTGATACAGGATCACTTCGGTGACGTGCTCGCGCGTCGAGGCAAAGCGGACGAGGCGATTGCGGCATGGGAGCGCGCGCTGGCGGGCGATGGCGAAGGGATCGATCGCGCCCTGGTGCAAAAGAAGATCAAGGACGCGCGCGCGAAACGTCGCTAGCCGCAGATGGCCACAGATAGGGGCGTCTTCGGCGGCTTCGTTGTCAGGGGTATTTGCCGCGATCTCGCAAACGGACTCCGCTTTTCGGCTGCCGCTTCCGCGATTCCTTTCTACGCTCTGTTGGTTCTCGCGAGCTGTGCCGCGCGCGTGCCGCACCGTCCCGAGGGCCCCGGTGCTTCGGACGCCTCCGCTGAGGCCGCTTTCCAGTCGGCGGCGCGGCACTGCGAAGGTTTGAAAACACTCACGAGTGAAATTCGTCTCTCGGGCCGGGCCGGCGACGAACGACTGCGTGGAACCTTGCACGCCGGTTTCGGAACGCCATCAGCCGTGCGCTTCGAAGCCGTTGCGCCGTTTGGGCCGCCGGTATTCATCCTCGCGGGACGCAATAACCGTGCGACGTTGCTTTTCCCACGCGACAAACGAGTGCTGCCGGACGTCGCCTTGCCCGATGTGCTCGAGCGACTGACGGCGCTCGCGCTGAGCGGTGATGACGCGCGGCTCGTCTTGACCGGCTGTCTCGCCGAATCGCCTCATCCGTCGAACGGCCGCTCGTGGAACGGTGGGTGGTCGGCCGTTTCGCTCGAATCGAACATCACCGCGTACTTACATCCGCAGAATGGCAGCACGGTCGTCGCGGCTGCCGATTACGGTCCGTGGCTGATTGACTACGCCGACTATCTGAACGGCTTTCCGCGCACGGTTCGCATTCGAAGCAAGGAAGCAGGACGCGTGGATGCGACGGCTCGCCTCGATCAGCTCGAGATCAACGTGGCGCTCGACGAACGCGCCTTCTCCGTCGACGTGCCGCCGGACGCAGAGCGCATCACCTTGAACGATCTTCGCGCGATTGCTCCGCTGCGGGGACAGTGAAACGCTTGGAGCCGCTCACCTTGCCGGCGTTTGCGAAGATCAATCTCGATCTCCGCATCCTCGGAGTGGGTGCGGACGGCTATCACGATCTCCGCACGATTCTTCAGACGGTCGCGCTTCATGACACGCTGACCTTCACTCCTCGCAAAGGCACGTTTCTCATCGAGTGCGACGATCCGACGCTGCCAACAGATCGTCGCAATCTCGTCTGGCGGGCGGCGTCGCTGCTGTGGCGCACCGCCGGGCCTCGACGCGGCAATACCCCCGCCGACGCGGTGGTCCAGCTGCGAAAGGCCATTCCGCGCGAAGCCGGCCTCGGAGGCGGCAGTTCGAACGCGGCAATGACCCTTGTGGGACTGTCGCGCACATGGCAGATCGATATCGATATGCCTACCCTGAGCCGGCTCGCGGCCACACTCGGCGCTGATGTTCCATTTTTTCTCGTGGGCGGCACGGCGCTCGGGCTCGGGCGAGGCGACGACGTTTATCCGCTCACCGATCTCCCGCGCTGCTCTGTCGTGACGGTTCGGCCACGTTTTGGCGTGGCCACGGCGGACGCCTATGACTGGTTCGACCGCGAGCCACAACGGCGCAAGCGGGAGGCGTCGCGCCGCCTGCTCCCGGTGGGCTGGCCGGACTGGACGCGCAACCTGCGCAACGATCTGGAGCCTGTGGTGATCGCGCATCATCCGACGATTGCGCGAATCAAGCAGGCGCTGGTTGAAGCCGGCGCCGTCTTTTCCGGTATGTCAGGATCGGGGTCGACCGTGTTTGGTCTCTTCGAGCGTCACGAGGCCGCGAGGAGAACCGCGCGCGATCTGGCGCGTCCCGGCTGGCAGGTCATCGCGACACGCACCATGGGCCGCTCCGAATTCGCGCGTCGTCTGCGGCCGGTGCTTGCCCGTGGCCGTAAACGTCGTATAAGCTAGGGGATTGCCCGCCTCGCCGGAAGACGGGCAAAGGCAGCGCTCGCCGAATTCAGGG
>WNFV01011410.1_pt1 | contig 10854 bp, 11 predicted proteins | sample 5400101 | NCBI WGS metagenome assembly WNFV01 (sample SAMN13153361, study PRJNA577476) | soil metagenome | isolation source: 115 cm soil or saprolite under grassland replicate 1 | place: USA:California | collected 2016-06-15
AGGTGATGATTGGTCAGCGGCTAGCTGACCGTTGCTCGGTGCAATCTCTGGACGACTGGGTTGGGATTCTTCGATCGCGCGCTCACCCTCGGAGCCGCCTTCCAGGCGAACCTCAGGTTTTCTTGAGGTTCCTTGCTTTGTAGGCTGAGCGGGCACGAGTTCGAGTTGGGGCAAGCCACCCTGACGTTCAAGTTTTCCTGAGGTTCCGGCTGGATCGGCGGCAGCCGGCGGAAGGGCCGCGATGACAGTGAGCAGACCAGCAAGTCCGACGACTATCCAGTTCGAGGTATCGCCTGCCGTGGCCGCCAGCACGCCACCGACCCCGACGGCCAGCCAGACGGTGGCCGGGACGAGGCGAGTCTGGAGGTAGAAGTAGCCCAGCCCGGCGGCGAGCACATAGGCGTAGCCGATCCAGTCGCCACTCACCAGGGCGTTCAGGCCGAGGGCGGCCACGGCGACGAAACCGCAGGCGAGAACAATGCCGCGCGGGTCCCTAGGGATCAGCAGCAATTCCAGAAGATCGCCTGACCTGGCCCGCCGGCCTAACCCCTCCTCCCTGGGGCTTGGCGCCATGTTTGCGCTAGGTCTACCCGCTCGAGAGGACTCTGGCAATCCTGATTTTCCATGTCTGAGCCTCATTGATTTCCGGCTAGCGGGAGAGGCGCGCTTGGGGAGCGCCGCCGGTCGCGCGCTCATCGAGGAAGGTCCTTGTGGCTTTCGAAAGACACCTGACGCCGCCGCCCGCGTCCTTCCCGCGCCAGCCAGCGCAACATCCGCGTGTAGGCGCGCGAAGTCAGGCGAAATCGGGTCTGCCGGCCGCTTTCGAGCAAGGGCACGGTAGCGGCGGCATGCAAAGCCTCGGCGACCAGCTGCTGGCGGAGTTCCGATTCGTCGATGGCCGGCGGCACGGGCCGCAGGCCCTGGAGGATTACGACCAAAGTCGGCGCTAGCAGATCGAGGAGCACGGCGCCCCAGACCGGCTTCGGCCCGGTCCGGTAGGCGCTAACGACCTGGGCCAAGAGTCGATTCCGCTCGACGGCGCCGATATTGATTGGATCGCGCGCGCGGGCGACGATCGCGCGTTCCTGATCGGACAGACAGCCGGCGATGTGCAGGAATCCCTGCTTGAGCTCGTCGGCAAAACTGGTGGTGGGCATGGGCACCTCCTTCGGTTTGGTGCCCGCAAGCTCTCAGGAGGCCGTCCTCTAGGCGTCCGCTGAGCGTCCTCTGGCGTCCTCTGGACCCGTCGGTCGTGAGTTCAGGCGGACGTCGCGCCGAGGCCGAACGTCCTCTGATCGTCCTTTTTCAAAGAAAGGACGCTAGAGGACGCCTTTTTGCTGCCCCTCGATGTCGTTTAGGGGAGATTCCACCTCCTGCTCCCAGCCGAGCTCGAGACCGAGGTCAAGGCAGTCGGCCGTGAGCACGGCATCGGCCTGGGGCCAGCCATCCGGGTAGTTCTCGGCCGCGGCATCGACCGCGGACCTGTCGCCGAGGCCTGTCGGGACTGCGAGGCCGGGCTTGCCGCTTTGCTCGCAGCCGAGCACACATTGCTGGTCGTCGCATCGATCCTGCCGGGTGGCCGGAGCTTGATCGATGGACTGGCTGCCGACGCCGCCGCTGCGGCAGAGCAGCGCCTCGGGGTCGTTGGCCGTCTGAGGCCCGGGAATGAGGCGACGCTGTGAGCGAGCGCTGCATCGTCGCTGCCCGATTTACCCCGGCTGGCTCGCTCCGCCAGGTCGGCAAGGCAGTGGGTGGTTTCCTGCGCTACGTCCAGCACCGCGACGTCCACACCGAACCGGCCGCCCCTGCCAGGCCAGAGGTCGCCGGTCTGCTCAAGTACGTCGCCTACCGCGATCGGGCCAGCGCCCGGGCGGAGCTCTTCGGTCCCGAGGGAACGGTGGGTAGCGCCGAGAGAAAAGCCTTCGCCGCCTTCGTCCTTCGCTCCCTGGAAGAGTCGAGGCCACAGCTCTATCGCAATCGCGAAGGCGAGCAGGTCGACCGGCGCCGCGCCGTCTACCGCTTGGTCATCTCTCCCGAACGCGCCCCTGGACTCGACCTGCGGCAGTTGACCGCGGCAGCGCTCACAGCAATCGAGCCCGAACTCGGAGGCGATCGCCTGCGCTGGATGGCGGCCATCCATCGCAACACCGCACATCCCCACGTCCACCTCGTGGTCGCCGGCATGCGCGAGACCGAGCAGGGATTCCGCCGCTTTGATCTGACCAAGCCGCGGCTGGCGGCCATCAAGGCCGCCGTCGCCGAAGAGATCGTGCGCCAGCGTGCGGAGCGTCAGCCGCCGGTGGTCGCAGAGCGAGCCCCGCTCACCGCCCCGAGCGACTCCGGCGATACAACGCCGCGCCGCCTGACGACGCCAACACCGCGGCCGTTGCCGTCGCTTCTATCGGCTCCCAGCCCGAAGCCGCCGCCCTCGCCTCGCATCTGGCATCGCCACCGTCGCCCAACCAAGACGTCGGCGTCGATGCTGCGCCTGCGAGCAGCGGCTCGTCGCTATGCCTGGCAGGCGGCTAACGACGCAGCCAGCGAAGCCCGGGAGCACGGATGGGACTACGCGGCATGAGGCGGTTCCTGACCGCCGCGCTGCATCTGATCGCTGAGGTCGCGATCGAGATCGCCCGGCAGTTGCTTCCCTCCTGGATGCTGGGCGCCGCATCGCCAGACAGCCACGGTGCCAGTCGCTGGGCGCACTCCCACGAGCGGCGGAGGCTGGGTCGCTTGTCGAAGCCGGCCTCGATGCACGGCGACGGACTCGTGCTCGGCTGGCACAACGGCTGTCTGCTCGAGTCGCCGGCCGAGGATAACGTCATCCTCTTCGGCGTTCAGCGCTCGGGCAAGACCTCGACCGTGGTCGTGCCCACGCTCCTGGGTTGGCGCGGAGCTGTGGTGGCCACCTCGACCAAAGAAGAGCTGGTTGCCCTGACCGCCCACCACCGGGCTGCCATCGGTCCTGTGTTCGTCTTCGCTCCGCTCGACCGCGACCACTCCTGGCTGAACCCGCTCGGCCTCCAGCCGTCCACCTGGAACCCGATCCAGGCCGTCGATTCCTGCGGGTCGGCCGCCGAGCTCGCCGACCACTTCACCGCTTCGGGCAAACGCGGCCACTCGGCGCACTGGTATCTCGCCGCTGCGAGCTTGATTACCGGGCTTGCGGTCTGCGAGCACGAACGCGGTGGCGACATGGCGACGCTGCTGGCGCGTCTCAACCGAACCGCACTGGTCGAGTACGCCGGTCTTGCCAAGGTCGTCGAGGACCAGGGCGCTTCTGACCTCCTCACCGCATTCGCGCTGACGCCCGACCGCGAGGCCGGCTCGATCGCTTCGACGGCCCGCTCGTCGCTCTCGCTCTGGACCGACGAGCGGGTAACCGCGGCGACGACTTCGTCGGAGCGATCGCTCGACCTCGATCGCGTCCTTCGTGAGAGGGGCACTCTCTACCTGGTGGCGCCGGCTGAGGAGGCCGAGCGCTGCCGGCCGCTCTTCTCCTCGCTCGTCCTCTCATTGCTCCGACGGGCCACCGCTCGTGCCCGCGCCCAGGGCGGCGTCCTCTCGCCTCGTTTGCTGATCGCTCTCGACGAGGCGGCCAACTTCGCCCGGATCCCGCGCCTGGCGAGCTACGCCTCGAGCGGGCCCGGGCAGGGCATCCAGCTCCTGCTCTGCTATCACGACCTGGCCCAGGTCGAGGCCGGGTATGGCGCCGAAGCCGCGCGCACGATCTGGAACAACTGCCGGGCGCGCCTGCTGCTGCCCGGTCAAGGCGACATCAAGACCCTCGAACAGTTCAGTCGCGCCATCGGCGACGAAACCCGAGTCTTCCAGTCCCGCCACTCCGACCGCTGGCGTTCGGGTTCAAGCGAGCAGCGGGTCGGCCGCCCCTTGACCAGCGTCGACGAGCTCCGACGCCAGCGTGGCGCGGTCCTCGTCTACGCCAACGCGCCGCCCGCCCAGCTCGAGCCGCGGCGCTGGGACCAGGTGCCCGCCTGGAGACGTCTCGTCGAGTCCCGTCCATCGATTGTTGCCGGCTACGCCGGCAAAGGAGAGCACGAGTGACGCACGTCCTCATGGACATCTCAGTGATGCCGGACTTCCGCGGCTTGCCGCCCAACGTCTACCTGGGCTTGATCCATCTGACCAACAACGCCGCTGCGGTGCTGACCCTGGTCGCCAGTCTCGGTCTGGTCGTCTCCCTGATCGGCCTCGTCCTGGCTTCCTTTACCGGCAATCGGGAACTCGGCGAGCGGGCCAAGGGCGGCATTGCTGTCTCGGTCTTCTCCATCGCCCTTCTCTACATCGGCGTCGCGGCGGCGAACTACGCCGGCCATCTCTTCAGCTATGGACGATTACAGCGCGCAAGCCGACCAGATCGTGAACCAGGTCGGGATCTCGGTCGCCAACTGGTCGACCGCGATGGCGGTCTCGAGCGTCAAGTGGCTGCTTGCGAGCCTGGGCCATGCGACCGAGCCCGACCTCGCCGTGATTGTGCCGGTGTACGACCGCATGCTGGCGATCTCGCTCCTGCTCGTCGGCGGAGTCATCGCTTTGGCGCTGATCGAGCGGGTCGCCTGGGGATCGCTGGGCACCAGCCTGGCGGTGGTTCCGCGTGTCATCGCGGCCACCTTCTTCGCCTACACCGGTCTTAGCCTGGTCGGGTACGTCGCTGGCTATGCAGAGCTGCTGGCAACGGCTTGGTCGCCCGACTTCAACAAACTCACCGACACGCTGATGCGGCACGTCGCGACGAGTGACGCTGCGACTCTGGCGGCGACCTCGGGCACCCATGTCAGCACCTTCGGCCTGATCGTCACCGCTCTCACCCTGAGTTGCCTGACCGTCATGGTCCATCTCGAGCTGGTCGTGCGCTCCGCGCTGATCCTGACCATCACCTCGTTCGTGCCGCTGGTCAGCGTGATGTCGATCTGGCCTCGGCTGGCCACGGCCGCGACGACACTCTCAGAGTTCCTGATCGGACTCCTGCTGTCGAAGTTCGTCGTCGCAACCGCGGTCTACGTCGGCTTTCGATTGGTGGTGGCTGCACTGGTTTCACCAAGCGACAACGACACCACGGAGAACTGGATGGCCTCAGGCGTCGCCGTTCTCCTGATCGCGGCCTTCTCCCCCGTCGTCATCTTCACGTCGCTGCGCTTCGCCCACACCCAGGCCGGCAGCGTTGCTCGAAGCCTCACGGGCAATGGCCTCGCCTTGATGCCGGCTGGTCGGCTGCTCGGCACCGCCAAAGGTCTCGCTCGGCCACTCGTGCAATCTGCACACACCAAGCTCGCTTCCCGAATCAATCGACTTCGGTCTCGCCCATGACACGGCGCCGTCTTCCAGACAACCCAGCCATCGCTTCCCCATGGCGCCGCGGAGGGGGCGCGGGGGAACCGGCGGCGCATCCGGTTCCCCCGGCTGACGGCCTCGAAGTGCCGTGGCTGCTCGATAGTCGTGAGGTAGCTCGACTGCTAGGAATCGGTCGAACCAAGGCCTTTCAACTGATATCGACAGGCCAATTGCCAGTCATCAGGATCGGTCGTTGCGCTCGTGTGCCTCGTTCACAGCTGGAGAGTTGGATCGCTCATCAGACGACATGTCGGCTGGATGCCGGCTTCAATCCACCGAGGTAATAGTTGGCGCCTCGACGGGCCAGCGGTGAAGGCAGCATTACACGGCGCCGAAACGGTAAATACCAGGGTGCCTTGCGCCTCCCCGATGGGAGGCGCAAGTATGTCTACGGGGACTCTCGCGAAGAGATCCGGCGCAAGCTCCACGGCCTGATTCATGCGCGGGAGATGGGGACGCTCGCCGACGCGCGCGGGCTATCAGTTGGCGAATTCCTGGACCAGTGGTTGCAAGAGGTTGTGCGACCGAACGTCCGGCCTTGGACTTACGCAGGCTACGAGGTTCACGTCCGCCTTCATCTCAAGCCTGCGCTTGGCAAGCTCCCCTTGGATAGGTTGACACCGATGCATGTACAGGAGTTCATCAACCGCAAGAGCTCCGAAGGCTTGCGGCCGAAGAGCATCAGGTACATCCGAGGCACTTTGCGAAGCGCGCTCAATCATGCCCTTCGATGGGGTCTGATCTCGCGAAATGTCGCCGCTCTGGCCACCAGCCCGCGGGTGGAGCAGTACGAGATCAAGCCTCTGACGCCAGCCGAGGCCCGGACGTTCCTGCAGTCGCTCAAAGGTGACCGACTTGAAGCGCTCTATTCGGTAGCTCTCACGATGGGCCTTCGGCAGGGAGAGGCGCTTGGTCTGCGATGGCGGGATGTCGATCTCGAGCTTGGCTACTTGCGAGTTTCGAAACAGTTGCAGCGAATCGATCGACGGCTCCAGTTGGTCGAACCCAAAACCGCCCGAAGCCGGAGAACCATAGCAATGCCGCCGAGTGTTGTAGCAGCACTTCGCGATCACCGGGACCGTCAGGACGCGGATAGGAAAGCGGCCGGCAAACGCTGGTCCGAATCTGACTTCGTATTTACGGGCCCTGAAGGAGCTCCGCTAGATGGCTCGGCGATCAGCAAACAGTTTCATCGGCTGCTGGAGCGCGCCGGGTTGGAGCAGCGTCGATTCCATGACCTGCGTCATTCCTGCGCAACATTGCTGCTCGCACAGGGTGTGTCGCCACGTGTAGTCATGGACGTTCTCGGTCACTCGCAAATCGGATTGACGATGAATACCTACGCCCATGTCATACCCGAGTTGCGTCGTGAGGCGGCTGACCGGATGGAGTTCGTGATCCATGGGCGCGAGATGGACAGATAGGCGATCTGACACCCGGTTACCTCGAAGTCGTCGGGATGGAGACGGGAGGGGCCATGAAGAAGATGAAGAAGAAGCCGGAGCGCTAATTCCCTTCACAGCCGGGAGGCTATTAGACCGACAGCATCGTGAACTAGCCCCAACGTCAGAACTGCCAGAAATGCAGCTAGCGCTCGAAGGCACGAATAGCCGAGGTGCGGTTCTTAAGGCTGGGCCATGTGTCTGCTGGGATCGGGCTGAACCGCTGCGCTAGTAAGGATCAGCGCAACCGCTCCGCTGGCGTTGCCACCCTAGGCGACGCAGTACAGGAAGGTGGAAAATTGAGCGGAATCCGTCTGCGTGCCGTCTGTATGACCCGCACGAACAAAGTATGTCGCAGATCCAAGGTCCTCGATTGATGCCTCGTACAGCCCGCTGTTTGAGTCCAAGACCATCAATTTGGTCTGCCATGATACCTGCGGGGAGAACCGATACCACAACTCTACTTTTGAAACACTCGACCCGTCAGTGACCTTTGCCGCGACGGTGTAGTTGTGATAGCAGTTGCTGTAGAAAGCGACGTTCGAGACGCTGGTAATGTTGGGCCCGAGTACAGCTGGAGGCTCAGACATTGGAACGCATCCATCGATCATTGGATGGATTTCCCAAGTATGCTCTGGCTTCTTCTGCTCATTCTGGACTTCTGGCGTTTGTACCCAGCCGACTAACTCACACCATGTGTTGGCCGTCAATAGCGACACTGCACCCCAATCACCGTCGAACACTCCCTCCTTGATGATTTGGCAGTGCCGGATCGGGTGAATCTCGTTCCAGCCCCTATCTTCATCCACGTGACCGGCGTCGTAGATCCAACGTCCGCTGACGATGACGATGTCTCCAACGCTCAGGCTCGCCAATGCTTTGTCTATGTCCGCAGGGTTGGCTTTCCTGGATATGCTGTCGCCGATTGCCATCGCGCCAAGGGCTGGCAGAAAGACCGCCAAGACTAGCAGCAAGATGCAGGCCCAAAACAAACCTGCAGCGCACGCCGCCGCCAGCGCTTCAGCCGCTAGCAACAGGATTATGAGGCCCCTGAGCCAATCGCGGAGCGTGTGCACACCGCCCCCCTCAAACTCCACATGCAACACCTTCATGGACTTCAACGTTCGCGGCTTACCTGAAGTCGGAGGGTAATCTTTTTCGTCTGTGTTCTTGCCGGTAAGTTTGAACCCAACCTGTTCCACAAGATCATTGGCCGGAGCTTTCAGCAGGTAGCCAAATGGCTGCACCGTGCCCACCTGGTCCAAATCATTATTGGTGCCATCGAACCACGTATTCAGGACGCCAATATTCATGGTGTAATCTGTGTCAAATTGATCGAGAAAGCCCGTTTCCTTCTCCCAGGGGTCCTCTACCTCAGCCACAAAACCAATTGCGCAATGGTTCTTGTCGTCATCGAGGCAGATCAGACGGTATTTCAGCCACCAGTCGCAATACGTCACGAGCGCCGCTAATGCGGCCACCAAAACACTGATGGCAAGTGGTCCCCATAGAATCGACAGTTTCGCGATTCCCAGGATTGCAGCGATAACGACGATGGCGCTGGCGTTGGCTATTAGCGTGGCAAGGCCAATTTCGACCATGAAGCCCCAAGGTGCCACACCCTGCTTCCGCCGATCGGCAGCGTCGTAGCGGTTCGCACACTCGGTGTATTCGGGATAGCTCATGTGTAGCCCCTACCTGACGTCGATGTAGGCGGTTAGTCCGCCGACAAAACTCCAATCCGCAAACGCATTCAGATTGAACGCCTTCCTTCCCTTAAAGCCAGCAGGGGGGTCGATCCTGACGGCAATAAGTCTCTCCTCCTCTGGCTGCATCGGGACGTTGCTCGGACTGATGTCTACAAGCCATCCGGCAGGGACCGGGTACGCACCTGGAGCGTGCGTCTTCGGGTCGAAAGCGGGTTTCCCACCCTTGCCACAGACAGGGCGGTCTGGAAGAACGTAGGTGTCCGGTTGGACGCGCATTGTCGCCTGCCGTCCCGTATTGTTGCGAAGGAGAAACGTGAACTCCGCGGGTGATTCAGATGCCACGACCTGGGTATTCTCCTGGCCGAAGTTATTGCCGTAATTAGCATCACTGACCGGGTCGAGTCTTACCTGTATGCAGTAGTGGCCAGGAGTTGCTGGCGTTTTCCACTTCGTGACTGCGAAGGCAGGGTGATGCGGACTACCCTTCACCCCAAGCGTTACAAGTTCCGGCTTCTGCGGGTCTGTAATCGGAAAGCTTTGTGTTCCGATTCCGAACGCCAGATACGAGAATGACACCGGGAGGTCCACTACGGGAGCCTCGTTAGACCCGTTCCAGATACGCCCCACGATCTCGTATTCCGTATCCGGCTCAAGCTCATGCGAGGAAACATCCACACCTCCCTTCGTCAAGACGATGTCGGGGTTATCCCACGTCACCGCGAGCCCGAGTCGCATCAGGTACTCCTGCGAGTAGATGAGTGGGTCCGGAATCTTGAACGCGGGATGCGACATCGGGATGCAATCCGAGTACCTTGTCTTCTTTTGTCGGTCCCACTCTGACGGCGCCTGTTCAAGGAGACGCCACCAGGACCTTGACAACCAGGCCAGGATCCCGAAGAGCAATTTCCAAACGTCGACAGAGAAGAACCTGAGCAGCCCAATAAGGGCCGCAGCTATTAGCTCTAAAGACCGCACGGAGGCGATTCCGCGATGCGAATCGACTGCGCCCCGGATACGATGTGAGTGGGGACGATCGTCGCACCCATCACGACGCTCAGCGCCACCAGTACCGCGGCTGAACGCAGGTTGTTCATATCCAGCGCTCCTGACGTAGAAGTCACCTTGTCCGTCCTTCGACCGCGCCCGCGTGCCGTGGGAGTCGCATAGACGACGCGTGAGGGTGTGGCGCTACGGTGACGCCGACGTGCCGAGAGTCTGGCACTGGTGGGTCAGACTGTCAATCGCCCGTAACAGTCGGCGGAGGGTTGACTAGGATCGCGACCCGCGGCAACAGCGGCGCGATCGTGGAGGCGGCGAGTCGAGGGCGACAACCCACCTCGTGGCCGAGGTGATGAGCGCCGAACAGCACCCAAAGGGACCTGACGCAGATGGCAGAGCTCATCCATGCGGCTGATGGCCGAGGTTGAGGCGGGACGATTGACCGGCTAGCGACTGGCGGCGCTAGGTGCCGGGATCCAGTTGTTGGCTAGAGAACAGCGAAGCTGGAGTCCAATGGATGTACGTTGGATGTACGAAGGATGTACCGAGCCTAGGTCTCGCCGACCCCGACTTCAGTTTTGAGTTCAGATTTGGCTCCGGGACAGGGACTCGAACCCTGAACCTTGCGGTTAACAGATCGCTGCGGCCCGTTCAGAAATAGTGATCTGAATTCGCTGAGTGTCACTGAGTGCCGCCAAATATCGCGGTTTGCCACCGGCGTTGCTGTATGGCGAGGACTCCGCCTGACCTGACCCAAGGCCCCACTCCCCGCGGATTTGAAGACCGCGGTTCGGGCGTCAATGGACCTTCCCGAGTTGTGTCGCGAGTGATGGTGTAAATCCAGAGGCGCTTTGACAAAAGCGCCACCGTGTGGTCCAAGTGGAGTTGCTCAAAACCACCACCTGGAGGACCACGACGATGGCAAGTCTCAGGATGACACTGTTGGACCTGCTCAACAAGTCAGAGCAGGGCGCCGATCCCAACTTCCTGCGCGACGGCGTGCGGCTGCTCGCGCAGGAGCTAATGGACGCCGAGGTGACCGACCTGGTTGGGGCCGAGCCGCATGAGCGCACGGCGGGCCGGACCACCTACCGCAACGGCTATCGAGACCGGGAATGGGACACCCGAGTCGGCACCCTCGAGCTGAAGATCCCCAAGCTCCGCCAGGGCACCTACTTCCCGAGTCTGCTCGAGCCTCGGCGCCAGCACGAGCGGGCGCTGCTGTCTGTTGTCCAAGAGGCCTACGTCCACGGCGTCTCAACGCGGGCGGTCGACAACCTCGCCGAGGCACTTGGCATCAAGAGCATCTCCAAGGACCAGGTCAGTCGCATCTGCAAGGAGCTCGACGCTCA
>WNFV01013267.1_pt1 | contig 10854 bp, 8 predicted proteins | sample 5400101 | NCBI WGS metagenome assembly WNFV01 (sample SAMN13153361, study PRJNA577476) | soil metagenome | isolation source: 115 cm soil or saprolite under grassland replicate 1 | place: USA:California | collected 2016-06-15
GAGGCGGACGTCCACGCGCACCGTCCGGCTGGACCCCACCGGCTCGAACGTCGAGGTCTCTATCGCACGAAGGAGCTTCGCCTGGCTCGCCGGCGACAGCTCGCCGACCTCGTCCAGGAAGAGCGTGCCGCTGTCCGCGGCCTCGAAGCGGCCGATTCGCCGCTGGACCGCACCGGTGAACGCGCCCTTCTCGTGGCCGAACAGCTCGGATTCGAAGAGCGCCTCCGGAATGGCCGCGCAGTTGACGACGACCATCGGGTGACCTGCGCGCCGCGACCGCTCGTGGATGCAGCGCGCGCACAGGTCCTTGCCGGTGCCCGTCTCGCCCGTGACGAGCACCGCGACATCGCTCGCGGCAGCCGCCTCGATGCGATCGCGCACGAGGCGCATGGCGGCCGAGTCGCCGAGCACGGTGCCCTGGGCCTCGCCGGTCGAGCCCGCGCGCAGCCGGCGCCGGAACGCCACCTCGTCGCGGACCCGCCCCACTCTCAGCAGCAGCTCCTCCATCTCGAACGGCTTCTGCAGGTAGTCGCGCGCGCCCTCGCGCATGACCTGGACGGCGTCCTCGGCGTGGGCGAACGCGGTCATCAGGATCACGCCGGCCTCGGGCTGCACGGCACGGGCGCGGCGGAAGAGGGCGAGCCCGTCCACGCCGGGCAGACGGACGTCGGTGAGCACCAGGTCGAAGCTCTCGCGATCGAGCGCAGCGAGCGCCGCCGTGCCGTCGGCGCAGGCCGCCACCTCGTAGCCCGCCTCCTCGAGCGCGTCCGCGACCGTGATGCGGACGATCCGGTCGTCCTCTGCGAGCAGGAGCCTCACGGCGGCAGTCTAGACCCGCCGCGCAGGGGCAGCGAGCGTCGTCGAGAACCACTCCCGCCAGCTCGGATCCAGCCGCTCGTGCGCGGCCAGCCGTCGCATCGTCGCCGCATCGTCCCGGTCGAACAAGAAGACCCGCGCGATCTCGGGGATGGGGACGCGCACGGGATCCCGGTGGACGATCGTGACGGTGTCGTCCACCGCGAGCTGGCCCTCCTCGGCGACCCGGAAGTAGATCCCCCAGCGGCGGCTGTCGGCGAACGCCTTGACCATCCTCGGGTCTCCGAAGCGGATCCCGAGCTTGAAGCACGGGATCCGGGGCGCGGCGGCCTCGAGCTCCGCGTCGCCGATCCGAACGACGTCGCCGATGCACAGGCCCGACTCGTCGAGCTCGCGGATCGTCAGGTTCTCGCCGAAGTTGGCGGGTTCCAGATCGCGGCCCAGCCGAGCTCGCCACCAGTCGTAATGCTCGGCCGCGTACGCGTACACCGCCTTGAACTCGCCCCCGTGAACCTTCAGGTCGCTCTGGCGGTCGCCCTCCAGGTTGTGCCTGCGCGCCCGGACGGGACCCGGGACAGGTGTCTTGAAGATGGAGGTGACCACCTCCTTGCCGTTCCAGGAGATCGTCCTCGGGCCACCGACGGCGATGCTGGCGATGCTCATGGTCGAAGCCATGGCCATCTCCTAGCCCCCTGCCTCGGGCGCGGCCGGTCAGTTTGAGCGTCGCTTCCATGATAACGGACATGCGTCTTGACATGCTCTCCGCCATAACGGATGTTCCCCCGCATGACCCCGACGACGAGCGCAGCCCGAAGCCTCGAGGCGGCCCCGAACTCCGACGCCGGTCCGTCCGCTCCTCCCGGACCGACCCCCGCGGGGCGGCGGGCGCTCGTGAAGAGCGAGGACTGGGTCGCAGCCTGGCTCGGCCTCGCGATCATCGCGCTCGTGCTCGCGGGCGTTCGGCCGGAGATCCCCAGGTTCAAGTGGGCGACCGACTCCGCCGTCGCGAGCACGGTCGTGGCGAAGAAGGCGGCCCTGGACGCGCTCGCCTTGGACGCGGCCGCGCGCGCAGAGCCGCAGCTCGCCGCCGCCGCGGCGTCGCTCAAGGTTGCCGCCGATTCCGGGGACCGGGCGGCCATCGGCAAGGCTGCGCGTGACCTCGGGGAAGCCGCCAAGGGGGCGAAGGACGGTTCGCTGAAGAAGAACGCCACCGAGCTCGGCAAGAGCCTCTCGGACGCCGGCGCATTTCTCGGCGGCGTGTTCGCCGCGAAGAACCTGGGGACGTCGGCCGCGCTCGGGCTCGCCTACCTCCTCGTGTCCGTCATCGGGATCGCGCTGCTCGGCGGGAACGCGGTCCGGTACGCGATCGGGTTCCCCGTCGTGTACGCGCTCGCCTGGTTCGCCCAGGTGATCGCGGGGAACTCCACGCTCAGCTACTGGGGGCTCGAGTACGTCATCTTCGCCCTCGTCATCGGCCTGTTCGTCAGCAACGTGATCGGCCTCCCCGGATGGCTCCGGGATGCGGTCCGGACCGAGTACTTCATCAAGACGGGCCTCGTCATCCTCGGGTCGAGCATCCTCTTCCACGAGATCGTGCAGGCGGGCGCTCTCGGGATCGCCCAGGCGCTGCTGGTGGTCTCGGCGGTCTGGTATTTCTGCTTCTGGCTCGCGAGGAAGCTGAAGGTGGACGAGGAGCTCGCCGTCATGCTCTCCACGGCGGTGTCGATCTGCGGGGTGTCGGCCGCGATCGCAGCGTGCGGCGCGATCCACGGTGACAAGCGGAAGCTCTCCTACGTCACCTCCCTGGTCCTCATCGTGGCGGTCCCGATGATGGTGCTGATGCCCTGGGCGGTGCGCGCCTTCGGCATCCCCGACGTCGTGGGCGGCGCATGGCTCGGCGGGACGCTCGACACGAGCGGCTCCGTGGTCGCCGCGGGCGCGCTCATCAGCGAGGCCGCGATGAAGGCGGGCGTCGTGGTGAAGTTCTCGCAGAACGTGCTCATCGGCGTCGCCGCGTTCCTCCTGTCGGTCTGGTGGACGTTCCGGAGCGGCAAGGCGGCTGGGGAGCGGCCGAGCGCGCGCGTCATCTGGGAGCGATTCCCCAAGTTCGTGCTCGGGTTCGTCGCCGCGTCGGTCGTGTTCTCGTTCGTGCTCGACCCCGCGACCGTGAGTGCGACGAAGGGGACGCTCGGCGGGCTCCGGACGATGTGGTTCGCGCTCGCGTTCACGTGCATCGGGCTCGAGACACGCCTCTCCGACCTCGTCGGGATGCAGGGCGGCCGGCCGGCCGCGGCGTTCGTCGGCGCGCAGGCGTTCAACGTCGTGTGGACGCTCGCGCTCGCGTTCCTGCTCTTCGGCGGCGTTATCTTCGCGACGCCGGTCTTCAAGTAGGGACCGCGAACGTGTGGATCGCGCGAGTGATCCCGGAGCGAGGACGTGATGAGCAAGACCCCTGCGAATCCGAGTCCCCCCGCTGACGTGGCGCGAGCGGCGGGCGAGGAGGGCTCGACCGCCGCGCCTCGGCCCGGCCCGAACACGCTGTCGGTTCACGGCGGCGACACCCGGGCCCGGGCCCACCAGGCGATCCCGATGCCCATCATCCAGACGGCGACGTACGCCTTCGCGGACACCGCCGACCTGGTCAACTTCATGCAGCAACGCAGCCTCGGCACGCACATCGAGGGCCGCGAGGACTACGGGCGCTACGGGAACCCGACGGTGCAGTCGGTGGAGCGCAAGGTCGCGGCGCTCGAGCGCGCCGACGACGCGGTGCTCTTCTCGTCCGGCATGGCCGCGATGACGACGCTGCTGCTCGCGAGCCTGCCCTCCGGCGCGCACGTCGTCATGACCGACGACTGCTACCGGCGGACGCGCCAGTTCTGCCTCGTCTTCCTGAAGCGGCTCGGCATCGAGACGACCGTCGTCCCTATGGGTGACTACGAGGCGCTCGAGGCCGCGATCCGCCCGAAGAAGACGCGCTTCCTCATCTCCGAGAGTCCGACCAACCCGTACCTGCGCTGCGTGGACCTCGCGCGCCTCGCGGAGATCGCGAACCGCCACCGGGTTGGTACGATCATCGACAGCACGTTCGGGACGCCGCTCAACCAGCGGCCGCTCGAGCACGGCATCGACTACGTCGTGCACAGCGCCACGAAGTACATGGGTGGCCACCACGACCTCCTCGCCGGCGTCGTCGTCGGGAGCAAGGCGCGGGTCGCGGCCCTGCGCGACGCGCGCGGCGTCCTCGGCGGCATCGCGGACCCCCAGAACGCGTACCTGCTCGAGCGCGGCCTCAAGACGCTCGGGCTCCGTCTCCGCCAGCAGAACGAGACGGCGCTCGCGGTCGCCCGATACCTCGAGAAGCACCCCAGGATCGAGCGCGTCTGGTATCCGGGCCTCCCCTCGCACCCGGATCACGAGATCGCACGCCGACAGATGGCCGGCTTCGGGGGTGTCATCAGCTTCGAGGTCCGCGGCGCGCTCGACGACGCCAGCCGCTTCATCGATCGCATGGAGATCCCGTACATCGCGCCGAGCCTCGGCGGCGTGGACAGCCTCATCGAGCAACCCGCGCTGATGTCGTACTTCGAGAAGACGACCGAGGAGCGGCTCGAGCTCGGGATCAAGGACAACCTGGTCCGCTTCGCCATCGGGGTCGAGGACGCGGCCGACATCATCGCGGATCTCGAGCAGGCGCTCGCGGTCTGAGGCTCACCTCGCTGCAGGAAAGGACACGCACGATGGGACGGATCCACGAGGATAACAGCCGCAGCATTGGACACACGCCGCTCGTCCGCCTGAACCGCCTCGCGGACGGAACCGGCGCGACGCTCGTGGCGAAGATCGAGGGGCGGAACCCGGCGTACTCGGTGAAGTGCCGCATCGGGGCCGCGATGATCGCGGCCGCCGAACGCGACGGCACCCTCGTGCCCGGGTCGCGCGCGCGCACGATCGTCGAGCCGACGAGCGGGAACACCGGGATCGCGCTCGCGTTCGTCGCCGCGGCGCGCGGGTATCCGATCGTCCTCACGATGCCGGAGACGATGTCAGTCGAGCGGCGGCGGATGCTGCGCGCGTTCGGCGCGGAGCTCGTCCTGACCGAGGGCGCGAAGGGGATGCCTGGAGCGATCGCCAAGGCGGAGGAGATCGTCGCGAGCGACCCCGGCAAGTACTTCATGCCGCAGCAGTTCAAGAATCCGGCGAACCCGGCCATCCACTACGCGACGACGGGCCCCGAGATCTGGGATGACACCGACGGCAAGGTCGACGTGGTCGTCTCTGGCGTCGGCACCGGCGGAACGATCACGGGCGTGTCGCGCTTCCTCAAGCACGAGAAGAAGAAGTCGATCCTCGCGGTCGCGGTCGAGCCCATCCACTCGCCCGTGCTGACCGCAATCAAGAAGGGCGAACCCCCGAAGCCGGGGCCGCACAAGATCCAGGGCATCGGAGCCGGGTTCAAGCCGGACGTGCTCGACCTGTCGCTCGTCGACGAGGTCGTCACCGTCTCGAACGACGAAGCGGTCGAGACGGCCCGGCGCCTCCACAAGGAGGAGGGGATCACCGCCGGCATCTCCTCGGGGGCGGCCGCCTTCGCGGCCGTGAAGATCGCGCAGCGGGCGGACTCACGCGGCAAGCTGATCGTGGTCGTGCTCCCCGACGCCGGCGAGCGGTACCTGTCGAGCGTCCTCTTCGACGGCATCGAGGCCTGATACCGGCGGGGCTACCCGTCAGTTGACCGGCGCCGCTCCGAAGACCTGGAGAGGCGCGCCGTCCCGCCCGCGCCGACGCTCCTGGGCATGCGGAGCGCCACCCCGCCGCGCGCAAGCGCGGCGCGAGACGCGCGTCCGCCCCCGACTTGCCCGCGAGCGCCGCGACGAGCGCCCCGGCAGCGGCGCCGACGAGCGGACGTACCCACTGACCATCATCTTCCGACCGATCTGCCGCCGACTCGCTCACGGGGCCATGTCGCCCCACTCCCATATCGGGCACGGGATGGATGCTCTCGCCGTCGGAAGCGGAGTTCCTCTTGCCGTCAGAGCAGTGCTCGCTCTCGTCGCGCTCGCCTGGCTCGTCGAGTGCCGGGGGCCAGTCGCGTGCACGGTGAGCTCACCGTGGCGAGAGTGGACCCCGACGCGGAGGGTCACATGCGGATGAGAGCTGCCGTCGGGATGGCGTCGTTGCTGTTCGTGGGTGGGCCCGCACTCGGGCAGGAGGGCTGCGCCGATCAGACGAGCGGGACCGGGAGCGCTCCATGCGACGCGACGAGCGGGCGCGTGCAGCCCCGCGACGAGGGAACGGGATCGGCTGCCGCCGGAACGGGAGCGGCTGCCGGCGGCACGGGGTCCGCCGTGGGCAGCGAGGGGGCGACGACGCCTGGAATGACGCAAGGGACGCCCGCAGCGACCCCGAGCGCACCCAGCCCGGCCAACGCGCCTGCCGCGGCTCCTCACGAGGACGCGAGCGAGTCGCGTGAGATCAACGACACGGTGGACGGTAGACCCGGACCGTGAGGCGAGCTTCCCTGCCGTGAGGCGAAGGCGATGACGAATCCAACAGGTTCTGCTCGATGCTCCGCATCCTTGCGGTGCGATGGCCCTCCTGACGCAGTGCATCGGCGCAGCCGTTCCTCTCGGAAGCCAACCGCCGTGACGAACGACGAGGCGCCTCGGGTTGCCCCGAGACGCCTCGCACGGCAGCTGCGGTTCGTGGCTACGTCTTCTTCTTGATCACGTCCACGTCGATGTCGAGCTGGACCGACCACATGAAGTCGGTGCCGAACGTGTTCTGCGCGAGGTTCTTGTCGTTGAAGAACACCGGGCCCATGAGGAGGTCGACCGCGGGCGTGAAGTAGAGGCCGATGGCGGCGCCCCACGCGCCGAAGACGTTCTTCCCGGTCTGCACGTCGGCGATGAAGTTGACCTTGTTGAGACCCGGGAGGTTCAGCACGACGTCCGGGCTCGTCCAAGCGCCCATGAACCCCGCCTGCTGCTTCTTGCCGTCGGAGCTGACGAGGAGCTTGTCGTTCAGCCCGTAGTACCCGCCGACGACGAAGTTCCCGACGACGGGGAAGGTCTTCCCGATCTCGCCGTGCAGGATGTTGAAGTCGCTCACGTCCTTCTCGAACCCGGCGCCAACGACGCCGAACGAGATGCCGGGCTGATACTTGGAGAAGGCGTTCTCGGGGATCACGAGCTTCCCGTTCAGGAAGACGTTGTTCTTCGCGAGGCCAGGAAGGAAGGAATCGACGCCGACCTCTCCCTGCAGCTTCTCGAAGGGGAGGAAGCCGACCTCGAGGCCGTAGTCGTTCTGGAGCCCGCCCTTCTCGGCGACGTAGCTGTCGTACGTGACGTGCGGCACGAGGTAGGGCTGGGCGTAGGTCGTGGCCGGCGTCCAGAACGTGGTCGACGAGGTCGCCCGGGCGGCGAACGCGGTCGTGAGCGCGGCGGCGGCGACCGCCGCCTTGAGAGCGTTGTTCATTCTTGTCCTCCGAAATCGCGGGTTGGCGCTGCGCGGGCCGGTAGTGCAGAGGCCGTGCCGCCGCCGATGGTCGCGAATTCACGCATTTGCGCCCGATTCGCTGCAGGCAACCGAATGGGTGCCATCGGCGCGTGCATGAGCTGCGTGCGCCGCGGGCAGCGAGGTTCACTGAACGCGCAAGACGCCCCGGTCCCGCTCACCCTCACGCGGGAAGGGAACGCTTCGGGTCGTGCCGACCGCCCGTTGATCCAGCCCTCGACGGCGCGACCTGCGCGGAACCCCCCGGTTTCGCTCGAGGCCCGCCCGCGGGCAGGTCATGTTCGGGGGTCCAAGGGGGGCTGCGTGCGTCTCGTCGTGTGGATCGTGGCCGGCCTCTTGCTCGCTCCCGGGTTTGAGTCCGCGCGGCACGACCGCGACACGAACGCGTTCCTGGTCGAGCCGGTGATTATCCCGACGAGCGGAACGGTCGAATGCCGATGAGGTGAACATGAGCGAGCACACGGGACCCGGCCAGCACGACACGCCCGCTGCGCACCGATCCGGCGTATCTGCAGGCGGCCCCGCGAAGCCCGGGTACCCCGAGCATCCCGAGCTGCCCGGCGGCGCGGGCGCCGGACGAGCGCGCGAAATCGCGGCTCGCCGACCCGCGGCCGCGCACGGCGAGCACGCGGAGCATGACCGCCACGCCGGCCACAGCGTGGCGATGTTCCGGACGCGGTTCTGGATTGCCCTCCTGCTCACGGTGCCGACCGTCGTCTGGGGTCACATGCTCACGTCGGTCACCGGGTGGCACGCGCCCGCCTTCCCGGGCTCGACCTGGCTCGCTCCGGTTCTCGGGACGATGGTCTTCGCGTATGGCGGGACCCCGTTCATCCGGGGCGCGGCGCGGGAGCTCCGCGACCGGCTCCCCGGGATGATGACGCTCATCGCGCTCGCGATCGCCGTCGCGTTCGTCTTCAGCGCCGCGGTGACCATCGGCTACCCCGGAATGCCGCTCTGGGAGGAGCTCTCCACGCTCGTCACGGTGATGCTGCTCGGCCACTGGATCGAGATGCGGTCGATCTCCCAGGCGCAGGGCGCTCTCAAGGAGCTCGCAAAGCTCCTCCCTTCGGTGGCGGTGCGGATCGCGGACGGCCGCGAGGAAGAGGTCCCGCTGTCGGCGCTTCGAGAGGGCGACGCGATCCTCGTCCGCCCCGGAGCGCGGGTCCCGGCCGACGGCGCGGTGCAATCCGGCGAGAGCGCGGTCGACGAGTCGATGATCACGGGTGAGTCGCGTCCCCTGAAGAAGCGGGCCGGAGACCGGGTCATCGCCGGAACGGTGAACGGGGCGGGGTATCGCGCGCAGACGTCGCGCTCGCGCGCGCAGGCGATCGCGGACCGCGCCGCGTTCCTGCTCACCGTCGTCGCGCTCGCCGCCGCCGTCGTCACGGCGTTCGCCTGGGGCCTCGCCGGTGCGCCGGGGGCGTTCGTCGTGGAGCGCGTCGTCACGGTCCTCGTCATCGCGTGCCCCCACGCGCTCGGTCTCGCGATCCCGCTCGTCATCGCCATATCGACGACGCTCGGGGCGCGGTCGGGCCTCCTCGTACGCGACCGGCGCGGGCTCGAGGAGGCGCGCAGACTCACGACGGTGGTCTTCGACAAGACCGGAACGCTCACGCTCGGCGAGTACCGCGTGGTCGCGGTCAGGACCGTCGGCCTCTCCGAGGCGCAGGCGCTCGCGGTCGCCGCAGCGGTGGAGCACGACTCGGAGCACCGGGCACGGCGTCAGGGCGCGAGTGGACGGGCGCGAGAGAATGGTCGGCGGGCCGAACCTGCTGCGCAAGCTCGGGGCCGCGCTCGCTCCCGAGCTGGACGCGCTCTCGCGCGAAGCCGCCGCGCGCGGGCAATCGGTGGTGTTCCTGATCGAGGACGGAAGAGCAATCGCCGCATTCGCCGTGGCGGACGCGGTGCGGCCCGAGTCGCGGGAGGCGGTCGCCCGCCTTCACGAGATGGGCATCGAGGTCGAGATGCTCACGGGTGACTCGCGGGCGGTCGCCGAGGCGGTCGCGCGGGAGCTCGGGATCGACACGGTGCATGCGGAGGTGCTGCCGGACCGGAAGGCGGAGGTGATCGAGACGCTCCGCCGGAGCGGGAAGCGCGTGGCGATGACGGGCGACGGGGTGAACGACGCGCCGGCGCTGGTGAACGCCGATGTAGGCATCGCCGTCGGCGCAGGGACCGACGTGGCGGTGGAGGCGGGGGACATCGTCCTCGTCCGGAGCGATCCGCGGGACGTCCCCCGCATCGTCGCGCTCAGCCGCGCGTCGTACCGGAAGATGATCCAGAACCTCTGGTGGGCGGCCGGCTACAACGTCGCAGCGATCCCGCTCGCGGCCGGCGTCCTCGCGCGGTGGGGGCTCGTCCTCGCGCCGGCGCTCGGAGCGGTGCTGATGTCCGTCAGCACGGTCATCGTCGCGGTGAACGCGCAACTCCTGCGGCGGGCGCAGCTGTGACGGCGGCTCACCCGCCGCCGCCTCGGGCGACGCTCACAGGTGCTATCGTCGATGGTTGCTGCAGTGCCCACCGCATTCGCCTGCGCCGCTCGCGACCTCGTGAGCGAGCTGCAGGAAGGCTGGCGCGCCGCTGCGCGCGGGAGACGTTGTGATGAAAGATTGCATTCGGATCCTCGCGGTCGTCGCGGCAACCGCGCTTCCGTGGGCCGCCGGAGCGCAGCACTCGCACGGGAGTGGCGGTACGGACGTGCCGCCTCGACCGGCCAGGCAGGAGCGTCCCCCTCCTCCCGAATCGCCGCGCGGCGTTCTGCCAGCCGGGAGCCCGCGCCAAGTCGAGGTGCTCGTCGTCTCGTACGGCTTCTCACCCCAGGTGATCCGAGCGGACCAGGGTGAGCAGCTCGTCCTTGCCATCCGGCGGAGCGACGACTCCCACTGCAAGGACGGCGTCGCGATCCCCGCGAGGCAGGTCCTCGTACAGCTTCCGGTCGGTGAGACCGTTCCGGTCACACTGAGGCTCGATCGCACGGAGACACTCGAGGTCGCGTGCGCGAACGAGGACGTGCGGGCCTCGATCGTCGTCGAGCGCCGGTAGGTCGCTGCACGTTGCGCAGTCCCGACCGCCCGGTTACCCGAGCATGGTCCGGAGAACGGCGGATGAGCCGAGCTGCCTCCATTGTCGCTGCCGCCGGGGTCGCGCTCGTCGTGGTCGGCGGCACCGTCGTCGCGATCGCCTTCCGCGGCGGCATCTCCGCCCGACGGGAGCCCTCCGCAATCGAGGCCCGAGTCGCGCGCGCTCTCCGGACATGGGCCATCCCGTCCGAGGCCCGCGATGCCCCCAACCCGTTCCAGGCAAGCCCCCGCGTCCTCGCGGCGGGGCTCGCGCACTTCGCCGACCACTGCGCGAGCTGTCACGCGAACGATGGCAGCGGCCAGACGGCGATCGGGCGCAACCTGTACCCGCGCGCGCCGGACCTGCGGCACCCCGCGACGCAAGGGCTCACGGACGGGGAGCTGTTCTACATCATCGAGAACGGCGTCCGGTTCACCGGCATGCCCGCCTGGGCGGGGC
>WNFV01026604.1_pt1 | contig 10854 bp, 9 predicted proteins | sample 5400101 | NCBI WGS metagenome assembly WNFV01 (sample SAMN13153361, study PRJNA577476) | soil metagenome | isolation source: 115 cm soil or saprolite under grassland replicate 1 | place: USA:California | collected 2016-06-15
CTTTGGCGGCGGGACGCGATGATGAAGACCGCCGTACCCCCGCCGTCGGGAGGTATGAACCACGCTTCGTGAGCTTCGATGGGATCGCCGGCCACCCGTGCGACGTGGGTTCGCTCGGGAAGTGCGACGCCGCGCGACTTCAGCACGTTGAGTCCACGGCGCGCGGCTTTGCGCGCGGGCGCCGGTGCGGTCTCGTCGCCAGCGAGGGCCGCCACGGCTGCTGCATTTTTGCCGTCGATCCAAGCGGAGACGAGGTCCGAGGCCCGTTCTCCGGCTTTTTCGATCGCCTGGCGAGCTCCGTCGGCTCCCGCCGCGAGGAGCTCCGGTTCGAACGGAGCGGAAGACTTGGTGGACTCGTTCTTCTTCGTCATCGGTCAGGCTCCCACGTGCGCAATCATCTCGATTTCGACCGAAGCGCCGCGGGGCAGGGCGGCCACCTGAACGGTGACCCGCGCGGGCGGCTCGCTCGAAAAGTAGCCACCGTATACCTCGTTCACCTTGCCGAAGTCGGCCAGATTGACGAGGTAGACGGTCGAGCGCACCACCTCGCTGAAATCGGCGCCCGCCGCGCGAAGCACCGCGCCGAGGTTCTCCATGACCCTTCGCGTTTGCTCAGCGGTGTCGCCCTGCACGATCTCGCCGGTCGCCGGATCGAGGGGAATCTGACCGCTCAAGAAAACGAGGTCCCCCACCCGTACCGCCTGCGAGTAGGGACCGATGGCTTGCGGCGCTTCGTGGCTCGCGATGATCTGCTTTCGCACGGCATGCTCCTTTCAGAGGTCTTTGCGGCCCGCGATGGCGCGTCCCAACGTGATCTGATCGGCGAACTCCAAGTCGCCTCCATGCGGTACGCCGCTCGCGATGCGGGAAACCCGAACGTTACGCCCGCCCAGCTCCCGCGCCAAGAGCAGGGCGGTGGCTTCGCCATCGACGGAAGGGGGCGTCGCGACGACGACTTCGGTGATCTCGCCTTCGTCGAGCCGCCGTTTCAACGTTTCGATGGGTAAGTCGTCGGGACCGATTCCTTCGAGAGGCGAGAGGAGCTTCCCCAGCACGAAATAGCGGCCGCGCATGGCGCCGCTTCGTTCGATGGCCAGAAGGTCTTGCACGCGCGCGACGATGCAGAGGACGCGCGGGTCTCGCTTGTTGTCCCGGCAGATCCCGCACCAGACGGGCGCACCCTTTTCGCCGATCTCGGCGATGTGACCACACCGGTCGCAGGGGCGAAGGTGAGCGGACAAAGAAACGAGCTCTTCGGCCAGCCGCCGCGGCAGTTCGGCGTCCTGCGCGATGAGATACAGCACGAACCTTTGCGCCGTCTTCTCCCCCACGCCGGGCAAACGGGAGAAGAGAGTCACAAGCTTGGTGAGGCGCTCGGGCAGCACGGCATCGTCCGATCAACCAGACAGATTGGGAAGCTTGACCCCTCCCGTTACCTTCGCCACCTCGTCTTCGACGTCTTTGTCGGCGGCGGCGAGGGCACCGTTCGCGGCGGCAGCGATCGCGTCACAGACGAGCTCGAGCCCTTCCTGCTGCAGAAACTTGGGATCGACGTCGATGCGGGAGATCTTGCCTTCGCACGTGGCGGTGACCTTGATCTTGTCGCCAGCGGCGGACGCGGTGTGCTCGCGGTCTTTGATCTCGTCCTTGATCTGCTCGATTTTGCGCTGCATGCGCGCGGCTTGGCGCATCAGCTCGTTCATCCCGCCGCGAAACTGCATCTTGCTCTTTTGCCGTGCTTGCCCGTCGAAAGCAAGCGCAGGTTAATCACCGAGGCGTACGTCGCGAAGGTCGGCTCCGAGGATCTCGATGGCGGCTTGCACGAGGGGGTGTTCGGCTACGGCGCGCCGCGCTTCTTCGAGACGAAGGCGCCGGTCCTCTCCGTCGATGGTAGCGATCGACGGGGCCGATTTGGGACCCGCCGTCAGGTCGAAGGCAACCGGGGTCGTCGTCCCGAAGTAGTCGCGCACATGGCGCGTGAGCAGCTCGACCGCCGAGACATCAGTCGCCCGAATCGCGAAAAAAGAACCGGGCTCATAACCGAGAACGACGCGCTCGGCGCCGAAGGCTATCGGCGAAGCGTTCTCGAGAACGGCGGCCAACGAAGGATTGTCCGCGCGCACACGCGCGAGCACGGCGCGCCAGGCATCGAGGTTGTCGTGGCGCGGGGCAACGCCGGGCGGGGGTTCGGGCGAGACCGCGATCGCGGGAAGGGCTTGCGCGCTGGCGATCGCGGCGCTGGACGCTCCGCCATGCGTCGACGCCCGAACGGATGAAGCGCCGGCAGTCGTGGTGACGGTGGCCGACCCGACGCTCGGGTTCGAGCTCGCCTTGGTCGCCGCGGGTGTGGCTGCCGGCGGGGCGCCGCGGCTCGGGGTTCGTCCCGGAGGGGCACCCGGCGCAGACGTCACGTTGGGCGCGGCCCCGGCGGCGCTACTGGGCAGCGATCGCGACGGACCGGGCGGCGCCGAACCACCCGAGGAGAGCCGGCGCTCGAGCTCGAGCAGCCGCGCGACCAGATCGTCGATCGGAACGAGGGGAGGGCGCCGCGCCAGACGCACCAGAAGCATCTCGAGCGCCGCGCGCGGATCCGCCGAGCGCACGACGTCGTCGTAGGCGCGCGAAAACCCATGGTGGAGGCGCAAGAGGTCGTCGGCGTCGGCCGCCTTGGCGATCGCCTTGACGTCCGCGCTCTCGTCGTCGGCGAGATCCAGGAGATCGTCCGGGTTTTGGCAGACCCTCGCCACCACCAAGTCGCGTAGCTCGGCCAAGATGCCGCGAGCGACTTGGGCGATGTCGTAGCCCTGCTCGGCGAGTTGAGCCACCACGCGCAGGCACGCCGCCGCCTCGCCGACGATGAGGCTCTTGGCAATTTCGTGCAGCACGCTTCGCGCAGCAACTCCCAGCACGCGCGCGACCTCCTCGCCGATCAGCTTCTCGCCACCCCAGGCGATCGCTTGATCGAGAAGGCTCATCGCGTCACGCATGCTCCCGGCCCCCTCGCGCGCCAGGAGCGCGACCGCTCCGTCGTCGGCCTCGATCTTTTCCTGCTCGAGAACGTACCGCAGACGTCGGGCGATGAGCTGGGTGGGAATCAACTTGAAATCGTAGCGCTGGCAACGCGAAAGGATCGTCACCGGCACCTTGTGCACTTCGGTGGTCGCGAAGATGAACTTGACGTGGGGAGGCGGCTCTTCGAGCGTCTTCAAGAACGCGTTCCACGCGCTCTGCGAGAGCATGTGGACTTCGTCCACGATGAAGATTTTGTAGCGGTCGCGCGCCGGACGATAGGGCAAGCTCTCCTGGAGCCTGCGCACTTCGTCGACGCCGTTGTAGCTCGCGCCATCGATCTCCTGCACGTCGACATCGGCACCCGCGGCGATCTCGCGGCACTGAGCGCATTGCAAGCAGGGGGTCGCCGTCGGCCCTTTCTCACAATTGAGGGCCTTGGCCATGATGCGTGCGCTCGTCGTCTTGCCGACGCCGCGCACCCCGGTGAAAAGGAACGCATGCGCCACCCGCTGGGTCTGGATGGCATTGGCGAGCGTGCGCGAGACGTGCTCCTGCCCGACGAGATCGCTGAAGGTTTGGGGGCGCCACTTGCGGGCAAGAACGAGGTAGCTCACCGCGAGTTTGCTACCGCATCCGCGCGAGGGAGGCTAGCCCCGCACCACCTCGTCAATGGCTTCGCGCACTTTCCCGAGCAGCTCCTCGAGGTCGGCGTCGGGAATGTTGAGAGGGGGCGCCACGTACACGACGTTGCCGAGCGGGCGCAGGTACACGCCGCGCCGGCGCGCGGCGTCGTACACACGCCATCCGGCGGTGCCGAGGTAGCCGGCGGTTCCCTTGGGTTCCTCGAGATCGATCGCTCCCACCATGCCGAGCGCGCGCGGATTCATCACCCGCGGCAGCGCGCCGAGCGCCGAAAACGCGCGGGCGATCACTTCGCCTTTCAGCCGCGCCTGCTCGAGAATGTTCTCGTCGCGGTACACCTTGAGCACTTCTCGGGCGACGGCGGCCCCCAGTGGATTGCCGCAATAGGTGTGGCCGTAATGGAAGGCGCGGCTGCGGTCGCCGATGAACCCTCGGAAAATGCGATCGGTTGCGAGCGTCGCTGCCATCGGGAGCATGCCTCCCGAGAATCCCTTGGCCAGGCACAACAAATCGGGCCGAACGCCGGCCGCCTCGCAGGCCCACATCGCCCCTGTCCGTCCGTAGCCGGTAAAAACCTCGTCGAAGACCAGCGGGATGTCGTGTGCGTCGCAGAGCGCACGCGCCCGGCGCAAGAGTTCGTCGTCGTAGATGCGCATCCCCCCGGCGCCCTGCAGGCGCGGCTCCAGCACGACGGCCGCGATCTCGTCGGGCGCGCTCGCCACTGCGTTCGTGAGGTCTTCGAAAGCACGTCGGTGGCCGTCGCCTTCCGGTGCCAGGGGCACGTGCACGCAATCGAAGAGAATTCCAGCGAACGGGCGACGGAAAACTTCCACCCCCCCGAGGCTCGTCGCTCCCACCGTCTCGCCGTGGAAAGCCCCCTCGAGAGCGACGAAGCGCTTCCGGCGTGGCGCGCCGTTTTGCGCGGCGAACTGGACGGCGAGCTTCACCGCCACCTCCACCGCGGTCGATCCATTGTCGCTATAGAAGACCCGTTCGAGCCCCTGGGGAGCGATTTCGCACAGTTCCTCTGCCAAACGGGCTGCTTCGGGGTGAATGATGCCCGCGAGCGAGCAATGACACAATTGATCCGCTTGCCTCTTCAAAGCGGCGACGAGTCGCGGATGGTTGTGCCCGAGGGTGGCCACCCACCACGACGAATTGGCATCGAGATAGGCGCGCCCATCCACATCGAAAAGCCGGGACCCTTCCGCTCGTCCGATCACCAGAGGATCGCCTTGGGCAATGTAATCACCCATCTCGGTATAGGGATGCCAAACACGCCGCTTGTCCGACGCGATGAGCTCGCCGCGTGTCGGTTTCATGGACGGAAGAGCGACGCTCGCCGGCCCGGCACCTTCGGTTCTTCTCGCGCGACCAAGAGGGCCCCCGACGAGGGAGGAACGGGTGCACCGATCGGCAGAAAAACGCTCACCGTCGTTCCCGAGCCGGGGCGGCTGGTGATCGAGATCTCGCCGTCGTGGGCCTCGACGATGCGATCCACGATCGCAAGACCGAGCCCGGTGCCGCTCGGCCGCGTCGTGAAGAACGGGTCTTTCGGGCTTTCGGTGAGCCCTCCCATCGCTTGAACCGCGTTCTCGATCAAGTTGTCGAAGACTTGACGCAGAAGGCCGGGGTCTCCCCAGATGGAATGAATCTCTCCCTCTTCGCGAACGTCGACCGGGATTGCGTCACGAAGGCCGGTCGAGGTCAGCGTGCGCTCGATGATCTCGCGTACCGAGATGAGCTGCCGGTGCACGTTGACCGGTCGTGCGTAGCGAAGCAGATCCCCGACCAGCCGATTCAGTCGCGACGATTCTTCTTTCAGAATGGCGAGCAGCGTTTCGCGATCCTCGTGTCCGATTTCGCGCCGCCGCAGACCGGCGACCGCATTCGAAATGATCGCCAGTGGATTTCGCACCTCGTGGGCGATCACGGCGGCGAGCTCGCCGACCGCCGCGAGCTGCTCTTTGCGGGTCAATTCTCGCTGTGCCTCGCGCAGCTCTTCGTACGACTGGCGCAGCTCGCCCGAGCGCCGCTTCAGTTCGAGCGATTGATCGGTCAGCTCTTTGCTGAGGACCGACGAGCGGATGAGAAAAGCGCCGGTGATGCTGAAGACGAACGCGGAGTTGCCGAACGGCCCGAGCCAGGTCCCGTGCACGATTCCGAGGGCCAAAAGCGAGTCGTGAATGGTGGTCGCCATCATGCAGGTCGCCCCAATCAGAGGGATCAGCCCATCGCGCCTGCCGCGGAGCGTTGCGCGGGTGAGCATGGCCAACGCCGTCACGTTCGCAGCGACGCCGAACACGCATAGCAAGGCGCCGAACGAGGTCGACTCCACGCTGGTGTGCTCCACCACGATCGGTCCAAAATGCACGGTGACCGCGACGTCTCGGGTCTTGAAGAGTAAACCGTAGGCGTTCGCGATCTCGAAGATCGCCGCCATGGCGTAGACCGGGCGCATCAGCGGCAGGGGATTTTTGATCCTCGCGTAAAGGAGGGCGAAATGCACGAGGAGGGCCGCCGCGAGAATCCCTCCGAAGGCCCCGATCAGAACGGCGAACCGCGCATCGGCGTCGCTCGTCTGCGTGTACCCGAGCGTCAATCCGATCGAGTAGATGGCCAGCGCCAGCGAGTGCAGGCCGAAGAGCAGGTGCTCGGGTTCGCGGCGATGAATCAGGTAGGCCACGCAAAACGACACCCCGATTCCGATGTACGCGACCACCCACGCGAACACCACGCCGGCGAGAAACTGTGTGTGCATTGCCTCGAGTCTCTCCCAAAAGTAGCACGACAGGCCGGACCGGCGGAGCCTCTCTCGGCCCGACAGTGCGGCTCTGTCGGTCCCTATTCGGCTCGCCTTTTTTGGAATTTTCGTCGTCAAAGCGCCGATCGGCGCCTCCCCCGCCACGCCGGCCGGTTACCGGACGCCCAAGCACGACCAAAAAGGGGGCCATGTTGTTGTTTTCGCTTTCTTTCTTTCCGTAGCCGGTGGTAAAACGTCGCCGACTTCGTCGTGGAGCTTTGGGGCGCCCGACGGTTTGACCAATCCCCCCGTTGGGGAAGGAGATGGGACATGCGTAAGCTTCATTGGTTTGGGTTGGCTTTGATTTCAGTGCCCTTCGCGGTGATGGGCGCCTGCGGCGGCGACGACGACGGCGGCACGGCCGGCACCGGTGGCACCGGCGGCTCGACCGCTACCGCAGGCCGATCGGGTAGCTCCACGACGACGACGGCAACGGGCGGCGCAGGCACGACCACGACGACCGCGACCGGCGGTGCAGGCACCGGCGGCGGCGGCACCACCGGCGGCGGCGGCACGGGTGGCGCGGGCACGGGCGGCGTGCCGGAGGGTGGTTTGACGGACGTGGCAATTACAGATGCTCCGAAAGCCGATGCGGCCCTGATCGGTAACGCGGAGTGCACCAGCGACGCTTCGAAATCGTTCGAGTATAACTGCATGAAGTACTGCTCTGCCACCACGGGCTTCATGGCGATATGTAATGGTCTCATCGGCGACAGTGGTGGCTTTTACGCCAACGAAGGCGCGTGCTTGAATACGTGCAAATCGTTTACGGTGAGCGATTTCTGTACTTGCTATGCCGTGCACCTGGTCAATGCGCTCGGGTACGATGCTGGCACTACCGAAAGGTACAACCACTGCACGCACGCTGCCGGTGCGCCGGGGAACGGCGTGTGTCCGGTAGTGACGAAGTAAACGCAACAAGCTCAATCTATTCGCGAACGCCCGCACGACTCCCGTGCGGGCGTTTTCTTTGTACACTCGTGTGGACAGCTGATCAAAATGTCTGGGGTGAGCTGGTTGGGCCGGGACACTATTTCGCGACTTTCATGATCGCGTCTCCAGCTCCCCAATACACAAGGTTGGCGTCGACGACGACCCTGGCCACCAGCGGACTCTTTTGTCCTTCCGCAAGGGAACGAACATGGCTTCCATCCTTCAGTGCAGTTGTTACCGTACCGGGCCCCGTGAGATCAGCGGCCCACCAGTAAAGAGCTGAATCGTCGATTGTGAGTCCCTGAGGACCGGTCAAGCCGGAAGCGAGAACGGTCGGTGAGTCGTTGCAACCGGCAATCGAGCATGTTTTCACGGATCCATCGCTCGCATAGGAGTTTGTCGCCAAGACATAGCTGCTTCCATGGATCCAATAGATACTCTCGCCATCACTGCGTACGCTGCCGGCCCGGTCGTGAACTATTGTCGAAGGTGCGTTGCTACATCCGGCAATGGCGCACTTCTTCAGCGCGCCGCCGTCGTCGTAATACACATTGAGCTGATCGGCGAAAATTGAATCGAGGCTCATCGCGCCCGTAACAAGGGGAGTACGCGTCGCTGCGCAGCTCGAGCTTGCGCAACGAACCACTTCGCCGGACACGTTTATCCACGAGAGGATAGGACCCGACACGGCAGCGCTGAAGATGATTTCGTTTGAGATCAACACAGACGGGACGTGATTGCAGCCGCTCAGGCCGCAGCTCAGCAGCGTCTTGTCTTCCCTGCTGGTCCAATAGAGGAACTGCGCGTCGACTGCGAACCTTCGGTCGTTTACCGTGGTCCCGGGGCCCGTCCAGAGTTCGGTTGGAGAGCTATTTCCACATCCACTGATGGGGCATTTGGAGATGCCGCGCTGTTTTACGTCCCAGGTCTCCCACAGCCAATAGATGTTCGAGCTGTCGACGGCGAGGTCGGTCACGTTCGTGTTCGGAAGTGAGCCAAGCTTGACTGGCTGGCACCTCCCATCCACGCAAGGTCCCCCGCGACAGTCACGGTCACAGCTGGTGGATGCATCTCTTTCTACCGTCGCGTCTCGGGCCCCCGTGGTGCCGTCAGGCCGAATCGCGTCATCCGTTGGTCCACCTGCGTCGGCTCCGTCGGTCGGCCCGCGATCGGCGCCAGGACCCGTGTCGAAGTGACCGTCCTCAGATACGAATGCGTCATTCGTGCGCTCGGCATCCCGATCCAGTGGGCAATTTCTGAGATCGTGACACGTTGGTTCGGCGGCGCAGCCGGCCGATAGTGGAACGATGAGCGCGAGTGGATAGAGATGAAGAAGCGATTGGACGAGATGTGACCGATACATGGGCGTATTCCTTGCCTCGAGCAGAGGCGTTGAGACTTTGTAGTGGGAATCATCGACAGAGATCAACTGGCGCGGCCCCTAGTCGACGTACTTACCGTTTCCTTCGGCCAAACGGGGATGACAGTTGCGGCAAATTTCGGTTAGGCGGCGCTAAGATTGTTGTTCTGCGGTCACGGTTGCCGCGATTTGTTGATATTTTCTTGTTGACACTTTTTAACCGACGAGGCGCTTGATGACCGTCGATCATCGCAGCGGACGCCAACCCTGCGGCGGAGCGACACGCCGTGCGCTTTCTTCCAGCCGAATGGCGTCGACCTCGTGCGCCCTCGTGATCGGCGCGCTACGGGCGAATACGGGCGATGAAAATCACCGTGCTACGAACGCAGGATGATTCACGAAGGTCTATCCGAAAACGAGATGTCGCCCGAATGGCACAACCAACAAACCAGATTCGATTCCGATGCCGAGCCACCTGCGCTCGATTGGCGGCGTGTGCACGAGCAGCTGTCCCGATTGGCGAAGTGCCGCGCCAAACTGGATTGGGAGGAGGGTCGCGCGCTGCTCGATGCGGTTCGAGCGGGCGCGCACCTGCACCTTGGGTTCGGGAGCTTCAATGAGTACATCGGACGGATGTTCGGATACAAACCGCGCTGGGTTGACGAACGCTTACGCGTGGCCGAGGCGCTCGAGGGGCTGCCGGAGCTGGCCCAGGCGCTTCGAGATGGAACCGTCAGCTGGTCGGCCGTGCGCGAGCTCACGCGGGTGGCGAGGCCGGAGAACGAACGGGCGTGGCTGCAAGTCGCGCGGGGACGCACGCTGCGACAGATCGAGGAGCTCGTGGAGGGACATCGACCAGGCGACAAGCCGGATGACCCCTGCGATGCTTCGCTACGTCGGCACGTGCTGCGCTTTGAAGTTTCGGCCGAAGCGTATGCCACTTATCGAGAGGCGATGGCGAAGATCCGTCGAGATGCCGGTACCGCGCTCGATGACGATGCCTCCTTGCTGCTCTTGGCGCGCCAAGTCCTCGGCGGTCCGACGGAAGAAGGAAGGGCCAACTATCAAATCGCGCTGACCGTTTGCGAGGCGTGCGGCCGCGGATGGCAACACGGGTGCGGCGAGTTGGTCGAGGTCGGTTCCGAGATCGTCGAGATGGCCCGCTGTGACGCGCAGCAGCTCGGTCGGGTCGATCGGGAGCCAATGGTCGTGGGCGAGTCGGGCGAATGCAAGGTCGACGGCACGATGCACGCGCGGGCATGCCGAAACGGCGGCAGCGTGAACGTCGAGGACGCCGGTGAGCACAGCGCCGTTACCCACGTGGGTGCGCGATCAACCCGGGCTCGTCAGGATGTACCCCCCTCCGTTCGGCGTAGGGTCATGCGGCGGGATGGCGGACGGTGTGTCGTCCCAGGCTGTCGGCATGGATCGTTTCTTGACGTCCACCACGTCGTGCTTCGCTCTGACGGGGGCGACCACGATCCCGACAACCTGGCCGTCCTCTGCGGGGCACATCACAGAGCCCTGCACCGAGGTCAGCTCATCGTCGAGGGTCGGATCTCGACCGAGCTTGTGTTTCGGCACGCCGACGGCACAACCTACGGCCATCGCGTCGATCCCCGCACCGTGGCGGCGTAGTCGAAGGCATCTTGCGGCAGGCGCTTGTGTTGCTGGCTACTGACAGAGAGGCACGCGCGCCGCAAGCGAGCGGACGTCAGAGTAGGCATGCATAGAAAGGCAATTGCGATTCGACGGTCGCAATTCCCCGACGCTACTCTGCGCGCGCGCAGCGGACGCTGTGCACGTAGTCGCCGGCGAGGGGCGGGTAGTTGATGCGCCACGACGTCGTGTAGTCCCCTCCTTGCCCGCCGCCGACTTCGACTTTGAATCCGCCGCCGCTCAGATTCGCGCAGTCGGAGCAGGGATTGAGCAGGGTGCCGCTATACGTGTCGAGCGACCATTCGTTCACGCTGCCGGCGAGATCGGAGTGGCCCCAGCGCCCATCTCCGCGCGGTTTCGAACCAACTCGCATGTAGCTGTCGGCCTGGCCGGTGAGCTCGACGATGTAGCTAGTGTCGATCGTCGTCGAATTGGGAGGGTTCGA
>WNFV01009362.1_pt1 | contig 10852 bp, 6 predicted proteins | sample 5400101 | NCBI WGS metagenome assembly WNFV01 (sample SAMN13153361, study PRJNA577476) | soil metagenome | isolation source: 115 cm soil or saprolite under grassland replicate 1 | place: USA:California | collected 2016-06-15
GCCGCTGGTTCAGCTCACAGGGTTGACCTGCGGGTTTCCCGGTCCCTAGATACACGCCGTATGCGTGCTTCCTCACGCGTTCTTGCTGGTCAGAGCATGGATTCGTGGCCTAGTCGACGCCTCAGCTGCGGAACCCCGGTCACTGCCTCCCAAGGCTCGCCGCGACCGAGACCATTGATCCGCTCGCCGAGCTGGCCCTCACCGTGGCGGCCCCGCGCCGCCAGGGTGAGGGGTTGAATCTCTGGATTGCTCCGGCGGCGCGAAACCACCCAGAAATGCAACCGCAGGCTGTGCGCCTCACGGCGGAGATCACGCTGTCCTCCAAGCCCACGCGAGGCTATTGATGGACGCAGGATCAGCAGGCGACGTCTTCGCGACCAGACCTCGGGTATGGGTCCCGTCGACCATGAGAGTCTGGGTGGATGGTTGCAGCCCGGGACAGCGGGAGGCGAGAAGCCCGCTGATGGCGTCGAAGATGCGCGGCGCACGGTGGCCTCGCCGGGTGCCGGTCCACGGGTCGCGGTGGACCCCGAGCGCGGCCTGCACCTGGTCGGGCGCGTCGCTGGTCCATTCGCCGATAGCGGCAAGCGATCTGGCGCCGGCCAGTACCGCGGCCACCGCCACGGCCAGCATAGTGGCAAGCGTGTGCCGTCGGCCGCGTCGGTGGCGTGGGGTCGGTGATCTGGGCGAGGTAGTCGAGCAGGTCACGGGCCTGCTCGGGTGCCAGCGTGGTGGGCTCGTAGAGCCGGTGGGCAGCAGGAATGGGGGATGATGGAGGGGGCAGGCACGGTGGTCCGGTCTGGTCATGGGCTTCGACACCACATGATCGCCGGGAACCGTACCTGTCCTACATCCAGGTCGGCCCCATTCACCCGATCATCACCAACCAGACAAGCCCACACTATGCCGAGGCCCTGGCTGGGATCCTGACCAAGGCGCCAGGTACATTGAGCCTGCTTGCCCTAGTAGAACCCCTACGTTCAAAACCTCGGCGGCTTCAGCGACCCGCGAGGGTTCTTTGTTGGACCGATCGCCTTCACCCCGGCTACGAGCAGAACGTCTGGTCACGGAAGGTTCCCTGCGCCCCAGCGTATTTCAGGATTCTCAATCCCTCCAGTCGCAACGCCTCGGGGTAGATGGCTTTGTAGATATTGCAGTTCGGCGACTTAATGTCGTACCTGCCGGTCGCTCGGAATGTGGCCACCGAGCATCCCCCGGAACACCAGTAACGCCAGGTGCAATCGCGGCATCCCTCCTTCTCTTCGACCGGGAGGTTCTGCACAAGGCTTTCGTCCAGTCGAACCAACTGGAGTGGGTCATCGCTGAAGACGTCGCCCAGGCTCCGCTCGATCTCCATGTGACACTTCGCGACCTTGCCGCGCTGGTCGATGACGACATAGTCCTGGCCGACCCCGCAGGAACGCTGCCGCGGTTCCAGCAGCTGCCCGCGGTCCAGGATCGATCCGAGGACGCTCCAGGGTGGCAGGAATTCCTCGATGACGCCGAACGCCTCGAGGAATGCAGCGATCATCGTCTGGTCCTCGTAGCGCAGATCCGGGAACCCTGCGGCGCAGTCGTTGTCGCGGAAGAGATTGAAGCTGAAGGTCAGGCCCCGCTCCAACGCGAACCGCACGACCGCCGCCAGTCCGGCGGCGTTGCGATTGGTGATGGTGATGGAGAGATGCGGCGCATGATTCTGCTCGATCAGCCGGGCGATCGTGCGCTCGACGAAGTGGAAGGAGGGCCTGCCGTTCGGAAACGGGCGCTGCGCGTCGTGCTCTTCGCCCAGTCCATCCAGGGAGATCATCACCCGGATGGCTTCGGACTTCAGCGCGTCGACCAGCATTGCCGACAAGGCCACGCCGTTGCTGAGGAGCGTGGCATGGAGCTGCAGGTTGTGCTGGGCGGCCAGCTCCTGCGCGTAGGCGTGCAGGCGCAGCATCAGGCGATGGTTGAGGCTCGCCTCCCCGCCGGCGTACTTGAGCTTGACGGCCGGGAAGCCGTGCTCGACCGCCGAGCGGACCACCGCCTCCACGGCGGCGCGGCCAACGGACTCATCCATGCCCTCAGCAGACTTGTTCACGTAGCAGTAGGGGCAGCGGAGGTTGCAGGCATTGGTCACGTGCATCCACGCGGTTAGGACCGATCCGCCGTGGAATTCGACGCGGGTGGGCTGCTCGAAGGGGTGGATCATCTCGAGTTGGCCGAGCGACCTGCACGTCCGCAGGAACTCCTCGCCGGGCCCGGGCCAGCCTTCTCGTACGTCGTTGAAGGTGGACGGTTGCTGGAAGCGACGAAAGATGCGGCGAGCCGGCTCGTTCATGATGACCACCCCGCCGCGCCCCACCGGGTTGAAGAACAGACGATGCTCGGGGTCGAGCGGCAACTCGACGACCTCCCGACCGCAGACCCAGCGATCGCGATCGGCGGCGACGTCGGATGCGGGCGCGCTCGGGCTCGGGAGGAACTGGACTTGGCTGACGGGGCAGGCACAATCCTCACAACTATGGAGTAGGCGCTGCCCCGCGTCGGGTAGATCGAAGCTTGAGAGCACGACAGCCCGATGGGCCGCTTGTGCTGATGTCATGGGACCTCTCTAATAGATGGACGGGGTCGGGGACCGGTGCTTGGCTAGTACAGCTCCTCCAGACGAGCCAGGAGGGAGATCGAGCCGATCCAGGCGCCACGAAGCTCCTCCTGCCATTCGGCACGGACCTCGTCAGGCAGTTGCGCGAAGAGATTGTTGAACCTTGAGAACTCGCTCGCGATGGCGGCGGTCCCGTGCGATCCGACATAGCCCTGGGAGATCAGGCCGAAGCCGATCTGGTAGTGCCGTAGGGCCTTCCTCAGCCCGCGGTCGTCCCCCGAGGCCAGATAGTCATGTATGAGCAGGTGACCCTGGAGGAGATCCCACCTGCCCTCGAGGTCTGGGAACTCGTATTCCGACATCGCCTGTTCAATCTCTAGCGTCCGCTGGGCGATCTGGTCTCGATACTCGCTCTGCCCCGTGTCGACCCAGGCCTGGTAGCTCAACTCGACGAACTCGATGAGGTTCGCGAACCAGAACCAGCCGTCGGACAGGTCTCGGGCCTGGTTGATGCCATCGCTCAGGTACCGGAGGCCAGCCCTGAAGTCCTTCTGCCCGAAGATCCGGCCCGCGCGGTTGAGGGCTGAGGGATAGCCGCGGACGGCCTGGTCGCGGCAGATGTCGAGCGCCAGCGTGATGCGTAGCTCTGCCCCCACGGACGGGTCATCCACGAGGTCGATTCCCTGTCGCGTCGCTTGGAAGAGACAGATGGCCTGCTCTTGATAGATGAGCCCTAGCCACGACCAGTTCCGCAGCCCGTGGAAGATCCGCTCCGCCTCCTGGTACGAGTCCCACGCCTTCTGGAACTGCCGCTCGTAGCGATACACCTCGCCACGCACGCTCCACGAGTTGCCTTCACCCTGCGGCTGGTCCAGGCGTTGCCGCACGCTGATGGCGCTTTCGACGAGGTTCTGGGCTGCGAAGTAATCGCCGCGCAATCCCTTAATGTATGCCCAGTTGGTCTGGATCGAGGCCATCTCTTCGCGATCCTCGGCCGGGCTCCCAGGAGTCAGGGTTGCGGAGATCGCTTCGCGCGCCCGCTGGTAGGCGTCGTCGGCCTCCTGCCAGAGTCCAACGTTGCGGAAGTAGAAGCCCATCTCCTTGTAGGCCTCAGCGACGAGCTTCTGCCGCTCGGGTGGACTCTGCATGCCCGCCTCGACGAGCGCCTGGCCGAAATAGTCCGCGGCCTCCTTCACGCGGCCGCGGATGCGCATGCAGGCGTTGCCTCGCATGACGCTCAGGCGATATCGCTGGAGGGGGCCGGCGGTTGCGGCCGGGAGCCTGTCGAGCTGCTCGACGGCCGCTTCCGGCTGCTCATTCTTGATCAGGTACTCGGCCATGCTCAGGCCGACCTCGAGGTAGGTCGTCGGGTTCTGCGAGGTCAGCCACTCGTGGAAGTCGCTGATCGCCCCGCCGATCACCTCGCCGAACGCGTGCCGCTCGACCCCGTTCGGGAGGAAGCGCTGCATCTCCATGGCGATCAGCTGCTGGAAGAGGACGTCGTGCTGCTTCGAGGCCTGCTCGAGGAACGCCTGGAACTGCCGACATCCTTCCGCCGGATCAGAGAGCAACTGGTAGTAGAGGCGGGCCACCTTCAGCCGATCCAGCTCGCGCCGCTCGGTGTCGAGTCGCGCCACACGTTCGATGAACGCCTGCTCCTCCTCGGCGGTGAGCTGGCCCTCGCCTTCCACCTGCTGCGGCAGCTCGTCCAGCCGCCGGTCCAGCTCCGCTCCCTGGCCTTCGGTCAGCTCGCCGTAGATGCGGGCGGCACGCTTCCACAGGGGGCGTCGCCATTGCTCGTCCTGATCGTGAACGGGAATGATCCGGAGCGCCAACTCCTCTGCCACGGCGTCGTGCAAGGTCACATATCTGCCGGTCACACGAGGACGAATCCACGGAGTCCGCAGCAGCGCATCCCAGGCGTCATCCCAGCTCGCCACGTCGTCCGGGAGGACGAGATCGCTCATGAGCCGCCGCCAGATCGGTTGGCTCACTCCCCGGCGCAGCACGGCAAGGCGCTTGATGGCTTCGTGCCAGAAGTCGGACCCGCGATAGGGGGTTACGAGTCGGCGCTTGAACGCCTCCCGCAGGCTCAGCCCCTTCGGGTCCAGGCTCCCCTGGAAGGGCACGTCCCGCTCGATTTCGGCGAGCGACCGCTTTGCCTCCGCCGGGATTCCCACCGTTACGAGGTAATCGAGGGTGAAGGCCAGCCAGAGAGGATGTCCACGCGTCAGGTGGACCAGCTTCTGCTTCTCTTCATCGGACAGGGCGGATTCCACAAGGCTCGCGTTGAGATAGTCGAGCGCCGCGGCCTTGCTGAACTCACGAAGCTCGACAGTCTCAGTGGGCAGCGGTTGATGCGGATCCTCGAGTTCCGCCTTGATCGGGTCGTCGGTGTCACCGTCGTCGGGCGGAGGGCGGCCTGACAGGACGAAGAGGGTGCGGGGGAGCGCCTTCATCCATTGGGTCAATGTCAGCAGCAAGTACATGCCGCGGATGGCTTCGACCGTGTCGAGGGCGATCACCACGGTCTTGCCGTTCTCGCCGCTCTCCTCGACGAACCGCTGGTAGCACCTCACGAACACCCGCTTGATCCGCCCTAGGTGGCTCATGACCGTCTCGTGACCGATGCGAGGCCGCATGTAGCGGGGAAGCCGAGAGAGGTACTCCATGTAGCTTCCGAAGTAGCGATTTGTTGGATCCAGCTGCGCGGCGACTTTCCGCTCGAGGTTTGAGAGCAGCCAGTACTCCGAGTCATCCACGTCGATTGGATCGAGCCAGATGATCGAGTCGTCGGCATCGCCGACCCGGGCAAGCTCGCGCATGAGCCTGGTCTTACCGACCCCGCCCTGGCCGTAGAGCAGCACCGCACGGCTCTGGTGATCCTCCCGCACCAGAGCTGCTATCTGCCGGATCTGCTGCTCCTCGGCCCGCAGGACATATTCGGGGAAGAGATTTCCCTCGCTCATGCTGTGTCTCCTACGGCGACATGACGGTGGCAGCCAATCTCTCGGACAACCCGGCGACGTGGCCCACAGTCCCTTGCAGTTCGGTGTCGTTCGCCATCCTCCCGACCGCGTTCCGTCGCAGTTCCTCCACCGTGTAGGCAGGAGATTCCCTGAGGGCTCCCGAGAGCTTCCTCGTGGACTCGAGAAGCTCCTGCTCCAGATCCGGCGGCCGTGTGAGCGCCAGCGTGGCTGCCTCGTGCCAGAGGCACTCCACAAGGCCGACGACCTGCTCCGTTCCGCCTTGCTTGCCGACCCATACCTCCACGAACTTGCGCGCCTCGCGGTGAGCGTCGGCGCGCCGTTCATCGGCTCTGAAGTAACGTCGATAGAGAAGCCGGCGGATGGGGGGGCAGGTCTCCTGCCAGAGTTCGCTCTGCAGCGGCGACAGCAGCGCAGTCTCGCTGATGGCCTGCCAGAGATTCTCGATGGTCCATCCAAGACCCGTCAGGGCGTCTCCGAGGGCAGGATCCGATTGGATGTGGTGGCGCAGGTGGGATTGCGTGAAGAGGCGATATGGCGCCAGAACTCGTAGGGCCTCTTTCACCGCCCCTCGCTTTGCCGCGAGATCCTGCCCGCCCCAAGGAAAGAGGTTATCCACCGAAAGCAGGTCGTGCTCAATGTATGGCAAGGCGAGCTTCTCGAAGACCTCCTGGCTCTCGAGACGCTCCATCTTCAACCATTCTTCTTGCTGAATCCACTGAAGGCACGCCACGAGTAGGGCGGGCAGCCCCTCGCTCAGACGACGGACGCGCTCGGTGGCCTGTTGAAGATCGGAATCGGCGAGTCGACGACGCATCTGCCTCGCCAAGTCCTCCAGAGCCTGCCGCAGTACTTCGACGGTGAACTCGCTCAACGACTGCGTGGCGAGGCGCGGGGCAGGGGCGACACCTAGCCACTCGGCCTCCTGGCGGCTTGCGACCACGAAGGCGAGCCGGGCGTCCATGCTGTGCGCTTGCTGCACCAGTTCGTAGATCTGGCTGAGACAGGACCGTAGGGTCTTGGCGGTCTCCCGTACCAGAAGCTCGGCGCTGTCCAACAGGCAGAGGTACGGCCTCCCGACCCGGTTGATCTCTCTCGCGATCTCGAGAAGCCCTTCCGGGTCGGTCGCCACCGGAGACGTGCGCCCGAAGAGGCTCGCGAGCAGGAGACCTGCGTCACCCCTCGCATCGAGCGGCTGCTCCCGCACATCGACCAGCTTCACCACCCACTGGGTGGATTCGGCTGCCGGGTCGGATTGCGAAGGAAACGCCATCCGAGTTCCGAGCTGTTGGAGGAACCAGGACTTGCCGAGGTGAATTGGAGCAATCACGAGCCAGAAATGCGGGCCGCCCGGGTCGACCAGGCCTCTCTGCACTTTCTCCAGCTCATGGTCGCGGTTGCGGAACATCGGGGCGCCCTGGCCCTGGCTCGGCGCATCGTGGACGGATACCGCTGCACCGCTCGACGCGAGCCTCGCGACGAGCGGCGCCATCCCCTGCTCCATTTCTTCTGCGCTCGTCAGGCCGAGCCAGTCGTAGCTGCGGAGGAAGCCCGCATCGGGGTACGGCGTCTCGGCTATCCGAATCACATGGACGAAAGCCACTGAGGGATCTCTGGCCTGCAGATCCAGCTCACGATGGATGGCCAGTTCTCGCTCGAGGCGGCAATAGGGCGAGGCCAGGAAATGCGGAGAGAGCAGCGCGACGTAGGCGTCCGCCTTGTTGATCTCCCGCTCGATCCGCTCGAGGAACCTTCCACCTCGTTGCCTCTGCCAGTCGTACACCTCAAAGCGTTGGCCGAGCCTCGTCGCGATCTCCAGGGCGGTCCGCCCGTCCTCCTCGGCATAGCTCAGGAAGAGCCCCATCGTTCGCGTTCCCCTGCTCGTCTCGGGGCTCGGGCCGCCGACGTTGTGGCTGTCCATGATCATCGGGTTGGAGGTGACGAATCGAAGCTGCGCGGTCCCGGTGCCCGCGTGCAGTCCCCCCACCCCCCGCTGTCGTCCTGTCCCAAAGGGCCCAGCCATAGCGTCTGGTTGAGCCGAACCGCATCGTCCGTGCCGCCCGAGAGGGTCTCCCCTCATGACGCGCATCGTGTCAAGTGGCGGCCGAAACCGGCGACTGCGCACCCATCGGCGCCGAGGAACCCTCGTTTCCGAATCGGCGCTGACGGATCAGCGAGAGGTTAGCATCGCCGGGGAGAAGCTTCCGGGTCGCGACCCTCTCGATCCCTGCACTTCCTTCGCCGAGACACCTTTCGTCTGATTTAGGGTTGGTTCGTCTTGCCGAATCTAGAACGATCCACTTGCGTTGTGCAAGACGAATCGAGAGTCTTGGCCAGGGCCGGTACCTGAGCAGGCAACTCCGAAGGATCGTCACGGTGACTGGGGAGGCGTCGACACAGACGAACACGGCAGGCCAGCGTCACGTTGACCTCAACATGCCCCTCCAACGCTCCTCCTTGAGGATCGCATCCGCATCCTTCCACACTGCTCAGCGAGAGCGAACGCAGCAACGCAGTAGCTCGTGTCGCAGCTACCGGGATCAAGCAGGTGAGCGAAGGGCGGGATAGATGATCGAGGAGATTCGCTTGCACCTCTGGAACGCCGACGTCGACGCGGCCTCCTACGGGGACACTGGCGAAAGGTACCAATCCGCCATCCTCGAGCAGTACAAGCTCTACGTGGAGATGGCCGACCGGATCAGCGCTCGCCGAGGCCTCGCCAATACGTTCTTCCTGACGCTGAACACCACCATCTTCACGGTCATTGGCGTCTTCTGGAAGGACCGACCGAACGCCTCAGTCTGGATCCTGCTCTTCCCCTTGGTGGTCCTGCTCGGCCAGTGCTTCGCCTGGTTCTCGCTGGTGCGGTCCTATCGGCAGCTCAACGCCGCGAAGTACGCCGTGGTGGGCGCGATCGAGGAGCGGCTACCGGCATCCCCCTACTGGCGGGCCGAGTGGTTGGCGCTGGGTGCAGGCAAGGACCGGTTGAGGTACGTGCCGGTCACGCACCTTGAGCAGTGGGTGCCCGCCCTGTTCGGCGCCTGCTATCTCGGCGGCTTCCTGGCGGTCGTCATCGCGCGCTGATGGGCGTCCGTTCCAATCCTGGTGACATGGCGACCGATCGTGAGTCAAGCGGAACAGGGTTGACTTGACCGTGGCGAGCCGATCGAGCTCCCTCAGCCTGTGCGCGGGGCGAACATGGGGCAAGATGATCGAGGTACTCGAATTTATTATAACGGTCGGCGCGCGTCATCTGAAGGTCAGCTCGCCCAGGAGAGACCAGAATCCAACGAGAGCGATGGGGTCCGCGGTAAGCCGGTGGCCAGAAGTCCTGTCTGTAACGCCGCGGCGCACGGTCGGATTGACGGTCTGGGTGACCAGCCCATCGCGTTCCAGCTCGCGCAGAGTGACAGTGAGCATCGGCGGGCTGATCCCGTCGATCGAACTGCGCAGCTCGGTGAAGCGCGTGGTGCTGTCGCCGAGCCCGTTGATGACCAGCACCGACCACTTGTCGCCGATGCGCTCGAGCACCGCGCGGGCCTGGCAGTCGGTCGGCCGCACCGGAGTCGGGGGCATCGCAGACGAGGCCGCGGAGCGCCCAGGTGCGCGCATGGGTCTCTCCAGATAACTGAGGAACATTCAGGTGCCGTCTTACGCTTGTCTTGATCGCCCATATCTGCACGGTCGCAAGAGGGAACCAACTCGCGGATCGGAACCATCGCATGGGAGAAGAATCATGAGCACCGGCAGTGCGATCGACATCCCGGGCTACGTCGTGGGCACCTTGACGATCGACGCGGCCCACAGCGACGTCGCGTTCAAGGTCCGCCACCTGATGGTCAGCAAGGTCCGCGGGCACTTCACCCGCTTCCAAGGCGAGATCGTCAACCGGCGAGGACCCGCTGGACTCTCGGGTCACCGCGACGATCGACCTCGGCTCGATCGACACTATTTTATTATAGTAAGTACGGCGCCGCCGAGGCCACCGCCGAATTCGTCACCGGGGTGCTCAACCGCTTCCCACTACCCGACGACGTCACCGTCCAGCTGTTCGAATGGGGACCCCAGCCTTGAGTCACCGCCCGCACCACCGTCCAGGACCTGCTCGCCGTCGGCCCCTGACATGGTCCATCACCACATCACCCGAGGTTGCAGGTCTGCTCCCCCCCGCTGATGGACGACGCTGCGCCCGCAATCATTGGAGGCCCCGCGAGCTCGCGCCGACAACGCCCGCTGACCAGCAGCGATGGGATCGGCTGACAGGCGCGTGATGGAAAGTTGATGGAGCGAGGATCCGGCACGGAGCAAACCACACCCTAGAAAGAACATCGGTGACCCTCACGACCACCGAGATCCCGTTGCCACCCAAGTATCGGCGGGCTGACCGATAGGACCACGATCAACGAACGACGCCCGCTTCTTCGCGCTCGAGTCACCCTTGGGGTCGTGTCGGAGGGCCGGTTGGACCACTGAGCCTACCGGAGTTCACCACGCCCGTGGCGGTGTAGCACCACCTCGGGGCGAGTCGATCCCTCTGGGCGAGACTCGGACCCCTTTGTGTTGGGCAAGGTAGGATTCGCGAACCTGCGCAGGCCATGCGAGCGATTTTACAGACCGCAGCGGCGGCTCCCCGCAGGTCCCCTCCCGTCCCCGCTTAGTCCCAATGCCGTTGTGTTAGGTGGTTGGCGGTCTGGTAGTGTCCGGCGTCCGGAGGTGATCACACTCGGATGCCACGCGCCGGACAGACCAAGCCACCGGTGGTGCCCCGCCTGCCGGATCGGATCGCGATCGGGGTGCTGACCCGGACCTTCCCGCCCGAGCTGGTGGATCGGGTGATCGCCAAGTGTGGCCGGGGCGAGCAGCGCCAGCGGCTGCTGCCCGCCCGGGTGGTGGTCTACTACACGCTGGCGATGTGCCTGTTCGCCCAGGCCGGCTACGAGGAGGTCATGCGGCTGCTGGTCGAGGGGCTCGCCTGGGCGCGGCGCTGGCAAGGCGCCTGGCAGGTCCCCGACAAAAGCTCGATCGCCCGGGCCCGGGCCAGGCTTGGGCCGTTGCCGCTGCGGGAGCTGTTTGTCGAGGTTGCCCGGCCGCTTGCCACCATGGCGACCCCCGGGGCGTGGTATCGCGGGTTGCGGCTGATGACGCTGGACGGCACGACCTTTGACGTGGCCGACACCCCGGCCAACCAGGCGGCGTTCGGCCGGCCCGGTGGCGGCCGCGGCCAGGGGGCGTTCCCGCAGGTGCGCCTGCTGGGGCTGGTGGAGGGCGGCACCCCATG
>WNFV01009363.1_pt1 | contig 10852 bp, 9 predicted proteins | sample 5400101 | NCBI WGS metagenome assembly WNFV01 (sample SAMN13153361, study PRJNA577476) | soil metagenome | isolation source: 115 cm soil or saprolite under grassland replicate 1 | place: USA:California | collected 2016-06-15
GGCGAGTCGATCATCGCCATCGGTGTCGGCGCCGGCTTCGAGCTGGATACGGGAGTGATCGTGGCGGCGGCGCTCGGAATCGTGGTCGTCTCGGCGCTCTGGTGGCTCTACTTCGACGTGGCCGCGATCTTCGCGCGGACGCGGCTCATGCAGGCGAAGGGCCTCGAGCTGCACCGGCTTGCGCTGCACGCCTACAGCTACCTCCACCTGCCGATGGTCGCGGGCATCGTCCTCTCTTCGCCCTCGGCCTCAAGACAACGGTCGGCCACGCGGGTGAGGCGCTCGACACGGTGCCCGCAGTGGCGCTCTGCGGCGGCGCCGCGCTCTACTTTCTCCCGCGTGCGTCACCGTCTCCACTCTACTGTCGAGGGTCTAGTGGACTGCCGTTCGTGCTGTTTGCCCTGGGCGGCTGCCCCGTTTAAGTCCTCGAAGCTGCGCCGGAGCGCTTCTCGTTGCTCGCGCTCAAGGACACGGTTTCGGTCACTCACCCTAACCCGGCATTTCCACCCAAAGCTTCTCGCCCCAGTCGTCCCGTTGAGTAACTGTCAGGAAGGTGCGGCTTTTGCGGTCAGTCGATCCACTCGACGTTGTAGCGCGAGCCGGCCTCGAGCATCCGTTCGATCAGTTCCTCGGTCACCGGCGGCGGCGGACCAGTCGGATCGTCCACCGGCGTGCACACCTCGCGGAACCACCCCTCCATCCCCGCGGGGGTGTAGACCGCGATCATCCTCGCCGGCTTCGCCCGGTCGTTCCGGTACGAGTGCCCCGTGCCGCGCGGGACGAAGACGGACTGCCCGGCCGAAACCGATCGCGTCTCGTCGCCCGCGGTAAACGTGATGGTTCCCTCGGTGATCGTGAAGAGCTCGTCCTCGGCGAGGTGCCGGTGCGGCGGTGGCCCGCCACCGATGCCGACCAGGCAATCCAACGCAAACATCGAGCCATCCGATTCCTCACCGGTCACGAGGAACGTGTACATGTCGCCGGGTCCCCACCACGAGCGTCCAGCTTCACCCGCAGTGGTCTGCACGACTCCATCGCCCGCGTGTGCCATTACCCCGCTCTCGTTCGCACGAGCGGCCGTCGTCGGGCCGCCGAACCAGAGCAGTGTAATCGGGTAGAGCCGACCTGTGGCTGCCGGGTACGTTCAGCGGTGCAGTACCGAGTCGCCAACGTAAAGAGCACGTCGTACCGGGGCCGATGCTAGAGCATGCGCGCGATCGCCGGCGAAGTTCCGCTCGCCGAGAGCGTAGAACAGCTGTCCCGCAACGGTGCCGCTGCGAGCGACGAAGCGTCGCCAGAAGAATCGTGCTAGGGCTCGCGTGAAATGGGATCCCGGGTCCACGACAAGATACGCGGAGCGAGCCATGAGATCCGCGCGGGCAGGGTCGGCCACGGGGTGGGCCTGGGCGGTGAAGAAGGGGTCCGCGCCGCCGAGAGTCAGGGTGCATACGGCCGCAACGACGGCCGGAGCGCCTTGAGGCCGCATCGAAGTCCTCTCGTGTCTCGGACAGTCTCTGCGAATCGGAAGATTGCTTGGCAGGCTCCCCCAGCAATCATGGTAGGAGGTTGCCTGCGGAGGGGCTCGGCTCGGACGACCGGGATGTAGCGCAGGCGCGAACGAGGTTCGTCTCTTCCGTCCGGGGAGTCAGGGGCTGTCCAGACAGCCTTGCGGCCGGCCGCACCTCGGAAGCGCTGCAGGCCGCGGAGTGATGGAGGACACTTGCGAACTTGGTCCCTCCCCTCCACCGTGTCGGAGCCCCGAAGTGAATCCAGCCGTCGCCGTCGCGATCATCCTCGTCGCGGTCTCGGGAACCGTCGGGCTGATGCTTCTGGTGCGGCGGTGGTCGCCCGTCGGTGGCTTCTTCGCCGACTCGGATCGTGGCGCCGGAGTGTTCGGAGTGGTGGGAATGGGGTTCGCCGTGCTGCTCGCCTTCGTCATCTTTCTTGCCTTCGAGAGCTACGACCGTGCACGGGACGAAGCCTCGCGGGAGGCGGTGGCGACACGCGAGCTATTCCGAACGGCGGAGCTCTTCTCGCTGACCGAACGACGAGAGCTTCGCGGTCAGCTCATCTGCTACGCAAGAGCCGTCGTTCGCGACGAGTGGAGCACGATGCGGCACGACCAGGAAAGCCCCCTCGTCAACGGCTGGCTGGAGCAGATCGAGCAGACAATCGACGGGCTCCGACTCAACGGCACGAAGCAGCGTGTCGCGTACGCGCACTGGTTTGATCAAGCGACCGAGCGCCGCGACGGGCGTCGAGGCCGTCTAGCGGAAGCGGCTCCATTTGTCCCGCCACTCGTTTGGCTGGCGCTCATCCTCGGCGGCTCTTTGATCATCGCGTACGTGTGCTTCTTCGCCGATCGCGGGGAGCGAATAATCGTCCAAGCCATGATGATGAGCACGGTCACCGCGATGGTCATTTCCGGCCTGCTTGTCGTCCGCTTCCTGGACCGACCCTACGAGGATGCGAGCGGGAGCATCAAGCCGGTCGAGATGACGGTGACGATCGAGCAAATGGAGGCCGAGCGCGGGACGTCGGTCCCCGGCACGGCAAACGCCTGCGACGAGCGTGGACGGCCTTGATCGCGGTCCGTACTCATTGCGACTCGACGAGCTTCCTGGCCGACGACCTCCCCGATGCGTCTTTCCTCGATGACGTCACGGGGGTGGCAACAATTCGGCTACCAGCCCCACCGAAACCCTGTTTCGGGCCGATGGGGACGAAGAGGCCGATTCCGGCCCGCTTGCAGGCGAAACCCTCGGCTCGCTTCGGTCGGTCGGAGGTTGATGCCCTCCTTCTAATCCGCGGGTCGCAGGTTCGAATCCTGCGAGGCGCACCTCGCTCTTCACGCGGGAAAGCGCTTGTGCGTAAGGCGGACAGGTCTGGTATCCGGACGCCGCCCGCAGTACGCTCACTGCGGTGCCGGAAGCCGAGATCGGTGTTATTGGCATTGGTGCCGACTCGTCTCCGTTCACGGACGGAGAGCGGGTTGAGCTCGACACGCCCTACGGCAAGACGTCTGCCCCGATAACGATCGGGGAGATCGGCGGGAAACAGGTCGCGTTCTTGCCGCGCCGGGGCGAGCGCCGAGAGCTGCCGCCCCCGCAGATTCCGTACCGCGCGAACATCTGGGCAATGAAGCAGCTCGGCGTGCGCCGGATCGTCGGGCCCGGCGTTTGCGGGGCGCTCAGGCTCGATTTCGATCAGGGCGACTTCGTCCTGTGCGACCAGTTCGTAGATCGGACCTGGGGACGGGGAGATTCCTACTACGAGGGGCCGGGCACGAAGCTCGTGTCAGCGGCGGAGCCCTTCTGCCTCGACCTCAGGCGGATTCTGGTCGAGACGGCTCGCGAGCTCAGGATTCCGGTTCACGATCGAGGGACCGTCGTCGTCATCCAAGGGCCGCGCTTCTCGACGAAAGCGGAATCAGAGTTCTTCAGGACCATCGGCTGTGATCTCGTCGACATGGTCACTTATCCCGAGTGCCATCTCGCGCGGGAACTTGAGCTGTGCTATGCGCACATCGGGATGGTCACCGACCACGACGTCGGGATCGCGGGCGCCGGCGCGGTCTCAGGGATGACGATCGCCCGCGTCACCGTTCAGATCTCGGAGCGGCTCGAGAGGCTCCTGCGAGCGGTAATTCCGAAGATAGGACCCCAGCCCGACGACGAGTGCGCCACCGCGCTCGACCGCGCCGGGATCTAAGGCCCGGCTCTCGACGGGGGAGCTCTACGAGCGTGCGCCGAGCGCTTCGCCGAGTGCCAGGGCTCGGCCTGCAGAGACTGTGTTGTCTTTCTGCTCGAAGAGCCAGAAAGCATCCTCAACGATCGGGATCGCTTCCTCCGGACGGTTCGCGATGCGCAACACCTCGGCCAGGTCGAGAAGCGACGAGCCGTGCATGTCCAGGGAGTCGGTCGCCGCCGCAAGCCGAACTGCCTCGCGCGCCAGGTCCTCGGCCTCGGCGAGCCGACCTCGGCGTGCCCAGATCTTGGCCCTCGCAGCGCGCCAGGTGACTTGCGAGCCGAAATCGTCGGCGGCCGCGAACGACTCGCTGAAGACGCTATAGCGCTCGGCCTCGTCGTCCCGGCCCTGCTCGATGAGGACCTGCGCGAGGTAGGCCGCGATCGTCGAGCGCAGCTCGCGCTCACCCATCTCCTCGAGGAGGTCGTAGCCCCAGCGGAGCTCACGCTCGGCAGCTTCGGGGCTTCCCGCAAAGCTCTCGATCGCGGCCGGAATGATCGCGCGGCCGGCAAGCGCGAACCGCATCCCGAGCTCCTCGATGATCCTCTTGCTGCGGCCATAGAGGTCACGGGCTTCCTGAAAATTTCCATGCATGCCCTCGAGGAACGCGAGCATTCCGAGTGTCGCAGACTCGACCCACGCCAGGCCTCCCCCGCTCGCGCGAAGTTCCTCGCAACGCTTGATCGCGTCGCGCACGGGGGTTGGCCCGAAGCAGTAGCTCGTCCCGAGCCAGACGAGGATTTGCGCCTGCTCGAGCTCATCGCCCGCGCGCCGAGCGTGTTCGAGCGCCAGCTCGAGCGACTCGGCGTTGGCACCGAAATGGCAGGCGAGACGGTCGACCTCGCTACGAAGACGCCAGCCGCGCGACAGCCCGAGATCGTCGTGCCACTCCTCAAAGACCGGGCGAGTCTCTTCGAAGACGCGCATGATCTCGGCCGTTCGACCGACGGGATCGGTCTGAACACGGATGAACTCCCGCGCGACAAGAGCCCGCGCCCGCCGAAGCCGGTCGCCGTGAGCCTCGGCCGCTGCGACCGCTTCCGTGAGCAGTGCATCCGCTCGCTCGAACTCGCCCCCTTGGAAGAGCGCGCGCCCGAGCTCCTCGGCCAGCTCGAGGCGGAGCGGATCGTCGGCGAGCTCGCGCGCGCGCTCGAGCAGGTTGACGGTCGCCGGGATGTCGCCTCGAGCGTATGCGCGGCGCCCGGCCGCGACGAACCGCTGAGCAGCGTCGTGTGCGAGCTCCATGCCCTCATCGCCCACCGGCCCAAGCTCCTTGCGGCAGCGGAACGCCTGTTCCAGGTGATAGCCGAGGATCTCCTCGTACTCGGCCTCGCGGTCGCCCGCCTTGCTCTCGAGCCAGCGCGCAAAACGCTCATGCAACTGCGAGCGGCTTTCCTTCGGGAGACCCCGGTAGGCCGCGTCGCGAATAAGGATGTGGCCGAAGCGGAACGCGTCCTCACCGGTGAACTCGGCGGTGTCAGGATAAATGAGCTGCTTCCTGACGAGCGCGTGCAGGTGCGATCCGACGTTGCCGCGCTCCTCCTCGGGCGTGAGCTCGACGACTGAGCCCCACCAAAAGACCCGGCCGACAATGGCAGCTCGCTGGGCGACGGCGCGCTCCTCCGGAGAGAGCCGGTCGAGTCGGGCAGCCAGGAGCGCTTCAACAGACGCCGGGATTGCAAGGTCTGCGAGGTCGCCGGTCGGCTCCCAATGCCCGTTCACGGATCGGAGAAGCTCGTCGTCGACGAGCATGCGAAGGAGCTCCTCGACGAAGAGTGGATTCCCCTCCGCCGCCTCGACGATCGCCCTCCGCGGCTCCGGTGCAATCCCCGCGCGCCCCAGGAGATTGTCGATCAGCTCCTCGCACTCGGCGGCGTCCAGCGGAGGAACCGAGATCGTCGTCGCGTTCTCCCGCTCGGCCCAGCCGGGCCTTATCTCGGCGAGCTCAGGCCGTGCCGGGCATAGGAGCATGAGCGGAGCCCCGCGGCTGAACGACGCGAGGTACTCGAGCAGGTCGAGGAGGGTCGGCTCGGCCCAGTGGATATCGTCGAAGACGATCACTAGCGGCCCCTCCAACGCGAGCTCCTCGAAGAACCGGCGCACCGCCCAGAAGATCTCCTCCGCACGGGCGCTTACGTCGCCCAGCCCGATCGCTCCCGCAACGCGGTCGACGACGAGGCGCGCTTCGTCCGTCTCGGGGAGCAGAGCTTGAATGCGCTCTCGAGCCTCGGCGGGGGCGTCGAACCGTTCTATTCCAGCAAGCTCCTTCACGATCTCGGTGAGGGCCCAGTAGGTGATGCCTTTGCCGTACGGGAGGCAGCGACCCTGGACTACGCGCGCCCGCTCGCGAACACCGGCTAGGAACTCCTGCGTCAGCCGGGATTTTCCGACTCCGGCTTGAGCGAGGATGGTGACGAGTTGGCAGGAGCGCTCCTGCTCGGCACGGTCAAACGCGTCGCTCAGCTGCGCCAGCTCTGAGGCGCGCCCGACCAGGGGCGAGTCGAGCCGGCGCGCCAGGCCAGGCGCGTGAGGGGCGACCTCGAGCAGCCGCCAGGCTTGCACTGTCTGCGCCTTTCCCTTCAGTTCGAGTGGGGCGAGAGGCTCCACAGTGACGGCATCCCGGACGAGGCGGAGCGTCCGGTCGCCCAGGACGATCTCCCCCGGAGCCGCGGACTGCTCGAGCCGGGCGGCGACGTTCACCGTGTCGCCCGTCGCGAAGAGCTGCCCACTGCCCGCGTCGCCGGCGACGACCTCGCCCGTGTTGACGCCGGTTCGAGCCTGGATGCGTACGCCCCATTCGCGCTCCAGGTCGTCGTTGACCAGCTGGAGGCGTGCACGCATTTCGGCGGCGGCGCGGACGGCCCTGAGGGCATCGTCCTCGTGGAGGACGGGAATGCCGAACGCCGCCATCACGGCATCGCCGATGAATTTCTCGACCGTGCCGCCGTGGTGCTGGATCGTCTGGCTGATCTCGTCGAAGTAGCGCTGCATGATCCGCCGCATCGACTCCGGGTCAAGTTGCTCGCCCAGTGAGGTCGAGCCCGTCACGTCGCAGAAGAGAATCGTCACCGTCTTGCGCAACTCGCCCGTATTGACCTGCGACGAGACAGGGTCCTTAGCGACCGCGATCGTCTTGACGTTCGTCTGGGTCTCGCCGGGGAGGGCCGTTCCGCACACGTGGCAGAAGCGCGCCGAGTCGGCACTCTCGGAGCCACAGTGCGGGCAGAAGGGCATTCGTCAAGTCTAAGGCGCGGGCCAAGCCGACAGGACCCCGCGTCCGGGGTTTCGGGGAAGCTCCCTTAGACCTGGAAGAAAACCGCGCTGATGTCGTCCGCCGTCGTGAAGATCCCGTTCGTCACGTCGGTAAGGACGATGTTGCTGAACGTGACGCTCGCAAGCACGAGCGTTTGTCCTGAGGAGCAGGTGAAATCACCCGGGCCAGGAGCAGCGGCCGTCAGCGTGCCGCTGATCGAACCGTTCTTGTCCGAGGTGAAAGTGTCCTCCGCGCTGACAGGGATGGTGACCCCCTGCTTGTTCGCCGCCTTCGGATTGCGGCCGCCTTTGTTGATGCATGCATAGACGGCGCTCGCGTCGGACGTTACGCGCACGAGGGTGCCCTCGTTCGAGCCGAGCCCGACCTCCTTAAAGGAAACTTCGAGGAATGCCTGAGTGACATCAGCGCTCGAAGTCGTCGCCGTCGTCGTAGCGCTCGTTCCGGTGCTGGACGTCGAGATCGACGTCGTCACCGATCTGAAATGCGGGAACCCGGCGAGGGCGCCGGCGACGCCGAAGGTGAGGAACGCCGCCCCCACCCCGAGGACCACTAACGCCAACCGCAGATTGCGCCGCACAGGTCGTCCCTCCCACCGTTTTGAAATCGGACGACTACAGAAGTAGGTAGGGAAACAGATCGAGGCGCGTGAGTCAAGTTCGGCCGCGATCTCGGTCCGGCCATAGGCGCGCGAACTCGCGGTCGCGAACCGTTCGCGCTAGCGTCCGGCTGTGAGCGAGCAGTACGTTGAGCGCGAGCAACGCGTCACTCCGCTCGAGCTCTTCTTCGACCTCGTCTTCGTCTTCGGGTTCACGCAGGTCACGACGGTCCTGTCGGATGATCCGACGTGGGGTGGCCTCGGGCACGGTCTCCTGATCCTCGCCGCGCTCTGGTGGGCGTGGGCGGCCTACGCCTGGTTGACCAACACCGTCGATCCTCGTGAGGACGCGGTGTGGGGGGCGGTGCTCGTTGCGATGGCGGCGATGTTCGTCGCCGCGCTGGCCGTCCCCGAAGCCTTCGATCGCCACGGTGTCGTTTTCGGGGTTGCGTTCCTGATCGTTAACGTCGTCTGGCTCACGCTGTACGCGCTCGCAGCACGGCGCGACCGAGATCTGCTGGCGGCGATCCTTCGCAACGCTCCCTCGGCCCTCGCCGGCACGGCTCTGATCATCGCCGCGGGGTTCGTCCACGGCGGGCTGAGGCCCATGCTCTGGCTGGCCGCGCTCGCCGTCGGCTTGTTCGGGCCGCTCCTCGGTGGGATCAGCGGTTGGCGCGTGCAGCCAGCGCACTTCGTCGAGCGTCACGGGCTAATCGTGATCATTGCGATCGGCGAGTCCTTGATCGCCATCGGCCTCGGGGCGAGGAGTACCGAAATCGGCACCGGCGTGATCGTCGCCGCCGTGCTCGGACTGGTGGTGACCACCTCGTTCTGGTTGGCGTACTTCGACTTCTTTCCGATCCGCGGCCAGCAGATGCTCGCCGACCGAAGCGGCGCGCAGCGCACCGCCCTTGCGCGCGATGCCTACACGTATCTGCATCTGCCGATGGTGGCAGGCATCGTCTTCTTCGCGTTCGCGATGAAGACGACGCTCGCGCATGTCGGCGACGAGCTCGACACGATCCCGGCGCTCGGCCTCTGCGGCGGCCCCGCGCTCTACCTACTCGCCTACGTCGCGCTGCGTCTGCGTGTCTCGCGCACACTCGGTCGTGGCCGCTTAATCGCCGCGGTCGCTTGCGCCTTGCTGTTCCCGATAGTCGTAGTCGTGCCGGCGCTCCTCGCGCTCGCGCTCGTGGCCGCCGTCTGGGTCGCATTCGATGCGTACGAGATCATCTGGTGGCGCGAGGCCCGCGCACGCACACGCGCGCTCCGCCTGCCGGCGTCCGTCTCCTGAGGCCGGCAGCTCGCTTAGTCGGTCTCGCACAAACCCGCCGCGGCCCGTCGCGCAAGTTTTCTGCTCAGGGACCGTCTCTAGAGAATGAAGCCGCAGGGAAGACCGCATGATTCATTGGTGATCCACCCGCAAAGAAGCTGAGTGCATCCGCGGCCGCAGGGAGCGGCCGCGCTTCCTATCCGCATGCACCGGCCGTGTCTTTGCTGAGGCCGGCCAATCCGTGCTTGGACACGCTGACGGTGACGCCAGGTTGGGCCTTGGACTGGGTGCCAGGTTGGGCCTTGGACTGGGTGCCGTGGCAAAGCACGACCTTCGGTTCGGGCCCGACGCTCGGATTTGCCTTGGCCTTCGACGAGTGAGCCTTGCTTTTCTTTGGCGAGTCGGCGCCCCCCCGCGACTCGGCTTGCGGACCAAGCCGCGTCTTGCTCGTCCCTTCTGCCGACATCGGGGCGAGAACGAGTTGTTCCTGCAGTTGTTCTGGCCACGAGCCCGATGCCCGAGCCTGTGCGACCTGCGAGATGGCAGCCCTTTGAGGCTCTTGCGTCGTCTCATTGGGCTCCGAGAGCAAGACTTGGATGAGCCCGAACGCGATGAGAGGAACGACGGTCCCACCGGCGAGGGCAACGCCCATCTTGAGTTGCTCCGCGCCTCCGGTGACCAGGGACTTGGTGCGGAGGAACCCGAATGGCCAGATGAGAAGCGCCCGCGACGGCGCGAGCCGTCTTCTCCAGTCGGGATTAGCGAGGGTGGTTGCAACTTTCTTCCGCGCTCGAAACAGCAGCGTCTCGACGGCGGCGTCCGAGACGGCCATCTCCGCAGCGATCTCGTCATACGAGAGCCCGTGCCAATCGCGCAACAAGATTGCCCGACGCTGCCGAGCAGGTAGGTCACGCAGCGCCTGGGACAAACCGAGAAGCTCCTCATTTCCCGGCTCTCCAGACCCGGCGAGCTCGTCCAGCGCACTGGGATCACGTAGCTCGAGCCGCGTGCCACGCAGCTTCGAGCGCAGCGAGGTTGCACAGACGTTCGCCGCGATTTGGAACAGCCAGGCCCGTGGCTGTTGCGGCTCGAAGCCGCGCTTGAGACTGCGCCACGCGTTGAGGTACGTGAGCTGGAGGGCATCCTCCGCCTCCTCGGGCGATCCGAGCCGTCCGAGGCAATAGCGGTAGACGCCGACCGAGTATCGCGAGAAGAGCGCGGTCGCGTCTTCGGCTTCCGCCGTCTTGCCGTTCATCAAGCCATTCCCGGCGAGCTGCAATTCGGACCTTCCCACCCGTGTCCGGAAAGCATGAGTATCTCGCTCCCCGGTTTCAAGGGCATCCCTCGTTCGGGGGATAGGAGCTTCGGGCGCATCGGCACGCGAGGTGTACTTTCCGCCGCGACCGGATAGAACCCGACGATGCTCGTACTCCTCCTGATCATCATCCTGATTCTCGCGCTCGGCGGCGGGATCTTCATCAGCAAGTTCCTGTTCCTCTTGCTGCTCCTGCTGCTCCTGCTGCTGCTCTTCCGCTAGGAGCTTAGGACAATCCGAGCTCGTCGCGGAGCCAGGCGAGGCGGTCCTTCCGCGCCGCGTCGTCGAGCTCGTGGCCGGCGTCGTAGCTCTCGGCCTTCTTCGGCTCGCTCGCGGCTTCCGTCAGCTTGTCGGCGACGTAGCCGGGCACGAATTTGTCGCTCTTCGCGAACTGGAAGAAGACGCTCGCGGGTGCGGCGTCTCCCACGTTGTTGACCGGCTCGAGCGGCGCGAACGCGCGGTCGAGGTCTGCTTTGCTCGCGCCGCGCACGAAGTACTTGAGGAACCAGTTCGAGAACGTCGCGTCCGGAGCCATCAGCACGTACGTCTGCGGCCGCTTGTCGGCGACGAGCAGCGCGCCGAACATCGCGCCGTAGTCGTGGCCGACAAAGCCGACGGGAACGTCGCCGGCCTGCTCCTGGAGCACGT